>Ga0187862_10001716_pt1 | contig 22940 bp, 18 predicted proteins | sample June2016WEW_10_1_FD_133003 | JGI IMG/M metagenome (GOLD analysis project Ga0187862, IMG submission 133003) | Peatland microbial communities from SPRUCE experiment site at the Marcell Experimental Forest, Minnesota, USA - June2016WEW_10_150 | ecosystem: Environmental > Terrestrial > Soil >...
GCTTCTCCGATATTCAAAGCCGTCAAGGGCAGCCTCCACGGCTATGATGTGGTTGACCCCAATCACCTGAATCCTGAGTTGGGAGGGCCCTCTGACCTGGAAGGGCTGGCCGAGGAGCTGAAAATGTACAATATGGGCTGGATTCAGGATATCGTCCCGAATCATATGGCGATAGATTCGGAAAACCGCCTGCTGATGGATATTTTGGAGAATGGTTCCAGCTCCAGATACTTTCAGTTTTTCGACGTCGATTGGGATTATCCGGCCGCCAGCCTCAACAAGAGAATTCTGGCGCCATTTCTTGGCAGGTTCTATGGGGAGTCTCTCGAAGATGGAGAGATCGCCCTCCAATACGGTCCTGATGGCTTCACGGCCGCTTACTACAACCTCGCATTCCCGTTACGAATCGAATCTTATCTAAATCTTTTTAGCAACCTGTCTCAGTTAAAAAAGAAACTTGCCGAAGACAATCCCGACTTTATCAAACTTTTAGGCATCCTCTATGTCTTGAAGTCGCTCCCTTCGAGCGATGAACCCGAGGAGCGCAATAACCAGATAAAATTCATCCAGCACACTATGTGGGAAGCCTACAACAGCAACGCCGTAATAAAGGCATTTGTCGATGAAAACGTGCGAACCTTCAATGGTGAAAAGGACAAGGCCGAGAGTTTTAATCTTCTTGATGACCTTCTTTCCCAACAAGTCTTCAGGCTTTCATTTTGGAAAGTGGCAGCGGAAGAAATAAACTATCGCCGCTTTTTCTGTGTTAATGGGCTGATTTCACTCAAAGTGGAAGATGAGCACGTCCTAAACTACACCCACGGCCTGATTTTCGATCTGATTGAAAGACGAATCGTAACCGGTTTAAGAATTGATCATGTTGATGGGCTGTACGACCCGGCAAGCTATCTTCGAAAAGTGAGAAGCAGGACGCCGGCAGCCTATATCGTCGTTGAAAAAATACTCGATCTTAATGAAAACCTTCCGCCTCTCTGGCCGGTCCAGGGGACCACCGGCTATGATTTTGCAAATCATGTCAATGAGTTGTTTTGCCAAAAGAAAAACGAGCGAGCATTCAGCAGAATCTATGCCGGCGTAACCGGCTTAAAGAATTCTTATGAAGATGTCGTGCGCGACAACAAAAAACTGATGATCCAGGAAGATATGGCGAGCGACGTCCACAACCTCGCTCAGCTCCTGAAGAATATCTCCAGCCGGGACCGCCATGGAAGCGACATAACTCTCAATGCGCTGCAAAGGGCCTTGACCGAAGTGCTGGCAGTATTTCCCGTATACAGGACCTACATCAGCCAGGTTGTGGTCTCGGACGACGACAGGAAATACATTTTGGCAGCGGTGGACCGGGCCAGAGCCAATCTTCCCGCACTATTACATGAATTTGCGTTCATACGCAGATTCCTTCTCCTGGACTTTCCCGATTATGTTTCTGAGGAAGAGAAGCGGGACTGGCTCCACTTTGCCATGAGGTTTCAGCAGCTTAGCGGGCCGGTAATGGCGAAGGGAGTCGAAGATACAACACATTATGTGTACAACCGGCTCTTGTCACTCAATGAGGTAGGTGGACGGCCGGGTCAATTCGGCTGCTCGCTCGAAGAATTCCACAGCTTCAACACAAAGAAAAGGGACTTGTGGCCGGATTCCTTAAATACAACCTCGACTCACGATACAAAAAGAGGAGAAGACGCGCGCGCCAGAATAAATGTATTGTCCGAGATGCCGGACGAGTGGAAAAAAAAGCTCAGAACCTGGATCAGGATAAACAGGGGCAAAAAGAAGCGCATCCAAGGCTTGGCCGTTCCGGATAGAAACGACGAGTATTTTTTATACCAGACGCTGATTGGCGCCTGGCCATTTTCAGATGCCGATTATCCCGGCTTCGTTCAAAGAATCAAGGCCTATATTGTCAAAGCTGTCCGGGAAGCCAAAGTCCATACCGCGTGGTTGAAACCCGACACTGAGTATGAAAACGCTTACGTCTTATTCGTTGAGAAAATCCTGGCCCGCTCAGAAGCCAACGAATTTCTGAAAGAACTTATCCCGTTTTGCCGGAAAGTTTCTCACTACGGAATGCTCAACTCGCTTTCGCAGACGCTTATCAAGATTACCTCACCCGGTGTGCCCGATTTCTACCAGGGGGCTGAATTGTGGGACCTGAGTCTGGTGGACCCTGACAATCGCCGGCCGGTGGATTTTGAAAAAAGGCGCGCCATGCTGGCCGGCATCCGTGAACGGGATGATGCCGATATTGGCCTACTGGTCCAAGATCTTCTTGCAACGATAGAGGATGGAAAGATTAAACTCTTTCTCATTTATCGAGCGCTAAAAGCAAAAAAAGCAAATCGGGACATCTTCCGTTCCGGCGCTTATCTTCCCCTTGAGCCGGCGGGAAGATTCAAGAACCATGTCATCGCTTTTGCCTGGAGGTATGAGCAACAATGGGCGCTGGTCGTTGCTCCGAGGTTTCTCAGCCACCTTATTCAAGAGGGAGATTTTCCTCTGGGAAGACAAGTGTGGCAGGACACAGAGGTGATAATGCCTGACGGGGCGCCTGCCACATGGCGCAATGTTATCACGGGCGAGGTGCTTTCTGCGGGCAAGGCGCTGTTTGTCGGAGATATAGTGCTTAGTTTTCCAGTGGCTTTGCTCGTGGGCGAAGGAAAGGGACGGTAGGACCGCCAGCACCAAGATTGTCACTCAAATCTTTGCCGCTGCCTTCTGCGGCGGCGACCCCGGCCCGGCAAGTCTGCTGCCCCGGCCAAGGGCTGGGAATCACAATAGTACTTCTATTAACTTGTGGGGGTAAGATGTCTACAAATGCCAACGTTGAACCATTTTCCGTCAAAGACTGTGCGCTCGTGACCATAGCAACCGGGAAGAAGGCCCAAAACCTAAAGGAAATGAGAGAACATTTGCTTAGCATCCATCTCGGAAGCGTATACCACCATTTTTGGGGTGGGCTATTGAGGCCCAGGTTCGATGAGCCTGAATACAACAACGATTTTGCCGAATGGGCTCATTATGCCCTTCAAGACAATATCCTTGCGGAACGATTATCTGTTATCAACCCCGATCCTTTTGTAAATCTGGAATCCTTGCGCCAAGAGCTGCTCGATATCATAGAACAGAGGTTGGACGAGATCGAAGCGCTTCCCTGGGCCAAGCCCGACCAGCAATTTCATTTCCTCCGCTCTCAAATGGTGGTTTTCGATACTCAGGGCAAAATTGAAGAGCCGGAGGAATTGGTGGAGGCTTTGCCAAAAATGTCCGTGGGAAGCATATTTTATCATTTTATTGATGCGAGACGCCGCAGCCCTGAAATGATGGACGATTTCCGCTCCTGGTTGAGGTCTCGAGGTGCTGACGATCTTTGCTCACAAGTGGCTGCAGTCGATCCCTATTTCGGGTCCCTCGTGGACTTGCGCGCGCAACTGACGGATCTGTTCGCAAAATATTATTTCCGGGGAGTGACCGTATGACATCTATCCAAGATTATGTGCCAGTGACCGGAGAAAACGTGATCGATCGACTCCGGCAACTTGCCAGGCCATTAAGAGGCACGAAGGTGGTGCACGTAAACTCCACTTATGTAGGCGGGGGAGTCGCGGAAATTCTGAGCAAGCTGGTACCCCTCCAGAAAGATCTGGGCCTCGATGCGCGGTGGGAGGTAATTCGAGGTGAAGAAGCGTTTTTCCAGGTCACCAAGAGCTTCCACAACGCATTACAAGGCATACCCGTCCATCTGCAGGATGGGTTTTTCAAGGTTTACGAGGAAACCGCCGCCCGAAACTCGGAAGAGCTCCGTTCGATCCTTGAGGAAGCCGACATAGTTGTTATACATGATCCGCAGCCGCTGCCCCTTTTGAGGTCATGCCCGAACCGAAAAGGCAAGTGGATCTGGCGATGCCATATCGACCTGAGCCATCCTTATCGTCCGGTGTGGCAATACTTGCGTAACTATGTCATGGAATACGATGCGAGTATTTTTTCCCTGGCGGATTTTGCCCAACCCTTGCCGCACATCCAGTATCTAATGCCGCCCAGTATCGACCCTCTCAGCGCAAAAAACATGGATCTGACCCCGGAGGAAGTCCAAGCTGCCAAAGTCCAATTCGATCTGGACCCCGATAGACTGATAATGCTCCAGGTCTCACGATTTGATCGGTTCAAGGACCCCCTGGGGGTAATTAAATCATATCGATTGGTCAAGTCTTTCGCTCCGTCACTGCAATTGGTCCTCGCAGGCGGTGAAGCCACCGATGACCCCGAAGGCGCGGCGGTCCTGGCCGAGGTTCGTAGTGAGGCCGGCGGCGATAAAGACATCCACGTGCTGCTTTTACCTCCGGATGCCCATGTCACGATTAACGCCCTGCAGCGAGGCGCGGACCTGGTGGTGCAAAAGTCTCTCAAGGAAGGATTCGGCCTCACCGTGACTGAGGCCCTGTGGAAGGGAAAACCTGTTATCGGCGGCGATGCGGGGGGAATTCGGCTTCAGATAGTGAACCATCACACGGGCTTCCTGGTTAAGACCCCGGAGGGAGCTGCCTTGCGCGCCAGATATCTCTTGCGTCACCCCGATAAAGCCCTTGAAATGGGTCGTATAGCAAAAGAATTGGTACGGCAGAATTTTCTGCTGACAAGAAATTTGCAGGAGTATTTGAGCATTTTGGTGGCCCTTATATATGGAGACCAGGAGCGGATAGAACTGCAACTTAAATCTGCACCGTGATCCCTCGGGACTTTCAAGGTGTTTCCGGATGGAGACCAATTAGTGTAAAACGAGAAGCGAGAAGCTTTTGACCCTTGCTCCTTGCTCCCTGACCTCGCCGAACGATCAGGACCGGGAGGCTGAATACTTTTTCCCCAGTTTTGAAGCAGTCTCGTCAAGTTTCCGATCCAGAGTCCATAGCGGGACATCCGTCAAAAGGGCCGAAGCAAGCAAATGCATATCAATGTAGCCCAGACCCCTTCCCATGAGGCTGTGAGTTTCTATTAACTCCATCACTTCGTCATGCTCTGCTTGGATCGCCACAGGCAATGTCCGCAGAAGAGAAAGTATTTCAGACCTGTTCTTGAGGTTCCCGCACGCAAGTTCTGCTATGATAAAAGAATGGCCGGCAACACGGCCTTCGTTCAAGAGCGTTTCAAGCCCGATGTTCCCATCCCGAAGATGCGCCACCCATACTGAAGTGTCAACAAGAACCATTTTATGTGTCCCCCGCCCTTCTGCGGGGTATCCTCTCCAATTGCTTTTCAGTTCCGCCCAATTTGGCAAGCCTCCTGCTGCTTTCCCTCGCTATGAGTGCTTCGAGGCCGAGCCTTACCAGAGAAGTTTTTTCCTTAATGCCGGTCAACTTTGCCGCCTTGTCGAGCAATTCATCTTCTATATTCAAGGTTGTTCTCATGAAAGCTCCTCCGCCATGAAAGCTCATCCCCAGTCAATATGCACTATTATTATGTATTAATATGTATTAATTATATGCATTTATCAAGAAAGAAGACTGCTTTCACGCGGAGAGAAAGCTTGTTAGACAGGGTTTACAGGATACAGGATTAAGAAGTGTCCATCCGGAAACACCGGATGTGACACTGTTAGTTTCCGATCTGGAAAGGAGGGATTTTTCGTCCTGGCAAGGAAATGGAGGGGTTGCGCGGAGGCGTACTTGAGTACGCCGCACAAGTAAGCCCGAAGATTGACACCGCCAGGGCGGAAAAGGACCCTTTCCGGACGGAAACTGATTCAAGCGAGTGAATGGCCCATAGACAGGCTGCGGTTCACCCCGTGGTTTTTTCCATCCCCGGCTCATCCGTTCACCCGCACTTTTGGGTGAATCCCGGGCATCCATAGTCAATCGCCTTGTTCAGGGTACATCGGGTTTCACCCTCACGGAGATTTCCTGACTCTTCCGGCCAGATCTTTAATATTTCTAGTAATCAGAGCGGTCCAACCTGTTTGATGGCTCGCCCCGAGACCGCGTCCTGTGTCTCCGTGAAAATACTCATTAAAGAGCATGAGATCACGCCAGTAGGGATCCTCGGCAAATTTCCGCAGATCTCCGTGCCAGGGACGGCGGCCCTCTTCGCCGGGCAGGAAAATACTGACTAGGCGCCTCGTAAGTTCGTTTGCCACCTCGTCCAGGTTCATCAATTCCCCGGAACCTGTAGGAAACTCAACACGCAGACTGTCGCCATAGAAGTGATGGTAGCGCTCCAGCGCCTCGATTATCAGGTAATTGATAGGGAACCAGATCGGACCCCGCCAGTTTGAATTTCCGCCGAAAAGATTCGAGTTGGATTCTCCGGGGACGTAGCCGACTTCCAGTGATGCACCGCGCGCCCCGAATTCGAAAGGGTTTTTCTCGTGGACCTTGGACAGCGATCGGATTCCATGGGGGGAGAGAAATTCATTTTCGTCCAGCAGGTACCGAAGGGATCGAACAAGTCTTTGGCGCGAGGGAATGGAAATCAGTCGATATCGGTGCCCCAGCTCCGCTTCCTGTCTTGCCATGCATGCCGAAATCCCTGCGAGCTCTTTTCGGTTTCCCAAGAACCAGTTCATGCGCTTCAAAAAGCCCGGCAGCTTCTGAACCACTCGATCTTCGATTACCTCGACGGCGATCAGCGGGATAAGCCCGACCATGGACCGGATACGCAGAGGTATAAATTCTCCGTCGTGATGAAGATGATCGTAGTAGAATCCATCCTGGTCATCCCAAAGCCCCGTCCCTAAGAAATTGTTTATCGAGTCAGCAATAGCAATGAAGTGTTCGAAGAACTTGGATGCCATGTCTTCATAAGCCGGGTCCCCATCCGCTAGTTCAAGCGCCATCGACAGCATGGTGGCACAGTAGAAGGCCATCCAGGCAGTCGCATCGGCCTGTTCCAGATGTCCCCCGGTCGGCAACGGGCGAGAGCGGTCGAAAACCCCGATATTGTCGAGCCCCAGAAACCCCCCGGTAAAAAGGTTTTTCCCGTGCAGGTCCTTGCGGTTGACCCACCATGTGAAATTTAGCAGGAGCTTGTTGAAAACCCGGGCAAGAAAATACCGGTCGCGCTCGCCGCGAGGCGCCGTGATCTTGTAAACCCGCCAGGCGGCCCAGGCGAATACGGGAGGGTTTACGTCGTTGAAGTCCCACTCATAGGCTGGCAACTGTCCGTTAGGGTGCATATACCACTCGCGCAGAAAAAGGACGAGTTGGTCCTTTGCAAAATAACGGTCCAGTTCGGCAAACGGGAGCATCTGAAATGCCGAGTCCCATATGGCGTACCACGGGTACTCCCATTTGTCCGGCATCGCGAGAACGTCCCGGTTGTAGAGATGAATCCACTCACTGTTCCGGCCGGGCTTTCTGTTTTCGGGCGGGACTGGCTCGACAGGGTCTCCGTCGACCCAGTCCTTTACGCTGTAATGATAAAACTGTTTGGACCACAACAGCCCGGAATAGGCCTGCCGCAGGATTTTGCGTTCTTCTTCAACGAGCTCCTTTGGATCGATGGAATAATAGAATTCATCGGCTTCTTCGATCCGCTTCCGGAAAGTACGATCGAATTTGTCTCCGAATATCTTCTTCGGGGGCCGGCTCTCTTCGAACAGCCGCAGATTGATTACCTGTTCCGAATATGCCGGAACCTCCAGGATATAATAAGCTGCCGCTTTGGTCCCGGTCTTCGCCTGATTGACCGCCTCCGCACGCCCGTGAACCACAAATTCATGGAATGCATCCTTGACATACGGACCTGGATTGCCAACACCATAGAGTCTTTTCAGGTTCGTTTCGTTTTCTGTGAAGAGAAACCGGGGAAGTTTTCCATCGGGTCCCGGTGCGGCGGCAAGGCAGAACCGGCCTAGTGTGGCATGTTCGCTCAAGAGCATGTCCGGTCCCACCTCGTATATGCTCGGCTTGGGCCAGTAGGCCTCCCCGGTGCGCCCCCATGACCAGGTATTACGAAACCAGAGGGTCGGCAGGATGTGGAGCGTGGCGGTTTCCGGACTGCGGTTGGCAGCCGTGAACCGGATCAGAACATCATCGGGAGATTCCTTGCAATACTCTGCAAAGACGTCGAAATAGCGATTATCTTCGAAAATGCCCGTGTCCATCAGTTCAAATTCCGGCTCATCCCGGCTTCGTTTGCGGTTTTCAGCAACAAGCTGTGCGTAGGGAAATTCCCTCTGAGGATACTTGTAGAGGGCTTTGCAATAAGAGTGGATCGGGGTCGAATCGAGGTAAAAATAGTATTCCTTTACGTCCTCTCCATGATTGCCTTCCTGATTGGTCACGCCGAAGAGCCGTTCCTTGAGGATGGGATCCCGGCCGTTCCAAAGCGCTACCGCAAGGCAAAGGCGCCCTTCGCGGTCGGTTATTCCAAGCAGGCCGTCCTCTCCCCAACGGTAAGCACGGCTCCTTGCATGGTCGTGAGGAAAGTACTCCCAGGCATCGCCATCCGCAGAATAATCTTCCCGCACGGTACCCCATTGCCGCTCGGACAGATATGGCCCCCACCTCTTCCAGTTCTTCTCGCGGCGGAAGTCTTCAGCCAACCGTACTTCCACAGGATTGAGCCGCTCCATCAGCAATTGCCTCCAATCACGATCACCAACCTCGAGGGGTGGACCATCTCCTGCTCCCGGAGGCCGTCCGGCCCTCAGCACGATTTTATCACCACGAAGCTTGCGAAGGATACACGATGAGCACGAAGAATATCATGCATCATCGACAACTTAAGTACAACATCGGTATCTGTCTGCATCCCATTGTCCATCTTCACTACCAGGCTGGAAAAATAACCTTTCCCGACGGAAATCAGTCAACCTCGATGTGCATCATATTTAGTGCTGTGCTTGTTTTACGGCTGCTTGACAAATGGAGAAAGAATTTCATATTTCATGAAAAATGAAATTGACTTTGCGCCTCTTTCGACTATGATCCCAGCCATGAAAACAGTTCTGGTAAAAGAGAAGCTAAGCGAGCAGGCCTACCGAATCCTCAGGGAAATGATCACCAATTCTCGTTTTCTACCCGGAACGCGGTTAAATGTCGAGCAACTGGCGAGAAATATGGAAATAAGCCGCACACCCCTATGGGAAGCGGTCAACCGGCTTCTTCAGGAAGGCCTTCTGGTCAGTCTGCCAAACCGGGGGGTATTTGTCCCGGACCTGACCCCGCTTGAGGCCCTGGAGATTTATTCTGTCCGGGAGGTGCTCGAGGGGCTTGCAGCAAAACTCGCAGCTAAAAATGTCTGCGAGGATGCAATAGTCAGAATGGAGGATAGCCTGACCAGTCAATACGATATGGCCATCCGGCAGGACCTTATCGGCTACTCGAGGCACGATCACGCCTTTCACGACCTAATCCACGAATTATCTCAGAATAAGTTCCTTCAGGAGATGCTCGATTTCATACGGGGAAGGACCAGGCCGACTTCAATGAATTTCAAGCCGCTTTTAATGACATCCTACCATGACCACAGGGCAATATTGGAGGCATTGAAGAAACGTGACGGAATCCTGGCCCAGAAAACAATCAAGGCACATATCCGCCGTGTAATCGGGCTCTTGAAAAAGAGCGCGGCGCGCCCGCACAACCAACTCGAGAAAAGCGAATAACTTCTTATTCGACCGAGTGGGGCAACGGCACTTAGGGGAGGACAATTTTTAAAATAATTCCATGCGCTTGGAGTAACCGTCAAATGGTTTGCCAGCAAAAGGAGTCGAATCATGATTGAGTCCGCAAAATCCTCCGTTTACCGCTTCCGCTATTTTTTGACGGCAATTCTCACTATTTGCTACTCCATCCAGTATCTCGACCGCGTCAAGACTAACGTGCTGATCCCCTTTATCAGCCATGACATCGGGATGACTAACGTCGAGATCGGTATCGGGGCCGCCCTGATGCTGATCTTCTACGGGCCCTCACAACTTGTGACTGGCTGGGTCTGCGACAGGATAGGATCGAGGCGCGTCATGATCTTCTCAGTTATATCCTGGAGCTTGCTGACTTACTGGCAGGGTGAGGTGAGATCGGTAAATGAATGGTATTTCCGGATGGTGCTGTTTGGTATCATGATCGGAACCGAGTTCATCCCATCGACCAGGTTGATCGTTCGCTATTTCCCGACCCTGCAGCGCGCAAGGGCCCAGGGCGTGCTCTCCTGGTCGTGGATAGTAACACCTGCCTGGGCGCCTCTTCTCGCCACCTTCATGTACACGGTCCTTGGCAACAACTGGCGCGAGGTATTTCACATTTTGGCATTTGCCGGTCTCTTCCCGCTGGTTCTGATCCTGCTCTTTGTCCATGACAAACCCGAGAAGAACAGATTCGTCAGCAGGGAAGAAGCCGTTGAGTCCTACAGCCCGGAAATCGAACAGGGGATCATACGCAAAGAGGATGTCCTGCGAGGTGAAACCGATGTAATCTCCAGGCAGACCAAAGCCCTTGACGTCCCTTTTTCCACCATTCTCAAAACACCGGGGTACATTCCCCTGGTCTTTGTCTACATTGCCTGCCAGTTGGCCTACTGGGGCGTAATGACCTGGTCGGCCGTGTATCTGACCAAGGTCCATGGCTTCGCCGTCATGAAGATGGGCCTCTGGGCTTCGCTCTATTTTGTGGGCGGAATGCTGGGGGCTTTTTTAGCCGGCCACGTCAGCGACCGCGTTTTGAAGGGCCGCAGGAAACCCATGATCGTGGTCTGCTTCACCTGCATGATTCCGTTTATCATCGTTCTGGCCACTCTTGAAAAAGGGGTCTCCCCATTCATCATGCTGCTGACCCTGACCGGCGCCGGATTTTTCTCGAATATGGCCTGGGGCCCCGCCATAAGCCTGCCGGCGGACATGTTTCCGGTCGAGTCCTACGGGAAAGCGATGGGGTTTGTAAACTGCTTCGCGTATATGGTTGCCGCCGCCAGTCCCTATGTCATGGGATGGCTTATAACCGAAAATCCCGTGACCAGGACGCCCAGCTATTTCTGGGCGTGGATATGGGTGGCGTGCACTGCATTGATCGGAGTTGTAGCCGCATCGCTTCTTGTGGACAAAAAAGCCAAAGAAATGCCTGTGGACCCTGCTGCGGTTACCGAGGCCGGATGACAGAAAACGGAGGACGAAGGAAAAGGCGATGAGCGATCGTATTGCGACTATCAAGAAGGCTATTGTGGAAGGGAAACACACTGAGATCGAGACAATGGTTCGGGAAGCCATCGGAGACAAGACCGATTTGGACATTCTTATCAATGAAGCGTTGATAGGCGCTATGGACATTGTTGGGAAAATGTTTGCGGCCGGCGAGATATTTGTCCCGGAAATGCTCGTTTCCGCTGCAACCATGAAGAAAGGACTGGCGTTGATAAAGCCGCTATTGACTGGCGACGGCCCTCAATCGAAGGGCGCCATCCTGATTCTTACTGTCAAAGGCGACCTCCACGACATTGGCAAGAACCTTGTCACGATAATGCTGGAAGGGGCGGGATTCAATGTACTGGACCTGGGGGTCGACCTGAGCGCCGAAAAGGTTATTTCGAAAGTCGAAGAACTAAAGCCGGACATTCTCGCTCTTTCCGCCCTGCTTACCACCACGATGCCTGAAATGGAAAAAGTTATCAAGGCACTGGAAAGCAGAGGGCTGCGCGACGGTGTCAAGGTCATGGTCGGGGGTGCCCCGGTCGATTCCAAATTTGCTGATAAGATAGGGGCCGACGGCTACGGAAAGGACGCCGGCGAGGCTGTCCAACTGGCGAAAACATTCCTGCATCTGAGTTGAAGCAATGGAGGCGGCCAAAGCATGAAATCCACGCCTTTCAACCTGGTCATGTCGGCCTTGTACAACGGGAAAAAGGGAGCCCGCCCGCCGGCGGGAAATGCCACCTCGATAGTTTGCCACGATCTGATGGATGCCTCCGGGGTTTCTTTTCCTCAGGCCCATGTCGATGCCAACGCGATGGCTGAGCTTGCACTGGCAGGACATGAAACAATCGGTTTTGACACCGTAATGCCCGAGTATAGCGTCCACCAGGAAGCCGCCGCATTGGGCTGCGAAGTGGACTGGGGATCGAGGGACCAGATGCCCGACAGCCGCAACTTCCCCTATGCGGATTTCTCAGACGTCGTTGTCCCGGAAAATATACTCGAAAAACCTTCGATGCGCGTCGTCCTTGACGCTATCTCGATCCTGCGCCGCCACGTGGGCGGCAAGGCGGCAATTGTCGGCAAGGTGATGGGCCCGTGGACCCTTGCCTATCACATGGCCGGCACACAGAACCTCCTGCTGCATGTCGGCCTGGGTGAAAAAGACAAAATAAACAAGATGCTTCGCCGGTTGATGCCGGTAACCACGGCGTTTGCCAGGGCACAATTCCAGGCCGGGGCCGACATCGTGGTCCTCGCCGATCACGCGACGGGCAATCTTGTTGGCCCTTATCACTATAAGGAATACCTGCTGCCGATACACCAGGAGATGACCGCAACGATCGAAGGCCCTCTTATTCTTCACGTTTGCGGAAATTGCACGGACAGGCTGGAACTATTCGCCGACGCAGGTTTTGACGGCTACCATTTTGAATGGCAGGTGGACGCGAAGGCCGCCGTCGAAAGGATCGGTCATCGAATGTGCCTGGTCGGCAATGTCAACAACGCTCAGACCCTTTTTCAGGGTAGTCCCGAAGACGTGCGAAAACAGGCCCGGTATGCTGTCGAGGCCGGGGTAAGCATAATAGCCCCGGAATGCGCCATCCCGCTGTCAACGCCAATGGATAACCTGAAGGCGCTCGTGGCCGCGGTGCATGAGGGCTACTAAGGCGGTGGGACCGCCAGCCGGGATTGCCGTTATCGACATCGCGGCTCAAACCTTAATAGGCGGCTAAAGTCCCCCTTTTAAAAAAGGGGCAGCAGCACTATTGAAAGGTCACATGCTGATCATAGGCGAAAGAATAAACTCTTCACGTAAAAGAATAGCAGAGGCCCTATCCTGCCGGGACAGGAGCTTCATCCAGTCCGAGGCGAAAGCCCAGGAGGAGGCGGGAGCGCACTACATCGATGTTAACGCGGGGGCCTTCATCGGGGAAGAGGCTGAATATCTAAAGTGGACAATGGATGCCGTGCAGGAAGTCTGCGACCTGCCGCTTTGCATAGACAGCCCGGACGCCGGGGTTATTCGGGAGGTCCTGCCCCTGGCCGGCATCACCCCGATGATCAATTCGATCACGCTCGAACCCGCCCGGCTGGATGGGATGCTCCCCCTTATCGCTGATTTCAAGACCAAAGTCATCGGGCTCTGCCAGTCGGAAGACTCGATTGCGGATTCCACCGAGGCCAAAATCAAACTGGCCTTGCAGCTCGTAGAAAAGGTAAAGCTGGCCGGAATCCCTCCGGATAATCTATATATCGACCCCCTGGTGTATCCTCTTGGGACAGACACAAAGTCGGCTATGGCCACCCTGGATGCAATAGCCCATATCATGAAAGAATTTCCCGGGGTCCATACGGTCTGCGGACTGACAAATATCTCTCACGGGATGCCCTGCCGCAAGCTGATAAACCGCACTTTCCTCGTTTCGGCAATCATTCGAGGCTTGGATGGGGCAATCATGGACCCGACCGACAAAGAGCTTTACAGCTCACTCAGGGCCGCCGTGGCAGTTGCGGGGAAGGACGAGTTCTGCATGGAATACATCCGGGCGTTCAGGGCCGGAAAGCTGGAATAGCGGCATATCGACAGTAATTTTGGCGTGCAGCATAATGTGGACTGAACTCGAGGAGGTGCTCCGGGGGGCCGTAGGATTCGAGGTCCGGAATCTGGAGCAGACCCTTCATAGAACGCCGCACCTGATGACTGGCCGCGTTCAGACCGGGATCGACGCGGTTTGCAGCCCTTCAACCTTCGGGAGCATAGATTTTCGGCCATGGAAATAACGAGCGAGATTTTCGAGGTGGGCGGCGGGCATCTTACCTCGCCGGAAGATGCAGCTATATACCTCATAAAATTCGGACAAGAATCCGCTCTGGTGGATGCCGGGTGCGGCCTGGCGATGGAGAGGCTTTTCGCAAACATCAGGAAATGCGGGACCGATCCGCAGCGGATAAAATACCTGCTCCTTACTCACTGCCATTACGATCACACTGGCGGCGCGGCCGAATTGAAACGGCGTATCGGACTCGATATCGTCGCGCATGAACTGGATGCTCCCTTTCTTGAGGCGGGCGACAACCGTGTGACGGCGGCAAACTGGTACGGGGCAAAGCTGGAGCCTTTCCGGGTGGACAGAAAGCTTGCCGGTTCGGGCGATGATATCCTGCTCGGCGGCAGGAAAATCGAGGTCCTCCACGCACCCGGGCACTCTCCGGGCTCGGTTGTCTATCTGGCTGAATCGGACGGACTGAAGGTCATGTTCGCCCAGGACGTTCACGGCCCGATCGAACCAAGCTTTCTTTCCAACCGCAAGGATTACGACAAAAGCCTCAGAATGCTGCTCGAAATCGGGGCGGATATTCTCTGCGAAGGCCACTACGGGGTATATCGGGGCAAAGCCGAGGTGGCAAGGTTCATCCGGCAATTTATTACTTTAGTAAAGCACTAGGGCAGAAGCTGCTCGATCCGGGCTTCCAGTCTGCCAACGGCCTGCAGGATATTATTTCTCAAAGAAGCCATCTCGCTTTGCACGCGGGATGAAAAATCCTTATCCGCTATATTCGAAAGATTTACCCGAACGTTGTACGCGGCGCCAATTGCTGCCGCCCGGATCAACTGGACCGCAACCGCGGCGTCGCACAGGCAGTTTGGGTTGCCTTTTTCTATTGCCTCTTCAACCGGGCCTAAGAGTTTTGCGATGGCCCGCAGGGTCTCCGTGGGGACGAGGGCCGCCTGCTTCATGGCCGCCTCGATGCTTTCCCTGCGCGCCTCTTTCTGCGTTTCGTTTTCCTGAACCAGGCTATAAGCGGATACCACCCCATCGTAGGCTTCAGCATCCCGCTCTGCCAGCTCAAGTGAACGTGAGACCAGATCGCCGGCCGAACGGCTGAGTTCCTGCATCTCCGCCCACACGTTCCGGTACTTCTCCCTGCCGAGAGTATGATGCGCAACCATGAGGCAAAGGGCTGCGCCCAGGCTGCCGGCAAGAGCGCACACGCTGCCGCCTCCGGGGGTGGGCGAACCGTTGGCCACCCTTTGCACATATTCTTTCACCGGCAGGCTGGTCAGTCTCATGGATCCACCTCGTTTTGGAACTTATTTTGCCGTCGAGCCGGCGAAAGTATTGAACGTATGCATACAGTACCGCGTCTAATCAGGCGAAGCCTGTTTCAGCTACGATCTAGGAGTTGCAACCCTTCATTTTCCCTGGCCCCGGGAGTTTGTATAATCTCGAAAAAGCTGCATGATTTTCCGGGTATGCTCACCAACACGGCCACCTCCGATTTGCAAATCGTTTGCTCTCACAACAGGCACCACTTCCTTGTTGGAAGCGGTAATAAACGCCTCTTCCATGTCGTGTAATTCAGACCTGTCGATATCCCTGGTTTCCACCTCGTGGAAATCTTTTGCAAGCTCGATTATGACGCTGCGTGTGATACCGGGCAATATATCCCGGTGGGCGGTAACCAGCCTGTTGTTTTTGAAAAAGAAAAAATTGGTCGTGGTCCCTTCAAGAATGCGGTTATTGCGATCCACGTACACCGCCTCTACGGCTTTGTGCTTCTTCGCTTGTTGTACCGCGTGCACAGCCGATAAATAACATGTGCTCTTGGCAGCGGGTATGAACCTTTCGGCATCGACGGTGATGATCTTTACGCCCTCTGTATACCACCATCGCGGCAGCTCAAACTTCGGCGTCACCATCACCATCAGAATGCCGCGTCCTTCCGGGTTAAGACCATCCGAACTTACTCCGCCGGTATATACAATACGGATGGCGGATTCTATGTGATGTGGGTTTTTCTTGACCGTCTCCCGCACGATCTCACAAATTTCAGAGTTCGTGAGGTTGATTTCGAGACCGATGTATCTTGCCGAATTCTCGATCCTTTGTACATGTTCTTCCAAATGAAAAGGGCGCTTGTTGTATGTGATCAGAAAGTCAAATACCCCGAAGCCTCGTAATACAACGATGTCTTTGACGCTGATATGCGACCTGTCATCGCTGACAAATTTCCCATCGATGTAATAAGTATCCATGCCTGTATGAGTTCCAAGTATCCAGTTTTTTTGTGAGGAAACGAAATGGCAACCCGTTAATCCGAGAAAAAATCAAACCGGGCGAGGGTATCACGTGAGAGTAATTATTACCATACTCAATAATCTACAGGTCCTGCTTCAAGATCAGGCCGCCCATCCCTGCCCCCCTCGGCCCGATTTCAGACCGGGGGCTTTCCCGGGCGCTGCCAGGCAAGGAGCGAGCGAGAACCAATGAATGACACTAGCTTAATAATTATTCGCATGTAATAAATACATACTATTTTGGAGCAAAATACGGTAAACTACTACTGTTTTCTCCTGAAAAAACCACTATGCTCAACATTGGTGGCTTGGAGGTCCCTGCAAGCCGCCGGAGGTCCTCTGCGAAACAGGGCGGACAATTTTTTCGAGAAAACGCCACCCTGTTCGAAAGAGCGGCGCTTGGTTGCTCTGAAAGGGAGGATTGGCTATGGCCAGGCTTCTGATAGTCGACGACGATAAAGATCTGCTGTTAATTATGAGCGAATATTTGAAGGCCTATGGTTTTGAACTGGAGCTTGCATACAGTGCGGCCCAGGCCCGGCATTATCTGGAGAGCTCGGAATGCGACGCGATCCTTTCGGATTTCAATATGCCCGGCGAGTCGGGGCTTGATCTCCTGGACCATGTTTCATCCCGATATCCGGGATTGCCCTTTATCATGATGACCGGTTCCAGCATGTCTCTGCTGGAGGATAAAGCCATGAAAATGGGCAGCAGCAGGTATGTCACAAAGCCGTTTCGACTTAGAGACCTGGTTAAAACTATCGAGGAAGTTCTGGGTTTCTCGAATCGGGGAGCACCGGCGCTGGCGTCAACAGCATAGCGCCGAGCGGGGAAACCCAACCAGCGTATCAAAAGATATGATGAGCCACCCATATGCACGCTTGGATCACACGGCAGGGTCCGGGCCGACTTTTACGAGCATTTTTCCGAAGTTCTCACCTTTAAAGAGGCCAATCAATGCCTTCGGAGCACTTTCAATCCCTTCGATGATCGTTTCTTTCCACCTTATCCTGCCCTCACGAATCCACTTGCCCATATCGGAGTAGAACTGCTCACGCCTGTCCAGGTGATCGGACACGATAAATCCCCGCAAGGTCAATCTCTTGGGGATCGCCAAAAACAGACTCCCTGGTCCTGATTCCCTTTGGGCGGCATCGTTATATATCGCAATCAAGCCACAGAGCACGATTCTCCCAAACAGTTTCATGTTGGCGAGTGCGGCTTCCAAGTGTTTCCCGCCCACATTTTCATAGTAAATGTCAATGCCCTCCGGACAAAGTCCGCCAAGTGCTTCAGTCAGGTCGCTGATTTGTTTGTAGTTGATGGCAGCATCGACGCCCGCCGTTTCAACGAGCCATGAAACCTTTTGCTCTGACCCTGCGCTGCCAACGACACGGCAGCCCATTATTTTTGCGATCTGTGAGACTATCGAACCAACAGCGCCAGATGCGGCTGAAACAAAGACTGTGTCCCCTTCCCTGGGCTTGCCGATATCCAAAAAGCCCACATACGCGGTTAAACCCGGCATGCCCAGCGGACCGAGGAAAGCCTGAACAGGCGCAACAGCAGGGTCGATATTTGTGAGGTCCGAGCCATCGGTAATGAAGTATTCCCTCCAGCCTTTCGTCCCCAATACGTAATCGCCCCGGTGAAACTTATCATTTTTTGAAACTGTAACCTGCCCAACGCATCCTCCCTCCAAAGGCTTGTGCAGCTCAAAAGGAGGCACATAGCTTTTTCCGGCGTTCATGCGCCCCCGCATGTAAGGATCAACAGACATGTAAATGTTTTTTACCAGAACTTCTCCCTCACCGAGGCCGGGAATTACAACCTCGGCGAGTTCGAAATCATCTTCTGAAGGCATTCCGACCGGACGCTTTTTTAGCCGAATCTCTCGACTCACGATTTGAGCCATACCGTTTCTCCTCATATCCAAAAATCATCATCGCCAACGAAAATAAGATAGTCACTCTCTAACTATTTTAATTCGTGTCCATCCGGAAACCTCGGATAAGAACTCCACGCCCTGCGAGGTTTCCGTTCAGAAAGGAGGCATTTTTCGTTTTAGCGAGAAACCGAGGCAGGCATGTCTTTGGGCGACTGAAAAGCCCGCAGAGAAGGTTACAATCGTCAATCTGCTTAATAATTAAGGACAATAGAGGTTTCCGGACGGACGCCAATTATTGTCGACCGCGGAGTAATTGCTGTGATACAATACATTGGAGTAATTTTTGGCGCGAGTCCAGCTAGTGCGGATAGATGTACTTATATACATTCGAGCCAAGAGTTAGTCAGAAGTAAAATCACTATATGAGGCAGAAATACTCAAGGCCAACTGTCCTGAGTCAAAAGTTCGGAACATAATTCAAGCCGGGGAATGTGGCCAACGCTTACGTCGCCCCGGCGAAAGCCGGGGTCCAGAAGTGACCTGCATTTAATGAAAAGGTTGGATTCCGGCCTTCGCCGGAATGACGGCCTGAGTGCTCAGAACTTATGTAGTGGATTTCTAACTCAGGACACTAGATGGCTCCATTTGAACCGGTTAGTTCAAACGACAATGTATGAACTTCTGCAATCAAATGAGTTGTTGGTGAATTATTGGTCACGACAATATACATATTTCCACACTTGCAAGATCTTGTTGGCAAAAATATATGGAGTTCATTCATGATTGAAATAATATCATTCCTCCCTGTTTTACTATACGCAGTTGCAGCCATTTTAGCTATTAGACTTATTATAATTACTAAAGCTAGTCCAGGATGGATTCTAATAGCCATTGGCATTGTTATAATAGCCATCGGGCGCATCATCGATATATTTCCTTTCGTATCTATTGACATAACACGTCAAATAAGCCGTTTCAATGAATGGATTGATATTTTTATATCTATTGTTATGGTGGCAGGAGTGGCATTAATTCAGTCTCTCTTCCGCACAATCAAGGAGTTGGAAAATGCCCATCGGGAAAGTGAGGAAGAATATCGCTCCTTGGCCAACACCGCAGATCCCATGTATATGATAGACAGGAATTTTAACTATATGTTCATGAATGACAAACAGTTGTCACGGTTTCCCCTGCCACTAAACGAAATCAAAGGTCGATCTTACGGCGAGTTCCATTCCAAAGAGGAAACTAATGAATTTATACAAATAGCAGAACGTGTTTTTAACACCTCTATACCTATCCAGGACGAGTATAGAAGTAAAATAGATAATCAATATTTTCTCCGAACCTTCAGTCCTGTTAAAAATACTGATGGAACAGCTACAATAGCCTTAACAGTAGTTTTAAAAGATATTAGTGACCGCAAACAGATGGAAAAGAACCTGATTGAAAGCGAACAGCGATTACATAATTTAATTCAGGGTTTCCCTATCCCCACATTTGTGATCGGGCTGGACCATAAAGTATTATACTGGAACAAAACACTAGAGGAACTTACACGCATTAAAGCTGAGGAAATCATCGGTACAACATGCCACTGGAGGGCATTCTATAGCGACCAAAGGCCCTGCATTGCGGATCTGTTGGTCGATCAGGCGCTGGATACAATTCCTCAATTGTATCCAAATAAGTGCAGCAAATCTCAATTGATCGAGGAGGCATACGAGGCTACAGAGTTTTTCCCGAAACTGGGAAATTGCGGCAAATGGCTTCATTTTACAGCGGCTGCGATCAGGAACTCCCAAGGAGACCTGTTCGGTGCCATAGAGACCCTCGAGGATGTCTCAGAGCGGAAACTTAATGAACTGGCTCTGAGGAATAGTGAACTGAGGTTGCAGAGTGTCATTCAAGGTTCTCCCATTCCTACCTTTGTAATCGGAAAAGACCACAGGGTCATATACTGGAACAAGGCCTTGGAGGAACTCAGCGGTATCAAGGCTGAAGAGGTGATTGGCACAACTGATTGCTATAGATCGTTCTACAGCGAGAAGCGCCCGGCTTTGGCGGACCTTATGGTGGACCAGGCCCTGGAGGCGATTCCTCACTGGTATTTTGAAAAGTATACCAAATCCAGCTTATTAGATGAGGCTTACGAGGCAACGGACTTTTTCCCGGAACTCAAAGGTGGTGGGAAATGGGTTCGTTTTACAGCAGCCGTAATCAGGGATTCTCAGGGAAACCTGGTTGGTGCGGTGGAGACCCTCGAGGATGTCTCAGAGCGGAAAAGGGCGGAGGAACAGCTAAGCCTGGTCAAGAAACTCGAGTCTCTCGGGACTTTTGCTGATGGAATTGCGCATGATTTCAATAACTTTCTATCGATCATGTTACGTAATATATTTGCTGCCCAATTGTCTCTAACCGATGAACAGGATGGGCTTTGGAGAGAAAGACTGGAGTTTGCGGAAAAGGCCGGATTTCAGGCAAAGGAATTAGTCCATCGATTGATCACCTTTGCCAAAGGGGGTGAACCCATAAGAAAAATTGGTTGTATTTCCGACTTGCTAATGGAGTCTGTAGATCTGTCTCTGTCCAATTCCAATGTCATCTGTGAATTTTCCCTGCCCGGTGATCTTTGGCTTATTGAAATGGATGATGTGCAGATCCGGCAGGTAATCTATAATCTGGTCGTCAACGCTCAAGAGGCTATGCCTGAAGGTGGCACCATAACCATCGATGCCGAAAATGTGAACGTAACAGCAGATTGCGCTCTGCCTCTGAAAGAAGGCAATTACGTCAAATGGTCTGTAAAGGATCATGGCACAGGCATTCCTCAGGAGAATTTGCAGAGAATATGGGACCCTTATTTTACGACCAAGCCAATTGGAAGCGCAAGAGGCAAGGGTCTGGGGCTTGCTATCTGTTATTCCATCGTCAAAAGACACGATGGATTTATTGACTTTAAATCTGAACCGGGAGTTGGGTCTAATTTTTTTGTGTATTTACCTGCATCCCCCCAGGGAGACTCTATTGAAAAAGCTAAGAAGTATCGAAATGATACAAGAGGAGGGAGAATTCTGTTCATGGATGACGATGAGACGGTGCGCAATGCAACAGGTATTGTCCTCAACTATCTCGGCTATGAAGTCGAATACGCAAAGGACGGCAGGGAAGCCATTGATCTCTATAGAACAGCAAAAGAAAAAGGCTGGCCATTTTATGCCGTCATATTGGATTTATATGTGCCGGAGGGCATGGGGGGCAAGGAAGCCATGGGGGAGTTACTTGCAATAGATCCATCCATCAGGGCGATCGTATCCTCCGGGTATTCAGACGATCCGTTCGTTGTAGAATTCAGGAAATATGGATTCTTTGGGACTGTGGACGTTCCCTATGATTTTGAAAAGCTGAAGCAAATCCTGGACAACCTCGTGCGGGAAAACTTACCGGATAACGCAGACCTTTCAAGCTGACTCTAAATCCTAAATTCGAAAGTGAGCTTTCCAGGGCGCCGATGTCCAATCGAATAAGCGGCCAACCAGGAACTGAGGCTGTGGCCTTGCATGACAGACTTTTGCCGGTCCCCGCAATCCAACCAACAATATCCCTTTACCCAATAAGTCTGTTGACAGGGCCGATCAGAGCGGGTATTTTGCGGTGCATCCTCGAAATGAGACAGCACATTGAAGCAACCCGCTCACCTATCTAAACCGGGAGACTGAAGTGACCCTGTACGAGATCAAAGACCTTCTTGAAGCGGAAGTGCTCATTGGCTCAGAGCAACTCGACATGGAAGTGAAAACAGCTTTTGTGGCTGACCTGATGAGCGATGTCCTTGCCTTTGGGACGGCTGGAAGTTTGTTGATAACCGGACTAACCAATCCGCAGGTTCTGAGAACAGCAGATGTAATTGATATCTCCGCAATTATTATGGGTCGTGGGAAGAGGTTTTCCCCGGAAACCATGCATTTAGCCGAGATGCTGAATATCCCCATTCTTACAACGAAATACATTCTTTTTGAGATTGCCGGGCGTTTGTACTCAAAAGGCATCAGGGGTTGTATAGAAAAAGTGGAGAATAAATAACGTCATCGTGGATGAGAAACCTTTGCATGAAGGATGTCTTATAGTTGTCGGAGGCGATTTCGATAATGCAGGGGCGGCATCGGGCAGCGTCAAGGCGATCCTGAGACAAATGGGATTGTCCAGCGATGTGGTCAGGAAAGCTGCTCTAGTCGTGTACGAGTCTGAAATCAATATCGTTTCTTATGCAAGAAGGGGGATGATCCGTCTTCACGTCGTGCCCGGTTCTATTATGATCGAGGCTATCGATGAAGGTCCGGGGATTCCGGATATTGAACTGGCAATGCAACCAGGCTATTCAACTGCGACTGCAAGAATCAGGGAAATGGGATTTGGTGCTGGAATGGGACTGTGCAACATAAAGAACTTTTCTGACATGTTCAAGATTTCATCCGAAGTCGGGAGGGGAACGTACCTCAAAATGATCATCAAGACGAATAGAGACTCATGAGAGCCTGCCCGCTGCATCTTAAGTCACAAGTTTCTCCGATCCCAACGGCTTCGCTTTGGGCTATGCTTATGATACTTTTGGAAATATGACCAGTCTAACTTATCCGGATGGAACTGCCGTTACCTACAGCTACGATGTTTTAAATCGTTTGACATCTGTTACCGACCCGCAGAGTATTACCGCCGGTGAAAAAGTTTGCCAAAATCGGCGGTGAGAAAGTCGGCCAGCCTGGCGGTCAAAAATAAGCCTAGCATTTTCTTCTTTTTCTTCCGTTTTTAATGCGCTCGCGCATTCC
>Ga0187862_10001717_pt1 | contig 22931 bp, 21 predicted proteins | sample June2016WEW_10_1_FD_133003 | JGI IMG/M metagenome (GOLD analysis project Ga0187862, IMG submission 133003) | Peatland microbial communities from SPRUCE experiment site at the Marcell Experimental Forest, Minnesota, USA - June2016WEW_10_150 | ecosystem: Environmental > Terrestrial > Soil >...
CGGCGGGGGAAGAATACACGTAGTTTCCTGTCCCATAACTCCAAATCTTTTCGCCAGTCAACGCATTCAGCGCATAAACGTTGAAGTCATTTGAGCCCACATAAACCACTCCATCATCAACGGTGGGCGAGGAATACACTTCACCGCCTGTTTCAAAGCTCCACAATTTGCTGCCGGTGTAAGCGTTCAAAGCGTAGACATAATTGTCGTCGGAGCCTATGTAAACGACGCCGTTGGCGACCGCGGGAGAATCCTCCACTGCGCTGCCCGTCGCGTAACTCCAGATTTTGGCACCAGTCGCAGCGTTTATCGCATAAACATAGTCGTCATCTGAACCGACGTATACCACGCCATTCAAAACTGCAGGCGAAAGATACTCAAGTGAGTTTTCGGTCGGGAAGATCCAAAGTGTCTTGTTTGTCAGTGGCATAGTTGAAGTGGAGTACCCGGCGTGTGAAAGATCGTGGTGGAATGTGGGGGACCAGTCAACGGAAGACTGTTGGGCATTAATTTTTGGTCCAAGAGCAGAGAACGTCGATAAACACAGAAGGGCCAGTAGGATTGTGAGTTTTTTGTGGTTGATTGTTCATTACCCCTCTAGCTGGCTGGATTATCCAACCTTGAATATAAGTTTTCTCCAAAAAACACCTCAAGACATTTTCCTCGTCGAAATAAGCTTTCTTAGCTTAACCCTTATTTAGGTTAAATCGCTCATAAACGGATACATTTAGGGCAGAAAGTGGAAAATTTGTCTAAGGAGAGGGGCTTTTCCGTTCCAGTGGACGTTATTCGAACAGTGGCGATTGTAGGAGTCATTCTTCTGCACGCTGCCAACGACTTGACCAGTCAGCAGATGAATTGGTTTGAAATAGTCCGATGGAATACGGTAACCGTTTACCAGAGCATCGGGCGGTTGGGAGTGCCACTTTTCCTGCTGTTGACGGGTGCTCTTCTGCTTCAACCAAGTAAACTCACCGAGCCCATCGGAGTATTCTTTAAGAAGAGAGTTGCTCGAATTGGGTTGCCCTTCATTTTTTGGGGCGCCATCTACTTTGCTTGGGACTTCCTTGTCGTAAATAAAATTAACAACCAACCAATAACCACAAACAGCATTATTCAAGGCGTATTGACGGGACCTTACTACCAGTTTTGGTACCTCTACCTACTCTTGGGACTTTACCTAATCACACCAATCTTACGCGTGGTCATGGCGCATGCAAGCCGGGACCTAATCAAATACATTTTGATTCTGTGGTTCCTTGGCGCCGCAATCGTGCCAACGATCGCCCTGGTTACCTCATTACATTTGGATACCAACGTTCTGACGATTACTGGGTACGTTGGATACTTTATCTTAGGCGCCTATCTGCTGACTGTTCAAATTAGCCGATCAAAACTTGCCCTTTACACAGCCGTCGGAGTTACATTGACGGCAATCGGAACCTACGTCATAGCGGCTACGGTGGGCGGCACGGAAATGTATTTCTTCCAAGGATATCTTAGTCCAACGTTGATTTTTGCAGCCGCCTCGCTGTTTCTCCTACTAATTGTAGTTCAGTCCCCACCTTCGACTCAAGCCTTCGCGGTGCCATCTGCCACGGAAAACTATTTTAAACCTAAAGAAATATGCGCAGAATCGCCCTGTGAATCAAAGGGAAGAAAGCTGCTTAGGCTGATTAGCGCTAACACGTTGGCGCTTTATCTATTCCACGTGATGGTGCTTGAAACCATTCAGAAAGGCTATTTGGGCTTCGCCATTAACGGCAACACAATCAACTCCGTAGTCGGTGTTCCACTCAACACAGTCATCGTCCTGTTTGTCAGCCTTGGAATAATTGTCGGGTTGAAAAAGGTACCAGGGCTGAAGAAATTAGTCGGCTAACAGCTAACCATCGGATTCGATGCATGTATTCTTTGGAATTGCAAGAACGCTTATTAGGAAAAAAATCGTCCTTAGACGGTAGCACTAAACAAAAAGAGTCAGCAGCCCGGTGGTGTAGTGGTCAAGCATAGAGGGCTTTGGACCCTCCGACGAGAGTTCGAATCTCTCCCGGGCTACATTCTACCCTAGTCAGGTCATCTTTCAAACTCTCGAATATCAAAAAGCGAACAAGTTTGTAAGCGGAGAACGTTTGGAAAATTCTGTGGGCGAACTGAACAGCCTCACCATTAATTGCGTCTGGAACCATAGAGACTCAACTAGTTTTGGGTTTGAATACTCTGAAAATATCCATAAAAGATTTTCTTTGCAAGATTCAGAATTTAGACGGGGAGATAACAGAAGTGTCCTCTTAGTTGGCGCTGCCATGACCCACTTAACTCAATTGATTACGCCCGTTGCCCTAGCCAATTTTTTCACAATCTTCAAAATTAAGATTTAGCTTTGAAGGTTTGTGTAGCGTTCTGGCCTTATCTTTGGTGATAATTCCAACGCCTAAATTAGTCAATATCTATTACGTCTAACTCACCAGCCGTTGTTGGTACGCCTATTCTTTTGAGCGTAGCCTTATTTTCTGCCAATTTGCTCTGATATATCGACTAATCGATTGTTCTTAACTGCTTTCCACTTTATTATTCCGGGAATGGTTCAGAAATTCCGAAACCAACGATGAACCGACAGCCTTCAATGCAGTGTCCAGGTCTTTTCTTTCATGCGCCGGTCCATTTCGCATACTTGTAATGACAGGTACCTCTTTAACGTCAAATTCTAGCAGCTGAAACGTGTGTTTCGTATAATCAATATATGACTGGAACATGCTGGAATCAGGATTACCCTGATTAAAGGTAAGGATTAGCTTTTTTTTCACGGCTTTTTCTTTGAAATGCGGGGAGAATCGCGGAGAGATTACCGCAAACAACCTGTCGGTGAGTATCTTCGCTTGGGCACTCATCTGCCCCATGTAAATCGGCGAGCCCAAAACAATAGCGTCGGCATGCTCAATCGCGGCATAAAGTTTCTGCATTTCGTCGTTGATAACACAACCTTTATCGCCCTTGTGGCAGCCTAAACAACCCTGACAGGGTTTGATATCAAGATCGCTGAAATAATAGGCTTGAGTTTGGGCGCCCTGTTCTTTCGCACCTTCAAGTATTTTGTTCACTATCCAGGCGGTATTGCCTTCTTTATGTGGACTTGCGATAAATCCGATGACTTTCAATTTTATTGCTCCTTATTATCACGGGAATCCGAGAGGATTATGTTCTTCCCACTCACTAGTTTACCTCCTTAAATTAAAAGGAGCGCGCGCACTGGTGCGTCTATTTCTTTCAGGTTTGTTTCTCCTGAACTGGCAAACGTCTATAAAAATCAATTTTGCTTTCGAAGTTGGTGCTGCCATGGCTGACTATATTACGTCGCCATTGGAATGGACATTAACTCAAACAGCCCAATTTTGCGCTCAGAACTCGCTCAGCATCTCTTTAAGCAGTCGCCGTTCAGCCTTTCTCCGATGCGCAACAAAGGTTGACTTAACCAGGCCGAACTTCTTAGCCAACTCTTCAGAGCCTGTCCTTCTGGGCAAGTCATAATACCCAAGCTTATACGCACTAAGGAGAACCTCACGCTGTTTTGCAGTTAAGCGGGCTAACGGTGAACGCGGCGGAAACCTAGCATCCATAATTGAAATCACTTTATAATGGACCGGCGATTTTTCAAGATTCTCAAGATATTTCTTTATCTGCTTTGAATCGCCGATGAAAATATGCTTTACTTTTCCATCTTTAAATTCAAAAGGCGTAGAAATATAGGGGAAATCACCTAACTCGCTTTGCTCTTTTTCAGTAAATTTCTGTTTTGTCTTGGCTTTGATAAAATAAGTACCTATTTCTCCTTCCTGATACAAAAGCTCAGCTTCAACCTTTCCGATGTGGGCTGGAAAGAGTTCTTCAATCTTTACAGATGGATCTGTGAATTCAACCTTCATTATTGCGGCCAAATCGCCTGGAGCCATCTTGAGAATATTTACCATTTCTAAAGACTTGACCTTCTCAAAGACTTTTTGTAGTTCTTTTCCTGAAAACTCAATGATAAGCCTGCGCATGGCAATCTCACATATTTTCTGACATTATAGGCGAACTAGTGCGCTACAACCCTAATTAACAATTTGGCTTATTTGTTATTCCCTCAGGATGATAAAATTGCAAGGACAGCAAACAGAAAAAGCACAGATCTACGACGCCCATTACCGCAATAGATTATTAGTGCTTCTCGTTGGGCTCATGTTCATCGTCTTCTACATTGAACCCATGATAATTCCATCGCTTCCATCCATCACAACAGCGGGTTTCCCAAAATAACGCCTTATGTTTTCGGTTTTCTTGCACGCTATACTATGTGCATAACATGAGCTTTAAAAATTGTCGAACTCTCGGGTGCGCTATCAAAAAGTAGTGAAAAAGCTATCATTTTAATAGAATTTAAGCTACAACCTAATAGCAACTAGATAGTAGCTCAAAAATGTTTGAACGAGAGTTTGAACCTATCCCGGGCTACATTTTAACCTCAAAACGCTATTAAATTAACTGTATTTTGACTACAACACTATCGCAATTCACCATCAAATCGATAGGTGTGCAAGTGCCAGCATAACAATACTCAACGAACCAGTTGTTACGGCTCACCCTCGTGCGGGAATGAACCCGGTCCAGCTTACACTCAGAATCTTTTCACAATTAGTGCACGCTAAACGAACAGTTTAAGAATATGAAAAAAGGCTATGAATCGTAAGCCAAAGAATGCGTTAGATGAAATAGACAATTAAAGCTATTATGCTAACTACGGCGATTATAATGTCTAAAGCCATGACTGCTTTCATGATTTTCATGAAAAACTGCATTCTTTTGGATCCGAATCTTATCGCAGCGACACCCGAGAACATCATAATTGCACTGATCGCCAGCATTATGATTGCGAATAGAGGAAACATGTTTTCCTTTGTCACGCTCTCTTAAGTGTTTTTTACTTTGGCTTGAACAAGTAGTTAAAATCTGGTTTGGAACATTTGTAACTTACCGAACATAAACCACTATGACTTTAGTGAAGATGTGCATGAATCCATCGCGTAAACGTTGGCAGTTGGTGGTTTGTTGCTTTTGAAATTAACTACATCTTATTAGTGGCCTGCGAAACAACGCATTAGCCGAGAGGTAAGATGCAAAGTGTTCAAGTTCGAAAAAGAACAGAGTGTCTTCGACATTGCGGGAGTAAAAGTGGGCGGACAACCGGGCGAGTACCCAACAGTTCTCGTTCCCAGCATATTCTATGACGGGCATAAAATTGTAAGAGACCCAATCAAGGGTGAATTTGACAAAAAACAAGCGGAAATTCTAATCAACAGATTAATGGAATTATCAGGTAAAACTGGAAACCCATTTTTCCTCGATATCGTGGGGAATACCTCGGAAGCGCTTGTTAAGTATGTAGATTTTGTTTCCGATTTAACGCAATCACCTTTTTTGGTTGACGGCCCTTCAGAACAAGTTAGAATACCAGCGATGAAACACACAAAGGAAATAGGTCTCCTGGGTAGAGCCATTTACAATTCGATTGATTACCACGCTACAGACCTAGAACTAACATCTCTAAGAGACTTCAAGGTGGAAAACGCAATTGTTATGGCTTTTGACCCAAAGAAACCTCTGGCAGAGGGAAGAGTAAGCATCCTTAATGGTTATTCAGGACAGAGAGGGCTAATGCAAGCGGCTGAAGTTGCAGGCATCAAAAATGTTCTCGTAGACACGGGTGTTCTTGATGTCCCCAGCATAGGCATGGCAGCCAGGGCAGTATACCTTGTCAAAAAAGAGTTTGGGGTACCCACAGGTTGTGCACCCGCGAACGCGGTGACCAGTTGGAAAAGGATAAAGAAAGGCGAGTTCGGACCAGCAGCCTACAATGTCTGTTTAGGCAGCTCCGTTGTCGTCACTCAAATGTCAGGGGCAAACTTTGCTCTGCATGGTCCAATTGAATTTGCCGAGTCTGCTTTTCCGGCTTGCGCCATGACTGATGCGATCATAGCCTACGCAGCAAAAAGACTAGGCACCACAACAAAAACGCAGAACCATCCCCTCTACAAAATCTTTTAGGGGAATGTCGTGCTCAGAGCATCGAGGAATCCTTGTTCGGACAAAAAATTGCTTTTAGGCTATTTCTTTATGCCTGTGAAGGTTGCTTGACCCAGCGGTCCCAGCTTCACCGTGCCCATCATTATGTTTCCGTCTACTTTTGCGCTGAATTCAAAGGTTATGCGTCGTGGAAACCTTATTGAGGCTTTCCACGTGTATGTGTTGCCGTTAATCGTTCCATCTGCGATATCGCTGTGGCCCGCGCGGCTGTCCATTTTGCCCGTGAGCTTGTCACTGTCAATGGAGGCGTAAAGTGTTGCCTTTTGGGTTCCTAGAGGCGTCTTCATCGTGATGTTCCATGTCTCGGAAATAGCCGAGACTTTGCTTGCTTCAGAGCTGGTGCGATGGGTTTCAGCTTCTATTTCAGGTTCATTTTTAACGGTTTCAGTCTTTTCTTGTTCCCCGAACAGTGTTGGGTCAACGATGTCCATGCCGATGTTTTCAAATGACTCTTTAAAGGCGTCTGGGTTGGATTCGGCAGCCGCCAGCGACAACTCGGTCATGCGCGCCATACGTTCTACCTCGGTTTTTCCTCGCCGCCAGTAAGCTTGACATTTGAAGTCGCTTTTTTGGAGACCACGCTCCTGCATGAGAAACAATCGTATTTCCGTAACCGTTTTCATCTCGCCGCACGCCCACACGAAGACCTTCCCATTTGGCCAGGGGAGCTCTTTTATCGCTTTCAGTAGCAGGCCACTTGTGCCTGGTTCTGCGTCGCCCCGATGCAGCCACGTCATCGTGAGGTCAGCTTTGGTGTCGATGTGCTGTTCTTCAAGCTCATCAGCGACCTCAACGAAGGCAATTGCTTTTGCTCCTGACTCTAAGGCTTCAAGGTCAGTTTGTGCGCTGGAAAGTGACGACTCATCTGCGCAGAGCACGTACACGTCTGCTTTATGAGCGGTTAACGGGTTATGGCCTGATGGAAGAGAGAATTCAACTATGCCTAGGCGATCCCCCGTTTTTGCGTTGCGAGCCCAATCGCTGGCAAGCCCAGGGACGTTGTGCAAGGTGAAGTCGACGGTGAGTTCAAACGCATCTGGATTGAATCTGCGTGCAGTGAAAGCTCGGACAAGCGGATCCTCAGAGAACGCGCTGAAAGAACTAACCTCCGTTTCGGCTGTGGTTCTGTATTCAACTTGACCGTCGGGCGTTAGGAAAGGTTCTGGGGGGTTGAAGTGACCCTTTGCTGGGAAATAGAGGCGGATGAGCATCTCGGGTCGCCAGTTACCCTTCAAGCCCTCCAATACTGCACCGTGGAAAGTGATTCGCTTAACCCTTGGAGTTAGCTGCTTGACGCAAACGACTTGGCAGACGCCCGCAATATGATATTTTGGTTCATAACTTATTCTTTCAGTCACAAATAATCTCCTTCTACAAAATCTTCATTCGCTGCAACCGTTTTTGAACACTGGGATACTTTTCTATGTTCCGATGCGGAAGAAACACGGAATCCAAGAATTCTTTACGGAAGCCAGGGGCAGTCATAAGCTCTACGTAGTTAACACCAGCCGAAATCTCTTGAGCTTCCTTTCTCGCTTGCCTTGACAATAGAGCCATTTTTGCGCCTGAAACAGCTGTGTTGCCGACAAACTCGATTTTCTCGGTTGCCACGTCGGGAATCAAGCCGGTGAGTTTGGCGCTTTCAGGATTTAGGTATTTTCCGAAGGCTCCCGCGATGTACGCTCGTTCAATTTCGACTTCAGCTACGAGCATTTTATTCATGAGAACTGCGGCACCCGTGTGCAGCGCTGCCTTCGCCAGCTGTATCTCTTGTATGTCTCTTCGGCTGATTGTTATGTCACTCCCCAAGCTGGTCTCGTTTTTCCAGGCAATGACAAATTTCTTTTCCCCGTTAACCATGCGAACGCGTTTTGCTTCAAGATTCTTGTTGAAATCTCCGCGCTGATTAATTACTCCGCATCGGAACATTTCGGCAACGGCGTCGACGACTCCTGAACCGCATATCCCGACGGGTTTTCCGCCATCTATGGTCGCGAATTCTACCTCCAGCGTTGCAGGGTCGATTTTTATTCTTTCAATGGCTCCGGTCCATGCTTTCATCCCATACTCGATGTGCGTGCCTTCAAAAGCTGGGCCGGCAGCGCAAGAGCAAGCAACAATGTTCTGCTTGTTCCCTACAAAAACTTCACCGTTCGTTCCGACGTCGATAAGAAGGCACATTTCGTCCATTTTATGCATACCTGTTGCCAAAACGTCTGCGACAGCATCTGCCCCGACGAAGCCAGCAATATTGGGCAAGACATGAACATTTCCTAACAGATTAGTGTCGATTCTCAAAGATGCAACTTTAACGTTTACCGCTTCTTTTATCGCTGGCACGTAAGGTGCAAAAAGAAGGTTTTTGGGTTGAATTCCCAAGAAGAAGTGATGCATCGCTGTGTTCCCGACGATCGTAACCTCGTAGACTTCCCACGTGTCGACGTGGCTTTCCGAGCACGCATCAGCAATTAAGGAGTTGATTGTTTTGATCAGCGCTTGTTGGAGTTCTTTCAAGTTTTCGTCGCTGGCTTGGGCATACGTTATTCTGGTGATTACATCTTCTCCGCGGGGTAACTGAGGGTTTTCCGCTGATCTAACCGCGATTGTTTCTCCTGAGGTTAGGTCCACGAGGTGCCCCACTATTTTTGATGTACCAATGTCAACTGAAAAGCCGAATTTGCTCTTCTCCGAATCGCCGGGTTCAAGCGAAATTATTTTCTCGTCATTCCAAACAGTCGCCGTAACTTTCCATTCTGCCGCTCTCAAAACATTAGGTAACGTTTTAAGCAGCTCGTAGTCAATCGCCAAATCGGCAAATCCTCGTTTATGCAGCGATTCAAGAAGCCTCTCAAAGTCGGGCTTTACATCGATGATTGTGGGCTTTGACAATTCCAGATATACCTTTTTTACGGCAAGGTCAATTTTTACAGGTTGCTCTGCCCCTTGAAGCTGGATTTTTCTTTTCCCTGTTCTGCTTTCAGAAGGCACTGTCACCACAAGGTTGCCCTGCACGCTCGCGCAACAGGCAAGTCTGAGTCCACTCGTCAATTCAGATGATGAAAGATGCTTCCGTTCCGCAGCGGTTGCGCGGTTGACCATGGCGGGGTTTGTGATAATTACGCGGCATTTGCCGCAGGAGCCTACGCCTCCGCATTCGGATCTTATATCAACTCCAGCCTCTTTTGCGGCTTCAAGCACGGTTACGCTTGGCTTGAAAGTTATTCTCTTGCCTTCTGGCTGAAAACAAATTTCAATTCCTTTTTCCATCCATGTTACCTGATTCTGTTTAACTGACAATCCAGGCCTTCACTTTTCTTGATCACAGTTTTGCAAGTATCTGTTTTTCAGGTCGCACCAAAATCAGACCTTTTTCCATGTCAGCGCTGCGTATTTTGTACATGTTTTCGTGTGGGAGCCCGTTATCTTTCGGTAGACCCTTTACCCATTTGGCTTCCACGACTCCGCAAAACCTTACGTGCTTCTGAGTTAGGTGCGAGGTGAATTCCACAGAAACCTGGTCGCCGATTTCGTATTTGAACTGAGAAATCGGGTTGCTTTCGCAAAAGTTGGCACTTTCCATGGTTTGGTACGTGTTTCCGCACTTTTCACATTGATAAGATGGCGTTGGGGTATCTATTCTCTTCACGAGTTTTCACCCCTCTACTTTTTCTGACAAATTTTCCTTAACACTCGCATTTGTTAATGTCACATGAGTCCTGAATTGTCCGAGTTAAGTTGCTTCTTTGTGATGCTAACCGATCGCTGGCAACAACTTAAACAGCGCCGCAATGTCTCCGTGAATTTTTATCAAGTTGTTTCCCATTGCTTCCATAGGGTTGACTGATCCATCGAGAAAGCCGCTCATGGTTTCCACATTATCGGCAGTCACCGTAGCTGCCCCGTCTTTCAAGTTAATTTGTGACGCTGGAACCTTTTCACTTGTCACGGTTCCATCCATCGCAAATTTCAATCTGTAACCGACGCCAATGTCGGTGAAAACTTGCTGGACCATCTTACCCCAGCCAGATGTCAGGCTTTTGTTTTCGTTGAGTTTTTGCACCATGGTTTTCATGACTTCATCAGCCATCTGTTCTTTGTTTTGAGCCATTCTTTTCCACCTCAAACCTAGCCTTTAGTTTAGATGTTGCTTGTTTTGCTTCTCTTAGTAGTTAAGTTCTAGTTTGGAACATTTGTAACTGACTCAAGAAGCCACGACCTTAGCAATCCCAATAATTGCGTTCTAGTTGACCAATGCAATTTCAGTCTGTTGTATCCAGATTTTTTGATTCCCTCCAGACTGAATCGAAGAGGATACAGAATGCATTAACAAGTTCCTTGTTGTTGGTTAACATAGCTCTTCGCTTGTGTCCACGCGGGTCTTTTGAGATTATCATGATGAGTTCTTCCCTGTCTCTTAGCACGAAGCTTGGAAAAACGCTTGAATCCAAATTTGCGCACCGAAACTCAACGTTCTTTGTGCTACTTAATCCCCTGTAAAGGGCGCGGAGATAGGACCTGTTTTCCTCGGAAACTATGCTGAGAATTCTGTGTTTAACTCCACGATTAGCGTTAATCTTCGTTAGCCGGATGTTTTCTTTCACGTCGGGAGCGTTTGACCAATCTTCAGTGAAAGTTTCGAGCTCACTTTTTGCGTTTTTGATGGATTCCTTTGCTTTTGAGTAAATGCGGTTTGAATCTTCTACAACATCAAAGCTTTCCGTCATAAGGGGGATTTCTGGAGACTTAATCGTTTTCAAAGTGTTCAGCAAGTTTTGCCGACTGTTCTCCAGCATCAAGACGTCTGCCCTTTTGGACTCAACTATTGAATCCGCCACTCTTTCAATTGAGTTAGCTGAAAAATACGCAGGTGTTTCAATCGAAGATTCGACGATGCCTCTGCTTTGCAGGTTTTTCAAGTGTCGGTAGACTTGAACTTTGTTTACGTTCATCACTTGGCATATTTCCCTTGCTTTCTGGGGACCTGCCTTCAACAAGAAAAGGTACATTCTCGCTTCTTGTTCATCGAAGCCCCATTCATGAAGCTCATTTAATGCTTTGTCTTTGTCTTGCGAGTTTTTTCCCAATAGTGGACCACTTGCATATGGGACAAGAGGTCTTTTTGCTGAAATGTTATTCACGACCATCTTCAAGTGTGTAGATGCTTTGGGTGCTCTATCTATATATGATTAACTAGTACCAATTTTTCCCCAAAAATAACAGAAGTACCAAGAAATCTTTTGAATTCCAAAGAAATGGTTTATGGGTGCATGAACTGGAAACAGCGGTAAGGTCTTGCAAATCTATTTTTCTTTCAATTTCCTCATCAAAGCCTCTGTTTTCCTCAGAGCATCCATAGCATCCTCACCAGAGGTATCCGCTCCAAAACCCTTTGCCACATCTTCTGTGAATCCCCAGCCCCCACAAATAAGCCCAGTTTTCTCTCTGATGCCTGCTTTCTTCAGCTCGTCATCAATGTCCTTCACTCGAAATTTTGTAGCGCCAAGAATAGCTGAGGCACCGATAATGTCAGCCTTCAACTCTATAGCTTTGTCGACAAAATTTTTTGCAGGCTGGTCAATGCCTATGTCAGTCACTTCAAACCCTGCTCCGCATAACATTGCTATGACGATGTTTTTGCCGATGTCATGAAGGTCTCCTTCGACGGTGCCTATGACAACTTTTCCGGCGACAGTTGCTCTATCAGCTTTCAGGAGTGGCTGAACAATGTCCATTACGGCTTTGGTTACGTCTCCCACAAGTATAAGGTCTGTTAGGAAAAACTCATTCTTAGCGTACTTATCTCCTGCAATATTTAACCCTGGATGTAAACCTTTCATGAGAATATCGTATGGAGCGATCTTCATATCCAGCGCCTTATGCGTCAACTCGCATGCCAAAGTCTCGTTTTCGTCGATCACTGCCTGCTTGAGCAGCTCAAAAATTTCTTCCTTGGTAGTCAATTTTTTTCCTCCGTATCTCCATTTTTAGCTTCCTACAGGTTTATGGGGTATTTCCCAAATTGCTTCACGTCTTTCACGAAGGCTTCTACGTTCTGAGGAGGAGTCCAATAATCTATCGCACCGACAGCCATGCCGAATCCGACGCCCGGAGTTGAAGTGCCAATCTTAATGTGTTGCTTGACCGTCGCTTCTATATTCGGCAAGTCTGTCAAAACCGCTTTGTCGGGCTCACAGCAAATATACGCTTTGTCCAACCCCTTCGTGAATTTCCTGCAGAATTCCACATCGGTGTCCGTAGTGAACTCCAAGAATTTGCAAGAGTCATATCCGCCTGCGTCAGCCATGATCTGCACGTGGGTCTCTTGATTCGCTGCGTAAATCCATCCGTCCAAGGGACCACGTTTAGCTAATTCAGCGGCGAAGGGAGCAATTTGTTCTTTGAACACGCTTGGAGGCCAAGCCGAATGATGCTGGCAACACCATACAATGTCTGCTCCCGCTTCTCTAAGTGCTTTTGCGTACGATATTTCGAAGTCAGTTGTCTTTCTGATCAGTTTCTGCCACATGGGAATGTTTTTGATTGGGTCAAGGAAGCCAGCTTTGAGTCCTCGTACAGATTCAGCAACAATCCATTCCGCTGGGGTACACACAGAAGCACCAACTGGCACCACGTTGCCAAGTCCGTATTTCTTGAAAGCCTCCTTCATTTGATGTATCATCCAAAGCATACCTGGATAGGCGCCGTCTTTTCTGGGGTCGGGGACCTCTAACCTGTCTGCGTCTTCAAGAGTTTTAACTCCAGATTCGATCATAACGGGATGAGCCCGCTCCAGATATTTTGCTTTGCCACCCCACTCAGACTCACCATAACTGTAACTGTAAATTTGAGGAACAAATGAACCGAATTTCGCGATGCTTGCTAAGTGGGCTTTCAAAAACAATTTAGGATGTTTAAAAGAGTCTATGGGCTTTACAGCATCCGCGAAACCATCAAGCGCCTTGATTGAGTAAGTTGTTTCAGGATGAATTTGCACATGGACAATGTCAACATCTCGGCCTCCGACCATAGCGTCCCAGCGTTCCCAAGGCGTCATCTTATCCTTTTCTATATTCTGTTTGATTTTCTGACAATACCGTTCTACCTCAAGCTCTTCTTCTTCTGAAAACAGAAAGTCAAGCTCAGTCCAGGGTTTATTAAACCATTTAGGTGCGTCTTCCATAGATCCCCAATTAACCATTTTAGACACCTGAAAAGTTGTTTGAGGCTTTTGTTATATAAGGTGTAGGAATTTACTTTTGTAACTAACTGATTTAAGCAAAAGATTTATGCGACGAGTCGTTTTAGCGCAGTTTGGAAGAGGAATATTAATGAAAATCGTTGTTTTTGGAGCTACAGGTGGCACGGGTAAGCAAATTGTTGAGCAGGCTCTGGCTGCAGGGTACGAAGTGGTCGCCTATGCACGCAATCCATCTAAGCTCAACATTACCCATGAGCATTTAACAGTTGTCCAGGGTGAATTGTCTGATCAAGCGTTGATTGAAAACGCAATAAAAGGAACTGACGCGGTGCTTAGCACATTGGGTCCGCGTGGAGGCTCAAAAAATAAGCCGATATCGCAAGGGATGCAAAACATTATTGCAGCCATGAAGAAACAGGGCGTCCGCAGACTGATCATAACCTCAACTCTCAGCGCTAAGGACCCAAACGACAATCCTACCCTTCGAACAAGAGCAATGGTCAATCTTGTAAAGACCACGATGCACGGGGCATACGAAGACATAGTCAGTGCGGCCGAAACGGTGCGCAACTCTGATCTTGATTGGACAATCCTGCGCTTGACAATGCTTAACAACGATCCCAAATCTGGAAAAGTCAAGGCTGGCCACGTGGGCGATGGCAAAGTAGGCACATGGATTTCCCGCGCAGATGTCGCTGATTTTATGCTCAAACAGATAGACCATGCGGAATACATGCGTCAAGCACCCGCAATAAGCAATTAGCGCGGGTGTTTCAAGATAATCTTAAATGGATCCACCAGACTTTGGGTTCGGGCCCAGCGGTCACAATAAGAGCCCATTTTCTTAAATAGACGTCGCATTAAATAGCATTTTTGAAAATAACGTCCATGGGACCTCGGTTTTCGCGGGGGTTATAACATGCACATAACATGATATTTAAGAATGGTCGAACTCTCGGGTAGGCTATCAAAAAATAGCGATTATGATAGCATTTTAATAGCATTAAGCTACACTTTAACTAGCAAATTGAGGGTAGCGCAGAAAAGTTTGAACGAGAGTTTGAACCTATCCCGGGCTACCAATTCACTTGTTAGAGAACACTTGCAATTTTTCCTGCTTTGATTTGGCGTTTCCACTTTCAACGCAGAAGAGAATTATTTTGGCTCTATCAGAATGGCTGTTCCTTCAACTTTTACCGTGTAAGGAGTCCCGCTGTTGATTTTGGGATGCATAAAAAGGATTTTGGGAGCAGACACTACTTTGCCTGTTGTTATGTCAAATTGGGCTTTGTGCTTGGGGCAGGTAACTATTGTTTTCTGCAGGGTTCCCTGTGAAAGTTTTCCGCCTTCATGGGTGCAAACATTTCCGAGTGCGTAAAATGCGCCGTCCACATTTGCGACCAAAACTTCTTCTGTTCCGAACTTGACGGTTTTCATTTGTCCAGGAGATATTTCCCCGGTTTCAGCGACTTTTTCAAAGACCATTTTTCTAACATCCTCTATTCACTTTTTATCTACGTCCAGAGCTCTCATTAATTTCATCTTTCGTTTGCTGCCTATATGTTTTGCCCATATTGAAGTCAATAGAGTCTACCTTTACCAAGGAAAACTCGAATTGTGAAATTAGATGAAAAGTATCAGAACTACAAGTTCCACAATAACGGCAACCGTTAGGATTCTGTTTAACCGCTCCACTCTCTTAATTGTCCGTTCAATAGCGTCGTCCATTACTTTCACCTTCCCACGAATTTGTTTTGTTCTTTCGCCCAATCTACAGTAGGGAGATCAAAATTATGACGGCGAGGAGGACTATTCCGAGACCTGCCGCTGCGTAGGTTAGCAGTTCAGACCTCCTCAATGCTTTTTCCAATCGTGCAATCTGCTCGTTGCTTGCGGTGTTTGGGATAGTGTTTAGTTCTTGGGATGTTGACAATTCAAATTTTTCTCCTCGAATGTTTAGATGGAACAGAAATTTTCTGCGATTAAAGGTTTTCTGTGAAGCCGGCCCCGCGTTAACGGAGGGCTTTTTGGAGCTTAACCAAAAAATTGAACGTTTTTGTACAATTATCCTTTCTCTTTGGGTTTCTGGGCGTTTGGGGAGTTTACCGCAAAGGATAAATCGTGAGATAAACAGAGTCGTCGCTCTTGCCCTTGGGGAAGCAAATGAAGCTCGTGTTATCCAAGAAGACGGCGATCATATCCGTTATTGCCTTATTGGTTTTCCTGAACTTCAGTATCTTCGCCTATGCTTATCCTCAAACTTTTAAGCCTGAATCAGCCACACTGGCGCGAGATTTTTCAGCATATTACATGGGTGAATGGCGGCTTCTTCATAATCCAACCCAAGTTTACTCCGCCAGGGTCCAACCAGGCGATTACCAGATTCAGGGGCAGGCGCAACCATTCAAGTACACGCCTTCTTTTCTGATAATTTTCTCGCCGTTCCTCGCCTTAAGCTACCAGAACGCACTTAACGCTTTTGACACAGTACAATTTCTCTTAATGCTGCCTTTGGCTTTCTTTGTCTTTATGTTAATAAAAGGCAAAAACCTCTTTGCAGGGATCGCTGCCTCCGTGATTGTTTTGGTTGACCCCATCCTCGTTGCGCCTTCTGCAAGCTACTCCATCGCTGGTTTCTTCCATTACCGCATGCTTAGCTTGCATGTCCAAACCTTCTCGCCAAGCTATTACTGCGGGTACCTACTGGTAAATGCCCACATACTCCAAACCTTCCTTCTGGTAGGTGCCATCTACTTTGGGTATGCAAAAAAACCGTGGCTATCAGCTTTGCTATTCGCTTTCGGAGCGTTCGACCCAAGAGTGGCCCTGTTTGCGGTGCCTCTTCTATTGTGGTACAATAGGGGCTCGCTTTGGAAATTCATAGGTGGAACGGCTGCTTTTCTTGCTGCCACAAATCTGCCATTCTTCCTCTACAATGGCGTGGGCTTCTCGTTTTTGTCAACGGAGCTAAATGCCTCCGTTGTCTCGCAGATGTTTTTGTACGATTGGATTCCGCTATACTCAATTGCGGCATTGTCAATGCTTGAGCTGGTAACTGTGCTATACAATCGCAAAACCAGAAAATTTTAGCTGCTTTGGCAAACTTATGGTAATTGGGAAGCCATTTTCCTTGCCAGATTGTAAACTTTCTTTCCTACTTGATAAATGAGGCTGCTAATGGCGATTGCGAAAGCTGGAAAAACGGGGATTATGTACCATTCAAGTTTCGTCTGGGCCACAGTGAAAATTGACAGCACGATTGCGATCCATAAGAAAATCAATGTGTCCTCTTTGATGCGTTTCCAAACGCTGTTGAAGAGGCAGAGGATAGCTGCGAAAGGCAAAGCGGCTACTAAATATGGGCTTTCGGTGTGGGCTATGTAGTTGAAGTAGAAGAGGTAGCTTCCGACGTGGTTTTCTACGGTTCCGACGGACCTTGAAATGCCGTTGTAGACAAAGTACCATTGCCAGAACTGTGACCCGAACCGAATGGCCATGTAGATTAACCAGGGAGAAAAAAGCAGAAGCCCAACTCCCCAGAAAAGAGTAAAGCTTTTCGTGAAGACAAACCGAAAGCTTTTCCTTGTCGCCAAAAGATAAAAGAACAAAATTATGGGGATCAACAGGGCTTCCACCTGTTTTGTCATCAATGCTAACCCGAAGAATAATCCGCTTAGGGCTGCGTTTCGGTAGTTGTGATTTTCCGTTTTTTCGCTTGAAACAAAGAAGTATATGCTGCCCAGGATAAAGAAGACCAAGGGAATGTCGGTCATCGCGAGTCTTGCAAACGCGTAGAAAGTTGCGAATGAGCCTAGCACAAGTGCTGACAGGAACCCAACGTAGGGGTTGTAGAGTTTCTTTCCCAAATAGTAGATGACTATCAGGGATAGGACTCCGAATATTGCGCTCCAGATTCTTGCGGCGAAATTGGTTACCCCGAAGACCTGATATGAAAGGGACATAAGCCACATGACAAGCGGCGGTTTGCCTACCCAGAAGAGGCTGCCGTAAGCCCAGGGCGTGAAGTAGTCACCTGTCTTAATCATGTGAAAAGCCCATTGGGAATACGTTTGCTCATCAGCAGCGATGAGATGCCCACTGCCTAAATTAACGAAGAAAAGCGTTGAAAAAGCCAGAATTAACAGGACACAAACCGCGTCAACGTGCCTTGCCAGCCAAGACAATTTCTTACACGACGCATCTTCGGGTTGAACGGCACGTTTGGCGCGTCTATTTGAGCGTACAAACATGAAGCCTGAGAAGGCAATCAAAACGCCAACCGCGCACGCTGCAACATCAAGAATAATCGTAGCTGAATGCAAAGAGGAGGTGGATTGTACTGGGAGTGTTCTAGAGCTTGAGTTCAATAGAGTTAGAGCGTAGATGTGGGCGTCATCGGATCCAACGTAAAGAGTATTGTTTACTATGGCTGGAGAAGATTCTACGTAGCTCCCTGTTTGGTAAACCCATTCTTTAGCTCCTGTTGTGGCGTTTAGGCAGTATATGTTGTCGTCTTCAGAGCCCACGTATACGTTGCCGCCTGCAACTGCCGGAGAAGAGGTGACCCAGTACCCTGTTGGGCAACTCCAAACCTTGCTGCCCGTTGAAGCGTTAAGGCAATAGACGCTATTGTCTTCAGAGCCGAAAAAGACGAAACCGTATCCGAGGGTTGGCGAAGATACTACGGAGTCAGCTGTTTGATATTTCCAGATTTTTGTGCCGGTAGATGCATTTAGGCAGCAGACGTAGCCGTCATAAGAGCCTACGTACACATAGCCATTGCTCAGGCTGGGAGAAGAAATGGTTGTTCCAGTTGGCGCCGTCCACAGCTCTTTTCCAGTTGATTCGTTGAGTGCGTAGACAAAAAAGTTGTCCGACCCACAGTAGACCACACCGTCCGAGATTGCTGGAGACGATTCAACTTCGCTGCCCGTCTGGAAACTCCAAAGCAAAGCACCCGATTTCGCATTCAAAGCGTAGATGTTCCCGTCGCGGGATCCAAAGTAGACCGCGCCGTCGGCAACAGCTGGAGATGAACCAACCCATCCGCCCGTAGTGAAATTCCAAAGTTTGTCGCCGTTGCTTTCGTTTAAGGCGTAGAGGTTCCCGTTGTTGCTACCCACGTAGACGTACCCATTGTTTGCGGCTGGGGAAGATATCATTTCGGTTTTGTTTTGGTAGAAGAACCATACTAGTTTGCCGGTGGAGGCGTTGTGACAGTAAATGGCTCCGTCGTTGCAGCCTACAAAGACGTTGCCATCCGCTACCGCTGGAGAAGACACAACAGAATCCATGACTGTAGCATTCCATAGGAGCTGAGCGGAATTCGCGGATGCTTCGTCATCTGCTGTGCCAGTATGACTTGAATCATGAAGAAACATCGTCCAAGAATCAATACTTGGATTGGCTGGTGCAGCTGACCTTGCCGGCGGGAAACAAGATAGGAACAGAACAATGGAAACAAGAACAAACAACAACCAAACGCGCTTGTTCATCAGAGCATCAGCAATGAAAATTATACCTGATAGTAAGGTATATTAGATTATCCGAAATCGTGGAAAGCCGACGGTTTGGCTATTTCATTCCTGTTTGGCTATTTTGTCGCAGTTCGACTCTCGGCTTCTTGAGATTTTTCAACTGTCAGTACAAGACCCTTCATTGCTTTAACTGTGACCCGCTCGCCTTTTTCGATTTCGCCTGACAACGCTTGGGCACGCCAGATCACCCCTTCGACCCTGACTTCTCCCTTTGGTTTCAATTCCGTGATGGCGAGACCTGTTTTGCCTATTAAGGCTTCGGCACCTGTGAGTTTAGTGCGTCGCCTGATTGGCCCGATAACCCATCGGATGTATAGTCCCGCGAGCACCCCGAATATAACAATCAGGCTGAGCTCAAGAATTGCTAAGTCGCCTATTGGGGAGGGCGAGTATTGAAGGTTGAATGAGAGGAAGTAGATTCCGATAGCGCCGAGAAGGACTCCGGCCATAAGTGCGAAGCCGTGGCCAAGCTTGAGTTCCAAAACGATAAGCGCTGCCGCTACGATTAATATGATTATTCCAAGTAGCGAGGCGCCCACCACTTCTGCCCCAACTAAGCCTGCAACGATTGCGATGACGCCCAAAATAGTGAGCACGATTGTGGGGTGGAAGAAGTCAAGTACGATTGCAACGATTCCTATAAGAAAGAGGATGCCGTCCAGAAGGGTGTTGCTTAGGGCGCTGAGTAGCTGCTCGTAAAAGTTTTCGCCAAGCGTGGTCTGCGGGTTACCAGATAATCCAAGCTCATTAATTGCGTTAGACAGAGAGTTTGCTGTTCCGTCGGCTACGTGGAACTCTACTGCTTGAGTCGCTGAAAATGCCTCGTCAGATTGCACCATGTAGTAGACGGCAGTTGTGTTGCGTCCCCACTCCGCTGCCAAGGCTTGCATGTAGCTGAGGAAAAAAGCTTGAGTGTGATTTTGCTCTAAGGCTGTGCCGCCTACGACAATAGGTGTGCTCGGCCCGATAGCCGAGCCGGGAGCCATAAGAATCCTGTTACAAGCCATGGCTATGTAGCTGCCAGCGGAAGCCCCAAAGCCGTCGGGCACAACGAAAGTGTAAGTTGGAATGCCAGTTGAATTTGCCGCCTTTATGGAGTTAACAATAGATTGCATGTCACTGACAAGTCCGCCAGGAGTATTCATTTCGATGACTATTGCGGCTGCATGGTCACCCTGCGCGGTTGAGACAACACGCGCCATAAAAGTAGATGCACCTGAGTCAACAGGCACGTTGAAGTCGGCTATGATTACAGAGCCACTTGCTGAACCCATAGGTTGAGCAGACGTGACAACCGCGGAGCCTTGAAAGCAACCGATGGCAAGCAAAACAAACAGTGCAAAAACGGAGCCTAAAACAAAAAACCGAAAAAGTTTTAGTCCATGTTTCAACAAGGTTTCTTCCATTGTTGGCTATTTAGCAAGCTACCTATAAGCTTTGGCATGATTTTCTAATTACGATACGCGTCTTGTAGACAAAGAAGAACTATCTGGAGCCAATAAGGTTGATTTGCTTCTTCCTACGCATAATGAGGAGCAGGACGGCACCCGCCAAAACCGCCGCCAACCCAATTGTAGAAAGTAAAAGCGCATAAAATACGGTTTGGTTTAAGCCGAGGATCTGGGGTAGCCAGAGGTTGGTTGAACTGGTTGTGGTATGCATTACGCAACCGGGCAAGTTTGAGGTTGCAGCGACCATAATCCCAGTTTTTGTATCCCAGTTATAGATACTCTGGCTTGTCACGCCAACAAGCACATCTCGCGTTGCACCGCCAGCCTGGGTTTTTTCGACGGTAGTCATGTTTATGATACCTTCGTATTCAGTGGAGTATCTGTCACCCGGTTTGAGGTCGGTGGGCACGAAGAAGCCGTCTCCGATTGCACCTGTTGCCACGTTAAGGTGTATATCGCTTTCAGGAAGCAAAGTTCCGTTACCGTACTGGGTTAAAACGTTGACAGTTATGACCTCGCCCTGCACATTTGTGATGTTCATGCTTGCCCAAGTTATGTTATATTCTGAGATAGGGGTGCCTGTTTCCTTGACTGAGTAGCGTATCCAGTCGCCTGCTTTAACGCCGACCACACTGCTCTGTGCAAAGGCTGCGCCAAGCAGGGTAATCATCGCCAATAGGAATAAAGCAGCTACAAGGAAGGCACATTTAGGCATAACAAATCAAGGTGTAAGCTGCAGAACTGTTTAAAAAAAGTTGCCCAAAACGGGCCTAAACGGCAGAGCTTTTTTTCTGAGGTTTATCTGCGAAAAGCAGCGGCAGTCCAAGCAGCGGAAGCGCCAGAGCCCAGAGGTCCTCGTTGTGTCCGAGGAACCATGCGAACCAGTTGCTCCATCCTCCGAAGAAAATCCACGTTAAATAGTTCCAGAGGAAATACATACCAAGAGCTAGGATAATGACGCCGACTGTTTTAAGACTTAGTTCTTGCAGAGTTTGCGCCCTCCGCGATTTTGCAGTAAAGCCCGCAGCGTAAATTCCTAGAAGCAGCAGTCCGAACGCGCTTACAACAAAACTGACAAGGTATTGGGGTGTTGAGGTTAAGTAAGCTGTTCCTTTTCCGGGCTCGTCTATCACTGAGATCCAGATGGTTGTGTTAAGTAGCCAAAATAAGAAAACATAAAACGTTCCCGTAATCATTCCCCAGCGTATCGCGCCCTTCAAAGGCTTGTTCGGGTTGAGTTTGTAGGCAAGAATGAAAAGAAGGATTGGGGTGACTATGGATTCAACCAAAAGAGGCAGAGCATTTATCGCAAAAGTGTTAAGGAAAGCCGTTGTGGAAAGATGCCCAAAAGTTCCAGTGAAGAACAGGTCTTTGTTTTCAAAATATGCTGTTGGAAGGAACGCTAGAGCCCAATAGATTCCTTCAAAAATCACCACAAGTCGAAGTGCGTTGAAGGTTGCGGGTTTGGAGATGCCTTTCTTAGCGAAGTAGACAATGATTACCGTTATTGCTACGATACCGGTTGCAAATCGGAAAAGAGCTCCGACGAAGCCGATGATGTCTTCAGCGTAGACTTCAAAAATAAAATGGCCTACGAAAAAGCGGTTCCACTCGCCAATCCAAGAAAGCGTGAAGGCATCATGCAGGGCAAACAGAAAATAAGATAAGACAACTATGAATAAACCTGCTTTCAACGGCGAGAAGAATTTTTGGGAAGCCATGCATTCACCGATTACACATCAAAACTCGGTCTCTAAACTATATTACATTTGCGGTTAAGCGCAGACACACTTGAAAATCTGTATGGCTTGCCAGCTTGAAGCCGACAAAGGTTAACGTTAAATACAAATTAACGTTAATCCTTAACCATACAAAAGAAGGTTCAGAAAATGGCTTTAGAAAACAAGAACCTAACCGCGGTGTTGTACTCTATTGAGGGAGTAGGCGCGGTCTTCGTCGTTATTTTCCTAGCAGCTTATTTGGGCGGATTACCGACTACAAACGTTCTCCAGGATCAACCAGCCTTTAGGATTCCCCTTACGGTCCTAGGCGCATTGACGCTGATACTGATTTTCGTAGCCGTCGCCCTAGCTGTTCGGTACCGACGGCAGGTTGCCGAAGCTTAAGGCTTAAGCGTAACCGCTGCTTCGTCTTTTTCGTGCCCTATAATATGCTTGTCCCCAGTTAGCTTCAACCGGTAATTCATGTTTAAGCCGTCAGAAAGCAAAAAGGGGCTTTGGAGGGAGGGACCAAAAAAGCTGCTGGGAACAATAGCCGCCCCCATATACTTCAAGAAATCCACAAACGCACCCAGATGCCCATACGAAGTCGTTACTAACATGAGGTTAAAGCTGCTTATGGCGGGCTTCCAAGTGAAGGTTTGCATGCCATCGGTGACTTCGCCAAGTTGCTCCTCGAGAGAGGAGTTTGTTGTGCTTCTATGCATTGAAAGCCTGACCCGTTGGAAGCCTTCGCCGTGAACTGACAAATCCCCGCGCAGCATCTGCTCGCCGCCCCCGTTTACATTGATGCTGTCAATTTGAGCCGCTGCTTGAGCCATGTTATGCGCTATGTTAAGCGACGATTTTTCAACAGCTATCTTGAGGGGAAACCACGGGGAACGCA
>Ga0187862_10001721_pt1 | contig 22862 bp, 25 predicted proteins | sample June2016WEW_10_1_FD_133003 | JGI IMG/M metagenome (GOLD analysis project Ga0187862, IMG submission 133003) | Peatland microbial communities from SPRUCE experiment site at the Marcell Experimental Forest, Minnesota, USA - June2016WEW_10_150 | ecosystem: Environmental > Terrestrial > Soil >...
GGCGGGAGGGAGCACGCGCTCGTTTACGATCCCGGCGAGCGCTTGCAGCGTGCCGTCGACGGCGGCGGCGTATTCGTTGAACGTGACGGTGGTGCCCGACGGTGTTCTGTACTACCTGACGGCTTGGCCGACGGGATCGTCGCAGCCACTGGTTTCGACGCTGAACTCATTCGACGGAAGCGTGGTGGCGAACGCGGCGATTGTGCCGGCGGGGACCAACGGGGCGATCAGCATCTACGTGACGAACCCGACGCAAGTGATTCTGGACATCAACGGGTACTTCGCGCCGTAGCCTGATGGCCGGTGGCCGATCGCCGCATTGCCTCTAATTGTATCCACGGTGACCGGGGTCACAGCGTGGCCGGGTGGGCGGCGCTATGGTGGGTGTATGGGACGACCCACACCGATCAAGACACTCGAAGCCGAACACCGCGCCATCGAAAGGGTCGTGGCGGAGATGAGAGTGAGTGCGGACCGGATCGAGAGCGCGAAGGAAGCCGACGCGGCTCCGGTCGAGAGCCTGATCGAGTTTCTGCGCGATTTCGCGGATCGCCGCCACCACGGCAAGGAGGAGCAGTTGCTCTTCCCCGCCCTCGAACGCCTGGGCGTGCCCTCCCAGGGCTGCCCCCTCGGCGGCCTGACGATGGAACACCAGAAGGGCCGGGCGATGGTCGGCGATCTGGCGGGCAGCGTTCGCGGGTGGCGGAACGGCGAGCCCGGCGCGGCGGTCCTGGTGGCGGCGAACCTGCGTGCGCTGGCCGCGTTCTACACCAGCCATATCTGGAAGGAGGACAACCTGCTGTTCCCGCTGGCGGCGAAGATCCTGACGCCGGCCGATCAGGCTGAGCTCGCCCAGCGGTTCGAGGAGATCGACGCAAAATGCCCGACTACATCTACCTAGCGGATCTTCGGAAGCAGACTCAGACCCCGCTCAACGGCATCCTGAGTCGGACCTGCCTTCGTCACCATCCTCAAGGGCGAGGCCGGCGCTCCTGCTGGGCGATGACTGGCACGACGCCACCGAAGGCAGCTTCGCCTGGATGCCGGCCGACCTCAAGCACGGCATCAAGGCGAAGACCGACGTCGTGATGCTGCTCACTATGATCAAGGGCGCCTGAGGGCCAATACTGGCACCTGCGTCGGCCGAGTGTGCGAGAATCGGTGTGCGGCCGACCATGGTGCCAGCGTAGACGGACGACAGCGAGATTCGGCCGGCGGGCTATGGACGTCACGTACCTGATGATTCCGGTGTTGGCTTTTCTGGTCGTAATTGTATTTCCCTACATCCGACGTGGCTCCCGTGTCAGGCCCCTCGTCATCCAGTCGCCAAGCCGTCTCGAACCGCTCGTCATCAATTCGCCGAGGCTGGGTATGCTCAACCTCAAGGGCTCGGGTGCTTCGCGGATGGTGACGGAGGACAGGTCTGCGATTCAGGGGCTGTTCTCGTCCGTGGACGAGAGTACGAGCACACCGCCCAGGAGCGATGTTCTTTTCCTCTACTGCGATTTTGGCAGTGATGGACATATCGCTGGTACGGCGCGCAGTCTCCGCGATATCGTCCGGGATTCCGGCGCTCACGTCGTCATTGTTGCTTCCGAGAACTCGGGCAAGAGCTGCGGCGCGGCAGCCAAGCCTGCGGGGCATGGTCGCGCAGATCTCGTGTTGACACTGGCGCGCAAAGGCGATGCTTTTGCATCGTTCTACCGGAGCCTGTTTGGGGATATGGCGAGGGGCGTCCCGATGCCGGTCGCGTGGGTTAGGCTCGCGCCGCAAATCCCGGGGCTTGTTCAGGTCAATTGTCCGGACGCACTCTTTATCTGTGAGGCGGGACAGATTACGTTCGGGTACCCACCAAGCCCCGAGTCCTGAATAAGCGCGCGAAGGCTGCCTCCGTGGGCCCTATCGCGCGCCGCAGCAGGCCGTTGGCGAGGAATGCCGCGCCGGCTCGTGAAGCGCCGTGCCGATGACCCTCGGCTCTTCTCCCACCATCGACCGGAACAGGGCCGGGAGCCCCGGGCTGTCCTCTATCCTCATATCCGACTGGCGCGAAGGGTCGGCCGGATCGTTGTAGAAGGCGGCGTTCCACCAGGCGAAGCCGATCACCTTGGGCCAGCGGCCGGCAAGCAGATCGGAGAGCGCCGCGCGCGTCCAGGCCTCCTGGCCGTTCTCGAGGACGTTGCCGAACTCGCAAACGATCACGGGCTTGTTGGCGATCGCCATCAGGCGGCGGTACGCCCAGTCCATCTGATAGCGAAATGTGGGCCGGTACTTGTTCGAGGGCACCTGGCGGCCGTAGACGCTGACGCCGACCCAGTCCACCCACTCGTCGCCCGGATAGTAGCCCTCGAATCGGTTCCACGGCTCCGCGGGCTCGTCCCACGGGTCGATGTGAAAGACCCAGCGGATATTCAGCGCTCCCTCTTCCCGCGCGATCCGGACGATGCGCCGGTAGGCCTCGCGGAAGCTCGCCACCGCTTCCGCGTAGGTGCCGGCGCCCTTGTTCCAGAGGCCGTTCCAGGGAAACCAGAAGCCGTTGGCCTCGACGCCGTACTCGGCAATCAGCGGGGAGCCGAAGCGCTTCGCGCCTTGCATCCAGCGGTGGAAGTCCGTGTCGAACATGCCCCGGTTTATGTTCGCGAGGTTGAAGACGGGGTCGGGCCTCGGGATCGCGTTCCCGCTCAGCACCATCAACCGGATGTAGGGAATGCTGCCGCCATCCCGGATCCAGGAGGCGGTGCGCCACGGGAAATCGCGGCCTTCATACCAGTTGTCGCAGAAGTAGACCCAGGTGGGGCGCTTGCCCACGGCCCGCTCGTAGACCGCAACGTCGGCGGGCGTGATGTCGCTGCCCATTCCGCTTTCCCCGCCGGGAAAGACGCCGTGGTAGAAGTGGCCCGGCGGCGGTTCCGCCACAATGGCCGGCATTTGCGCAGACTCACGCCCGCAGGCGCCGCACACGAGCAGCGCCGTAACGGAAAGTGCGGTCTTGAGCCGCCGTGCCACGTTCTTGAAAATAGCACGCGGGTGCGTGGGGGTCAGCGGACGGTGTTCCAATGGCGCTGGTCGCGCTCGATCAGATCGTCGGCTTCCTTGGGGCCCCAGGAGCCGGCCGCGTAGTTGGGGAAACTGCGCGGCGGCAGCGCCGTCCACAGGTCCAGCATGGGCTGCACCACGTTCCAGCCGGCCTCCACCATGTCGGCCCTCCGGTAAAGCGTCTGATCGCCCAGCATGCAGTCGTAAAGCAGACGCTCATAGCCGGTGCTGGGCTCCTTGCCGAAGTAGTCGGCGTAGTTGAAGGCCATGTTCACCGCGCCGACGTGCACCAGCGGTCCGGGCACCTTGGCGCCGAAACGCAGCGAGATGCCCTCCTCCGGCTGGATGTTGAGGACCAGCAGGTTGGGCGTAAGGCTCTCGACCGGGGTGTCCCGAAACAGGATGAAGGGCGCCCGGCGGAACTGAATCGCGATCTCCGTGGCGCGCCGTGCGAGGCGTTTGCCGGTGCGGACGTAGAAGGGAACGTCGGCCCAGCGCCAGTTGTCGATGGAGAGCTTGAGCGCAACGAAGGTCTCGGTTTTCGAATCCGGCGCGACATCGGGCTCCGATCGATAAGCGGCCATCGCGTCGGCGCCATCCACCTGTCCCTCGCCGTACTGGCCGCGGACGGCGCGGTGCAGCACGTCTTCGGGCGAAATGGGCTGGATGGCGTTCAGGATCTTGGTCTGCTCATCGCGCACGGCGTCGGCGTGAAACGAGATCGGAGGCTCCATGGCGGTGAGCGTGACCAACTGCAGGATGTGGCTGGGGATCATGTCGCGCAGCGCCCCGGCATGTTCGTAGTAGCCGCCGCGGCGCTCCACGCCCAGCGACTCGGCCACCGTGATCTGCACGTGATCGATGTAACGGCGGTTCCAGATGGGCTCGAAAATGCCGTTGGCAAAACGAAAGACCAGGATGTTCTGGACCGTCTCTTTCCCCAGGTAATGATCGATGCGGTAGATCTGGTCTTCGGTGAGCTTCGTGGAGATCTCGCGATTCAGCGCGCGCGCCGAAGCCAGATCCGAACCGAAGGGCTTTTCAATAACCACCCTCCGCCAGTGGCCCTCGCTCTGGTCGGTGATTCCCGCCTCGCCCAGGCGCTTGACGATCTCCCCGATCAGGTCCGGCGGGATGGCGAGGTAATAGAGGCAATTGCCCTGGGTGCCGCGCTTGGTGGCGATCTCGGCCAGCAGCTTCTTCAGTTCCTCGTAGACCGCCGGATCGCGGAAATCGCCCGAGCGGTAATAGAGCCGCTCGAGCAGCCAGTCGCAGAACTGGCACTTTTCGGGCGCTCCGCCGAATTCCCGCAGGTCGTTGAGGACCCGCTGGCGGTACTCCTCCTCGCTGAAGTTCTCAATGGCGAACCCGACCAGCGCGAAGTCCTTCGGCAGGAGCTTCTTTTTGGCCAGGTTGTAGAGCGCCGGGATTAGCATGCGCTTGGTCAAGTCTCCGGAGGCGCCGAAGATGACCATGACGCCCCGGTCGCCGGGCCGGTTCTGCTCCTCGACAGGCGGTTGATCGGGCATTTGCCTCAATGGTAGCGTGTTAACGTTCCTCCACGTCACTTCCCCTGGCACAATGGGGATCAGCGTGCGCGCGGAAGAAGTCAAGCAACATGCGATCGAGTCCGGGTTCGACTTGGCCGGGGTAGCCACGGCCGTGCCTTTACCCGAGGCGGAGTTCTACTCAGCGTGGGCGCGGCAGGGCATGGCCGGCGAAATGCGATACCTCACGGACCGGCGGGGCGGCATGCGCGCCGATCCGCGGAGCCTGCTGCCCTCCGCCCACTCGATCATCTGCGTGGGAAAGCTTTACAACGGACCCGAGCCGTACTCGACCCGCTTCAGCGAGCCCGAGCAGGCTTGGATTTCCCGCTATGCCTGGGGCAGCGACTACCACGACGTGCTGCGCCACGGTCTCGAACGGCTCGCCGCGCGGCTCGAGGCAAGCGCCGGAGAGCCGTTCGAGTGGAAGGTCGCGGTGGACACGTCGCCGCTGCTCGAGCGGGCCTATGCGCGGCGAGCAGGCCTGGGCTGGATCGGCAAGAATACCTGCCTGATTCGGGAAGGGGCCGGCTCCTGGTTCTTCCTCGGCGAACTCCTGGTTTCGCTCGCGCTCGAGCCGGATGCGCCACCTCCCGACCGGTGCGGCACCTGTACCCAATGCATCGACGCCTGCCCCACGGGCGCGCTCGTGCCCACCGGACGCGAGCATCCCGCCTGGGCCCTGGATTCGCGGCTCTGCATTTCGTACCTCACCATCGAGCTGCGCGGGCCGGTTCCGGACCGGTTGCACGGTATGGTGGGCCGCCACGTTTTCGGCTGCGACATCTGCCAGGACGTCTGCCCCTGGAACCGCGGCGCGCCGGTGACGCCGGAGCCCGCTTTCCACGCGCGCAACTTCGCGCCGCCGCTCGAGAAGCTGGCCGCGCTGAGCGCGGAGGAGTTCCAGGAGATGTTCAGCGGCACGCCAATCGAGCGTTCGCGCTACGAGGGTTTCCGGCGCAATGTGGCGATCGCGATGGCCAATCTCCGGGGAACGCGCTGACCGGCGGCGTACAATGGGCAGTGGCAATGCGCCTCCCTGCCCTGCTGCTGATGTTCACGGCCGCCGCCTCGGCCGCTCAAGACGACCTCGTCGTCCGAGGCTACCAGCACTTCTACAACCTGCAATACGACCAGGCGCTAGCCGATTTTCGCCGTTACGAAGCCTTGGCGCCCAGCGACCCGAACGCCTTCAACCACGTCGCCGAGGCCGTCCTTTACCGCGACATGTTCCGCGCCGGCGCTCTGGAAACCGAGCTCGTGAGCGGCAATAACCCGTTCCTCCGCCGCGCCAAGGTGAACGCCAGCCCCGAAGACCAGCGCGAATTCGACTCCAGCGTCGCGCGCGCCATGGCGCTGGCCCAGGCGCGGCTGAAGGCCAACCCGCGCGATACCGGCGCGCTCTACGCGCTGGGCGTCTCCTACGGACTGCGGGGTAACTACGACTTCCTGGTGCGCAAGGCCTGGCGGGATGCGCTGAGCGATGCGACAGCCGCGCGCAAAGCCCACACCCGCGTGACCGAAATCGACCCGGCGAACGTGGACGCGCGGATGGTGCAAGGGCTGCACGACTACATAGTCGGCAGCCTGCCTTTCGAATGGCGCCTGCTGGGCTTCCTGATCGGCTTCCACGGCGACAAGGAGGGGGGGATACGGGCGGTCGAAAGGGTTGCCAGGGACGGGAAGATCAACCGGCTGGATGCCGAGTTCCTGCTGTGCGCGATTTACCGCCGGGAGAAGAAGTCCGGGCGCGCGATTCCGCTGCTCGAGGACCTGATCGGGCGTTTTCCGGACAACTACCTGCTCAGAATGGAACTGGCTCAGATGTACAGCGACATCGGCAAGAGCACGCAAGCCCTGGCAGCGCTGGAACGGCTACGCGCGCTCAAGAACGCCGGAGCCACCGGCGTGCTCACCCTGCCCGTCCCGAAGATCGACTATGCCGAGGGCAACATCGAGTTCTGGTACAACGACCTCGATGCCGCGCTGGTGAGCATCCTGCGGGCCACCGCCGGGGCCGAAGAGATGGACCTCAACACAGGCGTGCTGGCCTGGATGCGCCTGGGGCAGATCTACGACTTGAAGGGGCTGCGGGGCCTGGCGGTCAATGCCTACCGGCACGCCATCGAGTTCGCCCCCGATTCGGAGGCGGCGCGGGAGTCGCGGCGGTATCTAGACACGCCCTACCAGCGCAGGGTGAAGGGATAGGCCCGCCTACTCCTCGACCGTCACCTTGACCGGTTGTTCGATCTCCTTGGTCGCGTCCTTCTTCAGGCGCACAACGACGCCAAAACGGCCCGGCTTCATTGAAGAAGGGACCTTAATCTTGATCGCAGTGGCGGTCTGCTCCGTAATGACGGCCTTGAAATCCGTCGTATCGTCGGTCAAGATGATACCGGAGACGTACGATTGGTCGAGGTACTCTCCTTCCAAGGTCACTACTTCGCCGGCCTTCACCGACATCGGGTCCACGGTTCGAATCTGCGGCGTGGGAGTCTGAGCAAGCAGAATCGCCGAACCGATCAGCGCGGCGAGGAGGAGCCCCGCAATTACAGACGTTCTCATCTGGTCAACGCCTCCAAGAGAAGATGCTAGACCCGAATCTACGGGAATGCAAGCGAAGACTGAGACCCTGTTGTTCGGGGAGCGGCAACTCAGCCGCAATCTGGCGCGTCTACAATGGTTACGAGGGGACAAATGCGTTACGCGATATTGCCGATTCTGGCTTGCGCCATGCTGGCGGCCGACGATACGGGCTGGCGGAAGGCCGAGCAGAACGACCTCAGCGACGGTCAGGTTCAGGAGATCATCGCCAAGTTCGCCGCCAAAGAGGCGGCGTTTGCCAAGGCGCGCGAGAACTACACCTATCGCCAGTCTGTGAAGGTCCAGGAGGTCGACCCCGACGGTAAAGCCACGGGCCAGCACGAGATCGTCTCGGACATCATCTTCACGGAAGACGGCAAGCGCACCGAACACGTGGTCCGCGCCCCGCTCGACACTCTCAAGAACATTCAGCTCACCCCCGAAGACGAACAGGACCTCCGCAACGTCCAGCCTTTCGTCCTCACCACCTCCGAGATCCCCAAGTACTACGTGCGCTACCTCGGCAAGCAGATGGTGGACGAGATTCCGGCCTACGTCTTTGCGGTCAAACCGAAGCACCTCGAGAAGGGCCAGCGCTACTTCCAGGGCGAGATCTGGGTGGACGACCGCGACCTGCAGATCGTCAAAACCTACGGGCGCGGCGTCGGAATCGTCCGCGGAGACAACCAGTTCCCGAAGTTCGAGACGTATCGCGAACAGATCGACGGCAAGTACTGGTTCCCGACTTATACCCACGCCGACGACGTGCTGGCGTTCAAAGAGGGGCCGCAGGGCATTCGCATGTTGGTGACCTACAAGAACTACAAACAGTTCAAGAGCGAAGTGAACATCCAGTACGGCGACGCGGTGGGGGGCACCGAGCCGAAGAAGCCCGAGCCGACCCAGCCGGAGCCGGCGAAGCCGTAGGCCCCTGCCCCGTCCGACCCCCGGATTCGGCCGTTTAGCTCGGAAAACGTACCGCACGGTCCGATTGCCTCGGCCTGGGCCCTATGTAATGATCTAATAAGGCCTTAAGTCCATTTTGGAAGTATGCGCAAAGTTCCCCTGGCAGACTCGTTGAGAATCATTGGCCGAGGCTCCTTGAACTGGATCGCCGACCGGCCTATCTGCGTCTCGTTCGAGGTCACCGATGCGTGCACCTGCTACTGCAAGCATTGCGACCACGGCGGGCCGCGCGACGAGTCCCGCAACCTCAAACCCGCCGATTACCGGCGCTACATGGAAAAGCTGAAGCCCTGCGTCGTACAAGTGTCGGGCGGCGAGCCGTTGATGCGCCCGGACCTGGTCGAGATCGTCCGCTCCATCAAGAACGGTGCGAGCGTCCCCTATACCATCCTGGTCTCCAACTGGTCCGAAATGACCGAGGAGCGATACCTGGCTCTGCGCGCGGCGGGCATCGATCAGTTTTCCGTCAGCCTGGATTTCCCCGATGACCGGCACGACGTGTTCCGGGGCTACCCGGGCCTGTTCGATCACCTCAGCCAGATCATGCCGCGCCTGGCCGCCTTCGGGCACGACGACATCGTCCTGAACTCCTGCATCACCAGCGAGAACGTCTCGGAAATCGACGCCCTCGCCGATATGGCGCGCGGCTGGGGCGTGAATCTCTGCTACAGCGCCTATTCCGCCCGCCGCACCGGCTGCCGCGACTATTTCCTGAACAGCCCCGAGCAGATCGCCACGCTGAACCGGCAACTGGACGGCGTCGAGCGGCGCCGCGACCAGACCCGCTGGATCCTGAATTCAACCACCACTCTCAACGCCACGCGGCGCTATTTTGAGCGCGGCGGAACGCCAGGATGCCAGGCCGGCCTGCGTTTCCTGGTGGTGACGGCCGATGGCTTCCTGCAGCCATGCTCTATGCAGTTTCAGAAGTACCCGCTCGACGGCCAGGCCAGGATGGTAAGCGAGTTCGCCGCGACCAACACCTGCGACGAGTGCTACGTCTCCATCCGCTCCTATCTCGACAAGAGCTTCCCGCGCCTGCTGTGGGAGAACGTGAGCGGATTCCTCTCCATCAAGTCGCACCTCGAGCCGCCCGCCGAAGCGTAAGGCGCCTTTGTGGGGCGGTCCCCCTGGACCGCGCGTGACCCCCTGGTCGCGTCATACCGTCGGTAGGTCCTTCGCGACACTGGGCCCCCGGCCCACCTGAGAGTTTTCTCGCCTGCCGCCGCACTATATCTTGGAGAGTCCAGGAGGCCAGTTATGTCCAGCAAGGTGGGGCTGTCGGTCCTTTTCTCGATGGCAGCGATCTGGTCCACGATCCAGGCGGCTCCTCCGGCGCCAACGGCGGCCCACACACGGCCGGCCGCCGGCCGGGGCCAGACGGCCGCGAACGATCGGCAACTGGAGGCGGCCATCGGCGCGCGCTTCGCCAAGTCCAAGATCGGCGCGAACCACTTTGCGGTGCGGGTGCAGGGCGGAGTGGCAACCATCGAAGGCCACACGGATGTCATTCAGCACAAAGGGACCGCCACGCGCCTGGCCAGAGCCGCCGGCGCGCGCGAAGTGGTCAACCGGGTTGAGCTGAGTCAGGCCGCCAAAGAGCGTGCCGCGGCCAACCTGGCCAAGGGCCGGCGCCGCGTCCAGGTCAAACGGGGCGAGAAGCGATCGGAGCGCGCGAGCCAGTAGGCGCACTTCTATCTTGCCAAGCTGCCGCAATTCCATTAGAGTTGAACAATTGCGGAGGCCATATGGCATTTTGCAGGACCTGCGGTTCGCCCGTTGACGGGCAGTTCTGTACGAAGTGCGGCACGCCGGCGCAACCGCCGGCTGGAGCGGCGTATAACCCGCCGCCCCCACAACCACCACCAGCTCCACAACCCCCACCGGCCCAGCCCTATTCGCAGCCTGCGCCATTCACGCCCGCGTACGCTCCGCCGCCCATGATGGCGCCCGGGGTCGAGTACGCCCCTTGGGCGACCCGGGTCGCTGGGTTCCTGATCGACTACGCTCTGGTCATGGTTGCCGGCGGCGCCCTGATTTTGATAGCGATTCTGGTGTTCGGCAGCTTGGCCGGCCTGGCCGGCAGCATGGGGTCGGAAGGGCTGGGGCATTTCGGCGGCGGCGGATGCTGTTGTGTCCTGGTGCTGTTGCCTCTGGCCAGCCTGCTGGTCGGGCTATGGAACAAGGCGTACCTGGTCGCCAAGCGCGGCTCCTCGATCGGGCAGGGCGTCATGAAGATCCGGGTGGTCAACGCGCAGGGACAGTTGCTCACGATGGGTCAGGCGGTGTTGCGGCTCCTGGCCCACGTGGGAATGAGTTTCGTCGCCCCTGTCGCCCTCCTCGATCTGTTGTGGCCGCTTTGGGATGAACGCAGGCAGACCCTGCATGACAAGGCCGTTGGCTCCTACGTGGTCACCAGCCCGGCGGCGTGATGGCCATGCAGCAGCCAGCCAGACCCGGGATCGCCAGCGCCGCCGTCGGGATGCTGATGCTGGCGCAGATAGCGGCAGTCGGCCTTCTGCTGCGCGCCAGCGCGGACCGAGTCTGGCTTCTCGGCCACCCGATAGGTGGCGTGTGCCTGTTCCGGCGGCTGACCGGGCTGCCCTGCCCGGCGTGCGGCATGACTCGCAGCATCGTGCTGACACTGAACGGGCACCTTGGGACGGCGCTTCGGCTCAATCTTGCCGGCCCCGTGTGGGTGCTGGCAGTGGCGACGATTGCGGCCGCGCTGCTCTGGCTGGCTTGGCGCGAGCGGCACCGAGGGGCGGATCGGGCTGCGGCGGCCCGGCGCGGGGTCCGGCTGCTTGCGGTGGCCGAAGGCGCGGTTTTCGGCGCCATGCTGGCCACGAACTGGATTTGGGCCCTTGCCGGGCAGCATTGAATGTGGGGCGGATCCCCAGGTCCGCGCGGGTCCCCTGGACCCGCTGCTCATCGGTGGACGCCTGCCCCCATCGCATTCCAGCCCCGGCCACGCTCGGCTGCCCTCTGGGATCATCAGTTCAAGGGCGGCGATTGTCTTGCCCTTGCCAAGCTCCCCGCTCTTCGGGTAGAGTTGAACAATCGCGGAGGAAACATGCCCTTTTGCAAGAACTGTGGCTCCCAAGTTGACGGGTCGTTTTGTGCGAAGTGCGGAACGCCGCAGGCGGCTGCGCCACCGCCCGCCGCACCTGCGTACACCCCGCCGCCCCCACAACCCCCACCGGCCCAGCCCTATGCCCAACCCGGTTACGCCGCCCCCGCCCAGCCAGCGCCGGCCGCTGCCGGAATGTCGGATAACGTCGCCGCATTGCTGTGCTACCTGGTCGGGCTCGTCACCGGCATCCTGTTCCTGGTGCTCGAGCCGTACAACAAGAGCAAGTTCGTCCGGTTCCATGCCTTCCAGTCGATCTTCGCCAACGTGGCCTGGATTGCGATTTGGATCGTCGTCAGCATCTTTAGCTCGGTCCTGTTTGCGGTGCTGCCGTGGGGCGTGTTTTCCCTCCTGCATTTGCTCTTCTGGCTGGTGTGGATGGTCGTAGGACTGGGCTTCTTCGTCCTGTGGCTCTTCCTGATGCTCCAGGCGTACCAAGGCAAGAAGTTCATGCTGCCCATTATCGGGGCGCTCGCCGACAAGCAGGCGTAGGAAAGAGCTGGTAGCCGCCCGGCGCCGCGGCTACGTCATTAGAGAAGTGCGAAAGCTACTTGTATCTCTGATCGCCTCGGGGCTGGCCCTGGCCCAGGCGCCGCGCGTTGGGCTGGTCGAACTCTACGGAGTGCGCAAGGTCTCCGCGGAGCGGCTCCGCAACGCCATTGCGGTGCAGGCGGGCGATCCGCTGCCGACGAAGGCCGATATCGAAGAGCGGCTCGAGAAGGTCCCAGGCGTCGTCCTGGCGCGGGTGCAGGCGGTCTGCTGCGCCGGGGACGGGGCGGTCCTCTACGTGGGGATCGAGGAGCGCGACGCGCCGCACGTCGGGTTCCGGCAGCCGCCCGGAGGTAACATCAGCCTGCCGCCGGTGCTCATAGACATCTACCGGGACTTCATTGCGTATTTCGGCGAAGCGGCACGCTCCGGGGATCCCACCGGGCCGGCCGCAGACGGCTACCGCGGAACCTTCGAGCATTTGGCCAGAGACAACGCCGATATCCTGCATCGGGTCTTGCGGGAGTCGGACGACGCCGGCGAGCGCGCCATCGCCGTCTACATCCTGCGTTATGCGCCGATCACGCGGGCCGTGGCCGACGACCTCCAGTACGCCATGCTGGATGACGACCAGGCGGTTCGCGCCAACGCCATGCGCTCGCTCGTGGCTCTGGCAGCCAGCGCGGCCCGCGACCCCGACTTGGGCGTCGGGATAGAGATCACGTGGTTTGTCGAGCTCCTGAATTCGCTGGCATGGGATGATCGCACCCAGGCCGCCACCGCCCTGGTCAACCTGACCCAGGCCCGCGAGCCGGGCGCGCTCGAACACTTGCGGGACCGGGCGCTACCTGCGCTGGCCGACATGGCCCACTGGAAGACCCCGGCACACGCCCATGCGGCGTTTGTGCTGGTTGGTAGGATTGCCGGTCTCGCGGACAAGGAGATCGAAGACGCCTGGAGCCGCGGCGACCGGGAAGCGGTCATCAAGAGGGCGCTAGACCAAATGAAACAAAAGGCCGGAGCCACCTGGCCCCGGCCTCATTGGCAGACTTCCGAACTCAACGTTGTTACCGTGCGGCCAGAAGCGCCCGCAGATGCCGTGCGCGCTCCGGAGACCGCAATTGGCGCAGCGCTTTTGCTTCGATCTGGCGAATCCGTTCCCGGGTGACGTCGAATTCCTGGCCAATCTCCTCGAGCGTGTGCTCGCGTTCGCACCCGATCCCGAACCGCAGCCGAATTACCTTCTCCTCCTTGGGAGAAAGGGTCTTGAGGATGTTCGCCGTTTCGTCTCGGACGTTGGACTCGATGACCGAGTCCACGGGGGACCCCACCCAGCGGTCCTCGATCAGGTCGCCGAGGGCGGACTCGCCATCGCGGCCGACTGGGGTCTCGAGCGACACGGGGTCGCGCGAGATGGTCTTGAGCTTTTGGACCTTCTCGACCGAAATCTCCATCCGCCGGCTGATCTCGTCGTTGGTCGGCGCGCGGCCCAGTTCCTTTTCGAGCTCCCGGTTCGCCCGCAGGAACTTGTTCATGCTTTCGTTCATGTGGACCGGAATGCGGATTGTGCGCGACTGGTCTGCGATGGCGCGCGTGATCGCCTGGCGAATCCACCAAGTCGCGTAGGTCGAGAATTTGTAACCTCGCCGGTACTCAAACTTATCCGCAGCGCGCATCAACCCGATGTTGCCTTCCTGGATCAGGTCCAGGAGATGCAACCCGCGGTTGACGTACTTTTTCGCTACCGAAACCACCAGGCGGAGGTTGGCCTCGACCAGGTCCTTCTTCGCTCGCTCGGCCTCGATCTCTCCGTGGCGGATCACGGCCAGCGTGTGCCTGAGGTCGGTGAGGGGCGCGCCGGCGATCCTCTCCAGGTTCCGGATTTCCCGCCGCAACTCCTTCACCCGCGCCTGAGAGGCTTGACCGTTACGGTCCAGGAGCCTTCTCAACTCCCCGTCGCGTTCCGCCATCTCCTCGACCGCGCGCTCGATCTCCTTGGTGAACTCCTTCCACTTGCTGAGTTGGAAGGGGACCTTGCGGATCGCCAGGGAGGCCTCCACCTTAGCCCGGGCCAGCTTAGCCTGGCTACGGCGCCGGGCCTTCTTGTTGGTCACGGGGACGGTCTCCAGCTTTTCGGTGAGCTGTTGCAGCCTCTTGTGCAGCGCCACGATGTCGGCGAACAGTTGGCGGGCGTCGGCCCGCCTCTTCTCGTCCGCTGCCGTGCCCTCTTCGATCTCCCCGCCCAGATCGATAATATCGTCGAGTTCCGCCGTATCCTTCTTCAAGTGGTCGGCCAGAGCCACCACTGTGAGCTGAACCAGGGCGGAACGGCTAATAGCCTTTTGCATCCGCAACTTGCCGCGTTCCATGCGGCGCGCCAAGTCGACCTCGCCTTCGCGCGTCAGCAACGGAACCGCACCCATTTCCCGCAGGTACACTCGTACCGGGTCGTCCGTGTAAATGGACTCCTCGGCCTGCTGGACCGAATGGAAGTCTTCCGGCTCGGCGTCAAAAAACTTGGCGGCTTCCTCGTCAAACGGGAGGCCAAGAGGCTCGTGACCTTCAGTCAAAAACTGGTCTTCAAAATGATCCACGGTCTGGTTCACCTCCCCGATCAGGGTCAAGGTCGCACTTGCGCCTTTCCTCGGGGGTTGATTGCTGCTTCCGGTTACCGCTCACTTCCGGCCTTTTGCCGACGGCTGCACCTCTGGGGCCTGGTGCCGTCTTAGATCTTATCATCGATCTCTTAAGAAGTTAAGCCCTAATATTGAAGATGTGTCAGAACGCTTTTGGTTACATGCTATTGTGATTCCAAACCTAGCCTCGCTAGGGGAGTGACACGGATCCCGCTTTATTCTCGTCGGCGCCCGCCTTGCAGACAGTCAGCTCCGCTTCTGCTGCCGCATGAGGGCCTTGAGCTCGTGGAAGAACGCCTCTTCGTCCTGGAAATCGCGATAGACAGAGGCGAACCGGACGTAGGCGATCTTGTCCAGGGTCCGCAGGCGCTCCATGATAAGTTCGCCGATGGATGTAGTTGAGATTTCTCTCTCCGCACTGTTGAAAAGCAGGCCCTCCACTTCGTCGACGATCTCGGCGAGCCTCCCCATGGCCACCGGCCGCTTCTCGCAAGCCTTCAAAAGCCCGCCCAAGACCTTCTGACGGTCGAACTTCTCGCGGCGGCCGTCCTTCTTGATAACCATGTACGGAATCTCGTCGATCCGCTCGTAGGTGGTGAATCGCCGCTGGCAGCTCAGGCATTCGCGCCGCCGCCGGACCACGTCTCCTTCCTTGGCTTCCCGCGAGTCGACGACGCGATCCTCTAGGTGTCCGCAGAAAGGGCAGGTCATGGGGCCGGCTCCGCAGCCAAGTCGTTGTGGAGCGGACCCCCTGGTCCGCAGCCGGCCCCCAGGCCGGCTTTTCGTGCTTGCCAGGCGCGTGATTCTTCGGGCGAAGAGCGGGTCCGGGGGGACTCGCGCAGACCAGGGGGTCTGCCCCACGAACGAAGTCTTTCACACCTTCTCACGTGCGCGGCTCCTCCCCAGTGACAGGCAGCCCCGCTTCGAGGTCCGACTGGGCGCGCTCGGCTCTGTACTCCAAGTCCCTAAATTTGCGCCAGTTAAATCCTTCGTGGAACGCAAAGCCGAGGCCGAGTGGAACTATGGACACGAATGACACCACCCAAACCACGATGGCCAGGCTGGTGGCCACCTCGAGCGAGACGCCATACAGTTCGGTCAGCACGACAACCGCGACCAACTGCATGCCCCCGCCCACTCCCGGAATCTGGACGACACTGCCGAACGCCACGAAACCGATGAAGATTACAACATCCTGCAACGCGAAGGTTCGGGTCTCATGGCAGCTCTTGAACATACAGACGAAGGACAGAACGATCAGCCCCCATTCGAGCACGGTGTAGAGGCACAACCGGATGGCCGAGCCCTGGGTCTGGGTCGAGGCCGTGCCGTCCATGAACGCGCCCACGGAGCGCGCCACCCGTTCGTGGTGCCGCTTGGGCAGGAAGCCGAGAGCGGCCACGAGCCTGGTCCGCATGATCCCGGAAAACCGGGCCATCATGACCAGAAGCAGCAGGCAGATCCCGGCGAGGATGCCGACCGCGTAGCCTCCGGTTGTGAGGGCCCAGCGAAAGGTGCGCCCGAGGCTGGCCCGGGAAGCCTGGATCTGGCTCACGGCAAAGCCGAACACCAGAAGCACCGCCAGCAGGTCACAGAGGCGTTCCAGGACCCACGCCGCCAGTTGCGAGGAGAGGGGAACCTTCTCCTTGAGAGCGATGAGGTAGGGGCGTACGAACTCGCCCGGCCGTCCCAGCAGCACGACTGCGGTAAAGCCGATAGCGGTGGCCTTGAAGATGCCCCAGATCCCCGGGTTGGGCCGCAACGGGCGAAGCATCACCGCCCATCGCAGCGCCCTGCCGTAGCACGTCGCCACGGACAGGACGAGCGACAGCGCGATCCAGCGCCAGTCGAGGTGCAGGAAGCTGGTGGCGAACGTCCGCCACTCAAACCGGGTGTGATGCCAGCGCTCGTGAAGCACCCACAGACCGAAACCGGCCACAAGGAGCGGCGCCAGGAGGTAGCGCCACCTCTTGGACGGGCCTCTCCGAGGCTCCCGTTGGGCCGGGTCCGGAGAAGGGGACGAGCCGGTCGCGTTTCCGTTTCGAACGAAGCCTAATCGGGCTAGAATGGAACCTTGCATTCCTGAAGGTCGGAATCGAGCGAACTTCCTATGATAAGGCCTCGTAACTCCAAGTGGAAGCCTGAATTGAAGCGCACCGCCCGGCGGCAGGATCCGAAGGACGGATGGGCGCGGAAAGGCTCACCGTGCGAGGCAAGCTTATGGCAGCCAGTGCGACCATCGCTCATGCTCTGCTGCCCGGGACATCAACGGGCTTACGGACTTGGCCTGCCATTCGTTCCCTGACCTCCAGGAACCCGGGAAGAATCTTGGATCCGGACTACACCCTGGTTGAGCGGTGCCTGCGCGGGGAAGACGCCGCTTGGGAGGAGATGGTCAAAACCCACACGCGACGGGTGTACTCGCTGTGCTATCGCTTCACCGGGAAGGATTCCGAGGCGCAGGATCTGTCGCAGGAGGTTTTCCTGCGCGTCTTCCGGACCTTGAAGACTTTCCGGGCGGGCGAAGGCACCTTCGTCGTCTGGCTGTCACGCCTGACCCGAAACCTGCTCATCGACAATTATCGCCGCAACCGGCTCGCGCGGGCGACCGACTCGATCGAAGAGCAGTTGCCGATGATCGAGGAGCGTAGCGCCAATGCCCGGACCGAAGGAATGCTGGCGGGGCGCGAGGCCGGCGAGCTGCTCCAGGGCGCGCTAGCCAAGCTGTCCCCGGAACTGCGCGAAACCGTGATCCTGCGGGACATAGAGGAACTGGAGTACAAAGAGATTGCCCAGGTGCTGAAAGTGCCGGAAGGCACCGTGAAGTCCAGGCTCAACCGCGGGCGGGCCGAGCTGGCCCGCATTTTGCGCAAGCGGGGGATCCTCATATGAATTGCGCGGATCTGGAAATCCTGCTTTGCGACTACGTGGACGGCACGCTGGCCTCCGGCGCCCGGAGCGAGCTGGAACAGCACCTGGCCCAGTGCGCGAACTGCAAGGAGCTGGCGCGGGATGTGGCGGCCGCGACCGGCTTCATCGGCTGCGCGGCGGATGTGGAGCCGCCGCCCGAGCTTCTGACGCGCATTCTGTTCAACCTGCCTTCGGCGCACCATGCGCGGGCGCAACAGGGGGGAGGAATCCGGGAGTTCCTGCACCGCTGGATTCAGCCCATCCTGCAGCCGCGCTTCGCGATGGGCTTCGCGATGACGATCCTCTCGTTCTCGCTCCTGGGCCGGTACGCGGGGATTTCCCCGCGCCAGCTCACGCTCGACGATCTCCGCCCGGCCAAGGTCTGGCAGGCGATCGACGACAAAGCCTACCGGACCTGGCAGCGGAGCACGAAGTTCTACCAGAACCTGCGCTTTGTCTACGAGATTCAAACGCAGCTTCGGGAATGGAAGCAGAAGGAACAGGAGCTGCGCGCGCGCGTCACGGGCGAGGAGCACCTCGCCCCACCGCGCGAGGGCCGGAGGCAGTCTTCCGGCGCGAACGGTTCACAGAAATAGGAGACAAAGGCCATGAATTGCTACAAACATCCCGACGTTTCGGCAGTCGCTTTTTGCCGCACCTGCGGCAAGCCGCTTTGCCAGAGCTGCCAGCGGGCAGTGGAAGGGACGGTCGTGTGCGAGGACCACGCACCCCAGCAGATCGTGGTTCCTCAGCCGCCTCCGCCGCGCGCCGTTAGCGACATCTCACCGGGGCTGGCTTTTGTGCTCGGGCTGATCCCCGGCGTCGGCGCTATCTACAACGCACAGTACGCCAAGGGCATCGTACACGTGGTGATCTTCGGCATGTTGATCAGCATCACGGCCTCGGGCTCGATCAGCGGCTACGAACCGCTGTTCGGCCTTCTGATCGCGATCTGGTATTTCTACATGCCGTTTGAGGCCTATCACACGGCGCGGAAGCGCCAGCTCGGCGAACCGGTGGACGAATTCTCGAGCGTCTTCCCCCTGCGGTCGCACCCCGCGGGATTCCCGATGGGCCCGGTGGTTCTGATCGTGCTCGGCGGAATCTTCCTGTTGAACACGATGGGCTTCTTCCGCTTCGACCAGATCGTCCGTTGGTGGCCGGTCGGCCTGATCGTGCTCGGCGCCTACATGCTTTACTGCCGGCTGGCCGCATCCAACGCCGAGCGTGCCGCGAACAACCAGGAGGCCCACGATGCGCGTCACTAGCGTGGACTTCATTCGCGCCGTGCGCGGGCCGATTCTGCTGATCGTGCTGGGCCTGCTGTTCGTAGCCGAGTATTGGAGCCAGGTCCCGTTCTACAAGACCTGGCCCGTGCTGCTGATCGTTTACGGTCTGTTGAAGCTGCTGGAGCACCTGGCGCCGGACAGCCGCACGCCGGCGGGAGGTTCGTTATGAGAAGGAGATCGCTGGCGGGGCCGCTGCTGCTCGTCCTGATCGGGGTGTGGTTCCTGATGAGCACGCTGCGGCCCGATTTGCCGCTGCTCGACCTGGCAGCCCGCTTCTGGCCGTTCATTCTGATCGGCTGGGGCGCGCTGCGGCTGCTCGAGATCCTGGTGTGGGCCGTGCGCGGCCAGGCGCTGCCGCGCTCCGGCCTCGCCGGGGGCGAGTGGACCCTGGTGGTCTTCGTATGCCTGATCGGCTCCGGCCTCTACTGGGCCAACTTCGACCGTCCCTGGGGCAACTGGGTGGTCGGCGCCAACCGCGTCGAAATCTTCGGCCGCTCGTTCGATTACACGATTCCCGAGCAGAAGGTCCCGGTCGGGAAAGCCACGCGCGTGCTGGTGGAGAACTTGCACGGCACCGTGCGCGTCACGGGCGCGGACACGCAGGAAGTCACGGCCGGCGGGCGGAAGAGCATCCGCGCCCTTCAAGACAAGGATGCCGACGAGGCCGACCGGCAGACGCCGGTGGAAGCCGCCGTCAACGGCGACCAGGTGGTGGTGCGCACCAACCAGGACCGTCTTACCGGCCAGCAGCGCGTGACGACGGATGTCGAGGTGACCGTTCCGCGCGGCTTCACCGTGGAGGTCCGCGGGAGGAACAACGACAGCATCGAGGTCAGCGCCGTGAACGGCGGCGTCGAGGTTGCGGCCGACGAGGCGTCGGTACGCCTCGAGAACATCGGCGGCAGCGTGCGGCTGAGCGACGTTCACAAGAGCGAGCTGATCCGCGCCGCCAACGTCAAAGGCGGCGTCGACATCCAGGGCGGCCACGGCCGCGATATCGAGCTGGACACCATCGGCGGCGAGGTGGTCATCGACGGTTCTTATTCGGGCGACCTGGAGCTCAGGAACCTGGCCAAGCCGCTTCGCATCGTGGGGCCGAACGCCGAGTTGAGGGTGGAGCGGACGCCGGGCGAGATCCACATGGACCTGGGCAAGTTCGAGGGTACGAACCTGGTGGGGCCGATCCGGCTGACCAGCACGCGGGCCCGAGACGTCGAGATCGAGAAGTTCACCCAGTCGCTCGATCTTTCGCTCGATCACGGCGACATCACGCTGCGGCCCCTGGAGACGCCGCTCTCGAAGATCGACGCGCACACCCATAACGGCCAGGTGGATCTCACCCTGCCCGAGAAGGCCGCGTTCGACTTGAAGGCCTCCACCAACCACGGCGAGGTCTCGAACGACTACGGCGATGCGCTCAAGGCGGTCTCGGAGGAGCACGGACACGACCGCGGCTCAATCCAAGGAACCATTGGACAGGGACCGGCGATCGTAGTCGAGACCGACCGCGGCTCGGTAACCGTCCGCAAGGATTCCGGCGCGCCGCTGGCGGCACACAATGAGAAGCCGTCGGACGAGCACATTCATCCGGAGATCGAGAAGCACTAGGTACCGCTTGGCGACGCGCACAGCTCGGTGGAGCCTTACGTGGGCCATTCCGCGTCGAACCCCATGCTTGCGACGAAAGCCACGTCATCGGGGTCGAAGTGATCTCGCGGAAACGCTTTGAACCGGCCAATGCTGTCTGGCGGGCGAACCAGACTGGCGGCCCCTGCGAGCCGGGCCGGCGACGCCTCAAGACCGATAAACTCCAGCAGACTCGGAAGCTCACGCGCTGGGTCGGCGCAGAAGCGGTCGTAGTCGATCATCAGAAACCGGCCGCTCATTCCCTGGGCGGTCTCGAGTACCCTGCGCTGGACGGCAACCCAAAACTTCAATGAAAAGCGCGGCGTGACTGTGACCGGATCCATGCCGAGAAATCGCGTACCCCAGGCTCTCAGGGGGTTCTGGTTTTGGCTGTACGCCATGTCCAGACCGTTCCGTACAACGTGAATGTAGCGCACATGGGGTGCCAGCTCTTTCAGCCGCGGCAGCACGAGATGCGTGTTTGGCTCCTTCCAGCCCCACATGGAGTTCTCCCTGGCAGGTCCTGCGCATTCGCGGATTAACGATTCGGCCCGAGCGGACAACCACTCGGAATCGTGCTGCGCTCGCGATCTGGCTGCGGCTGCCCGGATCGCGCGAATCTCCGCCCTGGAGAGGGTGCCGGAACCGTACATGACCTTTTCGAATATCGTAAGCAGGGCGCAAAAATCCGCGTTGGAACAATCCATGGCCTCTGGCCGCTTGAACAGGAGCGTGAACCACAGATTATCCAAGGCCTCATTGAGGTCGCTTCCCAAGTGGAAACCGAGCTTCCGCAAGATGCCCGCAAAGAGACGCGTGCCGCTCCCGCCGACGCCGCCAATGGCAACCGGCGCGTCCCGCCGAACCGCTTGAGTGTCCGTGTGGAAACCGAGCTTGCGCGAGATGCCCGCAAAGAGACGCGTGCCGCTCCCGCCGACGCCGCCAACGGCAACCGGCGCGTCCCGCCGAACCGCTTGAGTGTCCGTGTGGCTCGTTCTCATCTTCAGCTCTCGAACCGGACCGATCCCGACAGGGTGCGGCTGACCGGGCAGGCCTTCCCAGCCTGGACCAGTCTCTCCCGCTGCTCGGGCGTTAGCGAGTCGCCGCGGAGCTCGATTTCGGCGTGGAAGACCGCGCCCTCGGCGCCGCGATCGAGGCGGACGCGGGCGGTCACCGCCTCGGGCGGGATGGCGTGTTTTTCCGCGGCCATTCTCACGCTCATGCTCAGACAGCAGGCCAGTGCGGCTTCGAGCAACTCGTGCGGCCGGAACCCCGCCGCTCCGCCGCCCTTGTCGGGCGTGGCGTCCGCGAACGCCTCCTGGGCGCCGTTCGAAAAACGAGTGCGATAACGCGCCGCTTCGCTGCGGGCGGAGATCATACCGGCACCCGCTCCGCGATTCGGATGCCAAACGCCTCCAGACCCACCACCTTGCGCGGATGGTTGGTCAGCAGCCGGATGGTGCGCAGGCCCAGGTCGGAAAGAATCTGCGCGCCGATCCCGGTCTCGTATTGCAGCAGCCGCTGGCCGTCCGCGCTGGTGTAGTTGACGGGTTCGCGCGAGTGGGCCACCAGTTGGTCGATGCCGGTCTCGGAAGGAACGATGCGGATCCCGCGTCCGGTGTGGTGCAGGTACACCAGCACGCCCGCGCCCTCGGCCGCGATGCGTTCGAGCGAGGCCTGGACGATGCGGCGGCAATCGCAAGTGGTGGCCCCGAAGACGTCGCCGAAGGCGCACCGCGCGTGCATTCGCACCAGAACGTTTTCGCCACCGGCCACGTCGCCGTGGACCAGCGCCAGATGCGTCTCGGGATCGGTCGAGCTGGCGTAGGCGATGGTGCGGAACTGGCCGAACTCGGTCTGAAGACATCCCTCGGCCAGGCGGCGCACGAAGCGCTCGTGAGCGAGGCGGTAGCGGATCAGCTCCGCCACGGAGATCATTTTCAGACCGTGCTCGCGGCAGAACTCCACCAGCTCCGGCACGCGCGCCATGGTGCCGTCGTCGTTCAAGACTTCGCAGATAACTCCGGCCGGCGTCAGGCCGGCCAGGCGCGCCAGGTCCACCGAAGCCTCGGTCTGCCCCGCCCGGACCAGCACGCCGCCATCGCGGGCCCGCAGAGGAAACACGTGGCCGGGGCGCGCCAGGTCGGCAGGCCGCGTCTTGGGGTCGATGGAGATGCGGATGGTGCGGGCGCGGTCCGCGGCGGAGATGCCGGTCGTTGTGCCTTCGCGCGCATCGACGGTCTCGCAGAATGCCGTGCCGAACTGCGAGGTGTTCTTGGCCGCCAGCAGCGGCAGGTGCAGCTCGTCGCAGCGCTCCCCCGTCAGCGCCAGACAGATCAGCCCGCGCCCGTATTTGGCCATGAAATTGACAATTTCGGGCGTAATCTTCTCGGCCGCGGCGGTGATGTCGCCTTCGTTCTCCCGGTCCTCGTCGTCCACCACGACCAGCATGCGCCCGGCGCGTATCTCGTCAATCGCCTCGGCGATGGAAGCAAACGGCATACATTACAGTATCGCGTAGGAGAGGCCTCCCGGACTCTTGTCTCATGCAAGATGAGCCTGAGCGGGGCACTGGATTCTCATACAAGATGAGCCTGAAGCGGAGGATCGGGATGCTGGGTATTGATCATCAGCATGGACGATTCGGAAGCAA
>Ga0187862_10001724_pt1 | contig 22825 bp, 25 predicted proteins | sample June2016WEW_10_1_FD_133003 | JGI IMG/M metagenome (GOLD analysis project Ga0187862, IMG submission 133003) | Peatland microbial communities from SPRUCE experiment site at the Marcell Experimental Forest, Minnesota, USA - June2016WEW_10_150 | ecosystem: Environmental > Terrestrial > Soil >...
CCAATTGACCGACGGCCTGGGCAATACCGTCGACTTCAAGAACACCATCGTCATCATGACCTCGAATGCCGGCAGCCAGCGCATTCTCGACTATCGCGGCGATTTTTCGGGCGACGGTTACGAGCGCATGAAGGAAGCCGTGCTGGAGGAAATGCGCGTCCACTTCCGCCCCGAGTTCCTCAACCGCGTGGATGAGATCATCGTGTTTCACGCGCTGGCCGAAGAGCACCTGAAGCAGATTGTCGATATCCAGTTGGGCCGCGTGCGCACCCGGCTGGCGGACCGGCAAATCAGGCTCGAGCTGACTGATCGGGCGCGTTCGAACCTGGTGCGGACGGGCTACGATCCGGCCTATGGAGCGCGTCCCCTGAAGCGGGCCATTCAGAAAAAAATCGAAACCCCGCTGGGCCGCCTGCTGGTGGGGGGCAAGGTTCTCGATGGCCAGGTCATTCTGGTGGATGCCGCCAGCGACACCGGCGAACTGAGCTTCCAACCGGCAGCGGCGCCGCAGGCAGCCTCGTAGCCAAGCGGACTGCGGGGGTGGGCCGATGTCCGCAAAAGTACTCTAACAGGATGAAAACAGACGCTCAGGGTGTGTGCCATCGAACATATTGAAGTGGTTTCCCCTCCGGAAATCCGGTTCTCGACCCCTGGTGCGAGAAATGTCGGGTTGCGCTGGACAAAAAAATGAGAGGATTCGGTGTGAAACCCTTGACTGAGGGGTGCTTTACGTGGTTAAATCAGGCGAAACTTGTACGAAACGCAATCGCGAGAGCGGGCCGTTTCGTGTTGCAGGGAAAGAATTTCTCTTGACACTGGCCGGGCAATCAGTTACTAATAGGGTTTACCGCGTCCAATGCTCGTGTGCAATTTTTCGTTCGTGCTTGGTGAGTACATAATTCGTTCAAAACAATAAGGTGTACCACCCGGCAAGAGTTCAACAAAGGCCCGGCGGTCAGCTTGGTGACCTTCGGAAATCGAATCTCCGCCCGACACGGAGAGGCTCCCAGGTTGTGTGAACGGCTTGGAAACTGGAGTCAAGAGGCTCAGGTTGGAAGAGTACTTCGACCGATTCAACATTTTGAAAATTTACAAAGGAGAAGGAAATGGCATTTCGCAAATGGATTCTTGCGATGTTTGTGCTAGCCCTGGTGTTCACAGGGGTAGCCAGCGCGCAGGTGGTGGGCGAGGCTACAGTGATACAATGCCAGGCCGGCACCGCTGTACTCCCACAAATACGATCTGAAGGTTACACCGAACTGACGGGCGACATCACGCTCATCTGCAGCGGCGGATCGCAACTGGCCCCAGGGCAGTTGGTTCCTGCAGCCAACATCGTGATCAACACGTCGGCCCCCGTTACCAGCCGCCTGCTGGGGAATGGCGGCGTCGCCAACGCCTCGGAAGCTTTGTTGTTGATTGACGAACCGGGCGCATTCGCATTAAACAACCTGACGGGCATTGGCCCACAGGAAACACAAGCCCTTTGCACCACCCCGGCAACCGGCTGCCCTGCATACGCAGGAACAGTTGTCCTTCCGAACGGAACTTCGGGTTACGGCGCGGTGATGGGGCCTACGGGCGCCGCCTCCAATATGCCAGCTTATAACGTCTATCAGGGCGTTGTGAATGGCGCCAACCAGGTGACGTTCTTTGGCGTGCCGATTCTGGCACCGGTCAGCAGCGGAGACCGCGTGTTCCGCATCACGAACATCCGCATTAACGCCAGCGGCATCGTAGCCGGCGGCACAACTGGCTTCGCGAACGTTAATTCCCAAGTCTCGGTCAACAACGTTCCGCTGTCGGTTATCAACCCAACCGTGCAGGTTGGCTACGTCCAAGCGAGCTTCAGCGGTGGGTTCCAGAATGCGGGGAACACCGGCGCCCTTTCGAGCGCGTTCCAATTCTTCCAGTGCCAACCAGGCAGCAACGCGGTCGGAATCCTGCGATTTAGCGAGCTGTTCGGTACTGCGTTCAAGACGCGCGTCAACGGCAACGTCAGCGGCAGTGGCTCGGGTTACCCGAATACCATAGCTTCGTACCCGTCCGCAGCCGCGCTCCAGAACATTCCGGGCGCGACCTACAACGCAGAGTCGGGCTTCGTCAGCACGTTCAACGGCTTCCCGCTGCAAAGTGTTGTAGCCAACGTTGGCACGTTCACTGCCGGCTTGGCCGATTATGGCACTCGCCTCAAGGCCACGTTCAACAATATCCCGGCAGCCGGCATAACCGTTTACGTGTCGCCCTACAATCTGGTCGGCGCAAGCAACGGTGCTTCATCTCCCGTGAGTGCGGGCACCACTCTTGCCAATACGGTCAGCCCGCTTCCTGCCGAGTACGCCTTCTTGGTAGCGAGCGGCGAGACGACTATCGACCCAGTTACCCTCACCACCGGTTCCGAGTATGCGTTGACACCCAACGCTGCCGGGACGGCGACGGCGGTTTGGGAAGTTGCGCAGGCTCTTCCGAACGCAACCGAAAACTTTGATTTCGGCGTGTATGTCACAACCACAAACGCCGCTCAGGCCGGCGCGTCATCCATCATGACGGCGACTCTGAGCTACGCTCCGACGCCGCCCGCAGTGCCGCTCCCGGCCGCTGCCGCCGCTTCGGCCACCCTCACGATTCCGCGGTTCCAGCCTGGGACGATTGCCAGCACGCAGCCGTTCATCTCCATCAACCTCTGCGAGACTGCGCTGTTGTTCCCGTATGTGACGACGGCGTTTGGGGCCACCGGAACTCTCGGCCTCGAGGTCTCCGGCTTCGAAACTGGTATCGCGATTTCCAATACCAGCATGGATCCGTTCGCGACAACACCTCAATCGGGCACCTGCACGTTGAATTGGTATGGTGGTCCGGTTGCAGCTCCTGTTACTTACGCCGCCACTGCTCCCACTACTTTGGGTGCGGGTGGTGCTGGCGACAGCACGCCCATCGCGGCCGGCACTACGGTCGTTCTGGCGGCCTCGCCTGAAGTCGGGCCCGGATGGTCCGGCTACATGATCGCCGTCTGCCAGTTCCAGTATGCTCATGGCTATGCGGCCGTGACCGATGTCGGCGTCCGCAACATCATGGCGAGCTACCTGGCCCTGGTGATTGCTAATGATACGACTCTTCCGGCCTTCCGCGGCCCGAAGGGCGTGGCACCTGGACCGACCGAGCAGTTGCAGAACTAGTTTCAGCCTGTTGTTTCTTTAAGAGAGGGGAGCTTCGGCTCCCCTCTTTTTTTTGACTTGTCACACCCTAAAGGCGCCATCCTGGCGCGAATCCCCGCAGCCGAAACCTCAGTTGATGCGTCTAATTGTAAGGTGAACTATATTAGTTCGCGGGGGGACAGATCCCACATGACGTTTGAGCGGCGAATGCGGTTTATGCCGGCGGCATTGATCCTGGCCTGTTCGCTGGCGGGCGGTCTTTACGTCCGGCCGGTGTCGGCGGCTGAGGCGGAGCCGGGCGGCAGCCAGAACGTGGGCCGCATCGCGCTCGCCTACGAGCTGGTGGAAGAGAATTTCGCCACGGTTCCGGATCCGGACCAGGCCATCTACCGGGGCATGATTCCGGGAATGCTGCGCACGCTCGATCCGCATTCCACATTTTTCGATCCGAAGGATTATCAGGCGCTACGCGAAGAGCAGACGGAGCATTACAGCGGTGTGGGCATGAGCGTGGGAGTGCGCGGCGACCAGACGGTGGTGAGCGCGCCGTTTCCGGGCTCGCCGGCCTACCGCGTGGGGATACGACCGGGCGACGCCATCGTCGCGGTCAACGGCCAGTCCGTCGGCGGTCTGAACACCAGCGAGGTGGTGGACCTGTTGAAGGGCCCGCGCAACACGCAGGTGACGGTGACGGTGGAGCGCGAGGGGGCCAGCGGAACCAACGAGCGCCTCAGCTTCACGCTAATTCGCGAGGACATCACGCGCAAGACCGTACACGACGCTTTCTGGCTGAGGCCCGGCATCGCCTACCTGCATATTCTGAGCTTCGGCGACTACACCGGGCGCGAGGTGGAGCAGAACCTGAAACGTCTGGGCGAGGACCGCATCGAGGGCTTGGTTCTGGACCTGCGTTTCAATCCCGGCGGTTTGCTGAACCAGGCGGTGGAAGTGGCCGGCCATTTTCTGGAGAAGGGGCAGAGCGTAGTCTCGCAACGCGGGCGAGCTTCCCGGGAGCGGGTTTACACGGCGGAGCACTCGAGCCAGGGCCGGCGGTACCCGATTGTCGTGCTGGTGAATCACTATTCGGCTTCGGCCGCCGAAATCGTCTCAGGCGCGCTGCAGGATCACGACCGGGCATGGATACTGGGCGAGAACACCTTCGGCAAGGGCCTCGTGCAGACCATCTTTTCTCTGCCAGGGCGCACCGCGCTGGCGCTGACGACGGCGCATTTCTACACTCCCAGCGGCCGTCTCATTCAGCGCGATTATTCGCATGAAAGTTTGTACGATTACTACTTCCACGAGGGCCGCGCGACGTCCGATTCGAACGACCGGCGCAGCACCGATGGAGGCCGCGCGGTGTACGGCGGCAACGGCATCGCGCCGGACGAAAAGTTCGATTCGCCGCGCACGGACCGGCTGGAGTTCGCGCTCGAGCGGACGGGCCTGTTCGCCTTCACGCGCGCGTACTTCGCCGCGCATCCGGCCAAGCTGCCGGAGGGTTGGATGCCGGGCAACGACACCATCGAGGAACTGCACGACTACCTGCTGAAGCATGGCTACCAGTTCACCGAGGCCGAGTTCACGCGGGACCACGATTGGATCAAGCGCTACCTGGCGAGAGAGATGTACATCTGGGCGTTTGACGTGGACGAGAGCGACCGCGTTTTTGCCATGACCGATCCGGAAGCGGGGCAGGCCATGGACGCTCTGGCGCAAGCCGCCGCGCTTTTGGAGAAGGGCCGGGTGGTGGTGGAGAGCCGCCGGCCGGCGCCCGCGGCGATCGGGCAGCGATAAATAAACTCTCGCGCAGAACTCGCCGCCGCTATCCGCCGGCGTAACCGTGGAGGGCCATCCGCTTACCGCCCTGCCGGTGCGCTTCATCCGACATGGCGTGGACGCCGCTCGCATCGATCCAGCGATTATAGAAATTGAACAGCGCGCACACCGTGATGGCGAAGTAGATTGCGTCGTCATCCCAACCGGCTTCGTAGAGCGGTTTCATATCCTCGGCGGCGATCCGCTGCGAGTCGTGATTCACCTTGTCCACGAAGCGGAACAGCGCTTTGTGTTTGGCGTCGAGCCCGGAGCTCTCCAGGTCCCGCAGCGCTCCCCAAACCAGTTCTTCGCTACCGAGCAGTTCCGCCGCGACCGCAGCGTGGGACTGAATTCAAAACGGGCACTGGTTGGCGTATGAAGTGTAGGCCGCGATGAGTTCCCGGATTCCCGGCGGCAGCGGCGCAGGCCCGCGCATGATCTCCTGCGTGAAATTCGCCAGGTGGCGGGTGGCCTCGGGAAGAAAGCCGAACAAGTGCCAGATTTGCGGGTACTCGGCGCCGGCGTTCTGCATCCTGCGGATATTCTCGTAGTAGGTCCCGGGCTTCGGGTTTGCTTCCACGCCGGGGAGAAACATCGGAGACATTCCGGGCTTGCCGTCACTCATGTGGGTACCCCTCAAGAAAGTGTAGGCGTTAGGGTAAGCACCGGTGGGCCGTGTTCGCCAGTCCGCGGGGTGTGCGAACCGGCTCATTCCGGGTATCCAGTAGCCTGCTTACCTTAACGCCTAATCCTTAGGAAATCTCGCTTGTTGAATAGAGCATAACGGAAAAAGTGGGTCTCTACAATAATTGGAATATACTAACGGAAAGGCATTATTGCCTAAATCCGCGGGGTTTCCATACTATTGGTTTCGGAATCCGGTTGCCCAGGCGGCCGGAACGCCGCCCAGGGGGAGAATCTGACGAAAATCACAACGCCCGGACGCAGGTTTCTGCTTTGCCTCGTTCCCTGCCTGTTGGCTTCCTTCGCACTCCTGGTCTATCCGGTATACGTGATCCGTCCGTTCCGGGCGCAAGGAGTCCGGGAGTTGATGGTGGCGCTGGCGGTGACACGGTACCGCGCAGCCTTCATGGTGGCGTTGGCCGCTGCCGCTTTGGCGGCCCTGGTCTGGTACTGGGGCCGGGAACGGCGTTGGCTTCGCCGGATGGGCTCCGCGGCGGGTGCGCTGGCGGTGGTGGCGATGGCGCTGGCCTCGCGCGTGAATATCTACGAACTGATGTTCCACCCGCTGGGGCCTCCTGCCTTCATGGCAGCCGGCCAGAGCAAGCTGGATGGCGACGAAATGGCGATTGCGATCCACGTGGGGCGGGCCGCGCGCGCCTATCCGATCCGCAACATTTCGTACTACCACATCGTGAACGACCTGGTGGACGGCGTTCCGATTGTGGCGACGTATTGAACGCTCTGTCACACCGGTCTGGTGTGGAGAGCGGAAGTCGACGGTCTGCGGCTGAGGTTTCACCTGGCCGGCATCAACGATCAGAACTTCCTGATGCGCGACGAGGAGACCGGCAGCTACTGGCAGCAGATCACCGGCGCGGCCATATCGGGGCCGCTCGCGGGCCGGCAGTTGACGCTGGTCGCATCCGATGAGCTGACCTTCGCCACCTGGAAAGCCGAAGAGCCGCAGGGCACTATCCTGCGCGAGCTCGCCGCGGACATTCCTCTGTATTCGAAAAAGGACTGGGACATGAGGATGCGGAAGGCGCCCACCGTAATCGCCTATCCCGAATCCGGCCTGGCCCCGCGCGCACTGATGGTGGGATTGCACGGATTCGGCGCCAGCCGGGCGTTTCCGTATGCCGGGTTGCAAAAAGAGAAACTCATCGAGGACCATCTGGGCTCTGAACCCGTCCTGCTGGTGCTGGGTCAGGACGGACACTCCGCGCGGGCCTTCCGGCGGCGCATCCCGGGCGTCGCAGTGGTGGCGGATTTCTATCGCGTGCTGGCGGGGCAATCCGCTTCGCCGGCGGCGCTTCTGATGGACAGCGCCACCGGCAGCGAGTGGAATTTCCAAGGATGCGCCGTCTCCGGCAAGTCGACCGGCGCCTGCCTGGAGCGGGTGGAATCGATCAAAGACTACTGGTTCGACTGGCGGCACTTCAACCCCGCGACCACGGTCTACCGCGCGAAGCGGAACTGAGCGATTCCGCATGCGGCGCACGCACTCCTGCGTGCGCTACGGTAGCAGCCGCGCTCTTGCTACTATCGGTACTTGAATCCCAATCGACAAATATTCGTGCTGGACGCCGGCGGGCAATATTGCCACCTGATCGCCCGCAAAGTGCGCGACCTGGGCGTGTACGCCGAAGTGCGTCCCAGCGAGACTCGGGCGGGCGATCTGGCCGGGGCCAGGGGACTCATTATCTCGGGTGGGCCGGCCAGCGTGTACGATCCCGACAGCCCCACCGCCGACCCGGCGATTTTTTCCAGCGGGCAAGCCGTGCTGGGCATCTGCTACGGGCAGCAATTGATGGCGTACCTGTTGGGAGGCACGGTCACCCGCGGCGAAAAGGGCGAGTACGGTCTGGCCACGCTCGAACTCGAGGAAGCGCAAGACCCGCTGTTCGCCGGCCTCGCCGGGCGGCAGCAGATCTGGATGAGCCATCGCGACGTGGTGGCGGCGGCGCCGGCTGGGTTCGTGGTGACCGGCCGCACCGATACGTGCGCGGTGGCCGCCATCGCCGCCGCGGAGCGCAGGCTTTACGGGCTGCAATTCCATCCGGAAGTGGTGCACACGCTGCGCGGCCGCGAATATCTGCGCAATTTCGTTTTCGGTGTCTGCGGGTGCGTGCAGGATTGGGAGCCGCGCGGGCGCGTGCCGATGCTGGAGCAGGAAATCCGCGACACGGTGGGCGGCCGCAGCGTGTTCTTCTTCGTCAGCGGAGGCGTGGATTCGAGCGTGGCGTACACCCTGTGCACGCGCGCGCTTGGGCGCGGACGCGTGCGCGGCGTGTATGTCGATACCGGCCTGATGCGGGAAGGCGAGACCGACTTCGTGAGCGGCCTGGGGGTGACCGTGGAGCAGGCGGGCGAGCAATTTCTGGGCGCGCTGGCCGGCGTCGCCGATCCGGAGCGCAAGCGGCACATCATCGGCGAAGAGTTCGTGCGGGTGCAGGAACGCATCATCGAAGCGCGGCACATCTTCGAAGAGAACTGGATTCTGGGGCAGGGCACGATCTACCCGGACACCATCGAATCCGGCGGCACGGCCAAAGCAGCCGTGATCAAAACTCATCACAACCGCGTGGCCGGGATTCAGGCGCTGATTGCAAGTGGGCGCATCGTGGAGCCGCTGAAATCGTTTTATAAGGACGAGGTGCGGCAGGTGGGCCGTGAGCTGGGCCTGCCCGCCGAGCTGCTCGAACGGCATCCGTTTCCCGGTCCCGGCCTGGCGATCCGCTGCCTGTGCGCCGAATCGGACGCGGCGGTGAGCGCCACCGCGGAGGGGTTCGTCATCCCGGTCCATTCCGTCGGCGTGCAGGGCGATTCGCGCAGCTATGCGCCGGTGCTGGCGATTGACGCTCTCGACCACGAGCGCGCCACCGCGCTGATCAACCGCCTGAGCGGCGTCAACCGCGTGATCGCCGCCGTGGCCACGCGCGTTCCGCTCGCTGGAATGCGGGTGCGAGCCAGCTCCCTGACGCTGGAGCGGATCGATCGACTGCGCCGCGCCGACGCCATTGTGCGGCGAATCTCGCACGAGAGCGGCTATGACGCCACGGTGTGGCAGTTCCCGGTGATCCTGATTCCACTGGGCGCGGCCGAGGCGCTGGATTCGGTGGTATTGCGGCCGGTGGACTCGGTGGACGGCATGACCGCGCGCTCGGTTGCGATGCCGCCCGAGCTGCTGAACCAATTGTGCGAGGAGCTGATGGCGATACCGGAAATCGCCGGCGTATTCTACGACCTGACGAACAAGCCGCCGGCCACCATCGAGTGGGAATGAGATCGATTCAGCAGGCAACCGCCAGACCCCCAGTCCGGCTCTTCTCGAAAGGCCGAAGAGGGCGTCGGCCGCAGTCCGGCGGGGGACTGCCCCACCTACTTCCTAGCGGGCAGGCGCACGTCCACGCCGGATTCGCGATTGAGGCGCTGGGTCAGGTCGTAGTCCACCAGCGCGAGCGAGACCTGGTTGTGCGTGTTGCCGGAAAGGAAGTAATGCAGCGTGTCTCCCTGCACCAGGTAAGCCACGGCCAGGTAGACGTGGTGATCCTTGAGGGCGATGTAGTAGTGCGTCGGCTCGGTGGCCACGGGTGCGTCGGAATCTTCGAAGTTGAGGATCAGGCTGTGTGGCGGCGGCTCGGCGGCACTGACGGACTGCGGGCGGGGCGGGCTGTCATCAACGGGCTCGGCGGGCGCAGCCTGGTAAGGATCGGCGTACGACTGGTCCGCCGGCGGCGCGTCGTAACCGTAAGCGACCGGATAGGCGTAGGGAGCCCTCACCACAGAGGCCGCGCTCCGGAAGCGCGCAGGCGCATGTGGGACGCTCCACCGCTCACCATGGGACGCCGCCCCGCTGTGGGCGGACGATGAACCGTCATGGTGTTGCGCCGCGAGGCAGCCGGAAGCCAGCAAAGCAAGCGCCAACCCGCAAAGTATCCTCATACGCGAGTCTCCCTGCTCCGATTGTACAGCCGGGTAAACGGGGAGGGGATGGCCCTTTAGGGCCGGTTGCGAAGAAACTCGAAAACGACATAGCCGATGAGCGCGGCCGTAACGGCAATCGCAAAATTGGCTGGAGTCACAATGTCGGCGATCGCCCAGGCAAGGCCCATTTTCTGCCCTCCTCCAGAGCGGGCAAATTCGCCCATGAGAAGATTGGAATAGAACAGGAAGACTATGAAGCCTACCTCAACTATCAATCGCCAGATCGCCTTCTTCATAACCTGAAGTCTAGCAAAGCCGCGAAAATGGCCGTCATGCGGGCTGCGAGCTATTCATACCGCAGCGCTTCGGTGGGATTCAAATGCGCGGCGCGGTTGGCGGGAAGGATGCCGAAGACCAGGCCCACCATGCAGGAAACGCCGAACGCCACGGCGATGGCAACCGGCGAGACCGGGATGCGGATATCGGCGAAGAGGCTGACGCTCAACGGAATCGCCACCCCGGCGAGGATGCCGACCAGGCCGCCGGAGAGGCTGACCATCATGGCTTCGACCAGGAACTGGAGCAGGATTTCGCGCGCCGAAGCGCCCACCGCCAGGCGCAGGCCGATTTCGCGGGTGCGCTCCGTCACCGTCACCAGCATGATGTTCATGATGCCGATTCCGGAGATCACCAGGGTGATGGCGGAGACCAGCACCAGCACCAGCGACAGAATCAGCGAGATGTTCTTGGCGGCTTCCAGAATGGCGGTGAGGGTTTGCACGCGGTAAGGCGCGCCGGGGCGGTGGCGGCTCTCGAGGATCTGCTGCACGCGCGCCGCCACGCGGTCCACCTGTTCGGGCGTGCGCACCTGCACGTACATCGGGTCGATGCGCTCCACCGGGGTGAAGTAGCGCAGGACGGTGACCGGCATCAGGATGGTGTCGCGCTCGATTTCCGACTGGCCAAACGTTTCCACCCGCTCGTGAAAGGTCCCGATGACGGTGAACTCCAGGCCGTACAAGCGAATCTTCCGATTCAGAGCCGCGGCGCGCGCGCCAAACATGCGCTGGGCGAGCGGATCGCTGAGCAGGGCGACCTTCTCGCGCAGCGACAGGTCGCTTGCATCGAGCGGGCGTCCCGAGCTGATGGCGATATTGCGCACGGTGGCATAGGAATCGTCGGTGCCGATGATTTTCACGTCGCGCACCTTGCCGCCGATCAGCAGGGGGTCGATATCGGACATCACGGCGGTGGCGGCTGCGATGTCGGCGGCCAGATCCTGGCGGACGGCTTCGATGTCGGCGAGCTTGACGTAATCGGCGTCGGCGGTGACGACGGTCGGCCCGCTGTTCACATAGTAGGCGAAGACGATGTTGGAGCCGATGCCCTCGATCTGCTCCAGGATGTAATCGCGGCTGGTGAGCGAAATCGTCACCACCAGGATCACCGAGGCGGTGCCGATCACCATCCCCAGTCCGGTGAGCAGGGAGCGAATGGGATTGGCGCGCAGCGCCTGGGCGCTGAAACGGAGGGATTCGCCGAGCAGCATGGGCGGCTTATTTGCCTGCCTGGCGGAGCAAGCGCAGAGCCTCGGATCGCGGCGGATCGTCGGGCGTGAGTTGCGCGCTCAAATAGCGTTGCAGGATCTCGCGTGCCTGCCGCTTGCGGCCGGTCTTGATGTAGAGATCGGCTTTGGCGAGCATCAGCCTGGGGCTGCCGGGCGCGATTTGCTCGGCCCGCGCCAGGCTCTGGTCGGCTTCCTGCACGCGGCCTTGCCGCACCAGAAAGCGCGCCAGCTCAATCAACTTGCCGATCTGTTGCGGCGCGGCTCCGACGGCCGACCGCAAGTGGGCCTCGGCGGTGGAATACTCATTGCGTTTCTCGGCCAGCTTGGCCTTCGCCAGGTAACCCTCGGCCGGGCTGAGTTCGGCGATTTGGGCCGCCGTGCGCTGCGCTTTCTCCATCCCGCCGCCCAGGAAGCCGGGCGCTTGCAGGTAGTAATCGAACAAATCGGACAGGGCTTCGAGGTTGCGCGGATCCAGTTCGACGGCGCGCTCAAAATACTGGTGCGCTTTGGACGCTAAGCCGGGCGCGGTGAATAGGCTGGCGCTTTCGGCGCGGCGCCCGTAAGCGCGGCCCAGCCAGAGCGCGTGGGCGGAATCGTGGGGTTCGGCGGCCAACGCCTTCTCGAGGGCTTCGGTCGAGCGCTTGTAGTCGCCCTGCATGTAAAAATCGCGGCCCATCAGGTCGTAAACGGCAGCGTCTTTGGCGGGAATGGCTTCAAGGATCCGCAGCGACTGATCGAAGGCGGTGAGGTCGTACAGTTGGCGCGCACGCTCGAGTTCCGGAGATCCGGCCGCCAGCAGACCGGCTGTTCCGAGGATGAGGAAAAGGCCCTTCATTTCGCTTTCATCCGCATGAAACTCGCATGAAACTATGCTTGCTTTGGTCACCATTATAGATGAGCGGGGCCCTTTCGGGGTTTCCGGGAAATAGTTCCAAGAAGTTTTGGCGCCCGTAACGGCGCGTTCACCGAAGCGGCGAAACCACGGCGCAGCGCCTCAGTTCTGCTTGTCGCCGGTGTCTTTCTTATCGGTCTTATCGGGGGTGGTATCCGTGGTCTTGTCGCCGGGCTTTTCACCGGGGCGGTATAGGGTGGGCGGCTTCCGCTTCTGCTCCTCGGCGGCGGCCTTCTGATCGGCTTCCTGTTTGACTTTGCGCTCGGCCGGGGACATGGAATCTTCCAGGGTTTTCTTGTCCTTCTCTTCGCGCGCTTCCACGGCGCGTTCGCGCTGCCCCATGTCCTCGCGCGCCAGCTCCAGGCTGTCGCTGGTGGTGTCGATGGCGTCCTTGAGAACGAAATCGTAGCGATCCGCGTCCTTGGGGTGGCTGTCTTGAATCCGGCGCAGGGCGGGCAGCAGTTCGCTCTCGGCGCCGGTAACGAACTTGAGTCCCTCGGCAATGTCGATCTTGCGGTGCAACGCGTCATCGGCCGCATCGTCGAGCGCGTCGACGATCCGGTTGTAGTCTTCGAGCGCATCGTGAATCAGAATGGAGCGGCCGGGCTTGTCCTTGCCGAGCAGATTCCTCACCAGGTCGATGCGTTGGCGGGCAAAGCCGGCGTAAAGGGCCATCCGCTGATTGGGTTCCTGGGCCTCGCGGATCTGGTCCGCTTCGTCGGTGGAAAGAAAATCGCGCCGCTGCTGGGCTATGGCCGCCCAAGTCAGCAGCAAGGCGATCGAAACCGAGCACGTCAGTGGTTTCATTTTGGTTTACCCTCCATCAGGCCCAGCAGCAGCTTGTCGTGCACCTGCTGCACCTCGGTTTTGGCTTTCTCGAGCAAGGGCCGGTCCGCGAAGTTCATGTTGCGTTCCAGGGTATCGAGCTTGTGGAGCAGGGCGCGGGTCTGGATTTCGGCGTACTTGAACCAGCGGGAACTCTTGCGGGGGTCCTTGCCGGTCTGGGTGAGCGAGCGAAAGGCCAGATCCACGGAATCGACGATTCTGGCGGCGTCGTCGGCCACCCGCTCGTTGTCGCCCTTTTGATAATCGGAGCGGGCGGCTTCGAGAGCGGCGGCCGATTCGTCCAGGGCCAGCCGGGCGCGCTTTTCCAGGTTCGGCTCGGCGCGCGCCTGCGCCAGATCGTCCGCGCGGGCCCCGCCCGTTATCCACCCGAGCGCCAACAGCGCCACCCAGCAGCCGCGCGTCATCCCTGTGCCGCGAATCAATGTGCCTCCAACTGGTGGCGGATGATGCGCACCCGCTGCCGCGCCTGGAATTCCTGGTCGGGGAACTTGCCCTGGCTGATCTCGAGAAACTGTTGGTAGGCTTCGAGCGCGGGCTTCAATTGGCGCATCTTGTCCAGGACGATGGCTCGCATGAAGGCGAGGCCGGCGGTCTTCTCGCCCAACTGGCGGGCCTGGTCGAAGGCCGCGAGTGCGTGCGGCAGGTCGCCGGCCATATACAACGCGTCACCCAACTCGCGCCACGCCTCGAGGGCGTCCGGCTTGAGTTTCGCGGCTTCGGTGAATTGCGCGCCGGCAAGGGGGAATTGCTTCGCATCGCGCAAGGCGCGGCCGTACATCATACGCAACCCGAAGTTGGCGGGCTGGGCGGCCACCGCCTTTTGGAACAGCGGCGCCGCTTTGACGGGTTGAGCGGAAAACACGTATGCCATCGCCAGGGCCACCGCATTAGTTGTGGACGGCTCGCTCGCGTATGCGGTTTCGAGAACCGGCACGGCCTCGGAGTATTGCTTGCCCTCGAGGAGCAACTGGCCGAGGTGCGCCTGGGCGGCGGGATCGCCGGCGAAATCGCGATAGATGGCGGCCGCCTCGGCGGGCTGGTGCGCCTTTTCGTAAGCGCCGGCCAGATCGAGCAGCAGACTGCCGTACTTGGGGTCGAGCGCGGCCGCCTGGCGGTAGTGCGGCGCCGCATCGGCGAGCTTGTCCTCGCGCGCCAGGACGCGGCCCAGGCCGGATTCGGCGGCGGCGGACTTCGCGTCCAGTTGGATGGCGCGGCGGTAGCTGGCTTCGGCGCGGTCGAGGGCCCCCGCCAGCGCCTCGGTTTCCGCCAGGTAATAACGCGGCCGGAACTCGCCGGGCTTCTGTGCGACGGCTGCTTCGAGCAGGGCCTCGGCGCCCGAGTCCTTACGCCGCAGGAGCAGCATGCCGCAGTTGAGCTCGGCTTCGTACAGGCCGGGCTTCAATTCCAGCGTCCGGCGGTACTCCGCAATCCCATCCTCGTCGCGGGCGAGAAACCCGTAGGCCAGGGCCAGGTTGAAATGGGCGCTGTAATCGGAGGGGTCCGCGGCCACGGCTTTGCGAAACGCCTCCGCGGCGGTAGCATACTCGCCGCTTCCCAGCGCCTTCAGCCCGTCGGCCGCGAAGTCGGACGCCTGCAACAAAACCAGCGCAGCCAGGGTGGGCCACATAATTCAATTCTAATTCCTCCCGCCATCCAAGCCAGCGCACGTCCAGTTCGTTGCGGCTGGTTGGATGCAAACGAATCCGCCGCATCGACGCCGGTCTACTTTTTCGTGGCCTGGGAAGGCGCGGGGCTGAGCTCCAAGGCGGGAGCTTCGACCGACTGATTTTGAAAATCGAGCGGCAGTTCGATGCGCGCCTCATGCTGGCCGTCTTCGTCGAGAATGTGCAGGGTGTAGGGACCGACAGCCACGTCAAAAGCGGCGTTGCCGACCAGCGTATCGTTGGACGCCAGCGTGCGCAGCGCGCCGATCCAGTCCGGCACTCCGGTCCCGTCGCTCAGTTCGGGGAAGCGGTGCCCGGCGCTGTCTTCGACGCTAAAATTGGGCACCGCCACGTCGGAGTTGCCGCTGTTGCTGACACTCAGCCGCACCAGCAAGAACTGGTTCTGCGCCGCGCGTGCACCCGGACCTTGGCCGAACGCAGGAAGCCATTGCGTAACTATGCCGAGGTATGTCAGATGTCCGATGGCCACCTTCTGTCCCAGGGAGTAGGTGCGAACCTCCCAAGCGTGCTCGACGCAGGAGGCCAGCCACACGGCGCAGAACGGAACCAGTATTAACATCCAGCGATGAAGGCGCATCAGCAGAACCATTGTCTCGACCGGCGCCCGGCATGTCAATCGTCGGTAGTGCCTGAAATGTGCGTTGAACAGAAACCAGCGAGCGCTTGCTTTCGCGCCTGATCGGCCACACGATGGAAGCATGGCATCTGATCGAGCATCGCTGAAGGCCCTCAAGAATATCCTCTCCGAAGTAGACCTCCTCCTCGAAACCTGTCCGCCGCTTCCCGAGAACCGCACGGGCCGCTCCCGCGAGCTGCTGCGCGCGGCGCTTGCGCTCACGGACGATCTGATGAGCCAGGCCGGAAAGACGGCGGGAGAACTGATCGGGCGCAAGGGCGGCAATGTCACGGCGCGGAGATTCGGGGCGGACCACTTCCGCAAGCTCGCAACCCTGCGTAAGACGCGGGCCGGCGGCAGGCCCCGCAAGCAATCCGAATAACCATCCCCGCAACCCGCTAGAATGGTCCGTTAAAACGAAAAGCCCGGCGCGATGTCCGGGGCTCTTCGATGCGGACGTTAGACACCCTCATCGTAAGCCCTTCGTCGCTCTGGACGCAAGGCCAACGATGGACGAAGCAGTCGAATGGAGTTTGCTTGCCGCTCAATTCGCGGAACTCAGGCAACTTCATAATGGGAAGCTCTTTGCCTCATGCCCTCCGCCTGGTTGGGGAATCGGCGATTTAACGTGGCAAATTGGTGGCGCTGATGATGACAGGTTCGCTAGCCTATTTGAAGCTGTTGCTGAACGGGCTGGCGTGCTTCTCGGGTCCCCAATTGGCCCCGCTGCGCTTTTCCGCTGGCTGAATGAACTGAAGGGGGAAAGCCCACACTATCAGCGCTTGCGACAAAGCCGTGACCTTCCTGACGGGACGATGGAGAGCAGGGAAGGCGGCATAATCTCAGACGTATGTACCGCATCACAGGACCACTGCTACAGGCTTGAGACGGCAGCACTCGACCGCCAGCTTCACGACTCCCCTGCATCGGCCCCTTCTACATCGATCCGCACCACGTCTCGCTTTGTGGATCGCATACACCGCCAGCTTGAGCGCGAAGAGGAACTTGAACATGAACGGAACCTCCGTGCAATTCGGGAGGGCAAGGAAACTCCTCCCGAACCCGAGCGGGCAGAGTCAATCGCCGCGCAAATCAACCGTTTAAGATGCGAATGCAAGTGGACAGAAGAGCAACTAGCGGAGAAAGTCGGCGTAACCACTCGCACGGTTCAGCGGCATTTGGCAGAAGATTCAATGCCCTACGCCAGACACATCGCGACCTACGAACGCGTCTTCTCTAAGCAACTGGAAAGAGAAGTGGTTATAAGAAAGATGTCGTGAAGTTGTCGTAAGATGTCGTGCGCCTTGGTGTGGTGATGACGTGTGCCCTTCAGCGAATATTCGGACATGCTCTTGCGAATTCGCGGGCCACCATAACCCAAAACAAAAGCCTCGGGACTGGCGGTCACAATTCGCCGGTTCCGGGGCTTTACTGCGTTTCCGCAGCAACCCCATTTTACCCAGTAAGCCACTGAAAATAAAGCCAAAAAGACGCGTTCGGAGTGCATTTTCCTCTTTAAAACAACGACTAGTCGCTGTATTATTGAATCATGAAGAGCGATACAAAATCATCAGAAACAATGACTTGCGGAGCTTGCGAGATCGAATGTCAACGCTTCGGAAAACATAGGAACGATCTGCGCCGCTTCCGTTGCCCGCGTTGCCACAAGACCTACACGGAAGCCCACGCCCGCACGCTCGGCAGTATGTATGTTCCCCAGGCGAAGGCCGCGTTCGCTCTTCAACTCCTGATCGAAGGGAACAGCATCCGCAGCACGATGCGGCTCACGGGCCTCGATCAAAACACGATCATGAAAGCGCTGGTCCTGGCTGGCGAGAAATGCGAGAAACTCATGGGACGAAAACTGGTCAACATCCCCGTGAAGGATGTTCAGGTCGATGAGATTTGGGGGTACGTCGGAAAGAAAGAAGCCCACAAACTGCCGATGGAATCGGACGATGACAGCATTGGCGACGCCTACTGCTTTGTGGCAATCGAGCGGGGCACAAAGCTCGTTCTGAACTTCGCGCTTGGCCGTCGCAGCCAGGCAACCACGGATGCCTTTATCGAAGGGCTGCGCGCCGCTACCAGCCCTCAACACTTCCAGCTCACGGCAGACGGATTCCAGCCCTACGTCTCAGCCATCACCACGACGCTCAGCGACCGCTGCGACTTCGCGCAACTCATCAAGGTATATGCCGAGGCCCCGAAAGAGGATCGGCGCCGCTACAGCCCGGCTGACGTCACGCACGCGGAGAAGGTCCCAGTCATGGGTAATCCCGATCCTGCGAAGATTTGCACCAGCCATGTGGAACGCCAGAACCTTACGATTCGCATGTCCATGCGCCGCCTGACCAGGCTGACGAATGCCTTCTCAAAGAAGTGGGAGAACCTCTGGGCTGCCTACTGCGTTCACTTCGCCTACTACAATTTCTGCCGCATTCACAAGACGCTGCGCGTGACGCCCGCGATGGAAGCGAAGATCACCGATCATGTCTGGGAGTTGGGAGAACTGATGGCATGATGCCCACTATAAGCCAAGATGTTTCTTCAATTCGGCTTCCGCAAATGCTTCAATAACGCGCAAGGCAACGCCCGGGAGTCCGCTGAACTCTGCTTTCGTTTTCTCCCATATTCCTGGCTCAGTGATGCTACCCAAGAAATCGTGACCCGCGTTGGTCAGGCTGGATATTGACGGCATTGTGTATCCAGAGCAAAGATTGCCCTCCAAGTATCCGCCCTTAATGAGTAGCTTCGCGTGGTAGGCCAATTCTTCAAGCGAATGTCCGCTGATTCCCATTTCTTCCGGCGACTGGTACACAACCTCAGTTCTACCGTCCATTTTCGGGTTCGCTTCGACCTGCCGGAGAATTTCTCGGATCAGGTCCATGTCGCGCCGCACAGATTCTTCCTTAACTGGATAGACTATCATTTTTGCACCCTGATATCCTTAACTCACCATGTCTGATTCGCTCTCGGCAGGACAGAAGGCCGCACGCACGCGCAAGCGCCGCGCAGCCGCAGCCAAAGCGGTACGCACTCGCAGGCACCTTAGCGCCTTCTCCAAAGCCCATGCTGCCGAAGCCGCGAGCAAAGACGCTCTGCGAACGTACTGCGAGGCTCACGGCTGGCGCGTGGCCTTCTTCGAAGGCGCTACCGGCTCTCCGCGAACCGGGATCATTGACGCCATTGCGTTTCGGCTCGGTCGCAAGAACTGCGATCTCTTGGACGTGCGCCTTGTCCAGTTGAAGGGCGGATCGGCTGGCGTGACAGCCCGCGAGATTGCCCGGCTCAAGCAAGCGGCCAGCGGCGCAACCGTCAATTGGCTGATTGCGGAGTTTGACGGCGAGACTCTTCACTTGCTCCCCGTCGATCCGATTGGTTGAGGTTTCCGTTTCAACGCACATTTCAGGCACTACCCAATCGTCCGGGTGGGTGCAATGGCGGGATTAGTGGCGCTGCGCGTCCTGCAGGATGCGCTCGAACTTGCGCCGTTGCTCCTCGTTGAGCACCTGGTCGATGCGGCTTTTGCTGTCGCTCAGCACGGTGCGGTAGTACAGCCAGGAGTCGCCGAGAATGGACTGCATCTGCTCGGCTTGTGCCGGCGTCAGATCCAATTGTTTTTGCAGACGCTCGAAGTAGAGAGTGCGGCCGGCCGGGGTATCGAACGCCGGCTGATGGAGGCGGTTATGCCAGCCCAGGTGCATCACCAGGGCGCCGGCGGCAAAGCCGCACAGAAACACCAGAGCCAGCACCGTGAGGCCGGCCACTTTGGGGTTCCAGGCGCGGCTCGGGGCGGCCTTCTCCATCAAGTTAGCGTTCATACGCCGTCAGCGCCAGCAGCATGTTGTCCTGCGCCAGAGCGCTGCCGGACGCCGCGGTGCTATCTTGTGCCAGGACCGTATCGGGCGTAAAACTCCCGCGGTAGGCGATTTCCCGCGACACCAGGAAGCTGCCCAACACCGCCAGTGTCAACATGCAGCTAAACGCCAGGCGTCTCGCGAAGACCAGATCGAACGCGAAAAGACCGGCAAAGGAAGGCGCGGCGCTGGTGGTCTCGATCCGCTCCACCACTCGGGCATAAAAACCCGGCGCCGGCTCGCATTCCTGGTTCCGCAGGGCCCCAAACCGACGCGATACGTCCGCCATGCCCTCGATCCCGGCCCGGCAGCTTGCACAGTCGTTCAAATGGGTTTCGATGCGCCGGTGCGCCGCCGGCTCCAGCAGACCGGAGAGGTACTCTTCGAGGCTCTCCATCACTACTGCGTGCATACTTTTCTTCCCTTACTAACGCCAACCTGCAATACTACGCTCAGAACCTGCCCCACCGCGGATCTTCCTGGCCGTAGCGACCGCCCGCTTCGGAGGCTCACATACCCAACCAAAAACACCGCCCGCACAAGTTTCAGTTTGCCGACAACCCGGCCGGACGGTCCAGCCGTTGCGCCGCCTTCACCAACTTCTGGCGGGCGCGAAAAAGTTTTACCTTGATGGTGTTTTCGTTCATCCCGGTTCGCTCCGCCAGTTCTTCCACGGAGTAACCTTCCACTTCTTTCAACATTAACAACATGCGCTCCTCCTCGGACACCCGAGTGAGGAGCTTCACAACGTAATCCCTTTGCGACAGGCTGGTGTCGGCGGGTGTCTGCCGATTCACAGCGGGCTCGGAATTCTCCACCCGCCGCACTTCGTCCTCGCTGAGATCGCTTTCGTAAACCAGCTTGCGCACCTTGCGCTTGCGCAGGTAATCGAAACACTCGTTAACCGTGATTTTGTAAATCCAGGTAATCAGCGAACTGCGGAAGTCGAAATTCCGGATGGAGACGTAAACCTTGGCAAATACTTGCTGCGCAATGTCTTCCACGTCATTGCGCTGACGCACAATGCCGTGGATGATGGAAAACACCTTGGTCTGGTAACGCTCCACAATTTCGCGGAACGCCCCTTCCTCGCCAGCCTGCGCACGGCTGACCAGCACGCCTTCCGGGGTGTTCTGATAGTCCACTCTGGGTTTCGCCGCAACCTTACTGCCGAACCCCGGAATCGTCAAAGTGCCGGTCGCCGCTTCCATACATGGCTTCCGACGTTAAGCTCGGGGTAGGGGTTTCAATAAATGACGGACCAATACTAGTTTGCCAGATCGCGGGGCAGTGGTTCCAAACCATCGCCTTTCCGGGTAGAATTCCCTGGAAACCCGCCGCAGGCCGAATCCTCACGTTCGCCCCCAATTTTCTCGCGACCCAATCGCCCACTGGCTCATCCAAATGTGTGAGAGGGCGAGCACCCGGCTCGCCTTTGTATAATACCAACCAGGGGTGAACCCCACAGAGGAGTCTAAACGCATGGTGCAACTAACCGAAAAGGCCATCGGCAAGGTGAAGGATATCATGGGCTCGCAGCAACCGGCTCCGGCCGGCCTGCGGATTGCTGTCGTGGGCGGGGGTTGCTCCGGCTTCAGCTACTCGATGGCGTTCGAAAACCAGCCCAACATGCTGGACAAGACGTATGAATTCGGCGGGCTGAAGGTCTACATCGACCAGGCCAGCATGCTCTATCTGGACGGCGCCGAAGTGGACTACGTCGAGACGCTGGAGGGTGCCGGATTCAAATTTAACAATCCCCACGTCAAATCTACCTGCGGCTGCGGCAGTTCCTTCCAGGCATAAGGCGCGGCAGGAAGGACGATCGGTTTTGGTCGTCAAGGCTTGTGCCTGAGCGAGGCGCGACAGACCACGAAAGGCGATGGTCTGTCCTACCTGCACGGCGGCTCTTGAGAAACCCACCGGCGGCAAAGACCGCCGGCGCCACAAGTGGCAGCAAACCCCAGTTGCGCGGGCGGGTTTCGATCTGCTACACTGCTGGATGTTCCGAAGGTAAGGCTCAGTGGGAGGTTCGTTTGCCTGTTTCTTGGAAAACGGACCGCTTGCACCAATGAGGTCACATGGCGCGTAAACCAGGCAAACACTATCAATCCGCCAGAAAACAGGTGGAAACTCGCGAATACCAGCTCGAAGAGGCTGTGACGCTCATCCAAAAAATCAAATTCGCCAAGTTCGATGAGACCGTCGAGGTCCATCTGCGGCTCGGCGTCGACCCCAAGCACGCCGACCAGATGGTGCGCGGCACGGTGTTGATGCCGAACGGGCTGGGCAAGTCGAAGAAGGTTCTTGTGATCGCCAGCGGCGACAAGCAGCGCGAGGCCACCGAGGCCGGCGCCGACTACGTGGGCGGCGAGGACATGGTCAACAAGATTCAGTCCGAAAGCTGGACGGATTTCGATGCCGTGATCGCCACTCCGGACATGATGCGCCAGGTCGGCAAGCTGGGCAAAGTGCTGGGTCCGCGCGGCCTGATGCCGAACCCCAAGACCGGCACGGTAACGGTGGATGTGGTGAAGGCGATCCGCGAGATCAAGGCCGGCAAGGTGGAGTTCCGGGTGGACAAAACCGGCATCATTCACGCGCCGGTGGGGAAGATCAGCTTCGCGGCGCCCAAACTGGTGGAAAACGCGGCCACTCTGATCTCGGCGGTGATCAAGGCCAAACCGGCGGTAGCCAAGGGCAAATACGTGAAGAGCGCGACCATCTGCTCCACCATGGGGCCGGGCGTTGCCGTCGACACCGCGCCTTTCAGCGTGAAGACGGCGGTCTAGAGCTCCGACAGGTGTTTCCATGAAAAAGAAGTCAGACAAGAAGAAGGATATCGACGCGCTGCACCAGGACCTGGAGCAATCGGCCAACCTGTTCGTCACCGGCTACGAGAAGCTGCGCGTGAGCCAGGATTTCGAACTGCGCAAGGCGGTGCGCGGCGCGGGCGGCAAGTACCGGGTGATCAAGAACAACCTGGCCGAGATCGCGGCTCAGGGCACGCCCTCGGAAGCGGTGCTCAAAAATCTGCGCGGGATGACCTCGCTGGCCTACACGAGCAACGATCCGGTGGCGCTGGCCAAGGCGCTGACCACCTACGCGAAAGCGAACCCGTCGTTCACCTTCAAGGCGGGGATTGTGGAAGGCCGGGCGATTGACGTGGGGGCCATCAACGAGTTGGCCACCATGCCCTCGAAGGAAGAGATCTTTGCGAAGCTGCTGTACCTGATCAATGCTCCGGCGCAGCGGTTGCTGACGGCGCTCCAGGCGGTGGGACGCAACCTGACTGTGGTAGTGGATCAGGGAGTGAAGGAAAACAAGTTTCAGGCGTAAGGGCCGGGCACGCGCGGCCCGAGCCGGCGATTTTCGATTCTAAGGAGTTCAAGAGATGGCGGACATTAACGCAATTGCGGAACAGATTCAAGGCTTGACGTTGCTGGAGGCATCCCAGTTGGTCAAGCTGCTCGAGGAGAAGCTCGGAGTATCGGCGGCGGCTGCCGCTCCGGTGATGGTGGCGGGCGCCGGCGGAGGCGCGGCGGCTGCTCCGGCAGCCGAAGAGAAGACCGAGTTCACGGTGGTTCTGACGGCGGTCGGGGCGAACAAGATCAACGTCATCAAGGCGGTTCGCGAAGTCACCAGCCTGGGCCTGAAGGAAGCCAAGGACCTGGTGGATGGCGCTCCCAAGCCGGTCAAGGAAGGCGTCAGCAAGGACGAAGCCGAGACCATCAAGAAGAAGTTCGTCGACGCCGGCGCGACCGTCGAGGTGAAG
>Ga0187862_10001726_pt1 | contig 22816 bp, 18 predicted proteins | sample June2016WEW_10_1_FD_133003 | JGI IMG/M metagenome (GOLD analysis project Ga0187862, IMG submission 133003) | Peatland microbial communities from SPRUCE experiment site at the Marcell Experimental Forest, Minnesota, USA - June2016WEW_10_150 | ecosystem: Environmental > Terrestrial > Soil >...
AACGAAATCCTCTGCCAGGTTCCAAAGGGAGTTATTACTGGATGGGGATTTTAGGCACACATTTCTGGGTAGACCCGAAAGAACAATTGATTGGCATACTGATGATTCAAGCACAACCTCAGGCGCTACCTTACCTATATCGTATGCGAAATCTTACGTATCAGGCCATTGTGGATTAGGAGAGTTTTTTTCTAACCCGAGAAGACCTGACCGTGGTTTGAACCGGGAATATTTTCAAATCTTTTGGACCCGCCCATAGCCACCGAAGCCAACGTTTAACGTACAACACAGGCCGGGAGGAGTCGAAAGGCTCCTCCCGCTCCTGCTCATAAAGCCGTACAGCACGCGCAAAAAACCTCTCTATCGTCTTTTCAGCCACTGAAAGCCCTTCAGGGTTGAAGTGATATCCCGCAAAATCAAATCCATTTTCTATCCGGCAGAATCATATTTTCGCGGAGTGGTTTTAGCGAGATGCTGGCAAATCGTACTAGATTTCCCACCCTTAAAATCCATGCAGGACACGATGCTCTGAGGTTGTTCCGCAAATTTAACTGTTTTCTCAAGCACTTGCCGGTGAAATCGAAATGATTACCGTTTTTTTATGAGGCGATGAGCGATCTAACCGACAACCATCAACAACAATGTGAACAACAAAGGGAGAATCTCAATGTCCTTCATTAATGTAGGTAAAGAGAACAGCGGTAGCATAGATCTCTACTATGAGGACCACGGCGCCGGTAAGCCGGTCGTGCTGATTCACGGCTGGCCGCTTAGCGGTGCATCCTGGGAGAAGCAGGTGCCGGCGCTGCTAAATGCAGGTTACCGGGTCATCACGTACGACCGCAGAGGATTCGGCAACTCCAGCAAGCCCACTTACGGCTACGACTATGACACCCTTGCCGAGGACCTGCACAAACTCATGACGAAGCTCGACCTGCGCGATGTGGCATTGGCCGGTTTCTCGATGGGCGGGGGCGAGGTGGCCCGCTATCTGGGAACCTACGGATCAGAGCGCGTGGAAAAGGCAGCATTTTTGTCTTCAATTCCGCCATTCCTGCTGAAAACGCCCGACAACCCTGAAGGCGTGGACGGCAGCATCTTCGACGGCATCGCGAAAGCTATAGCTGCTGACCGTCCGGCTTTCCTTTGCCAGTTTCTCTCCGATTTCTACAACGTTGACGTCCTGAGGGGCAAACTGGTCAGTGACCAGGTTGTTCAGTATAGTTGGGCCGTAGCAGCAGGCGCCTCGCCCAAGGGTACTCTGGATTGCGTCTCGGCATGGTTGACCGACTTCCGGGAGGACCTCAAACGCATCGACGTGCCTACGCTGGTCGTTCATGGCGATGCCGACCGGATTCTTCCCTTCGCCGCTACGGGAAAGCGCACACCCGAGTTTGTCAACAGAAGCCGGCTGCTCGTCGTGGAAGGTGGACCGCACGGCATCACCTGGACACATGCCGAAAAGGTTAACCGTGAGCTGTTGGACTTTCTCGGGGAGAGAAAGTCATCGGTTCAGAGGCTTTCCGAAGCCGCGTAGGAGCGGTTCGACGCGCCAGGGCTGTAGGCGGCCTCGACAGTTGGCCGCCCTGGCGCTTTATCGGCTTCACCTCGGAGGCTTAATTTCCTGTAGAGGTCTGAAAAGGTGACCGTCATGATCATCTTCGGCGCTCCGTCCGCCAAAAACACAGCCTGATGAAGAATAGGATTGGAGGAACAATTATGGCGACTATGCGTGTTGTGCAAGTCACTAAACCGGGTGGCCCCCTTGAACTGGTCGAACGCGAAATCCCCGAGCCGGGCCCCGGGTTCGTGCGCGTTAAAGTTCAAGCCTGCGGCATCTGCCACAGCGATTCCTTAACCAAGGAGGGAATCTGGCCGGGCATCGTGTACCCGCGTGTGCCGGGACATGAGATTGCCGGAATCGTTGATGCGGTAGGGACTGGCGTGGCCGGATGGACGCCCGGCCAACGGGCCGGAGTCGGCTGGTACGGCGGACACTGCGGCTATTGCGATTCCTGCCGTCGCGGTGATTTCGTTACCTGCCAAATCGTGCCTCAAATACCCGGCATCACTTACGACGGCGGCTATGCCGAATTCATGATCGCTCCCGCAGTAGCACTGGCGCTGATCCCTGCAGGGCTTTCAGCCGTAGACGCAGCCCCGTTGATGTGTGCGGGGATCACCACCTTCAATTCCCTTCGCAACAGCGGCGCCCGCCCGGGCGATACGGTCGCCGTGCTCGGCGTCGGCGGGCTCGGACATCTGGCCGTTCAGTTCGCTGCGAAGATGGGTTTCAAAACCGTTGCCGTCGCACGCGGCCGGGACAAGGAATCGCTGGCCAGGAAGCTTGGCGCGTTGCATTACATTGACAGTCAGGCGCAGGACGTTGCGGCGGAATTAGGCAAGTTGGGCGGCGCCAGGGTCATCGTCGCAACCGTGACGAGCGGGAAGGCAATGAGTGCTGCCCTGGGCGGTCTCGGCGTCAACGGGAAGTTAATAGTCATCGGTGTTGCTGCCGACCCGCTCGAAGTGAATGGAACTCTGCTCATCATGGGACGCCGGTCGATCGTTGGGTGGCCGTGCGGCACGTCCATCGATTCACAGGATACGCTCTCCTTCAGCATGCTCACCGGCGTACGGCCCATGACTGAAGTCTTTCCGCTGGAGCGTGCCGTCGAGGCCTACGAGCAAATGATGAGCGGCAAGGCGCGGTTTCGGGTAGTCCTCACAACAGAGTGAAGAGTGAAAATAATCCGTTCTCCACGCTATCCCTGATGTGTCGATAACCAGAGGCGTTTAGCCGGAAGTTCAGCCTTCCAACTTCACCCTTAACGCTTCATTGCACGCCTTGGCGCAAGCCGTCTATTTGGTCTTCCGGCATGGACTTCATGGACAAAGTTTTCTTCTATGGTTACCCTATCAATTGAACATCAAGATAGAAGGAAGAAGAAAATGAACTCGAAATTACTGAGCATTATGGCAATCGGGCTGATGACCCTGTTTTTGAGCGCGCAGACCTTTGCATGGGCAGGCACAGGAAAAGATAAAGATGTCGGCGGCAAGACTGGTCTGGATACACCCTCCTGCATGTGTAAGTCCGCCGATCGGGATATGAGCAATATGAATCAGGGCGGCAAGTCGAGGGATCTGGATCGATCTGCAACCAGTCCGTTAGACTTATATTTACCGATGACCGACTAAACCTCGGACTGAAATCCTGGTGGGGAGCTTTCCCCACCGGGATTTACCTCGCGAGAAATCTCCGTATTCGAAAAGCGCCGCCGGCAGGCCATGACGACACTCAACAGGAGAATGAAGCCCAATGTTTTCACACGGTAGGCATTTGCGATCTTTATAAAGTCCCGTCCGAAAAAAAGCCTGCTCATGAGCACGCAGAAAATGGTAAAGACCCCCATCGCCGCGATCTGCAGGCGGGAAAGCTTGAAGCCGGCGAAAGCGGCGCGGCAGATCAGGTAGAGGGCCGGAAGCACCCCCACGGCATGCTGCACCCAGGTAATTGGCGAGAAGAGCAGTATAAGGATTGATACCGCTGCGCACTCCCAAAGGATTTCAACGGAATTGCGGCTTACCGGCCGGTGGCGCATCAGCCAAACCATCCAGATAAAAAGGGCGGCCATAAGAAGGCGGGCCACCATTCCGGCCCAGAAAACAGGCAAATCCAGGAACTGAAAATAGTAGGGACTGGGGGGATTACTTGGGTGGCGGGGATTGTCCGATGTCTCCGGCCTGCCCATGTGCCCGTATGGCAGATTCATGAGGTACCGTGCGAGTGCGGGCCGAAGCGAGAGGTTTTCAACCTTCTCCTCTCCCAGTGGACCACGCGAGGGGTCGGGATCGCTCACTCCCTGGACTACCCCTGCAATCCAGGTCTTCATCATGCGGGCATATTGATCGGGACCGCTCACCAGGACCGGACTAAGAGTGAAGATCGCAAAGGCGGCGCATGCTGCGGCCGCGATCTTCCATTGGCGCTTGAGGATGAACCAGGCTACAAAGAGGAGGGGCGTGCACTTCATGGCGCCCGCCATGCCAAGGATTACCCCGCCGGTGATGTCGCGCTCCTTTGACCAGAAATAGACCGACAGCCAGGACATTGCGACCAGGGCCGTATTCACTCCGACCTCGGGCAGGTCGCGCCCCAGAAAAAGGCTTCCGAGCACGATGGCCAGCGTTGTGGACCAGAAGGAGGCGTCCGGTGAAAGCGGCATGCTCTGTTCCGAGAGGCGCTGGAGCGTTCGGACCAGCGCCGCTATGGCAACAATGGCCAGAGGATAGACGATGATCTGGGCAGCATGCAGGCCGAAGAGATGAAGTGGGGCGTGGACCATTGCCCAGAAGGGCGGATAAACGAAATCAATGCCGCCTTCGTATATAAAGGCGCCCCTGGCGAGCCGTCTTCCAAGCTCAAAGTGGAGCGGAAAATCACCTTGAGGCCGGAGGATTATCTTGATCCAGACTGCCATAACCCAAACGGCCGCCGAAGCAATCGGGACCCACCTGAAGCGGCGCAGTCTTGTCCAATCTATAGAGTCGAACCGCAAGCGGCCCCCCTGTACGAAAAGGCCCCCATTTTCCGGGGGCCTGTCCTCAGCTTGTATTCTGCGAATCATTGCCTGTCCGTTTCCGCCTGGAGCAGTCATGCTGCCTTATATTCCAGATCGTGCGAATTGGACAACGAAATTTTCGCCTTTAAAAACCACAAAAAAAATCCAGGTTGTCCGGGCAGACCTGATGAATCAGGGTTCCTATCAGAAGGCCACCTTTTCGATCCCTTTCAAGCCCAAAATCTTTCTGGCTTCGTCGGGTGTGGCAGGTTCGATGCCCAACTCCCGGGCAATGCGGACGATCTTGGCCACCTGCTCAGCGTTGCTTTTCGCCATCTGGCCTTTTTCAAGGTAAAGATTGTCCTCCAGGCCGACACGTGCATTTCCGCCGATGAGCAGCGACTGCGTGCAGATGGGAAACTGGGCCCGGCCGGCGACGCAGACGGAAAACTCGAAGTCCCCGATCAGCTTCTTCGCATAGTCCACGAGAAAAAGAAGGTTCTCGGAACTCGGGGTGATTCCGCCCAGGACCCCCATGACGAACTGGATGTATACCGGCTTCTTCACATAGCCCGCCTGGATCAGGAAGGCCACGTTGTTCACCATCCCGGAGTCGTAAATCTCGAACTCAGCTTTGGTACCCGTCTCGGCGAATTTGGCGCAGTATTCCCGCATGGACTTGAATGTGTTGGAGAAGATGTGGTCTTCCGTTGAGCCGAGGTATTGTTTCTCCCAGTCGAACTTCCACTCTTTGTATCTCGGGATAATCGGGAAAAGCGCGAAGTTGATGGAACCGGCGTTGAATGAGGCGAGCTCCGGCTTATAGAGTTCCACCGGGGCGACACGCTGCGCCGTCGTCATTCCCAACCCTCCGCCTGTCGTGATGCAGACGACCATGTTGCAGCGGCTCTTGATGCCCGTGATGATTTCCTTCATGAGGCCCAGATCGGGGACGGGTAATCCCGTTTCGGGATTCCGGGCGTGGACATGGCAGACGGCAGCGCCGGCCTCATAAGCCCTGACAGCCTCATCGGCAATCTGCGCCGGCGTGATGGGGAGATAATCCGACATCGTCGGGGTGTGGATGCCCCCCGTGATTGCCGCCGTGATGACAGCTTTTTCTTTCATACTGCTCCTCCTTATTTCTTCGGATTCAGAAAGTCGGGCTCGAGGAACTCGGGATTGGGATACGTATAAAATCCTTTCCCGCTCTTCACGCCCAGTTCACCCTTTTTGACCTTCTCCGCCAGTGCCTCAGGCGGCTTATCTCTGGGGTCCTTCGATTCATTGTAATAAACCATCTCGATGTTGAAGACGGTGTCCAGACCAACGGTATCCATCTTTGCAAAAGGTCCTTCCTTATCACCCGTGAAAATGCTCCATGCCCTGTCAATGTCCCGGAAATCGACGAAGTCATTTGCCCACATATAGAGGGTGTGTTTCTTTATGGCCCGCCAGACGCTATTGAAGCAGAAGCCCAGGGTCTCCTTTTTTACCCGCAGTGGAACAACGCCTAATGAGCGGACCCATTCTTCACCTTTCTGGATGGCTTCGGGAAGGGTTTTTGTTCCCGCCATGAGATCGGCCATATTCATTCCCTGGAACGGAAAATAGAAGTGGATGTTAAGGCACCGCTCCGGTCTGCCGCTGCTGTCTTCCATTCTCGATATGGGAAGGGAGGAACTGTTTGTGGCAAAGAATGCTTTGGCCGGTGCGTTTTCTCCCATCTGCTTGAAGACCTTTCGCTTGAGTTCCACGTCCTCCGTCACCGCCTCTACAACCAGGTCAACGTCTTTGAGCGCATCGCCCATCTGTGTCGCAAACCGGATCTTCTTTTTGCACTCCTCCCACTTATCCCATGCGATGAAAGGATCCACGCCCTTTGCCTTTAAGGCTGAATACAGTTTGGCGTAGGTTTCATCAAAGGCGCCGTCCCTGGTATCGTAGACGCAGACTTTATAGCCGGCGTATGCTGCAAGCATGGCGATCTGCGTACCCAGAATTCCCGTACCGATGACTGCTACACTTTCAAATGGTTTTTTCATAAATCCTCCTTTCAAACCTTACACCCATGCATGGTCTATGCGCCCACGGTTATTCCCTGAACAGGAAGCTTACAATAATCGGGTCTAATTCAGATCTTTTTCAAAAACTTCAGGATCTCGATGAGGCCGTCATTGCGCCACCTGGCTATCTCTTCATTGGTCCGGCCCTGTTCGGGCAAACGATTGGCCATTTCTTTGTTCACGCCTTCCTGCGCTATTTCCTGCCAGTCAGAGGGGAATTTCTTCCATGCCGCCATGTCCTCCAACCAAAGTTCCGAGGAATCCCCGATGTGTTGGAGCAGACCCTTAATTCCGTGGACACCGCCTCCCAATTGGTAGATGAGGTTGGGACCCATGAGGGCGTAGCGCAGGCCCGGTCCGAAGTGTGCGGCTTTGTCGACGTCCTCCACAGAGCAGACCCCTCTCATCACGAGATCGACGGCTTCCCGGTAGAGGGCTATGGCGAGTCTGTTGGAGATGAACCCAAGGGACTCCTTCCGAAGAACGATGGGTTCCTTACCCAACGAAATGTAGAAGTCGCAGGCTCTCTTTACTGTCTCTTCGCTCGTCTTTTGCGCTTTGGTGATCTCGACAAGCGGGATAAGGTGAGGAGGGTTCCAGGGGTGGGCGCCCAGACATCTCTCAGGATGCTTCGATCCCTTTGCGATCTCCGTGACAAGAAGCCCTGAAGTGCTGCTCGCGAAGACCGCATCCGCCGGAGCATGCTTATCCACCTCCGCCAGCACGCTCCGTTTCACCTCGTATTGCTCCAGGACGGACTCCTGGAGGAACTTCACATCTTTCACCGCCTCCTCAAGACTCGTCGTGTATTTTGCCTGGCCCAGGGCCTCGCTCATTTTGTCAGCCGCCAGGATGCCTTTTGAGACCAGATATTCCAGGTTTTCCCCGATACGATTCCGGGCTGTCTCCAGAGCCTGGTCGCTGACGTCCCAGACATGGACCGGGACGCCCTTCCACAGAAAGTTGGTCGCCCAGCTGGAACCGATTAACCCCCCTCCAAGCATGGCTACTTTTTTGATCTCGGGTATCTTCATGGATTTCTCCTCCCGGGGCACAAATTAACCATAGATCCAGATCCCGACCGGGATCGCGAAGAACAGGGCTATGGTTATCGCAATGCAGTGCCCCCAGAAAATGTGTTTGTAGGCATTGGCGTGAGTGAGCCCGGCGACCGCAAGGGTGACCTCCTCCTTTCTGATAATCTGTTTTCAAGGATCGAGACGACTCTAAGTATCGCACAAAAACCGGACTCGCGTGAATTTTTTCGCAAAACCCATTGAACCAAATTCCCTGGAACCGGGATGTTCATTTTGAAACTTTCGCCACCATCATGGAAATCGAACTGGCAGGGCTCATCGGTCAGGCCCGCTTAAGGCAAAAGGGGTTTATTTCTCTTTTTGCGCCAGGGCTCGCAGTGCACGTTCTTTCGTCTCATAAATGTGCGGCGCCACATCCCGCTTTGCCAGTTCATCGCCCAGTTTCATCCTCAGGAAAGTGCTTGTCGTATAACGCGTAGTGCTTTTGTAGAACCGCATGACATATTTCACCATGTCCGAATACTCATCGACCAGATCAGGGGCTATGTTGAAATTGTCATAGTTAACAATCGTATTGACCTTCATGCCAAGTGGCGCCAGCATGTTCTCGACGCTTGTTTGGATTTTGCGGATTTGCTCGGAGGACTTGACATACAGGTTTTCAAAGTTGACAAAGAAAAGATTCTCCTCGAGATTGTAGCTTAGGCGATCCTCGATCGGCAGACTCAGCAGATCGTTCTTCAGACCCATCGGCTGGGGCTGAAAAATCCTCGAATCCATCAATTGGGGCTCTTTGTCGATGATCGGTTTGAAAGCCATATGTGCCAGGATGTCTCTCTCGATGTCAATTCCTGGAGCTATCTCCAGCAGTTCCAGTCCCTCTTCCTTGAGTTTGAAGACGCAGCGCTCCGTAACGTAGAGCACAGGTTGCCTGTTTTTTGCCGCATATCTGCCGCTGAAGGTTTTCTGCTCTACTTGATCGATGAATTTGCGTTCTTTTCCTTCCTGCTCGATCCTCACCTTGCCCTCTTCCACCGCCACCCGTAGCCCGCCGGCGGTGAAAGTGCCGACAAAAACGATGTTCTTGGAGTTTTGGCTGATGTTGATAAATCCGCCCGGTCCAACGAACCTCGGTCCAAACTTACTGACATTGACGTTACCCTCCTTGTCCACTTCAGCGGCCCCAAGAAACGCCATGTCCAGACCGCCTCCGTCGTAAAAATCGAACTGGTAAGGCTGGTCTACTAGTGCAACCATGTTGATCCCAGTGCCAAAGTTGACTCCCGAGTTGGGGAGCCCGCCTATGACGCCAGGTTCGGTGGTGAGAGTCAGGTGCTCGATTATCTGCTCTTCGTTGGCGACCTGGGCAACCCCTTCGGGCATGCCGATCCCGAGATTGACGATACTGTTAGGCATCAACTCGAAAGCCGCCCGCCTGGCAATGATCTTCCTCGGGCCCATCTCCATGGGCGGGATGGACTGCATAGGCATCCGGATCTCACAACTGAAAGCCGGATTATAATACTCGACGAAAGTCTGCCAGTGATTTCCGGGTTTGGCTACCACCACGCAGTCGACGAGGATTCCCGGGATCTTGATCTGACGGGCATTGAGAGTCCCGCGATCGGCTATTCTTTCCACCTGCACAATGACGATGCCACCGGAGTTCCTGGCGGCCATCGCCATGGCAAGCGCTTCCAGAGTGAGGGCCTCCTTCTCCATGGTGACATTGCCGTCCATGTCCGCCGTCGTTCCCCTCACGATCGCAACATCGATGGGCAGGGTTTTGTACAAAAGGCATTCTTTCCCGCCGATGTGGACCAACTCGATCAGGTCCTCCCCCTTCGTCCTGGTGAGTTCATTTAGTTTGCCGCCATCAATCCTTGGGTCTATGAAAGTCCCAAGTCCGACGTAAGTGAGGTGGCCGGGTTTGTGCCCGGCGATATCGCGGAAAAGATGAGCGACTACACCCTGAGGAAAGTTGTACGCAAGGATCGTGTTTGCCCTGATCAGCTTCTGAAGTTCTGGCGCCAGCCCGATGTGTCCACCGATGACTCTTCCTATCAGCCCTTCGATGCCCACGTGGTTCAGGCCTCTGGTTTTACCGTCCCCCTGACCGGCGGCGTAAAGAAGCGTAAGGTTCCTGGGACTTCCGGTTCTCAAGAAATGTTCTTTGAGCTCGATGACGATCTCTTCCGGAAAGCCCGTTCCAACGAAACCTTCCGTCGCCACAGTGTCTCCGTCTCTTATAAGATTTACGGCTTCTTCGGCCGAAATGATCTTGCCCTTCTTCATGCGCATCGCCTGGACCGGCGATAGCATGGGATGGGTCAAGCTCGTGTTTGAGACCCTTTCTGCCATGGGTAAACTCCTTTCTTACTCCTCCATCGATGGAGTCCGCTCCGCAAAGGCGCAGGGCGCTCCTTCTTGGAGGCGTTTCACTTTGACCCCGGGGATTTTTGCGCCCTGAAAGCTGCGCAGCATCCCTGGGCAAGGGCTTGGACATTCGCTTCTAATAAATCCCCGTGAGCGAGTAGAACAGGATGACCACAAATACCATTGCCGTTTTGATTAGAGTCATCATCCCGATGTCCGCATATGATTGCCTGTGGGTTAGACCACATACTGCAAGCAGGGTGATCACCGCTCCGTTGTGCGGCATAGTGTCGCAGCCGCCCGAGGCCATTGATGCTATCCGGTGGAGAACCTCCGGGGAAAGTCCGACTGAGTTCGCCCACGCCAGCCAATTCTTGGACATGAGATCGAGCGCGATCGACATGCCGCCCGAAGCCGAGCCCGTTATGCCCGCCAGAGTGGGGACGGACACGGCTTCCGACATAAGCGGCGTAACTCCGATTTTGATCCCGAGAAGAAAAGCAGCGATCGATTTGAAACCGGGTAAAGCCGCAATGACATTGCCATAACCCACTTCCGAGGCGGTATTCATGATAGCCAGAAGAGACCCTATGGCGCCCACGTTCAAGGCTTTCTGCAATCCTCCACTCCCCTTGGGAATGTTCCTGTAACCCAGCGCCAGGGCCATGACGATGCCGGCCACCAGGGCGATGATCAGAGACCAGGTGCCGATCACGTTTTTCACGGAGGCAACCATGAGAGGGAGCTTCATGCCTGCCAGGGGCTCAAGCGAATCGGGATTCCATGTCACCACCCGCGAGAGGACAAAGTTGAGAGCAAGGACCGTTACCAGCGGCAACACTCCAATGTACCATTTGGGTAGTGCCGTATCTTCGGCAGCAGGTGGTTCATTCAAAGTATGGGCGCCATAACCCTCCCCCCTTGCTGCTGCTCTTCTGCGCCGGTATTCCAACCAGACCATTCCACAAATGAAAATCAGTGTCCCGCCGAGTAAACCCAACACGGGGGCGGCGTAGCCAGTAGTGCCATAGAAGCTCGTTGGAATGATGTTCTGGATCTGTGGTGTGCCTGGAAAGGCGTCCATGGTGAAGGTGAAGGCCCCCAGGGCAATACAGCCTGGAATCAACCGCTTGGGGATGCCCGCTTCCTTGAACAGCGCCGCAGCAAAAGGGTAGACTGCAAAAACCACGACGAAAAGGCTGACGCCGCCGTAGGTCAATATGGCACAAGACAAAACGACGGCAAGGATGGCATTCTTTTGTCCAAGTCTCTGCATAATCGTATGCGAAATACCCTTTGCCAGAAGGGTGTCTTCCATCACCTTCCCAAACACCGCGCCCAGCAGGAATACCGGGAAAAAGAGTTTCACGTAGACCACGGCTTTGGCCATAAAGAGTTCCGTGTAGGAGGGCATGACCGGCAACCCCTGGAGGGCCGCGGCCAAGAGAGCGAAGACGGGGGCGAACAGGATGACCGAAAACCCCATATAGGCCATGAACATCAAAAGAAACAGGCTGATTACAATCCCTAATACATCCATAAAGGCACTCCTTTTAAAGTGGGGGTAAGTCCTCAGAGGCCGTCAATATCGATCGGTGGTTCGTACAAGTGCGAATCTTCAGTTTGGCTTTGAGCCAAGATATGGAAAGTATTCCGTTGATTATCTTTCAAATAGTAGGAAGATCTCCCGGCATCACCTCCTTTCGCCCGAAGCCGTCGGCTCTTGTCAGGTTATTCCAGGCTGGTTGGGCAGCTAACCCTTCGACCCCAGCCGCAAACCGCCGTGGATATAGTACACATCCCCCGCAAGGGCCTCATTGCGGTAAAGCTCACCGACCAGCGAGGCTATTTCGTAAGCGTCGATGAGACGTCCGATCGGGACCTGGTCTACTGCCTTCCCGACTGGTTTCCCGTTCATGCCTCCTCTTACCATCGAGGTATCCACATATCCAGGGGCGACGGCGACGCAGCGGATCCTGTCGGCCAGTCCGCGCCTGAAGAACTCGGCTGTCAGCACCCTGGGCGCAACCGATAAAGCGGCCTTGGACGATGAATAGTTGAACTGTTCCGCCGCCCCAAGCGAACTGGTGGAAGATATGAGGCAGATCAGGCCCCGGCAGTCATGGTTGATCATTTGTTCCACGCATTCGCGGACCGTCAGGAAAACACCCGTGAGATTTATGTTCATAACGATCTGGAAGTTCTCGAGCGACATCTTCCCGATCACTTTCCCGGTGTCTTTGTCCGTGTTGAGCACCAGGCCGTCTCTGGTAATGCCTGCACACGGGGCAACCAGGTTTATCTTTCCAAACAGATCGATAGCTTTTTGTGCAAGCAGTGAGCAATCGGCTTCGCTGACGACGTTGCAGGTAACTGCAACCGTCTCGCCCCCTAAGCTCTCCAGAGATCTTTTCGCTTCCTCAAGACGCTCTTCGGATACATCGGCCAGGACAACCTTGCCTCCCCCGGCCACCCAGTACTCACCGAGCGCCCGCCCAATTCCCTCAGCTCCCCCAGTAATAACCGCCACGGAACCCCTGATATCGAGCATGCCTTCCCTTTCCGGTATAAGCAGAGGATAGGGGCAAAATCATGGAACCTATATTTTATTTAAACTCATGGTACGGGAAAAACTAAGAAGAAGGCCGGATCGCCGGGCTTTGAGAAAAGATTTGACGTACGATCCGGCCAAGAATGTCTTTTCATAAGAACCCTGGGAGCAATTACGGTGCCAAGTTCTTGGAGTGGCTTCTGGACAGGGTTTGTGGGACAAACGAAGCGTCGGCGCATGAATGTGTAGCCGAAGAGTTACACATCGAAAATGGCTAAAGGCCGCTAAATATAAGTAAGAGGCTAAGTTGTGAGGTTTTTTGACCGGGCTGTAGCTAATTTGGTATATGTACCTTATTGGATACATGAGGGATCCCGTGCCGCTTCATCTTCTCATAGAGCTTTACCCGATGTATCTGCAGGATGGAGGCTGCCCTTGTCTTGTTTCCCGCCGCAGCCTCAAGGGCCGCAACGATGGTTTTGCGCTCCGCCTCGGCCCTTGCGTGTGCAAGGGTGCATGGAGTCAGGCCGGCTCCCAGCTTCGGGATTGAGCGCAGCAGGTACTGGGGTACCTGCTCGGGCAAAAGCGTTTCTCCCCTGGTCATAGCGGCGGCCCGTTCGAGCACGTTTTGCAATTCCCGCACATTTCCCGGCCAGCTGTAGGACTTGAGCGCTTCAACGAATCCAGGTGAAAGCATCCTTTTGAACTCGCCTGTATCGTTTGAGAGCCTGGCCAGGAAGCTGTCGGCTATCGCTTCGATATCTTCGCGCCTTTCCCTGAGGGGTGGAATTCGAATCGGGATAACGTGGATGCGGTAGTATAGGTCGGCTCTGAAGCTTCCGTCATTCACCAGATCTTCCAGCGATCTTCCGGTTGCCGCTATAATGCGGATGTCAACCGGACGGGTCAGGGTACCTCCGACCCGTTCGACCTCGCGCTCCTGCAAGACACGCAAAAGCTTTACCTGCATAGCCTGGGGCATATCGCCGATCTCATCCAGAAAGAGGGTGCCCCCCTGGGCCATTTCAAATTTTCCTGGTTTGCCGCCCCTTTTGGCGCCCGTGAACGCGCCCTCCTCATAGCCGAAAAGCTCCGATTCGAGAAGCTCGGCGGGAACGGCCGCGCAATTGAGCTTGATAAAAGGTCCGCTGCGACGCAGGCTCGCAGCATGGATGGCGTGCGCGAAAAGTTCCTTGCCGGTCCCGGTTTCACCAAAAACAAGTACCGTTGAATCGGTCCGGCTGGCCCTCAGGGCTTCAAGTTTGGATGCGCTGATCGCCTGCCCGGAACCAACAATGCTTGCCATGGTATAGCGCGCTCCACGAAGCTGGGTCAGCTCTTTTTCATAATACTTTACCTTCGATTCGAGCACCTTGAGTTTGGAGGCGAGTTCATAGAGCTGCTCCACGTCCTTGAAAACAACACGTCCATAGGCCCCCACCGCCCGGTCTGCCTCCATCAGCGGGACCCTGTTCACTATGAGCTCCCGGCCCCTGATGGTCTGTTTTTCCCCCATTTCGGCCACGCTGGATTGGGCCACAATATGCATGCGGGTGTTCTCGATGACTTCGGTGACATGCCGCCCCACGGCCTGGGAGACCGTAGTCCCGTTGAACTTTGCGTAATCCTCGCTCATCATAGTGATGATGCCGTTTACGTCAACGACCACCGTCCATTCCCCGGCGCCCGACAGGATTTCCTCGAGGGTGCGCATGATTGTCTTGGTGGAATCGAGCTCCCGCGAGATTCTCTCCATTTCCGTTATGTCCAGGAAAAGGGAGACCGCGCCTATCATCACCCCCTTGTGGATGATCGGGGAGCGGTTTGTGAGCACGCTGCGCTGGCCGATCAACTGAGTGCGGGCCGTCTCGGGCTCGCCCGTTCGCAGCACGTTTACAAGACCGGCGTTAGGGAGCACGGAGAGAAGAGGTTTGCCCAGGGCCTGCTCCCTGGGAACACCCATGAGCCGCATGGCGGCTTCATTGAAGACCGTGATTGTGCCCTCGCGGTCAATCGAGACGATTCCTACAACCAGGGAGTCGAGAATCGACTGAAGCAGGGAAATATCGCCGCCAAATCGATCGTCTGATTCCATTTTTTGATTGCCGTTCCGGGCCTTGCCCAAATCGTGGGTTTCACACGCGTTATTTTTTTAGTTCGACTTCCAGTTGAATCGGCTTAAAGATGTAGACGAGGCGACCCTGATCGGAGCTCTCGCCCAGAGTGAGCAGCACAGAGACACTGTCGCCGTCCCATATCAGCTTGGAAGGAGTGTTGTCGGGTTTGGCTGGCTGACCGAGCTGACGGGTCAACATTTCCTCGATTCTTTTGAAACCGGCGGCCGGGAAATAGACCATCCCCATATAGAAACGGTTCTTGTAAAAACCGTAGACTACCTGCTCGAGCCTGACCTCGTCCATTTGAAGCAGGTCGCCGCTCTTTTCGTACAAGGCAAGGTTGCCCTCATCGGCAATTTGGTTGAGACCGGAAACCGAAGAAACTTCCGCTCCCCACTTGATGCCGCGGAAGTCGTCAGGCTGGCTCGCGGCCGGCGAGCCGCAGCCAAAAAAAGTGCATACCAGAACAGTTGCCAGGCAAAGGCCGAGAACTCCGAGTTGTCGCACATGGGACGGTTTCATATGGTTTTCTCTTATCGGGCAGATCGAACGGCCACGCCGGTTTAAGTGTTTATGCGGGTTGAGCAAAACCGGAGCCGGCCGTCTACCCTGCTGCCTTTTGATCCCCGGTTTCCTTTTCGACCAGCTTTGCTTTTGCTGGAGACGAGACTGTGTCGGCGTCCAGCAGTTTCTTTAGACCCTTTTTATACCATTTTATTCCCGATTTGGTAGATATTGTCTGCTCTTCAACGTCCCTGGGAAGGCGGTCCTCCGAGCACCTTGCCAGGATATGCACCTTGCTGTCGGAATCAAGCGCCGAATGGCCTGCGACAAAGCCCACGAATGCCGCCCACTCAGCCGGGGTAGGTCCGCTCCATTTCCGCATCGTATGAAACAGGCGATAGCACACGAGCGCGGCGTCACGGTCCTCCTCCTGCTGGAAGCGCTTTCCGCTGTAAAGTCTGATTGCCTCTTTGCCGATCTCGCTGGTGAAGGTCAGGTAAAACCATCTCAGAATGAGGAAATAACCCTCTCGCGAAAGCTCCCGTCCTGCCCAGTAGAGCGGATTGGCTATATTCTTCACACTCAGGGCGAGCTTGGCGGCCTTATAGATATGCGGGTTTCTCTTGAAAAGCTTCAAGACGGGGTTTTCGTTTATCTTGAGATAGACTTGGTAATAGCGCTGAAAATCGCTCAGTTTGCGGTCCCCTATATACTTTACCGGGATGGTGGAGGCGAGCCTTGCGAGTCGGCTGCTCACCCGCTTCACCAACTCCAGGGTATCGGAAAGTGAGGCTTCGTACTCAGGCTGAGCGGCTTCCGGGTGATAGACGGCGCCGATCGCGCGTACGATATCGAGGGCGCGCTGGTTGAAAGCCTCCAATCCAAGCTGAAGATCACTTTCGGGAAGCTCCCAAACCTGCTCCCGCATCCGGGCGATAAGCTCGAGCGCCTGCTGTTCCAGAACGCCGGGCGGCGGCAGAAGATCCAGTTCGTGTTGCTCGGCAAACTGGTTTTCCAGCATTTCCCGCATTCGCCGCCTCACGTACCAGCGTAGCGCGAGGACGACGCAAATGGTAGCGAGCGACACAAATACGAGAAAAGCACTCAACCAATGCTCTTGGATTACGTATGTGAAAGTGCCTAAGCCGATCTGGTTCATCAGTTGCCCAGGTTGCGGGTTACTGGTCATGGGTTGGTCGGTTTTTAACATGGTTGGTAAGATACCGCATGAAGTCTCCGATGAAGTTTGTGGCTTCGGTTGCCATCTTGTAAAGCGAGTCGAATTGCGCCTTATCGATCAACCCTGTGTCGAAAGCGACGTAGAGCTGCGCTTTTACTTCACCAGCCGACCCTTTGGCGATAGAAAGAAAGCGCCGAAACTCAACAGCGCCGCTGCGTTCGAATCCTTCCGCGATATTGGACATTATCGAGATAGCGGCACGGCGTATCTGATCGCGAAGTCCGAAATCTCGTCAGAACGAGCGTTGCTTCGACGCGTGATAGACCGCGTTGGTTAGTTTCCTGGCTACCTGCCAAGCCTCGATATCTTCAAATCTCTCGATTTTAGCCATATTCACTCTCAACCGCCAACCCGCAACCCATAACCCGCAACCCGTAACTTGTCATTCAACCCTGATCAATCCACTTTTGAAGTTGCACAAGCGAGTCGGTTTCCCACCCCGGGGTCAGCCTTTCGGCAAGAAAGCGCATGAAGAGCGCGTCCAGGGCCGAGAATACTTCCTCGATAAAGTACATCTTTTCAAGGAATCGGCCATCAGGGTCTTCCCTGCCGTAGTCGGGGAGCTGCTTGGGGGTCTTGAGCCCTTTTACGCACCACAGTGAGCTGTCCAGGGTCAAAACGTATTCGTTTTCGCCGATTACAAAGAAAAGCTGGGTCTCATCGACCACCTTGCCCTGCCGCAGCCCGGTTCGGGCTTCGTGGAGAAAATTCGCCTGCGTAGTGCATACCACCCGCTCTTTCCTGTCGCTCGGCAGGACCAGGACCATGCGCTCCCCAAGGTGGACGTTGGCTATTTTATCTCCGGCCTGAATCGAGCCGCCCATCCGCTCGATGTAAAACCACACCCAGGTCAGGAACTCGGAGCCCAGAAACCGCCCGTCGTTCAGGGCAGTCGGAGATTTAAGCGAAACAAGAGAGCCGAGAACGTCCTTTTGGCCCGCAGTGAGCGGAAGCATGTTAAAAGCCCATGGAGCATGATAGAGAGCAACGGGATAGAGTTGGAACTGCCGTTCGAAATACTCCAGGAACGCCTCCATCATTTTGCTGCTCGCGGTCCCGAGAATCATCCAGTTGCGCGCGGGGTTCCAAACCACTTCGGATGCGCATGGCTGAGGGAATGCGCGGCTTAGCAGGTACTCCTGCATGCTTTCCTGCATTTGCTGCTTTTCGCTCCGCGTCGGCCACTTGCCGTCGTGCTCGTCCCGGAATTTTTGCACCGATTGCCTCACGAATTGTTTTAGCACCATAGCGGGGACCTTTTTCAGGTCCAACCGGAAATTAAACGCCACGTATTCTGCCTTCCGGTATGAGCCGTAGGAGAAATTCGGATCGAAAAAATCCTCCCAGGATGCAAAACCCGCAGCCTCGATCTGAGAGTCGTCGGGTTCGGTAAAAGCTGCTCGGCGGAGCTTTTCATCAACTAAACTCCAGAAATCGTCAACTTCGAGATCGGGTACGAAAAAACGGGTAAATGTGGCTGAAGAAGAAGTTATGGCCATAAAATGTCCTCTTCCAAATTGGCGAAAGTTCCAGTTCACAAAATAACAAAGCCGGTCCGCACCGGCTTTGTTGTTCTTGCGGTATCGTTACGGACAGAGCCTGAGCAGATGTCTATCCAAAACGATGCGGCAAGTCAAACGATAGTTTCGCAACCCGTATTCCGCCAGGCAAATCAAAACTTTACGGTCTTGACTATCATTTCGAATTCCTGGACTTCTGCGGGGGTCAGTTCGACGCGGAGCAGCTTCTTATTGACAAAAATGGCGCACTTCTCGTGCAGCGCCAATGCCACCGCATCGCTCGGACGGGCATCGAATTCCACCACCTCGTCGTTGATGCGAACGTAGATTTTCGCGTAGAAGGTGTTCTCGCGCATCTCTGAGATCATGATCTTTTCAAATACCGCCCCCGTGCGTCTCAATATTGTCAAGTAAATGTCGTGAGTTAGAGGCCGCTTTGGTTCGACCAGACCTTTTTCTTTCGCTATTGCTGTGATTTCGGCGTCGCCAACGAACATGAGAAAATAATAGCTGTCTTCTTCCGTCTGTTTCAGGATGACCATATTCCCCTGAGTCCTGTCGGTTTTAACGAAGACTTCCTTGATCTCGACAAACTCGTTAGACTCCATTATTAGCCCTCCAAATCAAGCTGAAGCTTACCTTTTGTGGTCCCACTTCCGATCCGGACATCAATACTTACATTATAACTTCAAAAATACTTTTCAAGGGCTGAAAAAGAGCGGCGAGCAAAGAAAAGAGCAGGAGAATGGAGCGGAAGCGAAAATGCCTGTTGCTATGCGTCTTGCTTAACGCACGCCCGCAGACAAGCGATTGTCCCGGCCGGGGTGAATTTTCCCTGTCAATCTGATAGAATAACCGGTAAATAAGGCGAAGTTGCTCTTCGGCCTCTGAACGGCGTTGAGCAAGCACCGCCGTAGTGACAAAATGTGGATTGGATTTAAAAGCGGGTAAGATGGCTGAAACCGAACTTAACGAAAAATCGGGTTTAACGTTGCCGGTAATCGTTGGAGGCATGCACTTCTTCGATCTCGCCGAGTTCCGGGCCCGCATGTCCAAAAGCCTCGATCCGGCAAATGCCGATAATTCCGTTTTTTTTGAAGCCCTCGAGTTTGCCTCCGAGTTGCACGCCGGTCAGCGGAGAAAATCCGGGGCCCCCTATATAAGCCATCCCTGCGCGGTGGCTGAAATCCTGGCCAGAGAGATGCACTTCAAGGATCCGGTGCTGTTGGCGGCGGCTCTTTTGCACGATGTCGTGGAGGACGTTCCCTGGATGTCGCTCGAAGAGGTCGAAAGCCGCTTCGGGTCCAAGGTCGCCGAACTGGTCGACGGGGTCACCAAGTTGGCCAGGTATCATCTGGACCGGGCTTTACTCAAAGACCTGACGCACAGCAAAATATTCATCAGCGCCAGCCGCAGGCTTGGAGTACTCATCATAAAACTGGCCGACCGCCTGCATAATCTGAGAACGCTTCACTATCTTCCACTGACCAAGCGGCAGCGCATCGCCCAGGAAACAATCGACGTGTATGCCCCAATTGCGGCGCGCCTCAATCTATATCCCCTCAAAAGGGAACTCTACCACCTCGCGCTTTCTTTTCTTTATCCAAAGAAGAGCAAGAAGATCCTGCACTTAATGCGGGACCTGCGCAACTCGCCGGCCGTAGCAAGCCTTGAGGCCTCCCTTGCAAAAATCGTCGCCGACTCAGGGCTCTCGGCCGATATCCGCACACGAGTCAAAGGCCTCGGAGGCTATTACAACCCGCTGAAAAGGATCCTCGATCCGGGCTATCCTGAAAATTACGTTGACTTTGCCATTATCCTCCACACCGAGGAGATCACCGCCTGCTACAAGATGCTCGGGCTTGTGAACAATAATCTTACGGCGATTCCAAGGAGCCTGCGGGATTTTATCGCCAATCCCAAGGCAAACGGGTATCGGAGCTTGCACACTCGAGTTCATCTCAGCGGGAACAATTACCTGGTCAAGATACGAACTCTCGAGATGGAAAATTGGGCAAAGGGGGGAATACTTCGGGCCTGGGAGTCACAAAAGGGGCTTACAGACGAGCACTGGCAGGAAATAAGCGAACTGTTGCGCGATATAGGCGAATACGGGGGGGCCGCAACGGATCGAAAAGCGCTGATACGGCTCTCGGAAGCCGAAGAAATCTATACCTACAGCCCTGCCGGCGACATTTACTATCTTCCCAAGGGCAGCATTGTACTCGATTTTGCCTATCGCATCCATTCCGAGCTGGGTGACAACTGCGAAGGGGCGCTGGTCAACGGCACGTGGACGCCGATCACTGGCCGGTTGAAAGATGGAGATACGGTGGAGGTCCTCACCTCGCCGGAACCGCTGGATGTGGATACCGACCTGGAGACACTCTGTAAGACCCCGAAAGCCCGTACGGCCATCAACAGGCGCCTGCATCAAAAACGGCTGAGGTTTGCGCAGCAGGCGGGCAAGGACATTCTACTCCAGGAAATTGTGCGCCATAAATTCTCCTCCTCTGTGCTCGAGGGAGAAAACATCCGGCTGATACTGGAAATACTCAACCTCAAGGACCTCCATGAATTATACCTTCAGATAGGCCAGGACCTTCTTACCCCGCAGCTTGTTCTTTATTACCTCGAGGGTCACAGGCCCGATGAGTCCAGGAAGCAGGGCGAGGCGGAAGCCGCCGGACAAAACACCCTTGCGGTCTCCAGCCTGGACAAGTCTGTTTTCAAATTCGCGCGCTGCTGCAATCCTTTGCCCGGACAGGACCATGTCCTCGCAACCCTTAGCGAAAGGGGTGTAACTTTCCACCACCGGGACTGCCAGGACCTTCACGAAAGACACTCCATACTGGTGCAGCAGATGCTCCAGGTCCACTGGGACCTCAATATGCCCTGGCGCCACCCGCTGGCGTTCCAGGTTCAGATTATTGAATGCGGCATACGAGACTTGCTCCCGGTGCTGGCCGGCATGCCGGAGGCAGTGCGGATACAGCGGATAACCAGCGGTCTGGATAAGCATAACAAGGAGTTTGTCTCTATCAGTGTCACCTTTCACAATTTCGCTGAAGCAAGGAAATTCTTCAGCCAACTGCCTATCGAGAAGACCGTGGTGGAGGATTTCGGGCGGGAAGGAGGGCCGCGGACTCAACAGTCTCACTTCAATTTTTGAAATGAAGTGAGAGATCAATGCAACAGCTTGTTTTCCATGTTTTCACCGAAAGCATTCCGGGCCAGGTTTTTCAGCTTATCTTTCTTTAGTCCGGCTACTTCGACCAGCAAAAACTGAATCCATATGCCGCACAGGAAGCTTACGAGGTTTTCATCGCTGACGAAGACCTCAAGGCTAAGCTTCTCGTCGCGGACCGCTTCCGCCGCAAGGCTCATAACGCCGCTTCGTAATTTACCCTCCCCGAGACACTTGATTCCTTTGCGGTAAAGCTTATCCATCTCCTGCGCCTGGACAATGATGCCGAAAGCCTTATCGCAGGCTTCGATCAGATTCATTTTCGCTGCCTTCATAAACCCTTTTCTCAACTTTCTTCTTCCGGGGAGAGATTGATTTTCAACCAAGTCCGGTTGATGATTACCTTTGTTTATCATCTTAGCATTTTTGAACGGCGCATGGGAACACCGAAAGCAGTCTTATCACTCTGGATGCAGCTTTTTTATTGACAAAGTATCCGACTATTACCTTATTATTGAGGTTTCCAATGCTTATCTAGTGTCCATCCGGAAACCCCGGACGAGACACTGGCAGTTTCCAATTTGGGAAGAAGGTATTTTCCGTCCTTGCAAAGAAAGAGCTTGCCCTGAGCCTGCCGAAGGGAGGGCTTGCCCGGCGATCGAGCCCGCCGAAGCTTCTGCGGCCACTGCCGAAGGCAGTGGTCAAGTTGGCTGGCGGTCCCACCGCCCGGAAACTCGAAAGTTACTCTTAAAAAGGAGCTTCCATGCGTATTGGTACTGGAAAACTTTCAGGCATCACCGGAATTGTCTGTTTTGCGGTCTTATTGTGCTCTGGTTTTCTTTTTTGCGGTCCAAAAGCTCATTCGGCGACTGCCGTTGCTCCCGAATCCTTCGCCGACCTTGTCGACACGGTCAAAGGCTCGGTGGTCAACATTTCGACCACCCAGACGCTCAAGGAAAATCCTATGCAGCCTTTCTTCGGGCCCAATTCACCTTTCCGCGATTTTTTCGGCGACGAATTCAAGCACTTTTTCGGCGACAATCCCCAGGGGCAGATGAAAACCCACGCCCTCGGCTCGGGTTTTATAATCAGTGATGATGGGCTGATACTTACCAACAACCATGTCGTCGAAAAAGCCGATGAGATCAAGATTAAAACCCTCGATGGGAAAGAATATGACGCCAAGGTGGTGGGGCGGGACCCCAAGACTGACATCGCCCTGATTCAGATAAAAGTTAAGGAGAAGCTGCCCAAACCGGCAAAACTTGGAGACTCCGAAGTCATTCGAGTCGGCGACTGGGTCATAGCCGTGGGGAACCCTTTCGGGTTGGGCAATACCGTTACTGCCGGCATAATCAGCGCGAAGGGCCGTGTAATAGGGGCAGGCCAGTATGACGATTTTCTCCAGACCGACGCGGCGATCAACCCCGGCAACAGCGGGGGGCCGCTATTCAATATGAACGGCGAAGTGGTCGGCATCAATACTGCCATCGTTGCCCAGGGCCAGGGGATCGGGTTTGCCACGCCGATCAATATGGCAAAGGACATTCTCGACCAGCTAAAGACCGGGAAGGTCATTCGAGGATGGCTCGGAATCATGATCCAGGACATCACGCCGGAACTTGCCGAGTCTTTCGGGACCACGGTGACAAA
>Ga0187862_10001728_pt1 | contig 22808 bp, 6 predicted proteins | sample June2016WEW_10_1_FD_133003 | JGI IMG/M metagenome (GOLD analysis project Ga0187862, IMG submission 133003) | Peatland microbial communities from SPRUCE experiment site at the Marcell Experimental Forest, Minnesota, USA - June2016WEW_10_150 | ecosystem: Environmental > Terrestrial > Soil >...
AGAACGCGGATGGCACATCGCCGCCAGTGGAAACCGTATTGGCGGCTGCTAATCCCTACGGCGGAGCCTGGACTGATTACACAACTCCAGTTCAATTTGAGTGGGCGGCAGGCGACAATGGCAACCAGCCCTCCATCACTCCTGTACTTTCGAATGCGAACGTCTTTGGCACGACTGTTCTGGTTTCATTCAACATTTTTAAGCCGAATACCACTGCGACGATCTATTATGGGACGGCCACTCCCAGCACCTGCGATATCAACAACCCGCAACCGCCGAACTGCATGCAACCGTACCCTAACTTCGGCTTCTTGCAAATGCTGGCAGCCAACTATGACTACCAGTCTGACCCAGTCGTGGGAGTCCAGAACCAGACAGCCTTAATAGAGGGAATACCCAACATCTACGATGTAGCCGTAACCATTGCCGGGCTAACGCCGCACACCACTTACCACTGGCGGCCTTTGACGGCTGATTCCTTGGGAAATATGGCAGCCTACAACGACCAAACCTTCACCACGCCAGCCCAGGATCAGATCTTAACCCCGTCAGCCGTGGAGCAAGGGTCCACCAGGCCAGCTAGAGATCAAGTCTTCACCAGACCAGCCGGGGACTGGCCGTGTGTGGATCTGTCGGGTCTCGAGGCAGGTCAACCTGTTGTGGATTCAAGATTCATAACGCCGATGCCGGCGGAGTTACTATCGTCATTGACTGCAAATTGCGCGCGACGTTAGCTTTCTTGTGAGTCGCGGCAAACTGTCCTGTCGCAAACCGTGCATGGGGCAACCGCGAGTATCCTGTGCATACCGAAAACTTCGTCCGGACTCCTTGTGCGTTTTGCTACCGCGGATAACTCATAACTGAAATTGGCCCCATCTGAATCTGCAAAGTCCAACCGCCGAACACTCGGATGTAGTTTGCGGCATCCACAGGCCTATCTGATCTCCTCTGGGCTCTTTTTGCCGATCACGCCCAAGGCTAGCGGAATCGTAGTAAGGCCTCCGACCAGGGCGAGGGCCCATCCGGCGGCTTTGCGTTGATCATTGTTTAGCCGACTGGAAAGCAAGAGGCCGATTCCGGCGCCGAAGGCGACCCGGGTTCCGGCGATGAGTATGATCTCCGCGATGGTGAGTTTCCGTTCTATCATTTTTCCATTCCAATCTCGTTCTCCGCACCGTACTCGGCGGAGAGTCAGTCTCTTGGGAAGAGAAGTTAGGGCGAGACCCGAACCGCTGCACCGTACCTTGCCGCCGGGTTTCGGAAGACGCCCCTGCGTCACCTCTTGCCTCTGGATCGCCATCTGCCGCCTACGCTGGGGGCTTCACGATTGGCATTAGTACGTCACAGCACGACACTGATTTCGACGCGAACACCGGGATAAAACGGGTTAAACAGGTAATACCCGCTACCGATGGAGTCGATATAAACGTAATCGGTGTAATGCCAGCCCACCGGCCACGGATGAACAAATCCGAACTAATAGCTGACGTACTGGAAGCGGGAGTACCCGCCACGATAAACCGCCGCAGATGTCAACATCGCCGCTGCCTATGCTAACCGAGCTTCCTAACCGAGATTGGGTAGGCGTTATGATGAATCGACTCGTTAGCAAACCTTTCCGCAATGCCGCGTCATAAGCGACGCTGTCAGCTTGTCCTCAACTGTCAGTCCGGCTGTTGTCCCTCTACCAGCTTGAGTCCATCGGGTTGCTCTGGCGTAATACCGCAGGTGGCCACCTCGACCCCGAGCCTGCATTAGAGACACCACCGATTCGTTAGCTTCTGTGACGGCTCCCTTCGGATAATCGACAACATGAGCCTGCACCGACTGCCCCCGGTCCGCCGGGATACTAAGCTTTTCAACCCGCGTTTCACGATCTGTCGGCTTCGCTTCCGCTTTGCGTTCAGACCCATGTTGTTTAACCGCCCGGTCGTATTCGGGCCCGAAACGGTTGCGTGGTTCCGCTCCAGTGTTCTTGCGTTTTCGCATGTACAGGGCAACGGCAACGACAGTTACCAGAACCACCGCGACTGCGAGAGCAATCAGTTTGGGATCTATCAGATTGATATTCATTGATAGCGCCTTATGCCTTAAGTTTCTGCTGGAGCGTTAAAGTCCGGTTTCGGGGTTTCCTTGCCGGAAGTAGATTTTGTCTGCCGGTTAGTATCCAAGAATCAGATTGCTAAAGCTGTTCAAAATTGCTCATCATAGACTAGTCTGAATTGACCGTTGTCGCCCTTCGACGCCTGACATAATGGTTTTATGCCACATAAGAAAAATAAGAAGAAAGAATCCGGAGAAGTAATTCTCCGCGACGTCGAGAGGGAAATGGCAAAGCCTTGCATTGCGGAGTCGGCCAGAGGAGCTGCCACCGTTGGCCGGGGGCGGGGAGTCCCAGGAAGCGAGCAGAGTAGGCATAAATCTTCTGCGGATTGAGATGTCTGTCGCTGTGTGACGGTTGGCTCAAGCGATCCTGATCGTGGGCAGCTACGGCGGGCGCAGACCGATGGTCCAGTTCTTTTGCTGCGTGAGCAATTCGGTTTCTAACCATTACACGTAAGGGTTCGAATTACTTGACCATAAACCCGCGACGTAGCCCTGCCGCGCCTCCCCCGCGGGCCACTTGAAATAGCCTGCATGCTAATTCACGCTAGAATGGCACTAAGAAGGCAATCAGCTCTGAATTACCGCCTGCCTGGAGGTCGATAACGGCTCTTCCAAACAAGAATGGACCATCGCTGACGATTCCCGCTCTGGAGGAGCCCATCCGCGCCGAACTGTTCAGCGTGGAGCGGCTTGAGCAGCACGCCGGGAGCCTTGCGGCGGCGCAGACGGTCACCAAGGAAACGTACCAGGGCCTTCCCCTTATCCCGCGGGTAATGGAAAACGGTCGTGTGCTGTTGGATTCGTACCGGGCAATTGCCCGGGCGATTCAGGAGGAGCGCGCGATCACGCCTGCAGCTGAGTGGCTGGTCGACAATTTCCACATCGTCGAAGAGCAGCTGCGCGAAATCCAGGACGATTTACCCCCTGGCTATTACCGCAAACTACCGAAGCTCGCCTCAGGTCACTTGCAAGGGTATCCGCGAGTCTACGGAGTGGCATGGGCCTATGTGGCGCACACCGACAGCCACTTCGATCCGGAGGTGTTGCGCCGTTTTGTGAAGGCTTACCAGCGGGTACAACCTCTCAACATCAGTGAGCTGTGGGCGGTGGCTATCACCCTGCGCGTGGTACTGGTGGAAAATCTGCGCCGGCTCACCGATCGAATTGTCCGAAGCCGCGCCGAACGCCAGGACGCCGACCTGTTGGCTGACAGCCTGCTTGGCACAGGCGGACAGCTTTCCATTGCCCCAGAAACGGCCCAGCGCAGGTTCGAGAAAGCGCCGCTTCCCAGGGCATTCGTCGTACAGCTCGTCCAACGTCTGCGCGATGTCGACCCGGACATGGGAGCGGTCCTGCGCTGGCTCGACCAGCGTCTGGCTGAGCAGGGGACAACGGCTGACGAAATTGTCCGCGCCGAGCACCAGGAACAAACGGCAGCGAACGTTACCGTGCGGAACATTATCCCCAGCATGCGTTTGATGACGGACTTTGACTGGCATGAATTCGTCGAGGGCGTCAGCCTGCCAGACCAAATTTTGCGGAGCGACACCAACTTCGCCGAGATGGATTTCGCTACGCGAGATTCTTACCGCCATGCGATCGAGGATCTCTCGCGGGGCTCGCGTCATTCGGAAATCGAAGTGACGGAACACGTTGTACACCGCATCAAGAGGGCCCGCGCAGAGTCGTCTGGGAATGGACAGCCACGCGAGGACCGACGTGCGGATCCCGGCTATTATCTGATTTCAAGTGGTCGCCAGGCGTTTGAGCATGAACTCGGCTTCCGTGTGCCGTGGAAAAGCTGGCTGCTGCGCCTTTACATGCGAAGCGCGGTGGCCGGCTACCTGGGAGCGATCGCCCTCGGTACCGTCCTGATCGTTGCACTCCCGTTGCTCCATCAAAGAAAATCCGGAGTTGCAGATTGGGGTCTGGTTTTGCTTGGACTCCTGGCTGCTGTGCCTGCTTCCGACCTGGCTATCGCCCTCATCAACCGATTAGTGACAGACTTGCTCGGCCCGCGAATGCTGCCTCGTCTGGAGTTGCGGGACGGCGTGACGGAGCAACTGCGAACGATCGTTGTCGTGCCCATGCTGCTTACCGGCCGGCATGACATAGAACAATTGGTGGAGCGGCTGGAGGTCCACTACCTGGCGAATTCGGACGGCGATCTGCGTTTCGCCCTGCTCTCTGACTGGATGGACGCAGCAAGCGAGAGCCTTCCTGGAGATGACGAACTACTCGCCATCGCAGTTGACGGTATTGCGCGGCTGAACAGGATCCATGGTTCCACTTCCGACGGTGGCGAGCGCTTCCTGCTGTTGCATAGAAAGCGTGTCTGGAACGAGAGCGAGGGCAAATGGATGGGATGGGAGCGCAAGCGAGGAAAGCTCCGGGAGTTGAACCAGCTTCTGCGCGGGGGAGTCAACACTACGTTTCTTCCGATCGGTGGACGCGCAGTGCAAGCTCCTGCGGGTGTGCGGTACGTCATCACGCTCGATGCGGACACGCGTCTCCCGAGAGGTGTAGCGTGCCGCTTGATCGGCACCATGGCACATCCTCTCAATCAACCCAGGTTCAGCGCCCGCGTCGGGCGGGTCGTGGAAGGCTATGGGATCGTGCAACCGCACATTACCCATTCGCTGCCTCCCGACCGCGAGAAATCGCTTTTCCAGACATTGTTTTCTGGCCCCAGCGGCATTGATCCTTACGCGTCCGCGGTTTCGGACGTTTACCAGGATTTGTTCCAAGAAGGCTCTTTCACCGGAAAGGGAATCTACGACGTTGATGCCTTTGAAGCAGCCTTGGCGGGCAAAGTGCCGGATAACGCGCTGTTGAGCCACGATCTCTTTGAAGGGATCTTCGCGCGCGTTGCGCTGGCGTCAGACATAGAGCTGTTCGAAGAATTCCCTTCGAACTATGAGACGGCCGCCACGCGGCAACATCGCTGGGTGCGCGGGGACTGGCAACTGCTGCCCTGGATTTTCGGGCATGGGCGAGCAGCGTCGGGAGAACGCCATCCTGTTAACATTCGCGCAATTGACCGGTGGAAGATGTTCGATAATTTGCGCCGCTCTGTGTCGGCGCCGGCCGCTTTTCTTGCGCTGGTCGCTGCCTGCCTGCTGCCGTCAGCTTCTCTCTGGGTGTGGGCGAGATTTGTCTTAGCGACGATTGCGATTCCTGCACTGCTACCTTTCCTGATTGGAATCAACCCGCCGCGCCGTGGAATTTCTAAACGCACGCATTTTCGGGCGTTGCTCACCGACTTTTCAGTCGGTGTCTCCCAGATTGCTATTACCGTGACGATGTTGGCGTACCAGACATGGCTAATGTTTGACGCAATTCTGCGCACGCTGACTCGCATGTTCATTACGCAGAGGCATCTACTGGAGTGGGTGACCGCAACCCAAGCCAGGTATGCGGTCGATCTGAAGCTCACCGCAATGTATAAGCGCATGGCCGGAGGCGTCTTGCTTGCGGTGGCGGCACTGGTGGTTATCGCCTTTGGAAGTCGCCCTGCCCGGGCAGTCATGCTTCCGTTCATCATTCTCTGGATTTCCGCTCCGGCGATCGCGCGGCAGATCAGTCTTCCGCTCCGGCGCACGGGTGCCGAACCGCTCACTGCGGCGAATGCCCGGGCTCTCCGTTTAATTGCGCGCCAAACCTGGCGTTTCTTCGAGACCTTCATCACCCCGACGGACCATGCGTTGCCTCCCGACAACTTTCAAGAAGACCCGAAGCCAGTCGTAGCCCATCGAACTTCGCCGACGAATATGGGGCTGTATCTGCTGTCCACCTTGGCGGCGCACGATCTGGGCTACTTGGGCACTCTAGACGCAGTTGAGCGAATAGAAACCACACTCGGCACAATGAGCCAGATGGAATTGCTCCGGGGGCATTTCTACAACTGGTACGACACTCGCGATCTTCAACCCCTCAATCCGAAGTATGTCTCTTCCGTGGACAGCGGAAACCTTGCCGGGCATCTGCTGGCCCTGGGCAACGGCTGCCGGGAACTCATCCAGCAATCTTGCCTCGGAGACCGTTCGCTCGCAGGACTAAAAGACGCGATCGAGCTCTTGCGAGAAGCATTGAGTAAGATCGTAGAAACGCGGCGGACGAATACCGTCACCAGGAAACAGCTCAGTAATGCCATCGACGCACTGGCCAGCTCACTGCAGCTTGCGCCGGTGAATGCAGTGGAGTGGGCGGAGCGTTTTGTCGAGTTGAGGACGCGGGCCCTGACAGTAGCTGACATTGCGCAAACCTTTGCCCAGGAGCGCGGTGACGCTCCTGATTCCGAGTTGCGCGTCTGGGCTGATGCCGCCAGGGCGTGCGTCGAAAGTCATGCCCGGGACGCAGAGATTCTTATTCCGTGGATGCGCCGGGATGCGAAAACCATGGCTTTGGCAGAACGTCCTATAAAGCAGGCGCCGGAGTGGGCAGCGATCGAGCCGTTCTTTGGGTCTCGGCCTACGCTGACGGATGCCCCCGAAAGTTGCGAGGGCGCACTGCGGGCTCTTGCCGTGTTGCGAGCCGGCTTGCTCAACGATTCATCGGCGACTACCGACATCATGGCGCGCGTCGATGCCTTAGAACAAGCCCTGTGGCAATCAGCAAAGAATGCAGCCTCGCTCATTCGCCGCCTCTCTGCTATCACGCACAAGACTGACGACCTGGTCCAGTCGATGGATTTTAGCTTCCTGTTTGATCGCACGCGTAAGCAATTCTCTATTGGGTACCGCGTTGCTGACAGCACTCTGGATTCCAACTGTTACGACCTGCTGGCTTCGGAGGCGCGCCTAACCAGCTTCATTGCGATCGCCAAAGGCGATGTCCCGTCCTCGCATTGGTTCCGCCTGGGCCGGGCGCTCACTCCGGTGGGCCGCGGTTCGGCCCTCATTTCCTGGTCAGGCTCCATGTTCGAGTACCTTATGCCGGCGCTGATGATGGTGTCGCCGACCGGCAGCTTACTGAACCAGACGTACGAATTGGTTGTGCGCCGGCAAATTGGTTATGGCGCGGAGCGTAAGGTTCCCTGGGGAATTTCAGAGTCGGCATACAACGCGAGGGATTTGGACCTCACCTACCAATACGCGGCCTTTGGCGTGCCTGGTTTAGGACTCATGCGCGGACTCAGCGAAGATCTGGTTATCGCCCCCTACGCCACGGCACTGGCGACGATGATCGATCCGAACGCGGCGATGCAGAACTTTGCGCAACTCGCGGAGGCCGGCGGAAAGGGCGTTTATGGTTTCTACGAAGCGCTCGATTACACCAGCGAGCGGGTGCCCGAAGGTGAAGATAACGCGATCGTGCGTGCTTACCTGGCACACCATCAGGGAATGTCGCTGGTCGCGTTCGCCAACGTACTGAACGACGGAGCTATGCGAGCCCGCTTCCATGCTGAACCGATGGTGCAAGCCACCGAGTTGCTATTACAGGAGCGCACTCCGCGTGACGTACTAGTCGCGCGGCCGCGTGCGGAAGAAGTCTCTACTGCGGCGCACGTGCGCGAACTGGTTCCGCCGGTCGTGCGCCGGTTCACCTCGCCGCATGAATCGGTTCCACGGACGCATCTGCTTTCCAACGGGCGCTACGGGGTGATGTTGACAACGGCGGGCTCGGGGTATAGCCGATGGCGAAATATTGCGGTTACGCGCTGGCGCGAGGACGTGACCCGGGACTGCTGGGGCTCCTACATCTTTCTTCGCGATGCGCAGAACGGCAAGGTTTGGTCAGCAGGCTACCAGCCCAGCGGCGTCGAACCCGACGCCTACGAAGTGACCTTTAGCGAAGATCGCGCCGAATTTATTCGACGTGACGGCGCCTTGTCCACCACGCTGGAGGTGGTTGTTTCGTCCGAAGACGATGCGGAGGTGCGCCGTGTTTCGATCGCCAATCTGGGCACGCGCACTCGCGAAGTTCAGGTCACTTCATATGCTGAGGTTGCGATTGCTCCTCAGGCCACCGACGAAGCGCACCCTGCGTTTTCCAATCTCTTTGTGGAAACGGAGTTCGTCGCAAGTGTGGATGCGTTGGTTGCGACCCGTCGCCGGCAATCCGAAAAGGAAACAATAATCTGGCTTGCTCATGTTGCGGTTGTGGAAGGCGAATCGGTTGGAGACCTGCAATTTGAGACGGATCGGGTCCGGTTTCTTGGACGAGGGCATCAGGTTCGCGACGCCGTATCTATGACGGATGGGCGCCCTCTTTCGAATTCTGTCGGCCCCGTGCTCGACCCCGTGATGAGTCTGAGGCGTACGGTACGTATCCCGCCAGGCACAACTGTACGGATTGCCTTTTCCACCATAGTCGCCACGACACGTGAGCAAGTAATAGACCTGGCAGATAAGTATCGGGATGCAAGGAACTATGAACGTACTCTGACGTCAGCTTGGACGCAGGCGCAGGTGCAACTTCATCATCTGGGCATCACTCCCGATGAAGCGCACTTGTTCCAGAGGCTGGCCAACGCCGTGCTGTACTCAGATCCTTCCCTGCGGCCGTCTTCCGACGTGCTGAGCCGGAGCACGCTCCAGCTTTCCGCTCTATGGGCGCACGGAATTTCCGGCGATCTGCCCATCGTCCTGGTACGGATCGACGAGGCAGAGGACGTCGGAATCGTCCGGCAATTGTTGCGGGCCCATGAATACTGGCGCTTGAAGCGGTTGTCGGTTGATCTGGTTATTCTCAATGAGAAACCGCCATCGTATGAACAGGAGCTGCAAGGTTCTTTGGACGATCTGGTGCGCGCCAGCCAGCAGCGCATCTCTTCGGACCCGAACGACGTCCATGGCAACATCATTCTCCTTCGGGGCGACCTGATCTCTGCGCAGGAACGCACGCTCCTACAGACTGCGGCTCGTGCGGTGCTGCTCAGCCGTCACGGCACATTGGCCGAGCAAGTTATCCGATCGCAACGCGCTGAAACTGTGACGCGGCCCGCTCCTCGTCCGCCTCGGCCGGGTAAAGATGCAGAGGTGCCATTGAACACACCGGACCTCGAATTTTTCAACGGCCTGGGTGGATTTGCCGAAGGGGGCCGTGAATACTGGATCGCCCTTGGCGAAGGGTTGCGCACTCCAGCTCCATGGATCAATGTGATTGCAAATCCTTCGTTCGGTTTTCTGGCTTCAGAATCCGGTTCCGGCTACACGTGGTCAGGCAACAGCCGCGAGAATCAACTTACTCCCTGGTCGAACGATCCCGTGACCGACCCGCCCGGTGAGGCCATCTACATCCGCGATGAGGACACAGGTTTACTCTGGAGCCCGACGGCGCTGCCGGTTCGGGACGAAGCTTCGTCCTATGTAGCGCGGCATGGCCAGGGCTATAGCCGGTTCCAAAATGGCTCGCAGGGAATTCTGGCAGAGCTGCTCCAGTTTGTGCCCATTCAAGACCCCATTAAGATCTCCCGTCTCGTTCTGCAAAACTATTCGGGGCGTACCCGTCGCCTGTCCGTGACCGCATATGCGGAATGGGTGCTGGGGAATTCGCGCAGCGCTACAGCGCCGCACATTATCACGGAATTCGATGCACAGACGAGAGCGCTGTTCGCGCGACGCGCATGGGGCGGAGAGTTCGGTGGGAGCGTTGCCTTTTCCGATCTGAGCGGATGGCAGAGTTCCTGGTCGGGCGACCGCGCGGAGTTCCTGGGGCGCAACGGAGTGATGGAGCGGCCTGCGGCACTTCAGCGAGGCGGCCCGCTTTCCGGAAGGGTGGGTGCGGGTCTTGATCCGTGCGCCACGCTGCAAACGCTGGTTGAGTTGCGCCCCGGTGAACGCGCCGAAGTCGTGTTTTTTCTGGGTCAGGGGAAAAGCCGGGAAGAGGCTCGCGAATTGATCGGTCGCTATCGCGCGGCGAACCTTGACGAGGTGTTGGCCGAGGTCACCCGGCAATGGGACGAGGTGCTCGGCACCGTACAGATCACCACGCCTGACCGGTCGATGGATATTCTGGTGAATCGCTGGCTGCTCTACCAGACACTTTCCTGCCGGGTGTGGGCACGGGCAGCCCTCTATCAGCCGAGCGGAGCCTATGGTTTCCGTGATCAGCTGCAGGACGTGATGGCGCTCACTGTGGCCAAACGCGATGTCGCGCGGGCGCATCTATTACGTGCCGCATCGCGGCAATTCATCCAAGGCGATGTCCAGCACTGGTGGCATCCGCCGCTGGGACGAGGAGTGCGCACGCGCATTTCGGACGACCTGCTGTGGCTGCCTTACGCCGTAATCCACTTCATCGAGGTGACAGGTGATGTGGCCATGCTCGATGAGGTCGTGCCGTTTCTGGAAGGGGACATTCTCGCTGAGGGACAAATCGAATCCTACTTCCAACCGCGGGTCTCAGAGACATGCGCGACACTCTTTGAACACTGTGCGCGAGCGCTGGATCGGAGCCTCACCGTCGGCAGCCATGGTCTTCCGCTGATCGGCACCGGCGACTGGAATGACGGTATGAACCGCGTCGGGCCGGGAGGAAAGGGCGAGAGTGTTTGGCTGGGTTGGTTCCTCCACACGATTCTCTGGGAATTCGCCAAAATTGCGGACGCCCGCAGTGAGCACAAGCGCGCGGAGACTTGGCGGCTGCATGTCAGTGCACTGAAGGCCGCACTCGAACGGGAAGGTTGGGACGGGGAGTGGTATCGGCGCGCTTACTTCGATGATGGTACGCCGCTGGGCACCGCCTTAGACAAGGAGTGCCGCATTGACTCCATTGTTCAGTCCTGGGGAGTTATCAGTGGCGCCGCGGAACCGGCTCGCGGAGCGCGTGCCATGGCCGCGGTCAACCGTTATCTGGTACGACGTCCGGAGGGATTGGACTTGGTACTCACGCCGCCCTTTGATTGCACGGACCACGATCCCGGTTATATTAAAGGATATTTGCCTGGTATCCGCGAAAACGGCGGGCAGTATACGCATGCTGCCGCGTGGACGGTCCTGGCATTTGCGGCGCTCAGTGACGGAGATAGGGCGGCTGAGCTGTTTCATATGCTGAATCCTATCAATCACACGGCCTCGCGAGCGACCGTGCAGCGGTACAAAGTGGAGCCTTATGTGGTGGCAGGTGATGTTTATTCCGAACCTCCGCATGTGGGGCGCGGTGGATGGACGTGGTACACCGGATCAGCCGGATGGCTCTATCGCGCGGCTGTCGAATGGATTCTGGGTTTCCGCATACACGGAACGGTGCTCTCGATCGATCCATGCATTCCTAAAAGCTGGCCGAACTATTCCATGAGTTTTCGTTATCTCTCGACGGCTTACAAAATCAGCGTGGAAAACCCCGCCGGCGTTTCACGGGGCGTCGTTTCGATAGAAATGGACGGCAAGCCGCTGGCCACCTCCCCAAATATCCCGCTTACCGACGATGGTCGGAATCATCAAGTTCGCATTGTTCTAGGGTAGACGATGCTTCCGAAAGTGCCCGTGCTCGGCCGCAATTTTGTGCCATTCAAGCGACGACAATTCCCAGTCGGACCACCATCAACACTTCCTGCGGGATCAAAGTATTTTGAGGGAGTCTGTGACTAAGTTGCCCAACAGTACGATGGCGAGCTTGGCCTGAAATGAGTTCGGGAGTGAAGACTCGCCCTGTGCTTAATTACCGACTCGAGCGCTACTCCAAATGTCACCATAAATTAAGAAACTATTTTTCTTTCGCTGGAATCGCGCCGCTCTTTCCGCCCTCTGCTCGTATGCTTCCTCGGCGAGTGCGCCTCCCGAAAGATGTCGATCTCCATCTGCTTCCACTCCTGCCACAGGCGCTGCAGCAACCAGCGCATTCGTAGGCTCAGCTTCTGCTCGACATCTTCTATGACTAGGGGCAGGCTGTTACGAAGGTGGACCGGCTTGGCCGCGAATGTGACGCCGCGTTCAAGCAGGAATCCGCGTCGTGCTGAAGCGCCGCCGGAAAAAGTTGCGAGTGGAGATCGAGCAGCTACGCGCCTTTGAGCGGCAGCAATCGTGACAAGACATTTGAAATGTGTGATTTACGTCTGTCACTCACAGGTCACTCACAGGTCATCGCCAGAACATTGCCCCTGCTAATGATCCGTGGCAGATTGGCGGCGATCTGGCCGTGGGGGGCGAGGAAATCGCCCTGAGCTAAAACGGCAACACCGGCCCTGGGAGGCAATATGACGCTGCATCGTTCGTGGAGCTACCTCTTTGTAGGTCTTTTACTGTTTGGATCGCTGGTCCGCGCTGGATCAACCCTTGCGCAGGCGCAGGTTGCCGGCGGAACGTCACCTAATTTATCCGCTGCATCGCATCTGACCGAGACCTCGCTGCCCAAAGCGCCCCCGCAGGTGGAGTTACCGCCGCCCCCGCCGATGCGCTATGTCCCGGGACTGCAGGAGCCGCTGGTGGCAACCGGGCCCACCACACAGAAAGAAGATACGGAGCTGGACGCTGCGCTTGCTGCTTACCGCACCGCTCCCGAGAGACTGGGCCCCAAAGCTGACTTCGCCGATTACGCCAAGCCGCTCGTTGCTTACGTCTCTGAGCATCCAGGTTCACCATGGAACGCTGCTTTACTTACAGATCTCGGCATTGGCTATTATCATTCCGGTTATTACAGCATCGCCCTAACATCTTGGCAGCAGGCTTGGGTGCTTGGCCGGGATGCCGCAACTCTTCAGGCGAGAATCATGGTAGATCGCGCCGTCGGTGAACTGGCGCGGATGCACGCACGGCTCGGACATGAAAAGGAGCTTGAGGCATTGTTCTCGGATATCGGCCAACGTCCGATGAGCGGCCCAGCGACTGAAATGATACAAGGCGCGCACGAAGGGCTGTGGTACTTTCAACATGACCCCGGGGTTTCTTATCTCTGCGGGCCCAAGGCGCTTAAGAACCTGTTGACCACGCTGAAGGCCGCCTCCAATGAGATAAAGATCGCAGATGATGCCCGCTCCGGTCCGCATGGATTTTCGCTCACCCAGCTAGCGACTCTCGCGGACCAGACGAAACTCAACTACAAGCTGATCCACCGCGAGTCAGGCCAGCCCGTCCCTGTGCCATCAGTGGTTAACTGGAAGGCCCATCACTATGCGGCTATCACCGGTAAAGAGCACGATCGGTACCAGGTTCTGGACCCGACCTTTGGGGGCCATGCAGGCGGCCTGCTTACCGCAGAGGCGATTGATGCTGAGAGCACCGGATACTTTTTGGTCCCGGCTTCCGTGTTTGACGCCAGTCCAAACAGCGGCTGGCGCACGGTGACCGCAGATTCTGACGAGGCTCGCGCCGTGTACGGAATGGGTTTCACCTATACGGAAGTTCCTGGCGCAGTGATGACAACCGACAAGCATGTCCACTGTGGCGGAGACACTCCGCAGGTTTCTCCCAAGCAGAGCAGTTGCGCGCCCCAGGGGATGACCGTCGCTGATGCCATGATGATGACGGCGAGTCTCAACCTGACTGATACACCGGTGGGCTACCGGCCGCAAAAAGGTCCTTCCGCCCAGGTGACGCTGTTTTACAATCAGCGCGAAGACCAACAGCCTGCGAATTCCAGCTTCTCGAATGTGGGTCCAAACTGGACGTTCAGCTGGCTTGCCTACATCCAAGACGATCCTAACAATCCAGGCAACTCGGTCAGCCGCTACGCCTCAGGAGGCGGGGGTATCGTCTATCCTTCGGGAAGCTATCTTCAGGGAGGAAGCTACAACTCTGATAACGGGTCCTTTACTCCCGAGACCTACGACAACTCCCAGTTGGTGCGCATTCCGCCCACTGGATCGGCGACCTCTTACCAACGCAATCTGCCGGACGGCAGTACCGAAGTATATGCCCTGTCTAACAATGCGACGATGGCTCCCCGCATTATGTTCCTCACTCAGGTTATCGATCCCGCGGGCAACAGTACGACCCTGAATTATGATAGCCGATTCCGCCTGACCTCGGTCACCGACGCCATGGGGCGCAGCACAACGTTCACCTATCGTCTTACAAACTATCCGCTGCTCGTTACAAAAATCACGGATGCATTCGGACGCGATTCCCAGCTAACTTATGACGCCATGCAGCGGGTTGCCTCCATTACCGATCCGATTGGCATCACCTCAAGCTTTACATACTCAATTACTGAGCCGACCTTCATAACCCAACTGACCACTCCTTATGGAGTCTCGGTTTTCTCCGATGCCTTGCCAACGCAAGACTATTCAGAGCCGAATAGACAAGCTCTCACGCTCACGGATCCCCTCGGCGACAAAGAGTTCCTATATTTTTACGAAAGCCAATATGGTTTTTTCAACTCCTCCGATCCTACCGACACTGTGCCGACGGATTTGAACACCATAAACGACTATCTGGAGGATCGTGACACCTTCTACTTCGACCAGCACGCTTTTAACTATCCCGGCGCAATAACGCTGAACTCCGATGGCAGCATTAACACAGAAGACCCTTATGACTCGCACGTCACGCACTGGGTGCACGATCCAACCAATCTCTATAATGTGACGGGCAGGACGCCCGAAAGTATCAAGCCGCCTCTCGAAAATCGTATCTGGTACAACTACCCGAACCAGCCGCAATGTGGTGGCACTGGTCCACCATGTCCCATTATAGAAGGATCTCTCGACCGGCCTACCGCCGCCGCCCGCGTGCTGGTCGATGGTATCCCCCCAATACAGCAGCAGCTGAATGCGGCCACCTATGAGAACACCCCCGCTGGCGACCTTAGCTATTTTGGCAAGCCCACTTCCATTACTGATCCGCTTGGCCGGGTAACGCAGTTCACCTATGCCGCGAACCACATCAACCTGCTGTCGGTCCAGCAGCAGACCTCATCCGGCTTGGCTACCATCGGCGCCTTCACCTATAACACCAAGCACGAGCCGCTAACCTACACCGGAGCCGACGGGCAGGTCTGGCAATATAGCTATAATTCGGCTGGCCAGCTGACCTCTATTACCGACCCCAACTCGGGAGTCACGACCTATAACTACGACTCCATTGGTCGCTTATCTTCCGTGCAAGACGCAAACCGGCAGACAGTTCTCACGCTTACTTACGACTCGGCCGATAGGGTGCGCACGCGAACAGATTCCCAGGGGTACACACTTACCTATACTTACGACAATCTTGACCGGGTGACGCAGATAAGCTATCCGGATGGAACGACTGATGTTTATGACTACACCTTCCAAAGCGGACCTCTACAAGGCACGCCTAGCCTCGACCTCCGCAAGCACACCGACCGACTCGGGCGGGCGACGACCTACGGCTACGACGCCGACCGGCGACTGACGAGCGTGACCGAGCCAATAAGCAGTGGCGTGAACCGAACTACCAGCTACGACTATTACGAAGACGGAGTGCTAAAGGACATTACGGATGCCAAGGGCAATGTGACGCACTGGGAGGTAGATCTTGAAAGCCGCCCGATCTCCAAGACCTATGCGTATGGCACGTCGAATGCCGAGACTGAGACTCTCACTTATGAGCAAACCACCAGTCGGGTGCTGTCACTGACCGATGCCCTCGCGGAGGTAAAGAGCTACGCCTATGGCCTCGACGATCGCCTGACCGGGATTACCTATACCAATGCCGCAAATCCGACGCCGAATGTCAACTTCACCTATGACCCCTACTTCCCGCGTCTCACGTCGATGATCGACGGCACTGGCACCTCGAACTACACCTACACTCCGATCGGCACTCCCGGTGCACTTCAGCTAGCGTCTGAAAACGGGCCCTTTAACAATGACTCGATTAACTATACATACGATGCTCTTGGGCGGTTGAGTACCCGCACTATCGCTGGAGGTAATGAGGGATTCACTTATGACGCTATCAGCCGCCTAACCTCCCATTCAACAGGCCTCGGCACCTTCAGTTACGGTTACCTGGGAGAGACCAAGCAAGTGACGTCACGAAGCGTCACCAACGGCGGCACTCACATATCCACCGGCTGGACTTACGACACCAACAACAACGACCGCAGGTTGATCCATATCACCAACAGTGGCGAAACCCGCAGCTATTCGCTTAACTACCTCATTCCAGGTGGCGGGGGAGCTAACAATCCCTACGATATTCAAGGATTGTCCGCTGTATCGTCCTCGCCTTTGCATCCATTGTCGCCTCTGATATATAAGTTCGGGTACGACCTCAGCGACCGCTTGCTTGTTGCCACTACCCCGTCTCTGCAATCTCCTTATAACTATCAGTATGCCTACGATCTGCTTGACAACGCCACCTCCATCACTGACGGTCAGAACCATACTCAAGCGACCTACAACAACCTGAATGAGATCAGCACATGGGGCAGCAACAACTACTTCTACGACCTCAACGGCAACACGCAAAGCGGCGACGGTACCCATACCTACAAATGGGATGCCGAGAACCGACTGGTGGAGATCGATTATGTCGGCAGCAACCAGAAGAGTCAGTTCGCCTATGACGGACTCGGGCGCAGAACAGTTGGGATCGAGACAGACTCTGGGGGCGGGATGACTACCAACCGGTTTCTATGGTGCGAAGATGGCCGCGTGTGCCAGACACGCGACAGCGCCGACAATGTGGGCCGCCGCATCATGGTGGAAGGGGAACTTAATGTCACTACCGGGCGAAAGCTGATCTTCATGCCCGACCAGTTAGGCTCTGCCAGGGACGTGCTGGATGGCACGACTGGCGGACTCGTCGAAGCCTTTGACTTTACGCCTTACGGCAGTATTGCCCGCAGTTATGGCAGCAGCGGCAACATTCGCTACCTCTACGCGGGGCTCTTCTTATACCCAACGAACCCCCTCAATTTCGCCACATACCGCCAACTGGACGGCGTCACCGGCCGGTTCCTCAATAGAGACCCCATCCGGGAGTATGGCGGCATCAATCTTTACGACTATACTTTCAGCAATCCCATCAATCGAATCGACCCGCTTGGTCTTTGCCAGGATAACGGACCGAATCCATACAATCCTTTCTCCTGCTTAGGTGATCCCAATGTAGTTGCGCTTAGCGCGCAAGTCACAGGCGACGCCATTGGGGTTGTTCCAGGTGAAGGGAATGTCTATCGCGCCCTTCAAGTTGGCGCCGGAGTTTATAGTTCCGTCGTTGGGGTTGGTGCTCCAGTCGTTGGGGGTGGTGTTCCAAATAGTGCTAGTGGCCTTGTTGGCGCGGGTCTTTCTTCCTTCGGCTTTGGGGCATCAGCAGCGGAAGGGGTCGCGATATGGAATGCTGCTGAGGCGGTTCCGGGTCTTGGCAATGTCATTTCTGCATTCGCCTTGGGCTACGACGCACATGCTCTGTTGAATGCTTATCAAGCTTGCCTGGGTGGACAATGACGACGGACGCCTAGAGGGAGTTACTATATGTTTCGCACCACCAGCAGAAGCTTAGCTATTTCCCCGATCCTATTTCTGTTGATTGTTATTGCGACCAATGTAGCCGTTGCACAGGTTGACGGCACGAACATTCCCGCCTCGCCGCGTCGCAAGGTGATCATGTCCATGGTGTTGGACCGTTCAGGTTCCATGACCTCGGATGGTGGAGCACCGGCAATACAGTCGGCCGTGCCGACCTTCATCAATCTATTCAATGATTCGTTTGACGAAGTTGCGCTGCTCAGCTTCTCTTCCAACGCGCGAATAGATGTTCGCATCGGTCACAACTTCATGGTGCCGATTGATAATGCAGTCGCATCCATGCAGTTCGCCGGCGGCACATTTGGCACGGGAGCTGGTACCCAGCCCATTCTGAGCCCTACCATAGGCGCCCCAATGTCCCTCGCGGATTTGCAAAACAACAGTGTTGTCATAAACCCCGGGCAGAAAGTATCCAAGGTTATGGTGTACTTCACGGACGGATTGATGAACACCGTGCAGGACAACTTCTATTGCGGAACCTCGGCCCCGAACGTGCTTATCAATTACGGAGGGTATGATACAGGGACTACGGTAGGTTTCTTCGATCCCACCTGCAGCCCGAACTCATCCAACGGCTGCACGAATGAGTCGGGCCATGAGAGCCAGTGGGGCTCTTGCAATAGCGGTTGCCCGAACGGCTTTCCATACGATCCCGACGGCGACGTTTGCAAGAATAGTCAAGGACAGCCCGTGACCACATTTCTTTCTCAGCAAACGGGACAACAAACAGCGTTTTCGAGAGCCAATGTCACGGCCGAAAGCAAGTATCGTGCCATTTATACTGCCAATGCCATGCGTACCGAGACCCCTGTTCCCACATATATCTACACGATTGGGCTGGGCAGCAGCATGTCTCTGACGACCCAAGCCTTTCTGGCACAACTGGCAAACGACCCTCGGTATCCGACTTACATTCCAAGCCAACCAGCTGGAGAGTTGTTTTATATACCGAACTGTCCCTCGCCGACCTGCACCGCTGAACTAACTGCGGCTTTCGAGGCTATTGCCTCCAGGCTTCTCCCCAGATGAGGCTAGGAATGGTTTGCTTTTTAAGTCGAAAGGGGAAATTCTAGCAGTCACCACAAATGCACGCTACCGCAGCTTTGCGTATTCGGCTTTGGCTTGTTTGTAGATGGGAATGTCCGGGTCGGCGTCCTTCCAAAGGGCAAAGAAGTCCTGGTAAGCTGTCTCCGCCTTGGCCGTGTCGCCGCTGAGCGCATAAGCGCGTGCTAGCCCGAGATGGGCCAACGCCCCGATCGGTTCGTTTATCACTACACCGGGGTGGTTGAGAATCTTTCGAAACTCTGCGGCTGAGGCTACACCCTGATGTGCCGCCAAGTAGGCTTCCGCTCGCATGTAAACGGGGTAAAGCATAAAACTCGCGCTTCCCTGAATAGTGCCGAGTTCGTATGCTGTAGCTGGTGCGAGAGCCTCGATGGCTTTCTTTGGGCTGCCGCTCCGCAGAGCAATCTCCGCTCGGATCGTAGGGAGATAGTTGAACTGTACAATCGTGTTTTCAGGGAAGCGCTTATTCAGGTCATCCGCTATGCGTTTTGCTTCTGCGACGTCGCCCGATAGCGCGAGCGCAACCGCAGATATGGCCGCAGCATCCCTGCTGGTGGATAGCTTTAGGGCCGCTCGGGCCTCCGCTTTAGCGATCTCGACGTTGCCGACAAAGGCTTCGCGCACAGCGGCTTCCGCCTTATAAGCTGCGGCGGCCTCTTTCTCCTTTGCACGCTCGGCGGAGTCGACGGCCTCGGCTGTTAGCTCTCGTGCTTTGGAGAATTGGCCAACGTAAGCCGCGGAATCGGACGCGATATCAAGGACCTGGTCCTCCCATCCCGGCTTACCCATCAATGCCGCTTTTTCCCGCTGCATACCGTCCGCATCATTCTGCAGGAATTCGGTCCAGTAAAGAATAAGGTGCATTGCTGGGGGATCGAGATGATGTGCTGTCGCTTCTTGAGCTGTCGCGTGGACTTCATCAAGACGATCAAGATACATGTACCCGGCAGCCAGGTTTGAATATGACAATGGGCTTCGCGGGTAAGCGTCTACTACTTTCTTATACAGAGCCAGGGCGTCGCCGTAGTCCCCCAAAATGGTGTCATCATTCGCCAAGTTAGTAGGAGGCCCAAGATTGTTTGGATATACCCTCATCCACAACCGAAAAGCTTCGCGAGCGGCCTCCGTGTTGCCAGTTACGTTATCGGCATAGAATGTCTCAATTGCTAATCTCTCCCGCTCGCTCACCCGGTCTCGCAGATCATAAGCTTTGCGCAAGTATTGGCTTCCGCGATCACTGAGTCCAATAATGCTGTAATTAACCCCCAGAGCCATATATGCGATGGCGAAATTGGGATCCAAGGCAATGGCCCGCTGGCACAGCGCGATCGCCGCCCGATAGTCACCAGCGTCATTAGCCCCCGCGGCATCGCTGTAGGCTTTTAGTGCCTCGAGCGAGGATGTAGTTACGTTCTGAAGTGGGACGCTGTGTTCCTGAACGGAAACCAGCGATTCTCCCAGAGCAAGGCGAATTGTCGCAACACTATTGCCCAGTGTTGAAAGTACTTTCTCCTTGCTATCCACGCTGAACTGTTCAACTGCAAGCTCTTCGCCTGTGTGGCAGTTCACTGCTTTTAAGCCCACAATGTAGTCCTTTCCTAACATTGCGATGCTGCCTTCCAAAGTCGCAGCGCTGCCGGTGCGAACGCACACCTCCCTCGCCAGTTCGGGAGTCAATCTTCCTTTCCTGGGCTGACCCATCAGACCCTTTGTTTCCGCGATCTGGCCGTCGGAGAGCAATTCCAGAAATGGAGACTGGTCCAGATCCTTGGAAGTACCTAGGCGCAAAGTGTCATCAAAAACGCTGTCACCTGTCTTGTTGTCGAAATCTGCCAGTACAATCTTGCCTCTAACCGGTATCGCCTCTGCCTTGTGCGCACGCCACCGCCAGTAAAGACCGCCACCGATAAGTGCGACCAGCAGCAATGCTGATGCGAAGATCATCTGAGCCGGCTTCCTACGGATTGTTGCGGTGTCGTCGCCGGACCTCGGTTTGGGGACCGTCGGTGGTTGAGCCACGTCGCTGGCGAGCCGCCGCAATTCCGCTTGCATCTCGGCGGCACTCGGGTAACGGAGATTTCGATCCTTCTCCAGCGCACGGTTGATGATCGCCTCAAGTTCGGAAGGCAAGGCGGAGTTTAAGACGCGGGGTGTGACCGGAGTTTGGTGCAGTACGACATCGAAAAGGAGAGCAGGTGTCTCACCCCGGAATGGCGCAGCGCCGGTTGCCATCTGGTACAGGACGACGCCAAGCGAAAACAGGTCGGTACGTGCGTCCAGTCGCTCGCCCAGAATATGTTCCGGAGACATGTAGGCGGCCGTACCGATGGCTATTCCCGTTGGGCCGTGCTTAAAGACGGCCGGCACCGAAGGATCCGTGGACGGAGTTACATCTCGATGGTCATCCCGTACCTCGTTGGTATCGCTCTGAACCAGCTTGGCTAACCCAAAGTCGAGAATCTTAACCACGCCATTCGTAGTGATGAAGATGTTTGCCGGCTTTATGTCCCGATGAATGATGCCTTTTTCGTGCGCCGCCTTAAGTCCCTCACACACCTGGATCGCGATATCGAGGAGCTTCTCGACCGGAGCCGGAGTTGCTTCTCCCGCGGCTCCCGATACATCCAAGGCCAATGAGTCTCTAAGATTGTGGCCGGTCAAGAGCTCCATAGCAATGAAGGGCTGTCCGCCGTGTTTCCCAAGTTCGTAAATTGAGCAAATGTTGGGATGGTTTAGCGATGAAGCCAGGCATGCTTCCTGCTCCAGTCCTAGCAGAGCCCGGGCATCAGCATCGAATTCCTCCGGCAGGAACTTGAGCGCAACGGTGCGACCTAAGTACAGATCTTCCGCTTTATAGATAACGCCCATGCCACCCCTGGCAACCACCTCTACTACGCGGTAGTGGGAGACCTCCTCGCCGACTAAGCCGCTCCGTTTAAAGCTCAGCCTCCTTCCTGTCCGATCTGCATCGATCTTGACCTCACCATTATCGGGCGATGGAACCCACTGCACGGGAACCATCAGGCGATACCCCCGTCGCGCGACGGTTTCGATGTATTTCGGATCTTCCGGAGAATCGTTCAGGATGCGCCGCAGCCTCTTAATGGCGGCGTTAATACCAAGGTCGAACTCCACGACCGTGTCATTGGGCCACAGTTGTTTTTGCAGATCTTCGCGGGTTACTACTTCGCCGGCTCGCTGAAGGAGTGCCAGCAAAAGACGGAACGACTGTTCCTGCAGAAGGATTGTCTTGTCTTGGTGGCGCAGCTCTCCGGCCTTGACATCGAGTTCGAAGACTCCAAAACGAATGCGACCAGAGACTGTTTGCTTCATGGCGCGAGGGTTTGTGCGCCCAGAGTCTACTACTAATCGCTTCGGAGTGACTAGAGATTCGTTCGGCAAGCCGTAAATCCGTCGCTTCATGAAGGCTAACTCACGTGGAATGGGTCGATTTGTGTCACTCACAGGTCACGCGCGAGTCAGCAGGGCCTCCATTACTCATAGGCAGGATCTTGAACGGGAGCAGTGTTCATGAGGAGCCTCCCCTTTCGCCGATGTCGGTGGAGTGAATGCTCAGAGGACGGGCTTAATTCCCTTATTAAGGTGCTCTGAATTCCCTGATATGCCTCTGATAATTCCCTGTTCGATCTAAGGAGAAGCGCCCGTTGGGACCGGAAGCTATCCAGAATGAGGCATTTACCGCGGTAGCAGATGGGATCAGGCGGTCCGAATGCATGAAAGTCCCGGTATTTTTCCCTGTTAGCAGGGAATTCTCGCGGAGATGGGTTCGCATATGACTGCGTCCTCCGCCACGCAGTCTCAACTGCGAGAGATTCTGCTGTATTGCCCTTGAAACATGTCTTGCATACCGCGTGAGAAGGCGTATGTAAGAGCCGACAGATGGTTTTCCGTGCCCATGTATTACTTATAGCGTTGACCTGTCGCAGGGTCGAAGACGGCGTTGCGCAGGAATTGTTCCGTGGACCAGGGGGGCGCGTCTCCTCCGAGATACTGATGGAACCACTCGAGGTGTGCGGTGTAATACAGAGCCATTTCATACCAACTGGGCCAGTGGCCGGCGTTGGAATAGATGATTAGCCTGGAAGGGACATTCATTTTTTGCAGCGCGGTAAACATCTGAAGTGACTGGGTGTAGGGGATGCGATAGTCGCGCTCCCCGGAGATCATGAGGCAGGGCGTTTTAAAGTTCTTCACGAAGTAGGAGGGAGAGAACTTTTCGTATTGGTCGGAATTC
>Ga0187862_10001732_pt1 | contig 22795 bp, 16 predicted proteins | sample June2016WEW_10_1_FD_133003 | JGI IMG/M metagenome (GOLD analysis project Ga0187862, IMG submission 133003) | Peatland microbial communities from SPRUCE experiment site at the Marcell Experimental Forest, Minnesota, USA - June2016WEW_10_150 | ecosystem: Environmental > Terrestrial > Soil >...
GGCTATCGAGAGTCTCGGGCAATGCCGCGACAGGCGGTGCTGTCAGCTGCGCCTGCAGCTTTGCCAGATGCGGGAAAATTCCAATTTGCCTCGTAGAAAGCAACTGCGCATAGGCAATCGGCAACGCGGAAGCCTTGCGGAGCTTCAGGAAGGTCGCATCCGGAAGCGCATTCAGTGCAGCCTCGTCGATGCGGTGAAATCCGCTGATCGCCTGGTCGCCACCCTGCTCGATCTTGACGGTGATCGGCCACGGTTGGATGACGCCGGCTGCGGCCAGCGCCGACACAATAGCATCCGTTGCCCTTCGGCTGCTCTCCAGTTGGCTAAGGAAATCGAAGATTGACTGCAAGGCAGGCGATAATTTGCCCTCACCATCGAAGAATGGCTCACCACCTGCTTGCACGTCAGTTACACTGCCCTCGTCGACGCATAGCATGATTTCAGCGGTGCCTGGCTTCGGTGCGAGCCCAAACGGATAGCCGCGAAACGCAGCCGGCACGTAGCCGCCCAACCATCGGCCATCCGGGGCAACAAACATGTTGCGACCAGGCGCAAGTGACAGCACCGCGACCAGCGTATAGCGGCCTCCTTGCTCGGTGAACGCAAGCGGCATCGAAAGTGCGGCCCGGGCAAGCTCGGCCCCGACCACAGGTACCGTCGCTTGTGTCACGGCGAACCAGTAGCCGGCGGAGCGAAGCCATCGTTTCCCGGCATGACGCTCTTGGCTTACAGCAGTGAACTGAGCCATTTCTTATAGGTCAAGCGCTGCCGGCGGTGGGGACCTGTTCGCGAAGTTTCTTGTCGAGTTCCTGCGTCCCCTTGATGAGTGCCTCCAGCACCTTGGCGGCGACGGGGCCTGGAATGATCAGGGAGCCGGAGGGATGCGGCTGGCCATCAGGGCCGGCCGCAACACATTCAATGCGCAGCACGCCGTTGTGGAAGGAGATATTATTAATGCTGTCGATCAGGACCTGGGTCATGCGCGCTTATTCCCCTTCTCTCCTGTGAGTTTGGATGGTGGCGGTCATATACCGCCTTTGCGTTGAACGATCCAGCATCGTTGGTCCTAAAGGAAACGGCGGAGAACCGAAGTCCCCCGCCGCTGATCTTTGGGATGGAGCCCCGGATCACGCCGGGGCGCCCGTGTCGTCCTTAGACGAAGTGGATCTGGTGCGACGTCAGGCTCGTCAGCGCCACGCCAGTGAGGATGGCAAGGTCCGACACGTGTACGAACATCGCATCCGTGTCTGCCGTGGGAGCTATATTGGCGAGCGCCACATCGGAAATGTGCGAGGCGCCGGTTGGGTCTTCCCAACCAACAAGGATATGCGCGGAGCCATCGGCGGGGAGGGCGGCAGCCAACACGAGATTATAGGACGCCGTACCCAGCGCGGTCGCCACTGCCCCTGCCGTCAGGAACGTAGTGCCAGTCAACTCAATGAAGTCGGTGCCGGCAGCAATGAGGGTGCCGGTTGCGCCGGCTTGTTGGACTACCGCGGGGGCGAAAGTATTCGCCAAGACAGTCGGAGCGAGGACAGGGGTAAGGCCGCCGTTGACCAGACCAAGAGCAATGCCGCCAAGCCCGTTCAAACCCCCAAAGTCCCATATGGCGCCGTGGCCGAAGCCAGTGGAGGCTCCAAAGTCGAGAACGTCTTTCGGAGTGAAGCCGACAATGGTTGAGCCATCGGCACTCGTGCCGGTGTCATTGCCGACAAGACCGCCATAGTTGGTGCCTGCGGCATTGTATCCCGTCGCCGGACCGCTGGTCCCCAGACCCCACCAGCCCGCCTGTGCGAGATCGCTGGCGTCCGTGATGCTCGCGAACCTTGGGATCATCTCTTGGCCCGGTAGCACCCCAGTCGCAGTACCATAGAAGGCGGGTCCCGAGTCGAAGGGCGTATAGAGCTCGATAAGGTCCCCGTGTGAACCGGCAGCCAGGGTAATGGTGTCGCCACCACCGCCAGTATCGATTGTGTTGGGCACGCCGCTGAGTACCGTGATGACGTCGTTGCCGATCGAGCCGGCTATTACGTTGCCACCCGTTGCCGAGCCGGTGATGACATCACCGACGCTTCCCACAGGGGTCGCGGACGAGGTGAAGTTGACGTCAGAACCCTGCATGACCAGGCCGCCAGACGTCGAAGCGTTGATCACTTCGGCGTTGATCGAACCGCTGAGCGTACTGCCAGTGTCACCGGGGACCGCGAAGTTAAGGGGTCCGCCGGTGGCCGCCGCCAATGTCACCACGCCACTGTCGGTGTCGTTCAGCGTCATGTTGTTGAAATTAAGCGTCGTCGGCGAGGTCGGGTTGAAGTCGGCAATGGCACCTAAGCCATCGACACCAATAGTTACGTTGGTGTTGCCACTGATATTCACCTGCTCATTGAGAGTGAGCACCGGCGTCAACGAAATCACCCCAATCGTGTTGGCGGTGAAGCCAAAGGTAGGTTGTGCACCGACCGACGAGATATTGACGATCGACTCGCCAGTGATGGTCAACGGACCGAGGGCCTCAGTACTTGAGAATGCGAATTCGCCTCCAGTTGCCCAAGTCGCGTCACCGACGACGACGCCGAGGGTGGAACTGGCACCCGCTGCGGCCGCCGAGCTAACAGTGAGGCCAAAGCCACCCGCGTTAGCCTCAGTGTCAATCGTTAGGCCGCTCACCGCGTGAGTGACCGAGACGGCCCCGCTCGCCGGCGTCAGGTAGAAGATGTCGTCCACCGAGGCCGGCAGGTTCGCCTGGTTGATGGTGCCGCCGATGCCAGTGACATCCAACTGCTGCCAGCCGGTGTCGCCGGCGTTGAACGATGACGCAGCCGAGGTGGCAATGGCGTCGTTGACGACCAGCTGATTGACCACGCCACTCGCCGTGTTGCCGACGAATACATCAGCAGAAAAACCCGCGGTCTCGCTGCTGACATCGAGGATGTTAGTGCCGGTCGTTGTTCCGACGAATTTGGTGAACGACGTGTCGCCGGCCAGCAGGCCAGCACTACCGCCAAACAACCAGCCCGGGTTGCCTAGTGGGGTCGCCAGAGCATTGCCAACAGCACCCGACGCGGCGCCGGTGATGACCAAGTTGCCCGTGTCCGTCGCGAGAGCAGTGACCGACGCGAGCTCGGCGAAGTTGCCGACAGCATCCGTACTGAGGGCAATGTTGCCGGCACCAGTCGTCGTGATGGCGGTAAAGCCGGTCACGTTGGGAGCCCCGTAGACAAACCCGGCACTGGCCCCGTTGGCTGTCAGCGTCAGGAATGTGGGCCCACTCGCGGAAATAGCCAATGTCCCAGCAGTTAGATTGGGGCTGGCCGTCGTCCCTAACGAACCAGTGTCATTCGAGAGCGACACTATGTTGGCGCTCAACACATCGCCAATCGGCCCGGTGAGCCCCAAACTGATGGTGGCGCTGGCACTCGCCGCCGCCGCCGCTTCGACGCCGATAAACATAAAGGCATCAACGCCACCCGCCCATCCCGTGATGTTGACATTGGTCAGCAGCGTGTTGAGGCCGTCGCCAATATTGCCAACCTGGACGCCGCCGGTTGAGTTCTTAACGTTGACGGTGGTTAGACCGGTGATATCGCCTTGAAAGCCGGAGAAGACGAATTCAGTGCCCGTGATGTTGGCCGTCGTGATGCCCGTCAGCGTCACGTTCGTGGCGTAGGGCGGATTCGCGCCAATGGTGAGGAAGGTGGTCACATCATTCAGCGTGCCGCCACCACCGGTGTCAGTAAGTACGTCGCCCGAGACCAGGGTGTTGTTGCCAATGCCGCTGAACACCGATACGGCCGGTAGCGCGTTAAACGTCGCACCGGGCAATGGGGCCGTGATGTTTACAATAGTAATAGGGAGGTTGTAGACGTTGCTACCGGGTCCGCTCTGGAACGGAAGCGGAACCGGCTCAGCCCCAAGAGCAATACCTGCTACGTAGCTACCTTGCGCGTTGTCGAACAGCGCATTCGCGACCTGCTGCTGCAGCGTAGCTCCAGTGGGGTTAAGAAGCGCAACACCCACCGCCTCGCCAAACGCAGCACCGTAGGCCGCAAGGGTAGGGGTATCGCCGCCGGCGGCGCCGGGATTCCCGGTATAAAATGCCTCCCAGTACTGGACCCATCCCTGAATTGCAGAGGCACTAGTGCCGGTGATATTCTGAACCGCAATGGCGAAATTCCCAGCACTCATTGTACCAAAAGTTGTCGCGAAAGCGTTGCTGGGGATATTATTGCCGTTGGCCAATGCCAAACCGAGCGCCTGGGCAGCATAAACCGTCGGGTTATAACCTTGGGCAATGGCCTGCGCGACTTGCGGCGGCAAAAATACCGTTGAAAGCGAGGTCAGATCAGCCACTGTATCGGTTACACCGAACATCAGCGAATCGACGCCCATCGCCACCTGGGACAGCGAGATATTACTCGCAAGCAATTGGTTCGCATAAGAAGCTACGGATACTGTGGCGCCCGTCGCATTGATCGCCGCCGCCTCGGTGGTCGCCTCAGACGAATTCGTGAAGAACTCGATACCCAATTGCAACTGCTCAAGGTCGGAGACCGCGACCGGAAGGACATAAAGTGACATGGTTGGAGCTCCCGAGGGTTACTGGGTTGATAAATTGAACGGCGCAGTTTTGCGTATACAGCATTATCCATACCCTTGGCAAGCGGGTCTGAACTTTTGTTCTGACTTTTTCGTGATCTGGCGTTTCCCCCGCGTTTGTCATGGCTTAGGCACGTGTCCGGCACCCCTGCAGGGCAGTCATTGAGGAGCGCAGTCAAGAGGGATTGATGAATCTAACCAATGGTCGCCGATTGCCGTGGAAAAGGGCGCATTGATTCCTCGGCCTGCTACAGGTCAACCGTGCCGGCCGATTTTCAGGCCGCGGCGATGCCCATGTTATGCGGGGGCTGGGAAACCGGAACACATGGTGCTCGACGGCACAACCTATCGCTGGACTGGAGCGAGGCCGATTTTCGTGGTTCGACCGCCCCGGCTGATGCCGATCGCCTGATTTTTCTCCCCTTCCTCCGCTCGCCTCGCGGTGAGCTTTCACAATGCTGGTATCGACCAGATGCACGCTGTCGCGCGATTTCAACGCCATAAATGAAGCAAGCGATCGCAAGCATAGCTTCATCACTTTTGGTCAGTCGGCAAAGCCAAATTTACGGTCGGTAATAACTCAACGCGACGGACCATTACTCCGAACTGTCGCGCGTCTGCTCCCGGTAGCGTGTCGAGGGAATCAACGTCGAAATCGATATTGAGGAGCGGTCCTGCATTAAGTGTCGTTGGGGCCACCTCCGCCTCATACACGATGTTGCCCTCCGCCACCGTTCGCCGATAATGAAGCTTCTCGCCGTTTACGCGAAGAGTAAGGCGTTCGATATTCCTCGTAGATATTGCATAGCCCACGACGACGCGCAAAATCGAAGGGCTATGGCAAGCTGCGGGAAGGGTCAGGCGTGCTGAGCGACTTATCGTCCAACGCATCGGCCCCTTGGCATCTCGCTCCCCGACGCTCCAACCGCTCGATAGAACATCCCGATCCGCGGTCCACATGATCGGACAAAGTTGCGCTGGATCGAGCGCGGGCAAAGTGATCGGTTTGTCACGGTTCCATTCCACCTGATATCCGGCAAAATCGTCACGATTTGCGGTTGTTACACGTTGTGCGCTGTGACCCCTAACCTTCAGGATCCGGATCTGCTGATAGGGGACCGTTCCACCCCAAACTTTGGCGCCGCTCACCCCCTCGGAATCAGGACCGAAGCGAACCGGCCACCAGGAGGACCATAGGCTGCTCGGAGCATGATACCAGGGAATCAGCCGAAACGAGACGTCATCCCTGTGCAGCCACACGCGCGCAATCACTGGGCTCAGCGTGTCGGAAGATCGCCAATTGAGCTGGCTGTCCTCGTCCAGCATGACAAGCAGCTGGATCGGAGCCTGTCGACCCATCGCAAAGTCTTCCGCGACAATGCGCAGGATGCCGTCGCGCACATAGCTTTCCTGACGGGTAATTTCAATCTGCCGCGAGTTATAGCCGAGCGAAAGCGACACCCCCAATCCGATCGCGACAGAAACCGCACCAACCCACAACCGCAGCCGCAGCCAGCCCGGTTGCGACGTCAATGCCAAAAGCAATGCCACCAAAGTGAGTAGCAAGGCAGGAGTCATAAGCTGGTACATCATCGGCCAACGCGTGCCGGTCGTCCACACGTTGGAGCTGCTTTCAAGTACAACCGTTGGTGCTGCAACGCAGGCAAGAATGATGGCAACATCGATCAGCTGTGGCAGCGCGATAACCGATGCATTTGCCGGAGCGCTGCGCTCGCGCTGTCGCAAAGCCAAAAATGCAATGACGCAACAACCAACGCCGCTGGCAATGAAGGCAACGCGATCCGGCGAGTTAGCAACCCATGAATAAAATAGCGCGAGATCGCTACTCCAGACGCCTTCTCGGAGAGACCCTAACAGGCGGCCAACAGAAAATTGCAACGAGACCGACTCCGCTACGCCTAAACCCATGGTGGTCTGCCAAATGAGCAAAAACAGTCCAAATAAAACGAGATACGGAACAGTCTCGAGCATGGCAGCCCAGGCCCGATTGATGATGGAACGCAGCAAACCGCGTTGAATGGCCGGTGCATGTCGAAACGCAAGGTAGCCAATAGCCAGCACCGCACCACACTGGATCGTGTAGGTTGCGAAAGCGACAAACCAAGTAATGAGCGAAATTGCGTAGAGGAAGTAACGCCTTCGTCCGCCCGCGATGAAATGCACGTAACTCGCCACGCTTAATATCGAGGCGGCAAGGGCACCGTGGAAATTCCAAATGATTTGCTCAGTGTAGCGATTAGCCATCCAAACCACGACCAACATCGCAAGGCCAAGTGCGAAGGCGCGCGCCTTAGGACTCGCGACCATCAAAACCATGTAGTAGGTGGAAATGGCGAGGACAGCAGCAATCGCATAACGCAATGCGAGCAGACCGGAATCAAAGTTCAGAATGATTTTTCGCGCCGCGATGTACCACCAGGGCGACAGTGGATTGCGATGGTCCAATGCCCACAATAAACGCGCGGCATCTTCGCCATTTCCTCGACGCAGCATATCTATCCAATTATCATCTTCGCCAAAGGGATAAATATCGAAACCGGCGCTGAAGCCAAGCGCTCCGAGCATCGCGATCAGAAAGATCAGGGCCGCAATGCTCGCCAAGATATATACAATATCGACAAAAGCCGGCGTTGGACGCCAACTAAACGGTACAGCCGTCACGCGCTTACGAAGAAATAGCTCGGTCCAAGATCTGCGCAATGGACGTTCCTCGCTCGCTGTCGATGTCGCTTCCAGCGGCTTTTTCGCGCGGAAATGAGACAGGCTGAGCCGATTCATCGGTGTGTTTTAGTCTGTCCCAGCAGCGGCGGAAAGGATTGACTGGAGCGCAACGATCTTGGAAGCATGCCAATCGGGCTAATAGGGAGCGACGTTGTTGGGGAGGTCTTTCGACCAGCGGTAATAGAGGTTCTGAACGATCCCCTCGCGGCGGCAGAGCTTGGCGATACTGTCCTCGCCGCGCAGGCCTTTCAGTACGATGCCGATTTTATCGTCTGCCGAGAAGTGCCGTCGTGTCGCACGACGGATTGTCACCGCGGTCGAAGCAAAGCCTGCATCGCCAGCAGTAGGGTTTGCACCGATGGGTTTGAAGATCCGAAGGCGACCGCAAAGGCGGTGCTTCCGTCTTCAATGTTGAAAGAGCAGTGCGGGTGATCGCTACACAAGCGAATTGCGCAGTGAAAACGGAGAACGTTGAGGTATCTGCCAACAAATGCATCGGAACCTGTAGCATTAGCCGTCGATCAGGGCGATGAATGTCGACGCACGACTCGCGCTGGAACCCCCCTGGCGGTAGCGTCAGAAGGTATATTTCGCACTACGCAGGCACCGGCGCCTATTGTGGCGCGGTCGCCTATGTTGATTCCTGGAATTGCGCTTGAACCTATGCCAATGAAAGCAAGTCGCCCGATCATCACATTTCCTGCAATCGCACACCCCGGCGCAACATGAGATCCTTCTCCGACACGGCAGTCGTGATCAATTGATGCGCCTGTATTAATGATCACGAAATCGTCGATCTGTGCATCCGCATTGACGCTCGCACCGGCCATGATGGCGATACCTCGGCCCAGACGAGCGCTTGGCGAAACAGCGGCCATGGGACTGATGGCATTCACGATTTCAAAGCCGAGGCGCTCCAGACTCAGCCCCATGGCAAGTCTGCGTTCGTTATTACCTATCGCAACAAACGCGTGACTCAGTCCCGTTTTGCGCAGCCGCGAAAGGTCAGAATCTGTCCCGACGATAGGTACTCCGAGGACCGATCCGGTGGATGCCTCCTGGACGACGAGCCCAACTGGCTCGTAGCTATGAGCTGCGCGAAAAAGCTCAATGACCACTTTTGCGTGGCCTGCCGCTCCAATCAGCAAGAGGGATGACGAAATGGGCAAACCAGTTACTCAGTGCCGTGAGGGGATCAAGGTACTCGCCACTCGCGACCGCCGGCCACGTCTTTCTTGCTGAGCAAGCCTAGCGTTTCGGGAGTGCCACCGCTGTCTTCAGTTCCACGAAGTCTCAGTTTCTCGTATGTTTTGCGAGCAAGGCAGCGCAGCTCGCCGATGAGAATGTCGCTTGCCCACGCCAGCGGGGCGGTCGGACCCTATAGCATAACGGTGATGCATGAGTTCCAATCCTGCTCACAGACAGCATCTACGCAGATGCTTGGCTTGATTGAGCCATCTGCTGCTGAATAAAGGCCAACCGCGAGAGTACGCTCACCTGATTCATAGACATAAGTTGCCCATGCGCCACAACCAAAGCCGATGCCTTGCGTAGCTTGAGAAAGGTCTTATCATCGAGCGCGTTCAACGCTGGCTCGTCGACACGACAGAGACCACTGACGCTAATGTGTTGATTGCCGACCTGAACAGTCAATGGCCAGGGCTTGATGACCCCGGCCTCGGCGAGAGCCGCAGTCGCCAAGTCGGTTATCGTTTGGTCATGCTCAAGCCGGCGGAGGAATTCCGTAATCACATTTGTCGCGGCCGATGGCCTGCCATCCGGCTCGAAGAACTTTTCGACGTTTTCCCCGGCGTCATCAACGATCAGGCCGCTGTCTTCGTCGATGCCCAACGTCGCAGGTTCGGCGCCTTCAAAGCGGACGAGAGAAAACGGGTAGCCGCGCAACACAACTGGCACGTAGCCGCCGAGCCATTGCCCTGTCGGCCCCACAAAAACGTTGCATCCCTTCGTGACAGCCATCAGCGCCACCGGCAAATAGTGCCCCGCTCGCTCGACGAAGCCGATCGGCATTGCCGAAACAGCGTGCGCGAATTCCGACCCTCCAAGCGGCACTACACTTTCGGTAGCCGCAAAGTCATAGCTTGCTGGCCGACGCCAACCCTTGCCGGCATGCCGTTCGGGATCCACGGGAACGATCTTCACCATCAGATAACTCCTTCAAACTTGATGCCCACAAGGGCTGCAAACTTTCGATCTTTTTTCAACCAGCCGATGCTTGCTCCCAACCGGCAGTGGCGCGTGCTCGCCTGGCCCTCTGGACAGCAGCATTTTGGGCCGTGGCGCCCGCCGACTGGCTTGCCACACCCGCAACTCAGAAATCAAGAGAGTCTTCAGGTCCGATGCGAATCGAAGCCCCAATGAAGGAATCACAACCGATTCATCTGACTCAACATCTTCTGGAATCGGCTCTCAGGGCAGTTGTCTTCGTTGGTAGCGCTCCCACATCGTCTTATAGGCTGCCTCGATGTGACGGCGAAACAGATCCGTGTCGAACAGCGGGTAAGTTTCACGATTTGCGATGAGTCTCATCCTAATATCGCCGAGCGCTTGGCTGTCCCGCGCTAGGTGCAACGCCAGAGCTTCATAGTCTTTGAGGTTGTGAGTCACGAGTTCCGGTAGCCCAACTGCGTGAAGAAGGCTTCCCGCCATGCGCGCAGCAAAGGCTTCGCCAGCGCACGTGACCAACGGTAGGCCAGCCCAAAGCGCGTCACTGGCGGTCGTACCAGCATTGAAAGGAAGGGTGTCCAAAAATAAATCCGCAAGCTGATATCTCGCCAGATAATCGGAGTAGCCGACTCTCCGCGCAAAAATGAGCCGGTTGGCCGCAATCCCTCGGTCTTCCGCCTCACGCCGCAGATTGCGCTCCGCACTCTCGTTGTCGCCCAACAGCCACAATACGCTGCCCTCGACTCGATCCAAGAGCCGCATCCATATGTCGAACATCGCAGGCGTAATCTTCCAAACGCCGTTAAAGCAGCAGAAAACAAACCCCTCTGCTGACAATCTAGCCTCTTCCCGCGTCGGCACATGCGCCCCGATCTCACGCTTTCTGTCGTTGACTTGAAAGCAGTTCGGCAGATGGACAATCTTCTCCGTATAGAACGGCTGGTGTTCGAACGGCGCCACCATGTTGTCGGCAATGATGTAGTCGATGAACTCCGCCCCCGTTGTGCCAGGGTAACCAAGATAGTTCACCTGAATTGGCGCCGCACGATATGCAAAAATCCCGAGCCGTGAATCCCGCGTATTTCCCATCAGGTCAATCGCAATATCAATCTGAAGATCGTATAAAAGCTTAGCGACTTCTTGATCGCTCTTTCTCCGTACATCATGACACTCATCAAATGCAGCAACGAGTCGCCTTCTCATCTCGCTATGGTCATCAACACCGAATGAGATACCGACAATTTTGAACCGCGAACGATCGTGCTGCTCTACCAGCTCAGCTATCAGATGCGCTACTGCGTGTGAGCGAAAATCGGCGGAGAGATATGCGATCCACAGTTTGTCGTGACGCCATGTCATGCCGGTACACAAAGGTCGCGGGAGCGACGGAATCTTGTCAGCCACAAAGTTCCTAGCGCATTGCAGTTGCAGCGCGGCATCACCGCTGTAACCGAGCAACACGAAGGGAGAAATAATCTTCTTCTCCGAGACGTGTGCGATCACTTCATCTGCAACATTCCGACGCCAGTCACAGATCCTGTTGACGCAATCGATGATCCCGTTGAAAGCATGGGCAAGATCGGGCTTCACCGCCAGCGCGCGATCATAGCTGGTCAGCGCTTCGTCGAGCCGCTGCAAGTCCCTCAGTACATTGCCGCGGTTGTTAAAGGCCTCTGCATAATCCGACTTGAGTGCGATCGCCTTGTCGTAGCTCGCCAGCGCCTCGTCGAGTCGCTTCAGCTCCTGCAGCGCATTGCCGCGGTTGTTGAAAGCATCGGCAAGGTCGGGCTTGAGTGCGATCGCCTTACCGTAGCTCGCCAGCGCCTCGTCGAGCCGCTTCAGCTCCTTCAGCGTATTGCCGCGGTTGTTGAAGGCCTCCGCATAGTCGGGCTCTAGCGCGATCGCCTTGTCGTAGCTCGCCAGCGCCTCGTCGAGCCGCTTCAGCTCCTTCAGCGCATTGCCGCGGTTGTTGAAAGCATCGGCAAGATTTGGCTTGAGAGCGATCGCCTTGTCGTAGCTCGCCAGCGCCTCGTCGAGCCGCTTCAGCTCCTGCAGCGTATTGCCGCGGTTGTTGAAGGCTTCCGCATAATCGGCCTTGAGCCCGATCGCCTTGCCGTAGCTCGTCAGCGCCTCATCGAGCCGCTTCAGCTCCTGCAGCGTATTGCCACGGTTGTAGAAGGCTTCCGCATAATCGGGCTTGAGCGCGATCGCCTTGTCGTAGCTCGCCAGCGCCTCGTCGAGCCGCTTCAGCTCCTTCAGCGCATTGCCGCGGTTGTTGAAGGCTTCCGCATACTCGGGCTTGAGCCCAATGGCCTTGTCGTAGCTCGCCAGCGCCTCGTCGAGCCGCTTCAGCTCCTTCAACGCATTGCCGCGGTTGTTGAAGGCTTCCGCATAATCGGGCTTGAGCCCAATGGCCTTGTCGTAGCTCACCAGCGCCTCGTCGAGCCGCTTCAGCTGCTTCAGCGCATTGCCACGGTTGTTGAAGGCTTCCGCATAATCGGGCTTGAGCCCAATCGCCATGTCGTAGCTCGCCAGCGCCTCGTCGAGCCGCTTCAGCTCCTTCAGCGCATTGCCACGGTTGTAGAAAGCTTCCGCATAATCGGGCTTGAGCCCAATCGCCTTGTCGTAGCTCGCCAGCGCCTCGTCGAGCCGCTTCAGCTCCTTCAGCACAGCGCCGCGGTTGTGGAAGGCCTCCGCGTAATCCGGCTTTAGCGCGATCGCCTTGTCGTAGCTCGCCAGCGCCTCATCGAGCCGTTTCAGCTCTTTCAGCGCAGCGCCGCGGTTGTTGTGCGCAAAGGCAGCTTTGCGATCTATCTTCAAGGCAGCGTCGATTAGTCTGACCGCCTCGGCATGGTCGCCCCGTTGATGATAAATGACACCGAGCAGGTGCAGACTATCGAAATGATGTGGTTGCACTTTCAGGAGCTGGCTATAAATCTTCTCGGCTTCCGCCAACCGACCGGCTTGATGAAGTGCCAGCGCCCGGCTGAATGCTGACGCTAGCTCAAGCGACCTTGTCGGCGAGAGGTTTTGCAAAGGTCTTTGTTGTTGACGTCCGAACCGCTTTGCCCTGTGCCCGGAACGGAACTGCGATTTATTCTTCATTACCGCCTATTAATCGAGAATTTCCCCAATGACCTCCATTGCGACGTGAATATTGGCAATTTCCAGCTTGCCTGCAAGACGGATGCGAGGAAGCGGACGGCCACCGGCACCTAGGATGGCCGGGTGACTGAGCTGCGCTTTTTATCTGGCATTCAGACATACTCCGGCTGTCGGTTGCTCTTGAGCGCGTGACAATCGAGCGTCTCACGCTGGCAGCTCTGTTCGCGATCAACCGCAAAATCTCCTGGAACATTTGCCTTTGTATGGCGACCCTCCGCCATCTGGACGACGACATAGCGTCGATGGATCTCACCACGTCGCGCCGATCTTGATGAGCTTTCCTCCAGACTCGTCTGCAACCAATCCTTGATCGGCTCGGGCGTTGCCACCGTCCACAGGAAATTGCCGAGATTGTAGGCCACCGCATGAAGCTGGAGCGGTGCAGGGTTGGCCGCGAATGTCCAGCACGAGAGCCGCATCCATTTGATCGCGCCTTCCTTGATCCACAGAAGGCGACGACCCGCTCGGCGGACGACTCATGTTCGCTACGATGAAGCCCGACCCATGGATAAAGCTCGCCTGGATCGTGAGCGCCGGACACAAAGGCAGCTCGATCACGCTGGTCGAGCGCAAAACCCTGCTAGCCAAAACATCAAGTTACGGCGCGCGACCGCCCGCGCAACACAAAAGGCAGCCGAGCGTTGCCTCAAGCCTATCGGCAGCTCTGGTTTCAAGACGCACCATTGTCTGGTATCATTGCGTAGCCTTTCATGCGTCACGTCGCCATCGCTTCAGCGAATGAACTGTTGCCCTCCTATCCTGGGCCGCAGACGGTTGAGCGACAAACCTCGCTTGCGATTAAGACGCGAGCAGCGGAATGCGGTTAATGACAGTTCCATTCAATGATACCAAGCGTCGCTTCGCTACATCTCGCGACGAGCTGCTGTCGGCCTGGGCGGCAGTGCTTGACCAGGGCGTTTTTGTCGGTGGCCCTTCGATCACGGCATTCGAACAGGAATTTGCAGCGTATTGTGGTGCAGCACATTGTGTAGCTCTCGCCAACGGTACCGATGCACTGGAATTTGCCCTTCGAGGCCTCAATGTGAGGTCCGGTGATGAAGTTATCACCGTTGCTAATGCAGGCGGATACACTACTGCAGCGTGTCACATCATTGGTGCTACACCCGTCTACATCGACGTAAGCCCTGCCACGTGTCAACTCGATATCAACGAAATTGAGGGGGCGTTGAGCGATAAGACGCGCGCGATCGTCGTCACGCATTTGTATGGATACATGAACGACGTGTCCGAAGTGCGATCGCACCTTCGTTCCCTAGGCCGCGAAGATCTCGCCATCATTGAAGACTGTGCCCAGGCGCATGGCGCAACCATTGATGGCCGGTCAGCTGGTACTCTGGGTGACGTTGGAGCATTTAGTTTCTATCCTACAAAGAATTTAGGGGCTGTCGGAGATGCCGGCGCAGCGTTGTGCCGCGATGTTGATGTGGCGCAAAGGATCAGACAACTGAAGCAATATGGCTGGACCTCAAAATATCACTCTGTGTTGCCGGGCGGGCGCAATAGCCGTATGGATCCCTTGCAGGCCGCGGTTTTGAGTCGGCAATTGGCCACCCTCGCTGATTCAAACTTGGCGCGGAGGAAGATCTGTGACCTCTATGCCGACAATCTTCCCCTTGGCTGGACCATCGTGCGAGGCAGCGGCTCGCAGTTTGTTGGACACCTGGCCGTGGCAATCGCACCTGATCCGACTGCGCGAGAGCGGGCCTGCCAAGTGCTTGCCGAGCACCAAATTGGCTATGACATTCATTATCCAATTCTTGATTGCGATCAGCCAGCCTGGCAAGGACTAGGGCGCAACTCGAGTGATCTGAACGTCAGTCGCCTATTGACGTGCAAAGTCATTTCTCTACCGTGCTTTGCAGAAATGGCTTCAAATGAGCTGGGACAAGTAATCGATGCTGTTCGCGCCTTCCGATAATACCGATCAGCAGCTTTCTCTGGATGGGAAAGCGGTTGTGCACAGCCTGGTAATTCCGGTGTACCGCAATGAGGAAAATGTTCCTGACCTCCTGCAGGCACTGGAGGAATTGGGGCGGAACATTCCTGCGTTGGAGGTGGTATTTGTAGTTGATGGTTCTCCCGATAGATCCGCAGAAGCTTTAGCCAGAGGTCTCACGAGGGCTACTTACGCTTGGCAGCTGATCGAATTGTCTCGCAACTTCGGATCCTTCGCGGCGATCCGCCAGGGTCTCGCTCTCGCATCCGGCCGCCAATTTGCGGTCATAGCTGCCGATCTGCAAGAGCCGCCGTACTTGGTTCAGGAGTTTTTTAATCGGTTGGGCAAAGGCGACGTGGACCTCGTCGTTGGAGTTCGCGCGTCCCGAAATGATCCACTAGTGACAAAGTTGCTCTCACGATTGTACTGGCGGATGTATCGGACCCTTATAATGCGCGACATTCCCCCTGGTGGGGTTGACGTTTTTGGCTGCAACCAGGCTTTTCGGGAAGCGCTGATGAGTCTTGAGGAACGTAACAGTTTTCTGATAGGCCAGCTATTCTGGTTGGGATTTCGTCGCAGCGAAGTTGGCTATGAACGGCGCGCCCGCACCGTCGGCAAGAGTGCGTGGAAGTTTCGTCGTCGATTGCGCTATATGTTGGATAGTGTTTTTGCTTTTTCTGATCTTCCAATCAGCATGCTGCTATGGCTGGGCACGCTAGGCACCCTAGTAGCAGCGACTTCGACGATTATTCTCATGACTGCGTGGTCATTTGGATTGATTCAGGTTCGCGGTTACGTGCCGATCATGCTCGCTGTGATGTTCTTTGGATCTCTCCTCGTATTCGGCCAAGGGATCATTGGCTGCTATGTTTGGCGCGTAGCCGAGAACACCAAAAAGCGACCTTTGTCCGTTATCCTGTCGCACCGCCATGGACACGCTTTAATGCTGGGTTCAGAATCTCCACCGGCGACGTCTGAGTTGCCGTGACCGAGATTTCTTTCCGTTCAAGATGGATTTATCGGGCGACCGGCATTGGCAATGGTGTTCCCCGCGTTCGGGGCGAATATCGTAAGCAGCCATCCTGTCGCCGGGCACAAGTCGCACCAGCCCGGCCGTGTCAACGCCGCGATACTCTTGACGAGAAGCGCACCGCAGCACTTCCCGCCCAGCCGGCCTTCGTTCCGCTCTCTTCCCAAATCCGGTCAAAACTGGCCTCAGTGAAAGCACTCCGACCTTCTCGTGCCGAACCTGCGAGATGCAAACGCCGGCACCCAACCATACGATCGCCCGCAGGCGGACAGGCTCTGAGCTTTTGGTGCGCATCGCCGTCTCCAACTTTGACGAGACCACCTGCCGCTGTACCGCCAGACCGAGATTTACGCGCGCCCGGGATGGTGTTGCCGTGGAGACTTCGACGCTATCCGGCTAGGTTGGCGACGGTGGCGGGACCGGCGCCGCTCGTCGAGGCGGTGCGCGCGATGTCACCGCGTTTCTGAATTGTTCTCCACAGGGTCTTGACACTCGCGATTAACGGAATAGACAATTAAAATAGCGGAAAGCGAATCAAGATGTACACGAACGCGCGCAGAAGCGACCCCGATGTGCAGGAACTACGTCGGGCCGCAGGTGATTGGCTTCGCCAACTGCGGGAACAACGGGGTCTTTCCCAGAGGGATCTTGCAAAGCTGGTTGACGCCGAATACTACACCTTCATCTCGCAACTCGAAATGGGTCGGGGCCGGGTCCCTCCTCACCGCTACAAACTTTGGGCTGACGCTCTTGGTGTCACGCCCAAAGTGTTCGTCAAGACGCTGCTCCGTTATTACGACCCAGTGACATACAGCCTGCTTTTCGACGACGAGCCGCCTAAAGAAAAAGAAGAGAAAGCGGTCGCTGCTGAGTAGGGGCGGGCATATGGCTCTTAACGTGGTTTCTTTTGCAGATCGAATATCGCGGCACTGCGGCTGGAGCAATGAGGAATTTGCTGAGCTGTACCGGGTCGAGCATGCGCTTTCGCAGACGGGCATTCCGCTCGAAACCGATTACGGAATTACCGACGAGGGCGACCCATGGTTTGTATTTTGTCGGTGCGAGGGTGAGGTTCTCGTCCACATCGCGCGATACGATGGTTTGTATCGTCTGTGCTCGCCTGCCCTGCCGCAGCCTCTTACAGGCCTCAGCTTTACTGCCCTGACGAAATCCTTTGTTTCAGGGTTGCGCGCCCCGGTGCAGCAGAGTGCCGGCGTCTCCATTCATCCCGCCGCGCTGCTGAGCGTTCTCGTCGCGGCTATTTTCTATGCCTTCGATTTTCATTCCAATCCGGGTCATGCAGAGAACGCATCGCTGGTGTTCGAGCGCGAGGTGCGGTCTTCCGATTTGCTTCACGAAGACCGGACCGGCGATGCATTGAGCCACACTTTCGTTGACAGCGTCTCCGCATTTTGCAATCGAACCTCGGAAGCGGTTTCGTCCATATTAACGAAGGTGGAGGCGGCAGCCGCCGCGGTGGCGATTACGGTTGCCGTATTGGCGGACCGCGGGCATGCGGATTCCCGCGCCGATTCCGACGCGGACAGTGCCGCTGCAAATGCTGTCGCTGACCATCAAGATCGCTCGACGGACCGGACCATCGTCGCCGACCTCGCGCCGGCACCAGAGCAGCACCATGCAAATGCAGACGATAGCGCGCCTTCTCAGATAATGGCCGCTTTCGGCGATCTTACGGAATTGGCGCCGGACGCCGTTCAGGCTTTGCCGATCCCGCCGGCGGTAGCAGCGCTCCAAGGTGCGGTCGGCAACGACAACGCGCCGAGCGCGGGGTCGAACCCGGCCCAGTCTGAGAACGCCGACGCAGCGAGTACGCAGCTCGACGGCAGCACTTGGGCCGCGCTTGCTAATGAAATTACGGTCGCGTTTGCGGCGGCCTCGAGCTTGCACAACAACGGTCCAGCTGACAGCCTGCCCGTCACTCTCACCGAGCCGCAGGCCGACAATCAGGACGGCAGCCACCACAGCGTCGATCTCACGCTTGCCGGTGGCGATGCCGCGTCCCTTTCCGGCAATCAGAATGTCGGAGCGGTCAATATCAGCCTGGCGAGCGGCGGCGGAAGCGTCGATCTGTCCGCTGCCGGCGGCGTCGACGTGATCACGGTTGCGGGAGACGGCAGCCTGCTGATAGCCGGCATCGCATCATCCGGAAGCCCGGAAATCATCATCGCTCCCCATTTCGACGTGAGCTTGACCTTCGGCACCGGGTCGGCCGACACCACTCCCGTGATCCGGCTATCGGGTCTAGACCAGTTGTCGCTGACCGATGCGCCCGGCGCGTCGCTCACGCTTGACAGCGAGGGCAGCGGGACGAACCGGGTCGCGATTGGCGACGCAGCTGTTTCCGGAGGGGCGGCATTAAACCTCACTGTCGCCGGCACGCAGAACCTAATGCTCCAGGAATCGGCAGCCGCATTCGACAGCACGTTTTTCAACACGTCGACATATTCCGGCAGCCTGACGATCGCTCTCGATCTTGAGAACACGTCTCAGTCGCTCGATCTGTCAAAGGTGAGCGCAGCGAATTACATCCTCACCGACGGCGTCGCCTCCGTAGATGCCGCAAACGGCGCTCAGATCCAATTGGGCAACAATCTCAACATAGTCGAAGTGTCGGTCGCGGGCACGACTACCAGCGCGCCGGGAACGCTTTTGTTTGACCTAGGTGGCGGGTCAGGACAGCCCGGACTGGGGTTCGTCAATCTCCTTGAACCGTTACTTACGTCGGATGTCGTGCTCAACTCCGGCGGCGCAGGGGCGGGCGCCAATACGGTTCGCATGCTAAGCGATTCGACATTGGCCTTGCTGACGTTGACCGGCGATTCCGCTCTGACGATCGGCGCGATCGAGGGTCCCACCGCAACCGACAGCCAAAACATAACAATCAACGCGCGCGACTTGTCGGGGGCACTGGCCCTGGATGTCAGTGATATTTTGGATACCGCGGCTGGCGGCCGGTCGATCATCGTCATCGGCGGATCCGGCAGTAATGTTCTAACGAATCTCACCGCGACCGAGAGCACGAACTTCATTCTCGGGCCAGGGCAGAATACGATCAATATTGGCGCCGGCAGCGTCAGCGACAGCGTCGGTGGCCTGACGTCCAGCACGGCGATCAATATCGGGTCCGCTGGATACGCCGACATTATCGTCAACGAACTAAATGCCGGGACAAAGCAGGTATCAATCGACGGGCAAACAAGCCTCATCGCCGCGGCGCAGGCCGCGTGGGGCCTTGCCGGTTCAAGTATCGCTCATGAGGCCGTGCTTTTTACCTACCAGGATGCCGAATATGCGTTCGTCGACGTAAGCGGCAGCCATATCTTCGATCCGGCTAACGACGCAATCATCAAGTTGCTCGGGGTTCCGGCCACGGCGAATCTGGCCGGCGTTTTCCATTCGGCCTAGGGGATTTCCCGGCTAGTTTGGTTCGGCGTTTCGGGTGTCATGCCGCGCGAAATGCGGCGCATCCAGTAGCTACCTGACTGGCCGAAACGCTGGACTTTGCCACAATTCCGTCCCGCGCCTAACGCTAGACCCGCTCGAGGCTCGCGGCGGGCTATCCACGAGGAAAGGCAACGGGTGACGCCAGTCATGGCATGGTGGCTCACGCACTTGTGGCACCGCGATGGTGCTGAATCCGCGGCCAAGGCCTTGCCGAACGAATGAGACAACGCAGGAGATCAAGAATCATGGCCTGCAAGAGGGCAGAACAGATCTCTTGGTTTGATTTCCCTGTGCGGGACCATTACCACTGGAGTGGCGTTCAATCGACTCCTGCCGGGGGCGTGCTCACCGTGTGCCGCCAAAGCCAACGGAGAGAAGGACTAGTATAGAACCGGCCACTTTATTGGGATACATGAATGGATTTGGGCACATCAATTCACCATCCGTCCAACTCTGAGACTAAGCGTCGCATCGACCGTGTCCACTGGTACCACGAGTTCGATTTTGGTAACGGACTGCGCGCAGTGGTGAAAACGCCCGATGCCCAGTCGCATCGCGCGTTGTGGCGCTTTATAGAAGCCGAATTGGATAAAATCGATTTTACCGAAAAGACGGTCCTCGACATTGGCTGCTGGGACGGGTACTGGTCGTTCTATTCCGAACGCCGAGGGGCAAAGCGGATTCTAGCAACGGACGACAGTACTCAGAACTGGGCGGGTGCAGCGGGTTTTAACCTTGCAAAAGAACTACTCAAGTCCTCGGTGGAATCCGACTTGCAGCTATCTGTCTATGATCTTCACCGACTGAATCAGAAGTTCGATATCATTTTGTGCCTAGGTGTTTATTATCATCTGATCGATCCATTTTACGCGTTCACGCAAATCAGACATTGTTGCCATGACGATTCCATCGTAGTCTTTGAAGGCGATGCTTTCTTTCAGTTACTCCAAACGCCTGCCCAATCGGGGGCGTTGTATAGCAGAGATGTGCGACAAGCTCCGCGATTTGTTCCTGAACCAGATACGCTGCGCTTTCTTATCAATTCGGCCTATTTCAATATTATCGCTGAGTCGGTGCTTCCTCTGTCAAAACCGACGAGTGAGGACTTGCCGCCGATTGGCGTCAACCGGATGCTGCTGGTATGCCGCCCGTTTCGCGGTATCAACGACTGCCATGAATACCAGCCGCCATTTGGACTTAAACAGTATGATGGTCGTCGCGACCTGCCGCCGGAGAGATGGTCCGGTCTTCACGTGGGTTCCGATGGCCCCGAAAGTGCGAAAACTCTCGACACTACCCCCTCCGCGCTTACCTGACCTCTGGTTGAGAAGCGAGTGAACGGAATTCTCGATAATCCGAAATATAGCCAGACTTGTTGTAAGCGTCGGATGCGAGCACTAACAGAACGGCATCAGCACTGTGTCCGTACTGCATGCTCCAGATACGCGGCGGCAAATAGATGCCCCTGTCCGGATGGGATAGCTTTATCGCGTAGGCGCGTTGGCCGTCGTCCACAGCGACACTAATTTGTCCGGAGACTGCCACAAAGAACTGCTGACTGAAATGATGAGCGTGGTTTCCTCGCGCCTCACCAAAAGGAACCTTATCGACCAAGAAGAAGCGTTTGGGAACGAACGGAATTGCTCCCTCGTCGGCGACGAATAGCCGGCCACGCGTTTCTGTGCGGGTCTTGAGGTTGACCAGAGAGGGGCCGTAGTCCTCGGGTAAAGCGTTTAGGAGTTCATCTGTTTCCACCGCCCCCGCGTAGCCCACTACACGCCCGGGGTTGCCGACCACGATCGCCCGAGACGGAACGTCGCGGGTCACTACTGCTCCAGCTCCTACCATTGCTCCGAGGCCGATACGAATGTCGGGAAGAACCGTTGCGTTGGCACCGATTGAAGCATCATCTTCGACAATCGTCTGACCATAGACGGACGGATACTGCTTGGATCTCGGAAACTTATCATTAGTAAAGCTCGCATTGGGGCCTATGAATACGCCATTGCCGAGCCTCACGCCGTTCCACAGCTGCACACCGCTTTTCACAGTGACGGAATTGCCAATCGTCACATCGTCCTCGATGAAAACGCCGTCGCAGATGTTGCAATCGCACCCTATTCGAGCGCCCGGCAACACATGGGCGAACGCCCAAATCTGGGTGCCCTTCCCTACGTTGGATGTCTCACAGATGCCTTGCGGATGGACAAAAAACCCTGTCACGAAAGCTCCTCGCTTGACCATTAAGTTTTCGGATCTTTATGTATGTCTCGTGTGCCCGCAGGGAGCGGGACGGAAGGCCACGGCAGCGTTGCGGCGGGCGATCCAGTTATCGCTCGGAGATACGGATAGGACGAGGTTGAACCCGATAGCGTAGTCGTCGCAAACGGCACCGGCGAGTCGACGGAGGGTATATGTGCCTCGCCAACCCCCCGGAAGGCACGGTTGCAAGAGTTCTGGGACGGGCGACGCCGAGTGCAGCGAAGGCAAAGCGATGATCCGGGACCCAGGGAAATCTTCGCAAAGCGACGATTTTGAGCGGCGTGCGGCAACTTTAAACCTAGTGGCGGATCAGCAATGGCGCTTCGCGCCACGCCATCCGGAGCATTGCGGAGACTAAGCCTCAGGTCGCAACACTAGCCCGAGTCACCATTGGAGGGAATGCTGCGACAAGCGATCCGATCGTTCGGTGTGACATCCGCCTTGCCCAATCTTAGCTCGATATCCGATCATCCCGCTTATACGCCGCCGATCGAACGCTGAGAAGGGTCTTTTGCGATCTTCAGCGAAGCCCGATTTAGTGCCACCGCCACGATTGCTCATACCGCAGGGCGGATAGGGCCGACATCTATATGCAGTACAAAGAACGGCGTTGCCAATCTTCGAAGTATATTCGCTAAGCAGTCGGCAACGTGCATGGACACGGCTGCAACAGTGCTAGGACTTCGATATGACGATCGTCTCCCGCTTTCAGCACTTTACCTGGGCTATTACCGCCGTCGTGCGAAGGCGCCTCGCCTTTTTGAAAAAGGCTGGGAGTTTTGCCGCTATCGGGGTTGTAAACAATACCATTGATTTTAGTGTTTTCTTGGTCGCCTACAAACTGCTCGCGTTCTCACTCGTGCCCGCGAACCTCCTGTCCTGGATGGTCTCGATCTCCGGATCCTATGTGCTCAATTCCGTTTTCACGTTTGCAGCCGAGACCGGCGGGAAATTGACGCTGCGGGCTTACGGAACGTTCGTCCTATCGGGCATTGCCGGCCTGATCGGCAACACGGCAACCCTTTGGGTTACCTCATACTTTGCGCCGGTGCTTGTCGCCAAGGTCCTCGCAATCGGTATGAGTTTCCTAGTCAATTTCTCGCTGGCGCATTTCATGGTTTTCAGGGACAAGAATCAGACGTGAGGAAATAGTAAAGAATGCCCGACGCATAACCGGACGTCTTGATCGATCGCGTTGTCGGCGAGTACGGATCCCCAAGAGCGCCAGCAAAGCGAGCCGTCAATATTTATTGAATGGTGTTCACGGTAAGCGGTCTTCAGATCACACGGCTCTGACGGCTTGATTTTTTTTGCGGAGGCTTCTCGCGATTTGCTGCGTTACGCCGCGAGCCTATTGGTGGAGCGCTCGGCCACCCAGGTCCAGGGCA
>Ga0187862_10001737_pt1 | contig 22775 bp, 13 predicted proteins | sample June2016WEW_10_1_FD_133003 | JGI IMG/M metagenome (GOLD analysis project Ga0187862, IMG submission 133003) | Peatland microbial communities from SPRUCE experiment site at the Marcell Experimental Forest, Minnesota, USA - June2016WEW_10_150 | ecosystem: Environmental > Terrestrial > Soil >...
CACGCTGCCCGTCCCCGGCCCGACACCCTCCATCGGATGAATCGTCCCCGTGGAAGGGTCCCACACATGAACCGGGCCAGTGCCGGCGAGAGTGGCGGCGCGCGTCTGCGTCTCGCCGGATTCGTTGAAGAAGAAATACACTTCCCCATCCTTGTAATTGCGGTGGAGGTATTTGATCGCCGGGCAGGCGGTGTCCAGTTTGACATCCGGCGGCGGCAGCGCGGCGACGACGCGGTCAGTGATTTCCGCGGACGGCTCCAGCGTGGCAAAGCTCAAGTCCGGCGGCCCACCGGCATTGAGAAAAGTCCGGTCCACCACCATTGTCGGGGTCCGGCCCACGAAGACAACCTTGCCGCCGGCGGCGGCAAAGGCGCGCAGGCGCTCCAGCACCGCCTTGGTGATGACGGTGGAGATCGGGTAAACCACGCCCCGATAAACTTGCCCGCTCAGGTTTTTCAACGTGCCTCCGTTGAGGGTCAGGACGGAGGCCAGCTCATCCGAGTCAATGTGGTCAAAGTCTATCTGATGCTCCAACAACTGGGTCACCACGTTGTTGGTGGGTCTGATTAACACGTCGTCGCATTCCTGGTCATTCATCCACATGCTGTCCGTCGGGTGAAAATAGAGGATCTGCGCCGCCGGCCGGCCCAGCGCCAGCAGGAGTTGGGCGCGGCTGACGTAGTGGCCGATTTCTGAGCCTCCGGCGCCGTTGAGGCCCCGGACATTGTTGAAGTTGACTCCACGAACCAGATTGTAGTCGGCGACATACTTGCCGTCCGCGCCCGTCCCGCCCCCCTCTTCCTCCCACGCTTGGGGACGCCCATTGACGTGCGCGGCCGAGGCGGCGATCTTGGGGAAATCGGCGACAATGCCCGGGCGGAGCTGGTTGAGATTATCAATCCCGGGCACGCCGACATAGCGCGTGTCGCGCCAGAAGGAGCCTTCGTTGCTGATCATCCCTTCGCCCCTGCCCAGCATTTTCTCTTCATGATTTAGATGGATGCAGAATTCCATGTTGCGCGCCGTGCACCAGTCTTCCATGTGCTTGTAGAAATTGTCGCGAAACATGCCGCTCCACACGTCAAAGTAATCGGCCCTGGCGCGTTGCGCCTCGGTCGTCAACACGCCGCCGCCAAAGATCAGCGGGATGTAAGGTTTGAAGTCGTAGCCCTTTACCGCTTGAAAGGTTTCCAGCAGCTTGGGTGTCCAGGGGCTGACGCCCGTGTAGTCGGTCTCGTCGGCGCGGAAACCGAGGACTGTTTTGCCGAACTCGTCGCCGAGCACCTTTTCGTAAGCCCCGTAAATGACTCTCAGATAGGTCTCCGTCGCCACGGGATCCAGATAGTCAATCAGCGTGTAGAGGCTGTCCTTGGTGGCGCCGCCATCCACCCCATTGTCGTTGCGTGTGGGCGAGGAGCGGTAAGCGTGCCGGATGAAGGTAAGCTCCCACGACCCCGCGGCCGCGGATGCCGTCCATTTGAGATGTCCGTCCGCGGGCAGCGGCACCACCGTGCCCCCGCCCCGGCCTTCACCTTCCTCGCCGAATCCGCGCGCGGCGCCCCCGCGTCTGCCGCCGACCGGGCTTGAGAGGAAAATGGCCTTGGTGCCAGGGGGCACCGGGATGGAGAATGGCTCGCCGACCGTAAGGCTGTAGCGCACCTCGGCGTTGGGCAGTTGCACGGTTAGCTCCCCCGCTCCTCCCCTGGGCGCCGTATATTTGAAGATTCCGTCAGCAGGCAGCGGCATCTCTTTGCCCGCCGGCGCGGGCGCGTCCGCGGCCGGCGCCGCCGCCGCGGGGCGCGGATTGGCCAGGATGCCCAGGGTATCAACGGGCAGCGGAATATCCAGCGTCTGGCCGGCGGCAACGGCGCAGTGCGCGTCGGCGACGATGCCCTGCATGCCTAACAGCGGATAGTCCCTGCTGATTAGTCCGCCGGCGAATCCATCGGGATACCCGCAGTCGCCTTCAATCCAGACTTTCATGCCGTTTTTCTTGCATTCCTCGACGGCCGTCTTCACCGTATCCATATACTCGGGCGAGAGATACGCGGGCTTGACGCCGCGCGAGTTGTTGATCATATAAACGCCCCCGCCATTGGCGGCGATCTTGTCAATGTCCGAGATGATGCGCTCCTTGCTCTGCGGGCCTCCCCAGACGGCCCAGTGGATGGCGCTGTATTCCGGCGGTGGCTTTGGAAACATGGCGGCCGCCTCGGCGATGGTCGGCACGGTGATATCGCGATAGGGTTGGGCGGGGTGGAGCGCGGCGGTCTGATAAGTCCACCCTTCTTCCGGCCGATAAACCAGCGGCGCCGGGGATCGGCACGGAAACAACGCCAAGACTAGAAAAACCAGGAAAACGCGCGAGCACCAGGGATTCATATCTGAAACCGTACCCGATTCCCCGCCAGCAAGTCAAGTAGGTAAAAAAGCGCCTTGCGCTTCTTTTGGTTTTTGTTTGCGTGGGTCGGCTTTCCTGTTAAACAAAACAAATGAACAATACGCGCAATGAAACAAGAATTCAGGCACTGATCACTGTGCTCAAACCTCACTGTTGGATCGCCACGACGGCCCTTTTGATGAGCGGCTGGCTGTGGCCCGCGCCGGCCGGAGCGGCAGCGGCGCCTGCTGAGGACGCTCAACCGGCGGGCACGACTAACCCGCCATCGCCATACCTTCCCAAACCGCCCACCCGCCCAATGGACTGGATCGTCGAGCACGACCCGGTGACCCCCAACGCCTCGCCCGAGGCCAAGGCTCTGCTGAAGTACCTGTACAGTATTTGCGGCAAGCACACGATCATCGGCCAGCACAATTTTGCCGGCGTGCATGAGTTGTCCACGGCCGCCGCCGCCCGCAATCTGGGCAAGACCCCGGCGTTGTATGGCACCGACTGGGGGTTTTCCCGGGCTGGGGACATTGACTCGATCTACGCCAGGGACAACACCGTCAAGGAAGTCATCAAGCAGTACCGGAACGGGTCCATCATCGCCCTTTGCTGGCATGAGGTCCGGCCGACCGCCGATGAACCGGTCACTTTTCAGGGAAGCCCCACCAGCGTCCAGGGCAGGCTCAGCGACGCCGACTGGGAGGCATTGCTCACGCCCGGCTCGCCAGTCAACACCAAATGGTGCGCCCAGGTGGATGTCATTGCGGGGTATTTGAAGCAACTGGCGGACGCCCGGGTGCCGGTTCTCTGGCGCCCGCTCCATGAAATGAACGGCAACTGGTTCTGGTGGGGGGGCCGCGTGGGCGAGCGTGGAACCCGGCAGCTCTATCGCATGATGTACGACCGGATGGTCAACGTCCACAAGCTCAACAATCTCATTTGGGTCTGGAACTGCGACCGGCCCAACACCCCCTACGGGCAATTTGTGGATTACTTCCCCGGCCAGCAATTCGTGGACGTGCTCGCGTTGGACTGTTACGCGGCGTACGACCAGCGTTTTTATGACGAGATGAACGCGCTGTCTGATGGCAAGGTGATGGCCATCAGCGAAGGCAACACCCCCTCCCTGGACGTTTACAAGACCCAGCCCAAATGGGCCTATTACATGCCTTGGGCCTCCGTCCGCAGTCCCGTCTTCGATAGCCAGACACCGGCGGGGGCGGCCGTGACACCCGGCGGCCAACCCGCCCGCCGGGGCGGCGGTGGCGGCGGCGGGCGCGGCGGTGTCAATGCGGCCGAGATGGCCAAGGACCCCCGCATGTTCTGCCTGGAAGACGCGGCGTATTGGGAGTCCATCCAGCCGCTGCGCGCGGCCAGCGGGCTGCCGCCGGAACGGCCGGTCGCCACGCCGCCGGCTCCCGCGGGGAACTGACAGCCAATGGGGCAGCCAAGATTCGCGCCAGGACTCGCCCGCTTGACATCCTTCCAAGCCAGTTGCACTCTCCAACGTGGAATGCACGGCATGAAACGAACGCGCCAAACAATGGCAGTCCCCGCTGCAACAGAAGGTTGAACCTATGAATCCCATCAAAGCCCTCCCGCAAGTCCTCGTGTCGCTGTTGTTGGTCGGCGGCGCCTTCGCCCAGGAGCGGCCCTGGCAACATATCTCCGATCCCGCCGCCGCCCAACTGGCCGCCAATTTCGCCGCGCCGCCCCCGGAATACAGCGCGCAATTCGATTGGGGCTTCAGCGACAATCTCACCCGCGAGGTCATCGGGCGCGTCCTGGATCGTGTCAAATCGGTCAACGTCCAGATTGGTTACATCGAGCCAAAGCACGGCACCTCCCCCTACCTCTCGCCCGGCTATTTTGAGGCCGTCAAGATCATGGTCCAGGAGGCCAAGAAACGCAACATGCGGCTTTGGTTCGATGACGACGGCGGCTATCCCTCCGGTTTTGCCGGCGGCAAATTCACCGTCGAGCGCCCGGACCTGCGCATGATGGCCTTGACTTCCCAGCGCGTCCCCGTGACCGCCGGCCAGCAGTACTCTTACAACCTCGAACCGGGAACCATCTGCGTGCTGGCCGTCAACCGCGACACCGGGGCTTCCCAAGTCCTCGACAGTTCCTCCGGCGCCGTGAACTGGACCGTCCCGGCGGGCAACTGGGAAATCGTCCTGCCCTACTTCGTATTTCGCTCCGGCCCCACCCGCTCGGCCAACAACGCCACCGGCGCCAAGGACGGCTCTGCCTCGCTCATGGACTTTCTTAATCCCGCGGCCGACCAACTCTTCGCCCAGTGGACCTTCGATGCCTACAAGCAGGCCATCGGCGACGAATTGGGCAAGACGGTCTTGGGCTTCCGCGGCGACGAACCGGGCTTCGGCTTCAATCCTTGGTCGCCCGTCCTCCTGGCCGAGTTCCAGAAGCGCAAGGGTTATGACTTGCGCCCCTACCTGGCCACCGTCGCCTCCATCAACATCGGCGGTCGCGGCGCCGCGGCCACCTCAAGCGCCAATCTGGACGAGGGCCACCGCGTCTTCGCCGACTATTGCGACGTGTGGTCCGATCTCTTCGGCGAAAACTTCTTCGGCACGGAGGGAAAATGGTGCGCCGACAATCATGTTGAGATGCAAATGCACATCGAGCACGAGGAAATCCTGCCCGCGATGGCCATCTCCGACGGCGATTTCTTCAAATGCATGCGCAGCATCCAGGTGCCCGGCATTGACACCATCTGGCACCAAATCTGGCACGATGTCGTCGCCGATTTTCCCAAGCTCGCCTCCTCGGCCACGCATCTCAACGGCACGCCGCGCGCGATGTGCGAGGCCTTTGCCGCCTACAATCCCGCCCCCGACCTCAAGGAAGCCGGCTGGATTCTCAACCATCTCATGGCCTGCGGCATCAGCCGCATCGAATACATGGGCATGGGCGGCTCGACTACCAATGCCATGCGCGGCTTTTACGGCGATCCCGGCTTTCCCGCTCTCGCCGCCTATGTCAACCGCGTTACCTACCTGCTTGGCGAAGGCCGCCCCGCCGCCCAAATCGGCGTCTATATCCCTTCCAGCAGCCTCTGGTTCAACGACGTCGCCGCGGACACCGCCTTCCGGGCCGTCGTCCACCAACTGCTCCAGCATCAGCGCGACCTGGATTTCGTGGACGAATTCGCCCTGTCCAAAACGCTCAAGTTGCAGGGCGCCGCCCTGGTCAACCTGAGCGGCCAGGCCTATCGCGCCATCGTCATTCCGCCAGTGGACGCCATTTCCAAGGCCGCCTTGGACAACCTGCGCGCCTTCGCCAAAGCCGGCGGCAAGGTCATCTTCCTCGGCAACGCGCCCAAGCTGGTGATGGACAAAAACTTTCTCACCGCCACCGGCCCGGCGGACATCAGTTGGGCCGTGCTCGAGCCGGCCCGCGAAATCACTCCCAAGGTCCTGGCCGCTTTGCCCGCGCCGGATGTCGCCACCGACCAACCTACTTCGTGGCTCAAGTATAATCATCGCCGGATGAAGGACGCCGACTTGTATTTCTTCTTCAACGAAGGCGAGCAACCCTTGTCCCTCAAAACCACCGTCGTCAACAGCCGCGCCGCCCGGCAGGCCCAACTGTGGGACGCCGCCAGCGGGAGCATCGGGCCTTGGCCGGGCGCCACGGTCGCAAACGGCCAGACCACGCTCCCGCTCGAACTCCAACCTTTCGGCACAAAAATCGTCATGATCAGCCAGTAAGACTATCTTCTCGCATGAAAAAAATTTCCTCATTCGCCCTGATCCTGGCCGCGGCGCTCTTTTGCCCCGCGGCCCGCGCCGCGGATTGGCCGAACTTCCGCGGCCCGAATCACAACGGCATTTCCTCGGAGACGGGATGGCTGCTCAAATGGCCGGCGGAGGGACCCAAACAACTTTGGAAAGCGTCGGTCGGCCTCGGCTATGCCTCCATCACCGTCGCCGATGGCCGGGCTTACGCGATGGGAAACACAGGCGATACCGCCACTCTCTTTTGCTTCGACGCCAACACCGGCGGCGCCCTCTGGAAATTCTCCTGCGCCAACCAGATCATGAACGATTACAGCAAACCCAAAGGCATGGGCGGCGCCACCGGCTCGCCCGCCATTGAGGGCAACCGGGTGTACCTGATGAGCGGAGACGGCTGCCTGTTCGCCTTGGAAACACAGAGCGGCGCCATCGTTTGGTCAAACAACCTCATCGCCGAACTGGGCCTGGCCAAGCCGCACTGGGGATTCACCGGTTCCCCCCTGGTGCAGGATAATCTGCTCGTGCTTGACGTCGGCGCTTCCGGCACGGCGGTGGATAAAACCACCGGCAAAGTCGTCTGGACTTCAGACAAGTCCATCTCCGGTTATTCCACGCCGGTGCCCTGTTCCTTCAACGGCACCCCCGCCCTGGCCATTCTTTCGGTGGACACCGCCCGCGGAGTGGAGACTAAAACCGGCAAACCCATCTGGAGTTTTCCCTTTAAAACGCAGAACAATCTCAATATCGCCGACGTGATTGTTTCCAACAACAACTTCTTTCTTTCCGCCGGCTACAACCACGGCGGGGTCATGGCTCGCTTGGATGGAACCAACGCCACCCAGGTTTGGGCCAACCCGGCTTTCGCCAACCACATCAATTCCTCGGTTCTTCTTGACGGCTATTTGTACGGCGTGGCGGGAATGGTCAATGGGGGCGCCCAGTCCGCTGTTTTGCAGTGCGTGGATTTCTCCACCGGCGCTCAAATGTGGAGTTATCAGGGGCTGGGCGGCGGCGGTTTCATCGTGGCCGATCACAAAATCCTCATGTTGAGCGACACCGGCGAACTGGTGGTCGGCCAGGCCTCCCCGGCGCCCTTCACCCCGATTTCCCGCGCCCGCGTCCTGGGCCAGTGGTGCTGGACCGCTCCCACCCTGGCCAACGGCCGCGTTTACTGCCGCAACAATCTCGGCGATTTGGTTTGTCTGGACCTCAAAGGCCCTTGACCGCCCGAAGCCATGCCGGTGGCCCGGCCCCTGCGTTCCGCGCCAATTCATCCATGAACCCTGGTCAACATAAAATCCGGTGGGGCGTCCTCGGCTTCGCGCGCATTGCGCGCGAATCTCTCATCCCGGCGATCCAGCGGTCCTCCAATTCGGAGCTGCGCGCGGTGGCTTCCCGCCAGGAATCCAAACGCGCCGAGTGCCGCGTCCAGTTTGCCACGCCGGCGGTTTATCCTGATTACGACCAATTGCTGCGCGATCCGGCCATTGACGCCGTCTATGTTCCCCTGCCCAACTCCCTGCACTGCGAGTGGACCATCCGGGCCGCCGAACACGGCAAGCACGTTCTGTGCGAGAAGCCCATTGCCCTGGACGCCGCCCAGTGCCGCGAGATGGCCGCCGCCTGCGCCGCCAACCATGTGTGGCTGATGGAAGCCTTCATGTATCGTTACACCGACCGCACCCGCCAGGTGCTCGAAGTCCTGCGCGGCGGCCAGTTGGGCGACCTCAAATTCATCAGCTCGACTTTTCGTTTTTTGCTCGCCAATCCAAACTCCATCAAGCTCAAACCCGAACTGGGCGGCGGCTCTCTTTATGATGTCGGCTGCTACCCGCTCAATTTCACCGGCATGGTCATGGATCAAATCACCCGCGAGCCGGGCGGGGCGATTCCGGAAATCATTTCCGCGCAATCTGTGCGCCAGGACGGTGTGGACATGATCTATTCCGCGCTCCTCAAGTATCCCTCCGGCCTGATCGCCTCATTGAACTGCGGATTCAACGCCCAGAAGCGCGTCCATTCGGAAATCATCGGAACGGCCGGCGCGTTGGAAATCCCCGACACGTTCTTCGACAACCCCGGCTCTTTGACGCTGACTGCGGGCGGCGAACGTTGTGAAATCCCGGTGGCGCAAAGCGACCGTTATCGCCTCGAAGTGGAAGATTTCGCGGACGCCATTTTGCAACAGCGCGCCCCGCGCCTGGGCCTGGCCGAAACGCAACGGAACATGGAAATCCTGGACCGCCTCCAGGCCGCCGCGAAATAGATCTCCCGGCCAGATCGGCCACAGCCAGTTAGTGGTATAACGCCCTCCAAACTTATTGCTGCAAACACTTTTTCTTGACAAATCAGATGCTCATTTGCAGATCAGCTTAATGCTGGATCAGCATCCCTTGGCCAAGGAAGACGAATCGTTGCGCCAGGGCTTGCGGTCGCCCCTCGTGCGGCCACAGTTTTATCGAAACTGCTTTAGATCAGCTCTTGATATTCCGTGTCCCGCGGCAATTCGAATCAGAGCATTTGAGGTACACTCCAAATTTGCCGACCGTGGCTACCATCGGCTCGCCGCACGGCACTCCGTCCTTACCAGAACAGATAACGTCGGTACCGATCCGCTCGCCGCGCTTGATTGAGTAGTGGTTCTGGCATTTCGGATAGTCCGTGCAGCCGACGAAGATGCCGTAAGGGCCCCGGACCAAAACCATCGTCGAGGCGCACTTCGCGCACTTCCGATCGGTTTGGATCGGGCGACGCGAGCCAGGGTCAACTTCTGCATCGCTACCAAATTTATGCAGGTCGATGATTTCTTCGCAAGTCTTGGCGAACGGAAGGCGTCGCATGTGTTCCGTGCTTCGGCCTTCGCTTTGCGACAGGATGTTCAGACTGCCTTCCCACGCGACGTTCCTGTCGATGAATGCGAATTTCTGGTGAAGTCCCTTCCGCTCGACCAGATGCACGCCGATTCGTTTGAGTTCTTCGAACACGCTCTCGGCCTGTTGGAACATATCCCCCTGCTGCTCCCGGAGCATCCGCGCAAAGATTCTGACCTCAATGCCCTCCGCGACCTTTGAGCGGAACAGGTTGAAAAACTGCTGGGCGCGGTTGGCCGTGAGAAAAGGTGAAACAATAATGATTTCGCGGCTGGCGCGCCGGAGGTCAGAGAAGAAAGCAGCGTAGAAGTTACGCTCCGTGTAAAGCGTGCTGTCATTCGGATCAATTCCGTCGTCGTGAGGATCGAGGAGTCTCGCCCACCGGTCAAAATGATCGCAAAAGTAGTTGTCCACGATCTCTTTCGAGTCCACGACAACGCCCTGCCTCCGGATTTCCTCCAAAACACGCATCAGAATGGAGTCCCTTCGAAGCTTTGAAGCCAGGTAGTCCACATTTGCGACGACAGCGATCTGCGCTTTTGACCGGGTTATCGCAACGTTTATGAGCTTCGCGGCCTGGCTCGCCAAATCCACCCCATCAACCAAGCCCGCTGGCCCGTAGCGAGGCATCGGTCCCTCAGCGACGTCGAAGACGATGACTTCCTGTTCCATTCCCTGAAATCTGTGAACATTCGAAACCTTGAGGCGCCTTAGCTTTGCATCACCGGAATCGTCGAGCATCATTTTTATGAGCCGCGCGTGAACGTTGTAAGGCGTAATAACGCCAACGCTTTCGATACCAGCTTTTGCGGCCCGCTTGGCCAATTCAGCCGAGAGAACAGCGCTGTACAGGTTGTAACGTCCGCCATGTTCCAAATGACTGCTCCAGGGGTTGGTGGATGACACGTCGTAAAGCACCAGCGGGTTGTCACCAAATGGCGACTTGCTCAGAAATGAGCCGATACCCTGCAATACGTCGTTGCTAATGCAATCGACGAGCCGACCGTCGTAAATGATGCCATTTGAAATTGAGGAGATGTCGGGGTGCATCCGGTGTTGCCGACGCAGCAGAGTCAAGCGCGGCTCTGGTCTGCGTTCATCAACGGCTTTTTGCACGCCAGCTTGATTGAAAATATCTCTGGCTAACCACTTCTGAGCCATTTCCGTGTCGGCGAGGCAAATTGGCGGAAGCTGGCGAAAATCCCCAACAACAATTGCCTTCTGCGATGCGCGTCCTGTCGCGAAATAAACGCCTGGCATTGGGGCCATGCTTGCTTCGTCCATTACCAAAGCGTCGAACTTTTGCTCATCCATCTGCTTGGCGATGGTCGCTTTGGTCAAACTTGTTGCGATGACTTTCGCTTCGCGAAGAATCTTTGCCAGCAGTGCGTCCATCTCCGCTTCGATTGCGCGAATCGCCCCGGCAATTTCCTCTGCTCGTTTCGTGAATTGGCTGATACCTGCTGAAAGGCTCGAGGTGTCCAGACCGCAAGGTGATAACCGAACGTGGGCCTCCCGCTCGCATCGTTTCCCCTCCGCTTTCGTTTGCTGAACTGCGGCTAGAAGTTCGTCGCGTTTGACAAGGCTCGCTTTGATGGTGTTACGAACAACGGTGAGTTCGCTTCCGAGCCTGGCGATTTCGGTCTGCAATTTGACTGGATCCAGTCCGAGGAAAAAGCGCTTAAGCTTTCCAGCAGCCTGCGCTTCGGTCAGTTCACTGCTTGTTTGTTTGAGTTGGCCCGCAAGCTGGCTTTCTCTGGACTTGGATTTTTGGTGCTCTTGGGAGAGGCGCTGGAGATTGGTTTCAAGTTCTGAGAGCTTCCTTACAGAGTCCCTCTGCTGCGCCAGAAGCGACTCCACCTCTCGCAAGGCCGCTAGCTGAGGCTGGATCTTCGCAAGCTCTGCTTGAAGCTTGGCAAGTTGTTCCTTTAGATCTTGCCCCAGTCGTTCAGCGATCTTCTCCGGGATAACCATGTCTGGCAGCTTCGAGTGCGGGCTGAGGGTGCCGAAGCGAACAAGCTTGCCGCTCTGGTAATCATCGGTGGCGCAAAGAAGTTCGGCAGCACTGCCTATCGCATGGTCTGTGGCCACGTTGGTGTGTGAGACGACCAGAATACGCAAACCTCTTCGGAGCAGGGCGGCAATCAAAAATCCGATGGTCTGGGTCTTTCCTGTTCCGGGAGGCCCCCAAATGAAGTGGATGTCGCTACCGCAAGCTGCCCGGATTGAACTGACCTGCTCCTCGTCTAGCACGCAACGGGACGGAGGCAGATTCAAATCGCCGGTTTCAATGCCGGTCATTGCCGGGAAAAATCCAAAGAGCTGTTGGGCGAGGTGTGTATCCAGTGTCCGCTGCCCGTTGAGTACCTCTTCGTATCGTTTGCGCAACGCCTCCAGCAAATACCAAAGATTCGTGATCAGCCGAGCCTGGGCAATCGTTTTGCCGAGGTCGTTCTCAATTCCAACCGCAACCTCGCTGCCCTGAACAGAGATGATTTGGCCAGGAAACCGTAGGCCTCCGACCTCAACCTCTGCCGGAGCATCGTCCATCACAATCAGCGGGCTTTCGGTGGTGAAAACATAAACGAAGAACGGGCCTTCGCGCCGGACAAAGTCCCCATCAGAAACCGTGATAATTGAGCCGCCACGCCCACGCTTGATGGCGTCGATCTCTTCCACAAGAGCCTGCATGAATTCACGAATCAGGGCCTGCTCAACGGCGGGCAACAAGCAGCCACCGCCCCCTCCACATGGCGGCGCCGATTTACCAGCGCTTGCAGACACAAATCGTTGGCCTCGTTTGTTGCCGCGGTACCCGCCGTTCATCATGTGAACTCTACAGCCGCCAGGTATCCCCTGACGAGCCAAAGTTGGTGCACCTTTGAGGCGGCGTAACTCTCGCCAACCCAGCTAGGCCATTTTTGCACCTGATCATCCCGTTGGCCGGGCGGCACAGGTGGCAGCCCGCAAAGCCGCGAAGGCTGGCGCATTTCCAGCACTGGATTCCGACTTCGCCCAACCCGCCGGCGGATTACGCATCGCCCATCACCGTGATCGCAATCGTGCGCCGGCGCGGTTTGATGTCGCACTCAAGATGAAAGATTTGCTGCCACGTGCCCAGCACCAGCTTGCCATCCCGGATGGGCACCGTGAGCGAGGGGCCAAGCATCGTCGCCTGCAAATGGGAATGCCCGTTTCCGTCGTGCCAGGCGTGTTCGTGACCGTAGTCGCGGCTCGGCGGAAACAGCTTGTCCAACATATTGGGCAGGTCTTCCTGGAGACCCGGCTCCAATTCAATCGTGCCTACCGCGGCGGTGCTGCCGACGTTGAAAACATGCGCCACGCCCGACCGCACGCCCGATTCCTTCACGATCCGGGCGACCTCGCCGGTCAGGTCGTGCATTTTTTTATGTCCGGTGGTTTGAACCTGGATTTCTCGTTGATAGGTCATCTGGTTGTTTACATCCAACCCGCCGCCCAAGTCAGCCGAAATCTTGAACCCGCGATGCTCTTCGGGCAAACTCCGGCCAATGAGCGCAAACATCGAGTCGCCCGAATGGAGTCCGGATTCCTGGCGGCGAAAGAACGCCGCCCAGCAGCCCGTCTATCCCGATCAAACGGCCCTGGAGGCCGCGCTCGGGCAACTGCGCCGGTTGCCGCCGCTGGTGAGCAGTTGGGAGGTCGAATCCCTCAAAGAGCAACTCGCCGAAGCCGCCCTCGGCCGGCGCTTTCTCCTCCAAGGCGGCGATTGCTCCGAGACATTTGCCGATTGCGAATCCGGCGTCATCGCCAACAAGTTGAAGATTCTGCTTCAGATGAGCCTCGTCCTGGTTCAGGGCGCGCGTCAGCGTGTCATTCGCGTGGGCCGGTTTGGCGGCCAATACGCCAAACCCCGATCTTCCGACACCGAAACCCGCGATGGCGTCACCTTGCCCGCTTATCGCGGCGATCTGGTCAACCGCATCGCATTTGATCCCGCCCAGCGGCAGCCGGACCCGCAACTGCTTCTGCGCGGTTACGAGCGTGCCGGGTTGACCATCAATTTTATCCGGGCGCTGGTGGACGGCGGTTTTGCGGACCTGCATCATCCGGAGTATTGGGCGCTGCCGTTTGGGTGCAAATCGCCGCTGGCCGATGAATACCTTCGCATGGTCAACTCCATTTCCGAATCCCTGCGTTTCACCGAGGCGCTCACCGGCCGCTCCTTGCCGGAAATGGACTGGGTGGATTTCTTCAGCAGCCGCGAAGGATTGCATCTGTGCAACGAAGAGGCGGTCACACGCCAGGTCCCGCGCCGCGAGGGATGGTATAATCTGAGCACACACTATCCCTGGATCGGCAACCGCACCCGCAATCTCGATGGCGCCCATGTCGAGTACTTCCGCGGCATCCGCAATCCCATCGCCGTCAAACTGGGTCCGCCCATCACCCCGGACGAAGTCGTTGCCCTGTGCCAGACCCTCAATCCCGCCAACCAACCGGGCCGGCTTTCCTTGATCACGCGCTTTGGGCAGGCCCTCGTCGCCAGGGAATTGCCGGGGATTGTCCAGGCGGTGCGCCGGCGCGGACACCACGTCCTGTGGGTTTGCGATCCGATGCACGGCAACACCGAGACCACCAGCACCGACGTCAAGACGCGGCGCTTTGAGAAAGTGCTCGCCGAGTTGGAAGCCACCTTCCACATCCTCGGCGAAAATGGCGCGCGCCTCGGCGGCGTTCACTTCGAACTCACCGGTGACAACGTGACCGAATGCCTCGGCGGGGCGTGTGGCTTGAGCGAAGCCGATCTTTGCCGCGACTATCGCAGCCCCGTGGATCCGCGACTGAACTACGAACAATCACTGGAAATGGCCCTGCGCCTGGCCCAGTTGCTGTCGAACCAAAACGCCTGAACAAGTTCTTATCACATTGCCCCCCGTCCGGGTTTGCGATTGCTCCCGTCTAAGGTAGGGACGGCTCGCCGAGCCGTCCGCGTTTGGGATTGCCCCCATCCAAGCGATGGCAGAATTTTCAGCCTTCATCCTTCAGCCTTTTTCTTGTTTGGCACGGATGCAAGAAAATGGGGATTCTGAACGAAATTTAATGTACAATTCAGCTAATCTTAATGTTGATCATGTCAAGTAGTAGTGAGATATGAGAATTCTCGTGATAGAGGACGAGCGGAAGGTGGCGGAGTTTGTCGCCCGCGGCCTGCGCGCGGAACGATTCGCCGTGGACGTGGCCAACGACGGCCAGGCCGGCTGGGAGATGGCAGCCAACTGCCAGTACGATCTGGTGGTCCTCGATCTGATGCTGCCCAGCCTGAGCGGGATCGAAATTCTCAAACGCCTCCGGCGCCGGGGTTCCCAAGTGCCCGTTTTGGTTCTCACAGCCCGCGCGGACACCCCCGAGAAGGTGGAGAATTTCGAAGCCGGGGCCGATGACTATCTGACAAAACCCTTCGCTTTCGATGAATTGCTCGTCCGGGTCAAGGCGCTGCTGCGCCGGGGATCGCTGGACCGATCCAGCATCCTTCGCATTGGCGATTTGGAGATTGACCGCCAAAGGCAGCAGGCAAAGCGGGCTGGAAAACGAATCGAACTCACGTCCAAGGAATACAGTCTGCTGGAATATCTTGCCGCCAACGCGGGCAGAGTCCTGTCGCGCACGATGATCATCGAACATGTTTGGGACGAAAGTTTCCAAGGGCTTACGAATATCGTGGATGTCTATGTGCGCCATTTGCGCGGCAAAGTGGATGATCAGTACCCGAAGAAACTCATCCGCACGGTGCGGGGTGTCGGTTACTCCATCAGCGAGGAGGCCGAGACATGAATCCCCGATCCATTCGCTTTCGCCTCATCATCTGGTACGCGGGTTTGTTGACCGCGGTCTTCCTGTTGTTCGGCGTCGCTCTTTACCAGGTCCTGCGCGGTTATCTGGAGCACAGCCTGGCCGAAACGCTCGCCCGGCGCTCCGACCAGATCGCGGTGTCGCTCTTGGCCAATCTGGACAAAACCGGCGAGCGTTACGTAGCCGAGGAGATCCAGTCCCGCTATGCCCCGGAGAACTACGACCGCTTTATTCGCATCACCAAGCCCAACGGTATCGTACTTTACGCCTCGGGACCGGCGGCGGGTTTTGATCCATCCGGATTGCGCCCCCTGGTGGTAAACGCCGTCCGGGGCGACTTCACCCGCAAGGAGACGCTGGCCGACGGAATCCGCCTGCTGATGACAACCAAAGTTTATCAAGCCCCCGACGGCGAGAGGTTTCTGATTGAAAGCGGCGCGCCGATGGCGCCGATTGAAACGATCCTCTCCCATTTGCTTCTCTCGCTTCTTCTGGGCGTGCCGTTGGTGGGCTTAGTGGCGGTGGGCGGCGGCTTTTTTCTCGTGGGCCGGGCGCTGGCGCCCGTGGTGCAAATCGCGCGGAGTGCCGAACAGATCACCCTCCACAATCTGAACGAACGACTGCCGTTGACCAATACCGGCGATGAACTGGAGCACTTGTCCCGGGCGCTCAATCGCATGATCGCGCGGTTGCATGAGGCCTTCGAGCAAAACCGCCGCTTTTTGGCGGACGCCTCGCATGAACTGCGCACCCCGCTGGCCGCCTTGCGCGGCGAAATGGAAAATGTGGTCCAACAAGCCCGAACGCTGCCGGAATTGAGCGACCGGGCGGGCAGCGTCCTGGAGGAGGTGGATCGTCTGGCGAAAATTGTGGACGCCCTTTTTGCGATTTCCCGCCTCGACGCCGGGGAATCGCAACAAGGGTGGGAACGATTTGATCTGGCCCCGCTGGCCGTCAGCACGACCGATCAGATGTCTTTGCTGGCTGAAGACAAGGGAATTGGCGTTGCCTGCAACGCGGAGGGCAAAGTCAGCGTGGATGGCGACCGCGCCCGAATCAAACAGGTGGTGGTCAATCTGCTGGATAACGCCATCAAATACACGCCGTCGGGCGGGATGATCAGCCTCAATGTTCGCGCCCGCAACGGCCAAGCCGTTTTGGAAGTGGTGGACACCGGAATGGGAATTCCGGCCGGCGCATTGCCCCATATTTTCGAGCGCTTTTATCGGGTGGACCAGGCGCGCTCGCGGGATGCGGGCGGGGCCGGTTTGGGACTGGCCATTGTCAAATCCATTTGCGCCGCCCACGGCGGGAGGGTGGAGGTGGAAAGCGTGGAGGGGAAAGGAAGCCGGTTCCGTGTGGAATTGCCCCTGGCATCCCAAGTCACCAAATAAATGTTATGGAATCAGAACCAATCACTCCGTCCGAGCCTCAGCCCTCCGGCGCCCCGCCCCGGCGGATCGGGCTGATTTGGCCCTTGCTCGGGGTCGGGATCGTGGCCGGCGGTCTTTGGCTTCTTGCGCGCAAACACAAGGAAACAACCCCCGATCCGTTGCGCCTCCAGCCACCCGTTGTGGCGGTGGCCAAGGTGGACCGCGAAGACCTCTACAATGAAGTGACCATCGCGGCCGAATTCCGCCCGTACCTCGAAGCTGAATTGAACGCGAAAGTCTCCGGCTTTTTGAGCGTCATCAATGTGGATTTCGGGGACAAGGTCAAGGCCGGGCAGCTTCTGGCCGTGCTGGAAGTCCCGGAATTGAAGGACGATCTGGATTCGGCCAGGGCCGCGCAAGGACGGGCCGGGGCGGACTACACGAACGCCCATCTCCTCTTTACCCGGCTGGTCGCCGTGAACAACGAGCATTCCAATCTCGTCGCACAGCAGGACATTGACACCGCCGAGGCCAAGGACAGCGCCTCCGCCGCCGCTCTGGCCAGCGCCAAGGCGGACGCGGAGAAATATCAAACGCTCCTCGGATACACCCAAATCACCGCCCCCTTTGACGGAGTGGTCACCGCCCGCTACGCCGACCCCGGCGCGCTCATCCAGGCCGGCACCTCTTCCGACACCCAGGCCCGCCCGCTGGTGCGCGTTTCGGACAATTACCTGCTCCGGCTGGATTTTCCCGTTTCCGTGGACGACGTCAGATACATTCACCTGGGGGACAAAGTGGAGGTGCGAGTCCAATCCTTGGGCGACAAGCTCTTCCGCGGCCAAGTTTCCCGCTTCACCGGCAAGGTCAATCACGACACCCGGACCATGATCACCGAAATCGAGGTCCCCAATCCAAACCTCCAATTGGTCCCGGGCATGTACGCCGCCGCCACCTTCAAATTGGAACAGCGCCCGCACGCCCTGGCCATTCCCATCCAGGCGGTGTCCTTCGGGGACGACGCCTCCGTTTACCTCGTCAACAGGAGCCATGAAATTGAGGCGCGCGCGGTCACCCTGGGACTGGTCACCTCCACGCGCTGCGAAGTCACCTCCGGCCTCAACGAGGGCGACCTGCTCATGATTGGCGGGCGGTCCTCCGTCCACCCCGGTGAAAAGGTCGCCACCAAACCCTGGCCGGAGCCTGTGCTGCCATGACCCTCCCAGTGAAGCGGAGTGAATAATGCGATACCGATGAAAATAGTCTTGACTTAAGACCAACCTCTTTCTTCATTATGTCCCGATTCGCCATCCGCTATCCCTATTTCATCGTGGTCCTCGGCCTGATGATCTGTGTGCTGGGCGTGACCAGTCTGACGCGCATGTCGGTGGATTTGTTTCCCCCGATCAATATTCCCGTGGTGGTGGTGGCCACGTTTTATTCCGGCATGCCGCCGGAGCAGATCGAAAACGACATCACCGGCCAGTTTGAACGGATGTTCACGCTGGCCTCCGGCATCGAACACCTCGAGTCGCGCTCGCTGCCGGGGGTCAGTCTCATCAAAGTTTATTTCCAACCCGGCTCCAATCCAGATTCCGACGTGGCCGGCATCGCCAATCTCGCCATGGCCAGCCTGCGCTATCTGCCTTCCGGCACACTGCCGCCCATCGTCATGAAATTCGACGCCTCCAGCCTGCCCGTCTGCCTGGTCACCTTGAAAGGCCAGGGCCTCAGTGAGGCGCAACTCCGGGACCTGGGCCAGTTCACCATCCGCAACCAGATGGCAGGCGTGCCGGGGGCCTCGGTGCCGCCGGCCTTCGGCGGACGTTACCGCCAAATCATGGTTTACGTGGACCCTCTCAAGCTGGAAGCCCATCAACTGAGCGTGATGGACGTCGTGCGCACCGTGGACCAGGCTAATCTCATTCTCCCCGCCGGCGATGTGAAAATCGGGCCCTATGACTACAACGTCTATGCCGACAGCCAGATCAACTCGATGGATGATGTCAACCTGGTGCCTTTGAAAACGGAGGACGACGCCTCCGTCCTCGTGGCCGACGTGGGCAAGGCCCAGGACGCCTCCCAAATTCAGTTGTGCAAAGTCCGCATCAACAGCCAGCCTTCAGTTTACCTGCCGGTCTTGAAGCAGGGCGGCGAGGCCAACACCATCGCCGTGGTCAACGGCGTCAAAAAGGTCGTTTCCAAACTCTTGGACGTGCCCCGGCAACTGGTCACCCAAGTGGTCTTTGACCAATCCCTCTTTGTCAAAGCCGCCATTGAAAACCTGGTCCATGAAGGCGCCATCGGCTTGTTTCTGACCGGCCTGCTGATTTTGCTTTTTCTGGGCAGCCTCCGCGCCACCGCCGCAGTCTTTCTTTCCATTCCACTGTCGGCCTTGGCCGCCTTTTTTGCGCTCGACCTGGGCAACAGCACCGTCAACTCCATGGTGCTGGGCGGGCTGGCCCTGGCCTTCTCGCGTCTGATTGATAACTCAGTCGTCGTCCTGGAAAACATTTATCGCCACCTCGAACTGGGCGAGCCGCCCCAAGTGGCCGCGGAACGCGGGGGCAAGGAAGTCGCCCTCCCCGTGCTGGCGGCGACCCTGGCCACCGTGATTGTTTTCTTTCCGGTCACGTTTCTTTTTGGGGTCAGCCGCTATCTCTTTGGCGCGCTGGCCCTGGCCGTGATCCTCGCTCTTTTCGCCTCCTATTTCGTGGCCATGACCGTGGTGCCGCTGTTCTGCGCGAAGTGGATCCAGAGGCCCGAAGCCGACGAAGAGCTTGGAACCGAAGCAACCGCGCCACCGTCCCGCAAAAGCTGGAGCGCGCGTTTCAACGCCTGGTTCAACCGCAAATTCAAGTATATGCTGGACCGCTACGACGGCGTGTTGAGCATCGCGTTGCTGCGCCCGCTGGCCACCGTCCTGGGCATCACCGCCGTTTTTCTCCTCAGCCTGGCCCTCTATCCCCGGGTCGGCCAGGCCTACTTTCCGCGTACCGATCCCGGCCAGTTTGTCATCAATGTCAAAGCCCCGTCCGGCACCCGCCTGGAACTCACCGATCAACTCATCGGCCAGGTCGAGGATTTGGTCCGCGCCGTGGTCCCTAAACGCGATCTCAAAATCATCGTCTCCAACATCGGCATCACCCCGGGCTTTTCCTCCATTCTCACGCCCAACTCCGCCCCGCACACCGCCTTCGTCCAAGTCGGGTTAAACGAAGGCCACCAACTCAGCAGCTTCGCCTGCATGAACCGGGTGCGCGCCAGGCTCCAAAAGGAGATCCCCGAACTCAGTGCTTACTTCCAGACCGGCAGCCTGGTGGATGCCATCCTCAACCAAGGCATGCCCGCCCCGCTGGACATCCAAGTCAGCGGCATGGACATGAATGCCGACCACGCCGTCGCGACAACAATCGCCCAACAAATCCGCGCCCTGCCCGGCGTGAGCGACGTGCTCGTCCCGCAGGACGTGGATTATCCCGCTTTGAAAATTGATATTGACCGCGAGCGCGCCAGCCAACTGGGCCTTTCCGCCCAGGAAGTGGTGGACAGCCTCATCACCGCCCTGACCTCCAGCGGCATGATCGCGCCCAGCTACTGGATTGACCCCAAAACGGGCAACAATTATCTGCTCACCGTCCAATATCCGGAGAACACAATCAAAAACCTGGCCGACCTGGGCTCGATGCCCTTGCGCTCGCCGCGCCTCAAGGAATTTACCCGGCTGGACTCCGTCGTCCGCTTTTCCCGCATTCTCAGCCCGACCGAGGTGGACCACTATCAAATCCGCCGCGCCGTGGATATTTATGTCGCCCCCTCGGGCGAGGACTTGAGCCGGGTCTATGCCGGTGTGCAGAAGATCATTCACCAGACCCGCTTGCCGGAAAACATGGTCATAGACGTGCGCGGTTCGGTGCAGGCAATGCGCGCCTCCTTCACCAGTTTCGGCCTGGGCCTGATTCTCTCCACCCTGCTCGTCTATCTGATCCTGGTGGCTCAGTTTCAGTCCTTCCTGGATCCGTTGCTTATTCTCTTGGCCGTTCCGACCGGATTGACCGGCGTGCTCCTCATCCTGTGGCTCTTCGGAGGGACCCTCAACGTCATGTCGCTCATGGGCGTGATCATGATGGTGGGCATTGTCGTCTCCAACAGCATCCTCATCGTGGATTTTACCCGCCGCCTGCGCCAGGAAGGGAAGACCGTTCGTGAGGCCGTGGCGCTGGCCTGCCGGGTGCGCTTGCGCCCCGTGTTGATGACCTCGCTGGCGACGTTGATCGGCCTCCTTCCCCTGGCGCTGAAACTGGGCACGGGCGGCGAGGCCTATGCGCCCCTGGCTCAGGCTATCATCGGAGGACTGGCCGTTTCGGTGGTATTGACGGTGTTCATCGTCCCGGCCGGTTACTTGCTCCTTTATGGAAAACACGATGCCCCTCCTTCCGCCGGTCCCAAAGAAAACGCCGTTTCATGAAAAAAACCCTTTGCTTCATGCTCTTGGTCTGCGCCGCCGGCTCGCTGCCCGCCGCCGATCCGCCGCGGCGCCTGACCTTGCGCGAAGCCGAAGACATTGCCCTGGCCCAACACCCCCGCATTTCCTTCGCCAACCTCATCGCCCTGGCCGCCCAACAATCCGTCAAGGAATCGCGCGCCGCATTTTTTCCCAACATCTATGCCAGCGCCACCGCCGTGGGCGTGGCGGATACCAACAACACTCGCATCGCCGCCGGTTCTCTCAACAATCCCAATGTCTATGAGCGCGCCGCCGGCGGCCTCACCATCCAGCAACTCATCACCGATTTTGGGCGCACGTCGGAATTGACCCGAACCTCCAGTCTGCGCGCGCGCGCCGAGGAGATGAACCGGGAGGCGACCCGCGAAGAAATCCTGCTCGAAGTCAATGCCGCCTTCTTCTCCGCCTTGCAAGCCCAAGCCGTTCTGGCGGCGGCGCGTCAAACCGAAAATCAGCGCGCCCTGGTCCTGCGCCAAACCCAGGCCATGGCCACCAACAAAATAAAGTCCGACCTGGACGTCAGCTTTGCCGGCGTGGACCTGGATCAGGCCCGCCTGCTGGTGGCCAAGGCCGACAACGACTTGCATTCCGCCTTTGCCAATCTCTCCACCGTGCTCGGAGAGCGCCAGACCGAAAGCTTTGACCTGGCCGACGAGCCGATGCCCGACCGGGTGACCAACAGCGCCCCGGATTTGATCCTCCAAGCACTGGGGAACCGGCCGGACCTGGCGCGCACCCGTTACCAGCGCGACGCCGCCAAGGAATTCGCGCGCGCGGAAAACAAATTGAGCTATCCGACCCTCAGCGCCATCGCCAGCGGCGGCCTGACTCCCCTCGGCGATTCCCGCCTCGGCGACAATTACGGCGCCGCCGGAGTAAATCTCAATTTCCCGATCTTTACCGGAGGACTCTACAAGGCCCGCCAGCGCGAGGCGGCGTTGCAGGCCGATGCGGCCGACCAGACCGTGCGCGACCAGGAAAACACCATTGCGCGCGACACCCAGATTTCCAAGCTCAACCTCGACTATTCATTCGCGCGTCTGGCGCTCACGGCGAGCCTGCTGCAAAACGCCAACACCGCGCTGGAACTGGCGCAGGCGCGGTTCACCCTGGGACTCAGTTCCATCGTCGAATTAAGCCAGGCCGAGTTGAACCAAACCTCCGCCCTAATCGAGCAAGCCGCCGCGCGCTACGACTACCACACCCAGCGCGCCGCCCTGGACTTCCAACTCGGCCGCCTGCATTAACGCCAGTTGAGCTGAGTGTCGCCGCGCTCTTTTCGCAGATTTTAATGCTAAATTCATCCCCCATTAATGTTCGGGGCGTAGGATAAATTAGGCAGGGGAGAGGGAATGGTTAAGTAACACAGCCTAAATATGAAAGGAACGCCTGATATGAAACATCCAATGCTTTTGCTCTGCTTCTGTTGCGCCAGTCTGCTCACTGCGTGCGCGTCTAGTCCTCCGCTCCCGCCGGTCGGCCCGGCGCCCGGCCCACAAACACTCGCCCCTCCTGGAGAAGGGGTCCTGGTGGTTTATTCCGCATGGTCGTGTTTCGACAATTACCTCACCGCCGATCACAGCGGCTACAACATCTATTCGAACGACGGGAAACTCGTCAAATGGGTTCCAAACTTCATTGAAGGAGATTGGACGGTCGAGCCGCCCACGCGCGTTCACCTCCCAGCCGGCTCGTACACGATAAAAGCCGAAGGGGGAATATATGGGTGGGTTTATGTCCCGGTTGTTATCAAATGCGATCAAACCACGCCAGTCTATCTGGATGACGAGAACCATCCTATTGCCTCTATGGCAAGCATGAACAATGTGGTGAAATTGCCTGACGGAGAAATCGTCGGCTGGGCGGCAAACCCAGGCACGAACTGAGTTCATGGCATGGAAGCACTGTGATAGCGGGGACGCCGACCCGGTCGATGGGCTTGCCTCGAAAAAACGGACAGTAAAACCGAGTCATTTAGTTAGTTGTTTTTGAGTTCGAAGTCAACGGGCGAAAGGTAATCCAGCGCGCTGTGGGCGCGTTGGC
>Ga0187862_10001740_pt1 | contig 22750 bp, 23 predicted proteins | sample June2016WEW_10_1_FD_133003 | JGI IMG/M metagenome (GOLD analysis project Ga0187862, IMG submission 133003) | Peatland microbial communities from SPRUCE experiment site at the Marcell Experimental Forest, Minnesota, USA - June2016WEW_10_150 | ecosystem: Environmental > Terrestrial > Soil >...
TCAGCGACGCCGTGTTTCTCCGGCGTGAGTACCGTGTTCTTCGTGACCTTCGCGCCAGTCGACTCGACCGCAGCCTGAGCCTCCTGCTTGCTCATCTTGCGGAACCCGGGCTGGCCCTCGGTGCCCTGGTGGAGCCCAACGTTGAGCATCGAGCCGTTGCTCTCTTCGGGGGGTGCCTCGTTCATCACGCGCACGGAGCCGCGCTGCGAGTTGGGCACGTTCACCTTGCCGCCGGTCGGGCGCGGCCTAACCTCAAAAACGTGGTCGCCTACCGCCTGATACGCGCCACCGCGCAAGTCAGCGTCTCTCTTCGTTACCTTGTACCCGAGCTGCGCAAGGTTCTTGTAGGCGCCGGCCTGACCCTCGGAGACGTTGTCGTCGCTATGCCAGACCTGGCCGCGAGCGTGCGCGTCGTCGACAGCACGCTGGAGCATACGCGTACCCCACCCCTGGCCCTTGTTGATGACGTTGGAGGTCATCCCCTGCGTCACACCGAGACCTGGGCGTTCGACAACGTTCATGCTGCCGCCAGCGTTCGGCACCGTGTAGCGGTGCGTGATGGTGCCCTCTTCGTTTCCGTCCGGCCGGCTCTGGTGCTGGATCGCATCACGCTGATTCAGGTCACCGAGCGCGCCGCGCTGCTTGTTGCCCATCATCGCGCCGAGCGGTCCCGGTGGCGGTTGGGTGAGGTCACCGACCGCGCCGCGCTGCTTGCCGTTACGGTCGACGAGACGCGAAGAGATCGCCTTCTCTCTTGCTGCCTCAGACAGCTGCCCGCCGACACCCTCAACCCCGTGCTCGATGGCTCGGCCAACGAGCCGACCACCGAGCGGTATCTCGTGCGCGATGCTCGCCGCTACGCGGCCGCCGGCCTCTATCGCGCGCCCCAGCCCGGTGGCCTTCATCTCCTGACCGACCGCGCCGGGGTAGTGCTTGTCCATGTGGAGCGCGTTCCCGGCGTCGTTGATCGTCTGCAAATTCTTGATGACGTCGGGCCGGTCCTTGAAGGTTGAGGCCGCGTTGCGTGCGTACCGGCTCGCGGCGTTGTAGAATCCGCGCGCGTTCCACTTCCCGCCGTCGTCCATCGCGGCGTCGTGCAGCCGGCTGATGGTGTGCCCCTGTATCTCGCGGATCGCGGCCGCGCTCGACTCCGCCAGCTCACCGTCACCTAGGTGCGCGCCGGACCGTAGCACATCCATGACGTGCTCGTGCTGCTCGCGCGGCAGGTCCGCGATGTAATCCATCACCTTGTGCTCGGGGATCGCGTGGTTGATGCCCTGGCTGTCCGAGGGCGCGAGCAGCTTCTTGATGCCGGTGGGCTCCTCCAGCATCTGGTACGCGTGCCGCTTCATGTTGCGGGCGGCCTTGAAGAGGCCGGGGCCGCCGTTCTCGGCGACGTCCATGTCGGTGTGGTCCACCAGCTGCTTCGTGGTGTGCATGTTGTCGAGGGTGCGGTTCGCGTTCAGCCACTGCCGAAACTTTTCTGCAGCGCCGACAGAGCTGGGGGCGGCGGCGTCTGACCCGTCGCCCACGATGCCTTTGTCGCCCACCGTCTTCAGCTGGTTCAGTCGCTCCAGCGCGGACGCGCGGAAACCTTCCGGCATGTAGTTGGCTTTATCGTTCAGGAAATCAGTCGCGCGCCCCAAGAAGTTCTGCATCGGGCGCCCGCCCGAGCTGGCGCGTGCGGTGTCGTAGATCCCGTCCGTCGCGTCATCGAAGTGTTTCTCGATGCCCTGGATCGCGCCACGAACCACGCGCCCGCGGTCCCCGAGCGTGGTCGGGTCGACGCTGTCGTCGGAGAGTGAGCCGACGCTGTTGTGAACGTTGTCGGTGGCGGTGTGCAGGGCGGCGTTCTCGCTCGCGACCTGCGCCTGCATGGTCTTGGAGCCGGTCTCTTTGTCTTGCCAGTCTTTGCCGGTAGCGTTGTAGTCGCCGGATACCGCCGACTGACGTCGAACCGGGAGCCCGCCCCCCGACAGCTTGTCGAGGTCGTTGATGCTCTGCTCGCGGGCGGCCTGCTCTTCAGGCTGTGGCGTCTCCTGGGGGCCCTCCTCCTTCGGGGAGTTGAAGAGCCGCACGGAGCCGCGCTGGGCGCCGCCCGGCGAGGGGGTGCCGGCAGCCGCCGGAGGTGTGGCTGGGGCGCCTGGTTCTTGGGTAATAGGTTGTGACGGGGGCGCGGCCGTCGGCGCTGGCGCCTCCGTAGGAGCCTCTGGCGCGGGGTTGGCGGTCGCCATCCGGGGCGGCACCTTCGGCTTCGCCTTGGCGGCCGCGACGGTGCCGTCCGGGGGTGGGATCGGGTTCGGCTGCGCGCGAAGCGTGTCGCCCGTGACTGGCTGCCCGACGGGCGGCGCTATCGCGGTGGGCGGCGGGACCGCGTTGCCGGCGGCGTCGTAGGTGGTGCCCGCGGGCGCCTCGCTCGGGGCACCGTTAACCGCGCGGTAGGCGCCTTTCGCACTCTTAATCGCGCTCCGAATTATGGCCGGCGCGCCGACCGCCGGGAGCACGGTCGCGATTTTGGAGGCGGTCTCCCCGAGGGTCTGGGTGGCGTTCTCGCCGATGGTGGCGTTGAGGGCCGGCTCCAGCGACTGTGCGGCCATAGTCGGCACGTTCAGGACGCCGGCCGCCAGCTCGCCGCCGGGGCCGGTGGTGGGGGTCGCGTACTCCGCCAGCTTGTAGATGTTCCCGGACCAGTCGCTCAGCCGCTGGCTTCCGGTGGCGAGGTCCGCCTCCGCCTTCTCAGGCTCACCGAGCGCGGTGTGCGCGACCGCCCCGAGCGCGCCCGTGAGCGCGCCCGCGCCACCCGCGATCGCGGCCGCGCCCATCGTGACCGGGTTCGCTACCGCGGCGATACGTGGGAGCCCGGTGAGCATCGAGGCGCCATAGCGGGCGCTCTTCGCTTTGCGCACGTCGGGGAACGCGTCCGGGTCCCGCATGAACTCGGCCAGCTCCTCCGGGCTCTGCGGCGCGAACCCGCGGTGCTGCTGGTAGATAGTGGCAGGGTCCGGCATCCCGTTGGTCGGGTCGTCCGGCGCGAGCCCGACGGTCGCCGGGTCCGGCATCCCGCTGATGTCGACGGGGTCAGCCATTACAGCTCCAACGCTTTGCGCGTGGCCTGCTCGTCATTCAGTCCGTGCTTCTGCATGTACGCCTTCACTTGTGCGTCAGACCATCGTGGGGCCGGTGCGACACCAGCGTTGGGTTTTGCAGGCGTCGGCTGCGTCTCCGTCTGCATCGGGAAGTGCTCCTGGTTCCAGGAGTTGAACTGGTTCGCATCCTTGCCAGCGTGGAGATACGCCGGCACGCGCTTCGCGGAGTCGAGTGTGTACTGCGACATCATCGCGCCCTTGCCGATCATGTCGCGCAACGCGCCAGGGTCCATGCTCGGCGACGGGTTCAGCTCGTTGACCAGCATCTTCGCTTCCATCTGCGTCATCTTAGCGAAAATTCCTTTTCCTGCCTGCAGCGCCGCGGTGCCGAGATATTTTGCGGTCTCTTGGTAGTCGCCGGTCATGTGGTTCTGCCAGCCCGCGGGTAGCCACTTCGAATATTTCGCCAGCTCCGCGTTCCACGCGCCACCATCGTAGTTACCCTTAGCGAGCACATCCTGCGCGGCCTTGTACATCGTGAGCGCAGCGGACGCAGCGCCAACGCCTTGGTTAGAGGTCTTGGCAAGATCGTTACGGGCGGCGGTCTGGTTCTTCATATCCTCCATCACCGTAGGTGGCGGCGTGTGTCCGATGGTAGGATTGTATGCTTCGCCGTTGTTCGTCGGGTGATAATCGTACTTATCGTCGTGCAGCGCGTCGGTCAACTTCGGATCTATGTTGCCTTGAGCGTTGCGTGCGGTACCTGTCCCGTTCTGAGACTTCGGCGTACCGTTGGGGTTAGTCGCAGGCGCAGCGTCGTGCTGACCCTGCACGGTGTCGAGCGCGCTCTGCGCGTTATTTCGGGCCGCTTGCTTCGGCGCGCTGTTCGGGCTGACCGTAGAGCCGGCACCGGGCAGGTTGCTCTGTGACGCGCGCACCATCATCCAGTCGCCAGGACCGTTGATGTTCTTCGCGCCGCCCATCTGCGCGGCCTTCCACGGTGCGACCTTGATCGTGCCGCCGCTGCCGTCCGGCATGTCGACCGACGGGGTTATCGCTTCGTGTGCGAGCTTGATGTACTGATCTTTCGTGAGTCCAACCTGCTCGACGCCAGGGATCGAGATCCCCGTCGCTTCGTCACGGTAGACGCCGTCCTTGCCTGCGACGGCGTTCCGGCCAGTGTATTGATGCACGGCGCCGGCAGCGTTCGCGGCAAAGAGACGGGCCTCGTCCTCTTCGTTCCGATCTTCGTCCGGCTGGCCTTTGAACTTCCGCTGGATGGCGGCATATATCTCGGGGTGCGACGCTTGCAGCACGTTCATCGCCTGACCTTCGGGAGCGTCGGTCACAGCGTGGAACGCGTCGAAGTCGTCGCGCGAATCTTGCTGAGCGCTCGTGGTCTGCTGCGCCTTGCGCATGTCGATCATCGCCTGCACGCGCTTCGGGCCGAGGCCGTACTGATCGTTCGGGTCGACCTGGTAGGACTTGATCAGCTTCTGGTATTCCTGCTGCGTCACCGCCGGCACGAAATACTGATCGCGTAGCGCCTTGTCGATGGCGCCAGGATCGAGGATCGACGGGTCGGCAGTTCCAGATCGGTCCTGCGCTTCCTTGAGTTTGTCGGACACGCTCGCGGCGGGGCCGGAGGGTGCGGGGCCGCCAGCCTGAGCGTTACCACTCGGGCCGCCGACACCAGACCCATCACCAGCGCCGACAGACTCGTCGTGGATGCCGGCGAGGATCAGCGGCATGCGCGCGGCCATGAGCTTGTTCTGCATGGCGGCGGCTTGTGTTTGCTGCTGTACCTGCTGAGTCTGCGCGCCAGTGAGCTGCTGGTTGGCTACAGCGGTCGGGCCGAAGTTCTGTGAGATGTTGCCCGCGATATCGGCAGCGGGATCAGCACTAATGTCGCTCATTATTAACTCGTCCCCGCAAAGTTAAAGTAGCTTGAGGCGCCGTTATTGGACGCATTAGCGAAGCTGGAGTTGTTCAAGCTGTCCAAGATGTTGCCGGTGTTTCCGTTGGCGGCGATAGAGTTCGGTACGCCGCTGCCGTTCAGCCCCATGTCGGCGTTGCTCATGCCTGGGTCGAACGTCGGGCCGTTTAGCCCGAGCGCGGACGGGTCGTAGGGCGCCATCGTGCTGGACGAGCCGATATCGTTGTTCAGTCCGTTGGAGCTTATGCCACCCACACCTGCCACCCCGCTGGGGATGACCGCGTTGGCCGCAGCGTTGCCCGCAGCGTTGATTAAGCCCGTGCCGGCACCGTTCGTTCCGAAGAGGCTACCCACCGAGCTGGCGGTGCCGAGATAGCCTTGCGCCTGAGCCTTGCCGATGTTCCCTTGCAGCGTGCTGATGTTGTTGCCAGCGTTGATGTTGGCGCCCTGCAGCTGCGTGTTCGCGGTGCTGCCGAGTCCGGCCGCGCCCATCAGCTGACTGATGTACGTATTGTAATCACTCGCGGCGGTGCCAGTCACATACTGACCGACAGCGGCTGCAGTGTTCGGCGTGTACGCGCTACCCATCGCAGCGGCCTGGCGCTGTATGGCTTGCGTACCCTGGTTCACAGCGAACTGGTAGCCGGGCATGTTCTCGAAGCCAGAATAGTTCGGAGCTGCGCCGTTCGTGCCGAGCGCGCTACCGAGCGCAGTGTCGGCGCCAACGCCGAGACCTTGCTGCGTCGACCACAGATTGTTGATGTTGCCGAGGGTGTTCTGCTGCGTGGTGATCGCGTTGCCGTATGCGTTCGTCTCCGCGTTAGCGGCCGCGAGCGACCCGGCCGTACCCACGCCAGCTTGCAGCACGCCGGGCAACGCGCCCGTGATCGTGCTCGCGAGAGATGTGTCTATGTTGCCCATGCCTGTACTGTTCCCCTGTCCACCTACGGCTGCGCCGTTGATGTTTCCAATGTTACTCATCGAAGGTGCCGTGCCCACTTGTGGCGCGCCCTGTTGTGTCGGGTTAAACGCTGACTTAGCTAACCCTGACGCAACCTGTCCAGCCGCCGAGCCGGCGATGTTGCTCCCCGTGGCGCCCCCTACCGCAGACCCGACCCCGGCGGATAGCCCGCTGACGAGCGGGTTCTGTCCGCTTGCCGCACCAGCTACTGCGCTGGTGCCGCCCTTAGTTATTGCGTTGGCGGCTGTGTTGCCGAGCCCCGCGTTTTGAAGAGAGTTCGAAATGCTCGGGGCGGCTCCGGCAAGGCCGCCACCGATGGCGCCCATGAGTGCAGACTTGCCGATGTTCCCGCCGCTGATGTCGCCACTGATAGCGCCCCCGGCAGCGCCTACGAGCGAGCCCGCGGCGGTCGCGCCGATCGCCCCAGTTGCCGCTCCGGTCGCGCCTCCAGAAAGTACTGCGGCGCCGGCAGATAACTCTGGTGCGAGCGCCACCGCGCCGGCTCCGCCCATGCCCGCGAGCACGATATCGGCGAACACTCCGGGGGCCCACGTCTGGAGCGCGCTCTGCGAAGAGCGAGCGCCCGCATACTGTTGTATGTTCGCGAGACCTCCCGCCTTTGCGTTCGTGGCTGCGGCGGAGCTTAAGCCAGACACCGAGTTGACGACGTTACCCCACTGGCCGTACGGATTGGTCCCGGCGAGCGTCGTACTAGCTCCAGTCGTATTGTCCTGTGTCGCTTTTCCGAATGCCTGATAGTAGGCATTCATCTGTGCGGGTGTCATCGTCATCGACGGATCGAGCGCCGCTAGCCCCGAGCCGGTTTCCATCATCTGTATTAACGGGTCTTGTGTAGCGGCACCACCAATTGCCCAAGCGCCACCAGACGTACCGGGGTTTGTTAGGTCTTTCTCAGACGATACCGCTGCATTCCATGCGCCTTGATAGTTGCCCGCGCCCAAGTCAGAAATGACTTGTCCACCATATTGATCTATAGCTTGAGTCTGTCCCGCTACTTCATTCTTAGTAAACTGAGTATTAGCAAACGGGTCGGACGAGGCTAGCTCCGGCGCCTCATAGGACGTCGCAAGAGCGTTTAGCTGGGCTGGTGTCTCCAGACTGCCAGCAAGAAAAGGCGGAATCGTCGACCCCACTTAGAATTACTTTTGGGTGGTTTCGTAAAGGTGCATGCCACCGATACCGAGCAGTGCAAAGAGCATGGTCGTGATCGTGCTGGTGTCGACGGACGGCAGCGTTACCGGGTGACCGGCGAGCGAGCACGCCCATTCGATGGGGGACTTCAGAATCGCAATCGTGAAGCCGATGACGCATACCCAGCCGGCGCCATCACGGAAGCTGAGGCCCGGCTTTGCTTCGGCCGCGGCGTTCGCCTTGATCTGTTCGATCTGGATCTGGTACTGATCGTCGATAGACTTCAAGTCGCCAGCGAGCTGCGCCTGCGCGAGCGCGGCCTTCGCCGCCGCTGCCTGTGACTTGTCAGGGAAGATCTTGTCGAGTACGGTGCTCGCCAGCGAGGCGACGGATCCGATGCCTGTAATATCACCCACTGAAATGCCCATCAAGGATACTCCCCACTCAGAAAATAATTTGCGATGCGCGTGGCGCGGCCCGGCTTGTCGAAGCCGTCTGGCTGAACTTCCTTCGCCCACAAGCTGCCGAGCAAGTGATCGTGCACCGTCTGCCATTCCTGCGCTTTGATCGCGGCACGCGTCGGCCCGAACCCCTCCCACCTGCCGCCCATATTGAACGCGATCTCGTAGAGCGCGTTCTTACGGCAGTCGGTGTCGCATGAGGCGAGTTCATCCCACCTCGATGCAAGGCGTATCGCGTTCAGGATGTCAGTGCAGAACCAGCGGTCGCTGGTCGACTGCGGTACCGTGAACCCCTCCCACGAGCGGCCCGGCGCCGGGCGCGGCATCAGATGCCCGCGACCACACGTCCAATTGCCACGAGTATCGAGATAGGCCGTGAGTTCATCCCTCTCTGCAGCATCCAGATCAACTGCCAGACGCCTATCGATTGACGGATCGAGAACTGTTTCATTCGTGATTGCCATGTTGCGGTTTCCTCACCTGAAGTTGGATATCGTGGACAGTGTCTTTGATATCATCCAGCGACTGCTTCATCGCAGCGTTTTGCTGTTGGATGTTCGCCAGCTGATCGTCGTGCTTCGCGACGTGAGACTCAGTCTCCGCGTTATTCTGCTGCAGCTCGACGATCTGCTGATTGACTTGGCCGCCATGATAGACGGTCGAGTACAGGCCGCCAGCGGTAGTCACCGCTATCGCTATGGCGGCCATCGCGGATTCCATTGTCCACTTCAACATGATCGACATCTCACCCCTTCTTAGGCAGTCCGCCGAACGGCACGCCGGGCTGCTGTTGCTGCGGCACGCTCTTCTGAACGAACTGGTAACACTCTACCCACGCCACAGCCTCCATGCCGGTCGACTGGACGCGGCGCAGAAACTCCAGCAAGTTGTTGGCGATGTGCGGCGGGATGGCTTCGATTACCGGGTTCACACGCACCTCTGCGTGCGGGTGGTCTTTCAGCGCGTCTCTGATGTGCTGCGCCAGATTGTCATTCGTCTCATCGTTCAACATATATGCTCACCTCTTTAATTGATCCTACCAAGCCGGTACACTACGAATAGTGCCGTTATCATTTATCTTGATCCATTTCGTCGGGTTACCTGCGGACGGTGCGTTTGTCAGCGTACCTACGGCTGCTCCGGCGCCAGTTGTAAGCGCCGCTGATGTTGCTATCAATTCTCCGGCGGAGGGCGACGGCGCTAATGTCAGGGTCTGCCCGCTCGCTGGCGCGTTGATCACGACGCCACGCGTACTCAAGACCTTTAGGATCTGGTTCCAGGCGCCGCTATATTGCCACAGTTCGGTCTGGCCGCCCGACTGCTGAAGGCTCGAAAACGTTCCGCCAATGGAGTCACCTAGACCAATGCATGGCCCAGCTTGAGCAGAATTTGCCGTGCTGCCACTACGGAGGATGAGGACGTCAGAGGTACCTCCCGCTGTGCCCTGGGCACTAGAAAAATAGCCTACACTATTTCCTGCACCAGCGACTCCATAAACCGAGAGCGCATTTCCACTTGCTGGCGCTTGTAGGGATAGGTTACCGTTCGCACTCATCGCGAGAGTCGGCAGCGCAGGCCCTCGAAAATACGACCAGCTCGAATCCCCTATCAACTGATAGACGTTGAACGTCTGCGCGGCGTTCGTAACTACAAACGAGGCGTCGTTGGTGTTCGTGCCGGCTATGATCTGCAATCCGTTCGATTCGCTCGCGGTGTCTGGAGCTTGAATTAAGACGGTAGGACCGTAGCCAGTTCGCGCGATGCCGTTTACAGTCAGCGCGGGGGCTGACGTAGTAGGCGCAGGGATAACTATCGGGCCTTTTCCAATCGTTATCGTCGCGTACGGGCTGCTGATGTTGCCCGTCACCGAGATGCCGTTCGCGCCGACTGCATTGCGAACGTCCGCGCCCTTCAGCTGGTTACTGATGAAGCTGCGGAACCAGGTAGGATCCCACGTCTTCGGTATGTTCAGCGTCGTCGTGCTGGACAGACCGGGCTTCGATTGGAGGACTATAGCCACGTTACCACTTGCAGGGTTCGACGTACGCGGTCACATCGACCGTGAACGTTGGCGACGCGTCCGTCACGCGGAACTGAAGCACGAGGCTATAGTACTGTCCGATGTTCCACCAGATAGCGCGGTTATCCGTGTCTCCGGGCAGCCCGAGCGTCTGCGAGTCATCACCGGATACGTCGAACGTTTCTCCCCAGTTATCGGAAAGCAGGAGACTGATGCGCGGCGCTACTAAACCTGGGGCCGGGTTGCCTGGAGATATCCACTGTCCGCCGCTCGGTATAGGGCCTTGGCCCGCTGTCACTACCGCCTCAACGCGGCGCACGATCTGGCGGTTGTTCTGTTTGTACAGCGGCTGTGTCGTGAACGCGCACACCACTGGCGCGTTCGCGTTGCCGAATTCAGTTTGGACGGTGTCGTCCAGGTACCCGATGGTGCCGCTCTCAGAGTCGCCGATCAGCTGCTTGCCGAAGCCGTTGAAGTACGCGAGGCCGCGATACTGCACCTCCTGACCGTTGAGCACCGACACCAGATCGAACCACTGCTGCGTCACGCAGTCGTAGACTATCGTGCGCTCAGCGAGCGGTATCGTCAGCACGTAGAACGGGTGACCGTTCCACGTCGGGCCGCCAGCGGGCGATGACAGCGCGTACATGCCCGTGAGCAGGCCGCGCTTGTTCGCGTTCGAGAGAATAGCTTCGACGCCAGCGGTCGAGATGCGCGTCGGCGTCTGCCCGTTGCGACGTCGCACCGTGAGATCGTTCGCCACCCATATCACCGAGTTGTCCTGCAGCGCGATGCTGTAGGGACAGCTCGGGTGCACGCCGTACGTCATGTACGTGTCGGCGGCCGCGCTGAATGGTGTGCCGGTAGGGTTGCCGGTGTTCACAAAGCCTTCCGACGAGCGCGAGCCGAACATCAAGATTTCGCGGTGGTCGATGCACATCCCGTAGAACGGGTCCGTGCCGAACTGTCGATTGAACGATGCGGCGGTGGTGAAGGTGATCTGCGCGTTGCCAGACACCTGCCGACCGTCGTCGTTGAAGAACGTGTACGAGCCCTGGCCGTTATTATTGTTCGCTAGGAACACAATGTAGCTGTCGACGAACCAGCAGTCGAGCGCGCCGCCCAACGTCAGGAAGAACGAGTTCGTCAGCTGCTGCACACCGCCGCCGCCCGTGAACGGCGTGTACGTGTAGCAGGTGTCGGTGCCCGGCACCAGCACGACGAGGCACGCGCCGTTGTCGGTCATGCGCACGAAGCCGGTGCCGATGATACCGCTCGCCGATCCTGGTACCAGCGTGAACGCGCCAGCGCTCGACACCGTGTAAAGATCGAACCCGACGACCGCGTACACGACGCCGGCCATCTCCCAAATTCCGCGTAGCGGGTTGGTCAGTCCGCTCGGGGTGAACGTCGATATGCCAGGCCAGCGCCGCAGTGACGCGGGCTGCTGATCTTCCTCGTCGTCAGGCTGCGTCTGCTGCGCCGGCTCCGGGTAGCACCCGATCAAACGCTTCGAGCCGGCGCGAAGATCGGCCAGCTGATACGTCGCAAGCGGCAGCGGTACTTCGGTCGGTTGCGCCTGTGCCATGCGTTACAGCCAGTTCGGGCCGCCCCACGGGCCGCCTTGCGGGCGAGACAGTTCCCCGAGGTCGCACTCGGCGTACTTCAGGTACCGCTTCGTCAGGTGACGGAACGCGGTACGGATCATGCCGCCCAATGAGAAATCATCGTCAGGGCTCATCGGCGGCGCTATGGTGATACCGTAGCGAACCGAGAGCCAAGCTGCCAGGCAATACTTGACGTCTGCCAGGTCTTCGTCTTTGAGAGGTGAGATGCTGTTGAGCTGAGCAACAATCTGCGGGTACCAGCCCAGGTTCCCCCAACCGTCACGCATGTTGGTGAGCAGGTTGTCGTTGAGGATCGTCATACCGTTCACGGATTGCGTGGGCGTAGGTTGTTTGCCTTCGCGGACGACGCCAAGAATCTGAAACGCTTCGGTGATGATCTGCTGGTTGGTCTGAGCCACGTCGCCTCTCTGAAATTAGGTGCCGTCTCTCCGGCTGTCACGTCTGCTTAAAATGGTGGACGTTCACCATCACGCGCCTACTGGGTGAGGGCAGCGGCGCTGATTTTCTTCTTTTACTGCACGCGAACCCACGTGCGCGGGTTGACGGCTGCACCGCTGGCGGGCTGGAAGCCGTTCAGAGTGTAGACGTAGCGCACGGCTGAGGTCGCTTCGCCGGCCGCGCCCGGAACCTGCAGAGCAGTGGGAGCGGTTGCGCCAGCCACGAACGAGTCGCCCGTGTTGGCATTGACAGCAGTCAACGTGATGATGCTGCCGGAGCCGTTGCTGATCTGCGCCTGCGCGCCGTCCACCGGATTCAGCGGAAGGTTGACCGTCAACGAGATGGCGCCGGTCGGAACCAGCACCAAAACCCCAGTCTGCATGGTGATCGTCGATCCCGTCACCAGCGTTGCGCCAGCGTAGAAATCGAACGGAACGCCAACCACATCGCCGTGCCCATAACCAATTTGAATGTTACTCATTTTCTATATTCCTATGGGTTAGGCAGCCGACGCGACTTCGATGTTCCGCACAGCCAGCTCGGGGTAAGCGAGCACGGCGCCGACAATCGAATCGAGACGAGCCGGGAGCACGTCGTTAGACGGATCCCACTGTTGCGCGAAGCGGATGTTGTACCCTTCGAACGCTTCCGCAGCCGTCATCTTGACGAGGGGGCTGAGGTCGAGCATCGGGGGGTTCGCAAACACAATCGCGTCCCGGTACCAGCCGAGGGACTGCTTGATCAACGCGCCGTTGAGCGCGGCAATCGCGGCAGCGCCGCTCTGACCGAACACGCTGATGACCGCGCCGGCAGCCGGCACGTTGTCAACGTTCTGGTACGCGCCACCGGTGATGATGCCGGGGGCAATCGGGATCGAGATCGCACCGGCGGTGTCGCTGATGGTCGCGGTCACTACGAACTGCTTGGGACGGCCCAAAGACGCCTTCGTCTCGGGATCGACTTCGTTCACGCCCGCGATGCTGATCACGTCGCCAGCGTTCAAGGTCGTGAGACCCGAAGCCCAGCCGTTGGTGTTCAGCGTGAAGGTGGAGACGAACGCGTTACCCGCGCCGGGGTTGGACTGACCAGCGCCGTTGACGGCAGGGGCCGCCGTGGTGCTGAACGATCCGATGACGTGCGTCGGCAGCTTCGTGTTACGGAAGCAGACGTAGCCCGCGGCCTTGTCCGAGATGACGCCTTCCAACCACTGGTCGGAGACGGTCGACTCGGGCTGGAACAGGCCCTTGTTGTCACGGACGAAGTACCGCGAGGTCTGCGGGGTCGCCGTGAAGGTGCGACGGTCATCTTCCGGCGCCAAGGCTTCCGTCAGGTACTGCTCGTTCTGGAGCAGCTGATCGTAGGTTGCCGTGGAGTTGAAGGCGCCCGTGAACTTCGGCACGTTGTTGACTTGCCCCGTAGTGAAGTTCTCGATGCCGGCCGCGAGACGCGCCATTGCAGGTTCGAGCACTTGCTCTTCGAAGTTGTTCAGCAACATGGCACGCTCCACCGAAGTGAAGTTGATATCGACACCGAGCTGCTGGTTGACCAACAGGGTGGCGAAACGCTGTACCGAGTTCTGTGCGTTCATCTGCGGACCAGTACGCAGGGTGTACTGGAACGGGAGACGGATCGAGAGCTGTTGGCCCAAGATGACCCCATTGATGGGGCCGGGCAGCAAGCTCTGGTAGTCACGGTTCGTACGACCCGTGAAGTTGCTCTTGGAGTGCAGCAAAACTAGCGCTTTGCGTGCGACCCATTGAGCGGTGATTAGTGAGTTAGCCATTATTCCTTTCCGATTTTATTTAGTTCAGGCCGCGCATTTTCCGAGCTGTCTCGCGGGCTGACTGTTTGCCTGCTCTGTGCTGTCGCGCAAATTCTTCCACAGACATGTTAGGGTCTTGTGGATCGCGTGACTGTGCACGTCCGCCGGCCGGTGTTGGCCGAGGGGGAGGAGGCGCCTGAGTGATGGACTTCTTTTGCCCATTCTGCGCGTTGGGCTTCGAACCGTTTCCGTTCTGCTTGGATCCTGAAGTGCCCGCAGCCTCTTTCTTGGCTTCTAGCTTCGCGATCATCTTGCCGACCTGGATGCACTGGTCTGCTGGGGGCATCTTCGCGGTGCTGATTGCCAACGCGGTGTCCTTGCCAAACTCGTACAACAGTTCGCCAACATAGCCGGATCGAGCTAAGGCTGCACCCGCATCCTTGCACAGCTGATGCTGCGCTAGGACCGGGTTGTTGGTCACGACCGCCGTGTAATCCTTGTGAGTCTTTGCAAACTCCCGGATCTCTTCTTCGGCTTTCGCGCGGCGCTTGGCCGCTTCGGTCTGACCAACCATCTCTTGAACGATCTGACGCGCGGTGAGCGCGGCCTGATCCTTCGTCCACTTCTTCATCTTCGCACGATATTTGTCGTTGTCGAAGGCGATATCCGCGTCGGATAGGTCCGGCATCGGCTCGTCTTCAACTCCGGGAGGAGCAGATGCAGCTGCGGTCTGTGCGGCGGTTGGTGTCCCGCCGGCCTTGAGCCGCTCCAGCTCAGCTAAAGCATCCTTCAGCTGGCCCTGCATGTGCTTGCCAAATATTTTCGTGCCTTCCAGCAGATCATTCAGCTCTACTATGCGTTCCTCAGCAGATCCTTTCTTCGGTGCCGGCCGAGCGGGTGACGCCTCTTCGTCAGTCTGCTCGCCAGTCAAGTCCGTGTTGGGATCCGTTTCATCGCTGGGGTCGACGTCTGCGGTGGACGAGTCCGCGTGTTCGTCCGAAGTCCCCTCACCAGAATCGGTCTGGTCGCCGAGTGTTCCGTCTTCGTCAACGATGGGGGCATCTTCGTCGACCAACGGATCCGAGGCTGCTCGTGCAGCACTGCCTCCCGGAGTGGCATCAACTTGGCCGGCGGCGACGGCTGCTACTGCGGCAGCGTCAGCGGCGCGGGCGGGTGTAGCACCACGGAACGGGTTGACTTTGTCGTCGACCTGCTTCTGCGGTTGCATTTCATATGTTTTTAAATCGTCACGAGTAAAGGCCATGTTTGTCTCCATTACACGGCATACGCTGCCGCGAGGCGAGTCTCACCAGACTATCGAAGATCAAGCAGCCTTTGCGGGCTTCTTGGGTTTGGCAGCGACCATCGCCTTCGCGGCGGCGACCTTCTGCTCGTTCAACTCCTGTTGATGTTTCATCGTCAGCGCGTGCTTCTCGTGCATGCGCCGCATCTCATGCTCGTGCGCGTGGGCAGCACGCTGCATCTCTGCCTCGTGCAGCTGCTGAGCGCGCTGTGATTCGAGCTGCGCAGCTATATGCGTCTGGATCTGCTCGTGCTTGTGATCCGTCACCTGCTGTTGCTGATCCTGCTGATGCTGCTGGGCAGCGTGCGCCATGTCTTGCAGGTTGCCGACGTGCTTGGCGGCGAGATCCATCTGCGCCGACTGCATATCGGTCTGCTGTTGCTTCGCGTCGGCACCGATCTCGTGGGCCAGCTTGATGTTCGCCAGGTGCTTGCCGGCGGTCTCGTACTGGATCTTCTGTTGCTCCATCGGGCTGGACTGGGCGCGAGACTTCGCGATGGCGGCGTCGGCCGTCATCTTCTGAGTTTTGCCCTGCAGGAGCTGCATCTCAAGCTGCTGCTGTTGCTCCTGCATCTGTTGCTGTTGACTCTTCTGCGAGCCAACGCCAGCCGCTTTTTCCTTCTCGTTCGGTTGGATGATGCCCTGCTGTATCAGCGGGATCCGCAGCCGGTTCGACATTTCCTGCGCGTCCGGCGAGTCGATGTTCTTCGCGATCAGGTCCTGGATCACAGGCGCCGCAGTCGGCATCGCCTCAGCGAACGAGATCAACGTATCGAGCGCTTCCTGGCGCGCGGACTGGAAGCTCGGCCCGATGGTGACTTCAACGTCGTACGACCCCTTCGAGAGGTCGTTCATGATGTCGCCGGTCATCTCGTGCTCCTGGTTGACGGTGATCATCTTCTCGATGCCGTCGTGCCCAATGATGCGTACAACACGCTCCGCGTCCATGACGGTCGGAATCATGTCGACCATCATCTCCCAGGTGAGCTGCATCGCGGAGCTGTACCCGTCGATGAATTCGTAGCTGCCCAAGTCCGAGCGCTTCGTGTGTTGCACAAGCGCCTTGCCAGAGACGCGGTTCATATCCTCAGCGTTGCCGAGCGCCGGGTCGAAGTATCCGATGGTGGCCTGGATATCCTGGATCGACATCTGCGCGAGCGCCATCGCACCCTGCGGCAGATCGAGCGGCTGCGTGCGGAACGGCATGCCGCCTTCCGCGTTCTTGTCGACGTTGTACGGTAAGTACGGGCGGCTGGCGACGTTCGCCTGCGCCCACTGGTCTTCGTACCCCTTGATCATCGCCTCAGTGACGAGGTATGGCGCCTTCGGCAGGAGCGCGCTGCGCTCGATCATGTCCGAGGCTCGGGAGTTGTAGCTGCGCTGCGCGTCCTTCGAGTGACGGATCAGCGACTGGAATTTCTTGCGGCCCTCGATGTTGATGTAGCGGCCGGGGCAGCGGACCACGGGGATACGCTTCCAGTCGTAGTAGTACGGGCCTTCGAGCACGTTGGCGCCGTCGACCTTGACCCACATCACCTGCCACTTCGTGGTCTTACGGATCATCTTGTCGCCGGTCTTCTTGTTCGTCGCGACGCGCGTGACGTGTTGTGCTTCGGTGAGCTCGTGATCGTCGAGGTGCTCCTCGGTCGCACGGAGGTCGGCGTCGTACTCGCGCACGGTGCCGTCGGTCATCTTGGCGATCCACTTCTCGCGCGGGATGCGCTCGAAATATTCAGCTATGCGCACTTCCTTGTCGGTGAACCAGCCGTAGCTGTCGCGCGACATGTTGAAGCTCGCGCGGTTACCGTCCGGGTACAGCGCGTCGTAAATGTCGTCGGAGATGCGCTCCGCGACGATGCAGCGGTTGGCGTCGGCCGCGCAAGCGTCAGCGCACTGCGGATCCCACACCACCGTCTGCGGGTTCGCTATGTTGATGACGCGTAGTACCTGATCGAACGCGCCTTCGCCGTCGTCCTGCATGTAGGTCGGCATGATGCGCCACGCACCGAACCCGCCAGCGACAGCGAACTTAAACTGCTCTTTGTAGATCTGGTCGGCGCGGCTGCACTTCTCGATGTCGCGGCACAGACCGGCAAACACATCGGCAACAGCCTCGGACGCACCGTCGGACGCAGGGCGCACCTTGCCGGCGGGGCGCGTCTGACGCATATCAGCGACCACCATGTTCACGGGCTGTAAGCAGCGGTTGAACGTGTAGCACGGCTTGCCGCGGCGGTTCTGCAGAACGACCGGATCCCACTGACCCATCGCCTCAGCGTTGTAGATGAAGTTCAGGTCCTCGGAGTGCATGCGCCGGTTCTCTTCCCAGGCGCCGACACCGTCGTCATGAAAGTTGCGGATGCGAGTCATCAACGCGCCAGTGTCTTCGATGTCGAAGCCTTTGACGCTGGGCAACGCGCCGGGTTTTCCCGGCACGTCGCCAATCAGATCCCAATTGTCACCCGCGTTCGTACCCATTTACGTGGGCATCTCGTCCAAGATTGCGCGCTGTCCGTCACCGACGAAGACGCCGTCGAACGTGTTCGACGGAATATATTTCGCGGGGCCGTCGTTCTTCCACTCGTGCACGGGTTTTTGGTCCTTTGTTTTCCGGCCGCTGTCTTCCAGTTTCTGGTACTGGACGCGGACCTGGTTGCGAATCGCGCCGTTCTTGAAATTGAACGGAGCGACTTTGCCTTTGCGCTCAATGACTAGGTTGTTCATGCCGGACGTGATGTGCAGGGTATAAGTACCGAGCTGCAGCTTGCGGCCGTTCGAATCGACGCGCCGCGGATCCTCGTCCTGCTGGCACTCCTCGACGATCTTACCGTCCGACGCCGGACGCTTGACGAAGCGCCAGTCGACGGAGGTGTGTGTCACCTTATCATCTTTGTCTTTGTGCTCGATGCGATGCGCCGCTTGCTGTCGCAGGCGGATACCTTCTTCGTGCACCAACTTCAATGTAACGCTCATATGGTCTCACCCTCTGCACGTAGTTGTGCGATTAAATACTTCAACATCTCGTTGCTACGCCCTTTCAGCGCCTCGATCATTCGGTTGATCTCGACAGTGTCAGGCTTGTAGCCATAGAACACTATTCGCTTCGTGAACGGATTAACCAACAGAAACACCCCTTGACGGCGAAACTCTCGTGCCACCTCGTCAATGGGCTTCACCCACTCCACACGCCACCAATCGTCGCCATCGCAGGGTCCCATGCGAACCAGGGTAGTCCGCCCTCAGCCGCTGGCGGCGCCTTCGCCACGTCGAACCCGCTCATGACGTTGTATCGCGTAGCGTCCATGAGGTGATCGTTTTTCTTGATGACGTTGCCCTTCTCGTCGCGACGGTACAGGCGAACTTCTTTGAACCAGTTCGTCAGCGTGCTGAAGATACGCAGCTGCTGCGTCGAGAGAATGTCCCAGGTCTGGATCAACCCGGTGACGACAGTGTTGTCGGCCTTCGTGACGTTCAGTCCGAGGTTGCGATACGTCTCGATCAGTAGCTCGCCGTCGACGCCGCGCGCTTTCTCTGCGGCCGGGTCGATGACGCCCGGTATCCACTTGCCGCGGCGATTGATCGCTGCGACGTGCACCGCGGGGTCGGCCTGGCCGCGGTAGTATTCATCATACGCGACCGCAGGGTACCGTTGGTTACCCTGCGCATCCTTGAAACCGTTGTCGATGTCCCACGCGAACCATATCACCGCGGTGCAGTTCCAGCCCGGATCCATTCCGTACGAGCGCGGCCAGTGTGCCGGCAGGTCGAACGGCTGGATCATCATCACGCTCTCGGGGATCGGGTAGATCGCTCCGACACCGTGACCGGGGATACCAGACTTACGCGCCTGCAGCTGCCACGGCGGGATGCCGGCGAGAATTTTCTTCTTCTCGCTCTCGCTCAGGTGCGGAACATCGTCCATATCGAGGAAGACTGCGCTTTTGCTCAAACTGCCTCCTCGATGATAATCTCCTCTTGCTCTGGATCCCATGTCTGCGCCGGCATCGCTTCAGGTTCCGGCGACAGCTCGGGCATAAACGTGATCATCAGGTCAGATACACCTAGCATCGGCGTCTCAGTCAGAACCAGCGTGCCATTAACCTCGCCGGGCACCGTGCTCATGAGACGCAGCAGGCACTCGGCGTAGATCTCCAGCTTCGGCTCCTCGTCGAGGTGAATCCGGTCCTGGTGTGTTCCCTGGAACGCTTCGCGGCCCTGGTCGTACGACTTAAACTGAAGCGTCGAGAGACCGCCGGACACGTGGCGCACAAACACAGTTTCAAATGCGTCTGCTAGGCCGTGCTTTACCGTCCGGCGCACGAGCAGGTCGCCGGGGATCATCCCGGTGCCATATGCGGACTCGACGCCCGGCTTCCCGCAGAGTTTTTCCTGCAGAATGTCGCGCGTGTTCTTTGCGGTGTCTGTCGCCACCCACATATCGATCGGCCGGTCGAATCTTCGGCCCGGCCACCATGTAGGATATAGCCCAGTCAGATGCAATGCGTCCGCGAAGCAGCCGCAGTGCGTCTTACCCGTTCTGTTTCCACCAAAAAGAGCGACCTCGTCGTCCACCGCCTCGTTGGCGAAGAACTTCATCTGTTTCGGGTAGTGCTTCCTACCGAGCGGACAGTTTTCTAGTGCTGGGTGGTCACTCGGATCCTGAAACGAGGTCACTATTTGGGTCAGCGCCAGCGTCCGCTGTCTCTGGCGCAGGATCTCGATCAGTTTGCTCTTCGTTCTCGGGTTCATCAACTGAATAGACTGCGTCGACGACGTCGGGTCCAGCAATTCTTTCGGGACTTCGAGCGACGAGTACACCCTGTCTACCAAGTCCTGATAGGAGCGAGGATAATTCCGCATTCTGTTGTTCCACCGTCATGGTCCCCTTGACGTTGAGGTCCATTTTTACGTTCTCACCGAACTTTTCCGGGAAAAGATTCGCCGCAATGCGCCCCAGCATGCGCGTGTCGCCCTTCGTGGCTGCCGCAGACGCTGCGTGATCGAAAACTGCACGCGCGATCTGTGTGGCGTCGTCAAACTTTCGTTGAAAGTCCGCGTTGTCGGCCAGTTCACGATGAAATTGCACGTTGGTAACCCCCACCGCGCGCAGCGCCTGCCTCATATCCGCCGTGTTGGCGTACGTGATCAGGAAACTTTGGCGTTTTTGGTCATCCCAATCGAAAAATTCCGATATCTGCTGCGTACGTGCGATGCCGAGGCTCTCTTCGAGGCGGTTCACTGCCTCACGGAACGTTTCGTTCCAGCTCAGGATCGCTAAAAACTCTGACTCGCTGCGCCCGCACGCGTCAGCGGCGAGCGAGAAGTCTTTCAGCTCTGCGTACTTCGTGAGAAATAGCTTCTCTGCAGAGTTTGGTTGCGACGGGCCGGCCGCTCGCGGTGCCGTATTCTTCTGCGTATAGTTGCGCTTGCGCGCCTCCTCAAGCTCCGGGATACCTTTACCGTAGACCGGTAGGTGTCCTTGCTCGATGCGGTGGCAGTCGACGCAGATGCTGCCGTTTCTTACGTAGCGCGCGGCGCGGTGTCCGGTCACGCACTGCTCACCGATCCAAAAATGAGTCCAGCCGCGCGCCTTCGCCTCATCCTTCGAGACGAACCGCGTCGGCACGTAATTATACATGTCCGGCTTACCGTCACGCAGGGGCGCGACCGTCTCCGGCTTGATCTTCGGCCACTTGCCCCACTCAGGTTTGGTAGGGTTGTACTCTCCAGCTCCGATCATGCGCGGTGCCAATCCTCTGCGCCCGACATAAAATTACCCTTCCGATCGTAGCCAGCGCTCTGCTGCCACATCAGGCACTCGTTCAGCGACTCGTCAGGATCGACCGAATAAATCGCCTTCTGCCAGATGAACGCGAGGTGCCCTATACCGGGGAACCCGCACCGATCGAAGTCAACCAGCGTGATGTTGCGAAAACTGAATTCGACGACATCGCCCGGCTTCACCTGCATCGGGATTATCGCACCCGTCTCCGGGCCGTCTTCGAACCACAGCGTCTTGCCCGAGAGTTTGCTCGGCGCGAACTTCATTACCTTTCCGCCGGGACCGAGCACGGGCGGCCCGTCGCTGATTTCCTGCTTGAACGCAACCTTGCGCCGCTGGCGCCGGCCGTAGCCGACCGCGATCACGACGCCCTTGTTGATCTCTATACCGGGCGTCTCCAGCGTCGGGTGCACGTAGGGCAATACCTTCAAGAGTACGCGGTCGCGAAGCACTCGCGTGCGGCGGCCGACTTCTTCCAGCTCTTCGGTGAGGATCATAGCGGCGCCATCCCTTCCTGTCGCTCAATGAGGCGAATGTGGCCTTCATTGATCGTTTCAGTCAGCGTCTTGCCGGGCTCTTCGATTGTGTCGACGTCGGTGTCGCGCATGAGGCGGATCTTGCGGCCGACGCCGTAGTCGGCGTCCATCCCTGCGGTGGCCGAGAAGGAAACTATGTCTCCTACCCTGCACTCCATAGGAGCGCGCTCGCCGAGCGGGAGCATCCGTCCGGGCCCGACCGCGACAACTTTGCCGCGCAGGATCCGCTGCCAATCCGGCAACAGGACTCGACCCTCAGCCTTATCCAGGAGCGCCACCGCAATAAGATCGTCCAGCAACCGCTGGCTGAAATCTATCTTCGTCATACTCCGCACCTCACTGCGAAATGAAAAATCGAAACTTAACTGTTCAATAGGCCATGCCGCTCACTGTAGCGAGCGCGCATAATTCAATGATCGCGATCACCGCGTTCGACGTGAACGGTTGCCCTGTCACGGAGTCGATCGCCGTAAACTGTGCGCCGACCTGACAGAGCTGGGATCCGATGTACGGGAACGTCATCTGCCACACCGACCCGGAGACTTGCAGGTACATCGTCGACGCGAACGCAGGATAAATAAATGGGCTCGCGTTCGAGCCGGCGGCGCTCAGCGTTGACGGTCCCGCCATCACCACACTGTTCGTGATGTCGTCGATCTCGATGCTGATCGAGGTAGGGACGACGGGCGTGTTCGTGTGGTCCACGAAGCTGAAGTCCATGAAGATGTCGGTGCCGGGGTACGCCTTTACGTTGGCGTACGGCAGAATCGGCTGTCCCTGTAGGTACCTATTGCCTATGGGCACAGGTCACCGCCACGAGCGGTCGATGCGGATCGTGCAGTAGCAGACGCCTACGCGAACCTGGAGTAGCACAATCATTTAATTTTCTTGAATGATCGTTCGCCGCTCGGTCCCTTGAACTCGTGCGGCGGCTTACCCGAGAGGACGTGCTTCGCGCGTTGGTGGACGGCGGCGTGTTCCTTCGTACTGATGCGTCCCTCGACCCAGTCGTCGGTCGCGCGCCGCAGCGTGTGCTTCGCGTTCTCGCGCATGAGCTTGCGGTCGTTGGGCGGCGGGGGCGGCGCCATATAGCTCGCCAGCTCGCCGTGCTGTTGCGCCGGCTCGGTGACGGAGCGCTCGCCGCCCGTGACCTTGTGGTCGCCGCGACCTTTCTTGGTCTTCGGCTTCACAGCGCGCTTCTTGTCCTGGCCCTTCGGGGTCTTGCTGATGCCGAGGATGGCTCCTAGCATCGGTGCGATGTCCGCCATGTTATTTCCCTGTCCTCATGTAGTGGTCGGCCTTCGCTCCGTGCGACTTGCCGATATCTGGATACTTCGCGTGAACCTTCGCGCGCACCTTCGCCTTCAACTCTGGCGATCCGTGCTGCGAGACGCGCGCGAGCGCGTTGCGAGCGTGGCTCGCGTCTTCGATCGGATATGAACGATCGGGTCCGGCGAAATTCTTGCCGGAAATTTTCTTCCTAGCCGCCGCTGTAAGTTTAGCCACTGCAGCCTCCCTGGCCCCCGGTGATCTCAACGTATCCCGGCGTAGCGAACAGACCGCTCGCTATGAATTGTAGGTCGGCACCGATACCTTCGATGTATACGGTCTGCCCGACGTTGATGCCGATCTCGTTCGGCACCGGAGCGCCAAGAGCCGGCACCGAAGCGGCGGACGGTGCGGCA
>Ga0187862_10001741_pt1 | contig 22747 bp, 27 predicted proteins | sample June2016WEW_10_1_FD_133003 | JGI IMG/M metagenome (GOLD analysis project Ga0187862, IMG submission 133003) | Peatland microbial communities from SPRUCE experiment site at the Marcell Experimental Forest, Minnesota, USA - June2016WEW_10_150 | ecosystem: Environmental > Terrestrial > Soil >...
CCGATCACACCCGCCACCAGCTTGGCGGACCGCAGATCCACGCTGCCAACCGCTCGGCTCGGCAAAGTCCTCAATCCGTACTCCTGGGGCAAAAACGAACGCCAGTTACGCAAAGGTCTCCTGCAAGGGAGAGGCAAAATAAAGCCGCGAACGGGTTACGCAAAGGTCGCCTGACAGGGAGAGGCAAACCAAAATCCGGGAGTGCGGTGCGAGTTTGATTTGCGCAGGTTGTGCGGCTATTCGATTATGACTGCAAGACAAAATGACACAGTCCAACCAGGAGCGTTGAACGATGGCTTACTTCGATTCCAACGGCGTGCAGATTTATTTCGAGGAACACGGCGTCGGCGAGCCGGTGGTGCTGGTGCACGGCTTCGCATCGTGCGCGGAGAATAACTGGGGCGCGACGAAGTGGTTCACCACGCTCGCACCGCATTACCGGGTCATCGCGCTGGATTGCCGCGGCCACGGCAAAAGCGGCAAGCCGAACGATTCGGCGGCGTACGGCGGCGAGACGATGGGCGAGGACGTGATCCGGCTGATGGACCATCTGGGAATCAGGCGCACGCTGATCATGGGCTATTCGATGGGCGGACGAATCGTTACGGGCCTGCTGATGTCGCATCCGGAGCGTTTGCGCGCGGCGGTGCTCGGCGGAATCGGGGCGGGGTCGGCAACGGCGCCATCTTTCAGCCGCAAACCGATCGTCGATGCGCTGCTCGCCGAGAATATTTCAGGAGTGACGGATCAGCGGGCGAGGGAGTTTCGCCAATTCGCGGAGAGCACCGGCAACGACTTGAAGGCGTTGGCTGCGTGCATGGGCGCGGATCACGAAGGTCTGATGGCCGAGCATATAGCGGCGAAAAAAATTCGCGTGCCGGTCATGATCGTAATCGGGACCAAGGACGTGCTGATTCCCAAGCCCACGCTGCTGCGGGATGCAATTGCGGGCAGCAAACTGGTGATGCTCGAAGGACGCGATCATCTGAGCGCGCCGGGCGACAAGCATTACAAGGAAGCGGTGCTGGAATTTTTCAAGTCCGCGCCGGCGTGAGCGGGCATGTCAATCCGTCAGCTGAGTCGCGGGGCGTTGAGCGTGCCGGTCAATCGATAGGGCTGCGGACCGGGGGGATGCGGCAAGACCGCGATCAGGGCCGCCAGCTGCGAGGCGGCGGCGGGAGCCGTGGAGAGAGTGAATTCGATCGCGAGTTCGCTTTGAGCCGGGTCGGCCGCGAGCTGGATGGTGCCGTGGGCGGTCAGGGTCAAGTCGCCGCCGGTGGTCGTGAATTCCTCTATCGTCAAGATGCCTTGATCCAAATTGAACTTTGAATGCCCGTCGCCAAGACGAATCGGCGCGGCTGCGAACGGCGAGGTGATAGTCAGTCCCGCGGCGCTCAATTCGCCGCCGCCAGTCGCCGCGATGACAGCGGAAGACAGCCACAGATTGCCGCTTCCGGAAAGCTTGCCGGCAGCCCCCGCGCCGGGAATCGCGAGCAGGCGCTGACTGGCGATATCCACGGAGTCGAGGTCGTAGCTGATAGCGGTGCCGCCGCCGCTGGGGCGCAGCATGACGTTCACGACGCCGTCGTAGAGCGCGGCTTTTACCCGGACGCCGGGATGCAACGTCAGCATCGAGAAAAACGCGGGCGCGATGGTGACGGCCGGGCTCTCGATGAGCGGAGCGGCAGAGGCGGGGCTGGTCGAGCTCAAGCGGACGCCGGCCAGCTGGGCGCCGAAGGGAAAGCTGGCACTCTGGCTGCGGCTTGAAACCTCGAGGCCCATCGGCGCGAGGAGCTTCGAGAGAGTCGCGGAGTAGGGAAAGGTGGCAATCAGGTACGCGGTGAAAAGCGTCAGTCCGACAACCGCGTAACCGACTCGAACGAGACGGGTTCGCCGGTATTGCGCGGACAAATTCCCGGGCGCATCAGGTATTCTTGGCGAGCGCAACACAGGTGAGGTCAACGTCGTAGGAATGAGTGTCCTGGGTGCGGCGCTGGATGCGAATGTCCGAGACGCCGATCGGCATCGACAGCGAATTGATGCCGTAGAGCGCGTCGACCAACTGCGCGAGGCTCACGTTCTCGAGCTTCAACTGCACGCTGTACTCGGTGAACCCGTCGGTAAGCTTGCGATCGGAGCCGGGCGCGATCGAACCGATCTTGGCGCGTCCGACACTCTTGGTCATCGACGCTTCGACGATGGAAAACAGCGAGAAATCCTTGCCCAGCGGAACGGTGCGACGCTCGGCAGCGGCGAGGTCCGCCTTGAGCTGCGCATAAGTGGCGGCGAGCCGGCGAACCTCGGCGAGATCCTGTTGTCGTTGGACAATCCTGGCTTGCAGCCCCGAGCTGAGATCGACGATGGGCAGGTAGATCAGGTTGTAGATGAGAAAAACCCCGACCAGGCCGGCGGCGATTTGCACCAGGATGCGTTCGCGCGATTCGAGTTTCTGGTAGCGGACGCGCGCCTGCACGATCAGCGGATCGACGCGGGCGGCGGCTTGCTTGAGATAGGGGCGGAGGAAATCCATTGCCCGCTCGCGTAGATTCTCGAACCATTCTCCAAGCATCGCAGCTACTCGTCGCGCCCATTGGCGGGGTTGTCGCGCGCAACTCCCGGGGTTACGCCCTTGAAGTTTGCGTCCATCCGAAAATCCACCTTGCTCGGATCCGATCCGGCCTTGGCATGGGCGACTTCGATCGAGCCGAAGTAGCCGCTATCTTCCAGCGCTTCTTTGGCTTGATCGACGGTTGCGAACGAATCCGCCTGGCCAGTCACGCGCAAGCCGTTGGAATCGATCTGAACGTCGGCCATCTCGACCGGAAATCGCGTCGGCAGGGCTTGCGACACGGCCACCAGCGTGTCGAGCGGCGAATGCGTCAGGTTGCCGCCGATTAGAGTCAGCCGATGATTCATCTTCGCGATGCCGGTCTTCAACTGCGCCTTGGCGTTGGCGGGGTCGGTGTGGCCAAGGACGGGTCCGGCGGCGGCGGCGATTTCCGCGTTGACCTGGCTGAGGCGATGAAGATTGGCGTACACGCCGATGCCGAAATGAAAAATGAACGCGCCCAGGAGCGCGGCGCCGAGGATTCCCGAGGTGTAGAAGGGGCTGAGATCGCCGCGGATGCGGCCACGAAAAAGGAATTCGCCCTGGCGGAAATTGATCAAATTGAGCGGCTTGCTGGGCAACTCGCCGAGCAGCATCGCGACGCACGATGAATACCTGCCGGTGTTGGGCACCGAGCCTTCGAAGATCCCGGTGTAATCGAACGCGCTACCGTCACTGACCGGCATGGCGAGCGAATCCGAGAGCAGTCCACGCACTTGCGGATACGCAGCCGCCGCACCCGCGAGGATCACCTCGGTCTGATCGATTTCCCCACCCTGCGCGAGCAGGGTCTGACGCACCGAGTTGAGAATCGGCGCGGCTGCATCCGGCGAGACCACCGATCCGTCGGACGTCATCAGACCGCCGGGAATCGAACGCAGCGCGCGCGGCGCTCCCGTCAGATCGACCAGCACCACCGAGGTGGATGACTCATCGCCTTCGACGACCAGGTGGGCGGCCGGCTTGGCGCCGTTGCGCGCGCGGGTGAACATCGCGGCCAGCGCGAGCGGCGCCAGCGTGACGGTCTTGGGATCGAGTCCCGCCTTCTGCAGCAAATCGAGATGATTCTTCAGCTCGGTCTTGCGCACCATCGCAGCCATGACGAGGGTATGGTCAGCCTCACGCCCGAGGCGGGTAAATGCGACCGCGCCATTGTCGACCGGGAAGGGCAGGTGCTCTTCGAGCGCGAAGGGAACCACCTGATGCAGCCGGCGCGCATCCTTGAACGGCAGTTCGAGCAGGCGTTTGGCGACGCGATCGGCAGGCATTGCGGATATCACGATGTCGGGCCGGCCGGTCTCGGCGACCAGACGCGACAGCGCGCCGCCGAGATCGGTCTCGTCATCGGCGCGGACCTTGTCGTACACGCCGACGAGCTTGAGCGAATTCCACGAGCGCTCGGCGAGCGCCGCGCGCACCCGGTCGCCGGCGAACTCCAGGGCAAGTATTCGTTGAGCCATTAGGCGCCCTGGACCCTAGTCTTCATGCCAGGCAGCGAGCATGCCGACGCCGCTGGTCTGGCGCTGGAAGGTTGCGGTAATGATTTTGCGGGCGCCCGCATAAGTTCCGGTGCCGACAACCGTAAAAAATTGGCTGCGCATCGTTACGTCGTGCGCAAGGGTCGGCGGGGCGGAGGTGCCGAGGAGGTTCATGATGTCGGTGGGTTGGGTGAACGGCCGAATCGTGCGGGCTTCGACAATCTGCTGCACGACTTTTTGATCCTCCGTCCATTGCGGCTCCAGTGCGGCCAGCACTTGGGGCGACGCAGTGTTGGCGTTCACCGCCGTCTCGGGCATCACGGTCAAAAACGGGCTCACCCGATTGAAAATTGCCTGGTTGAACCCCTCGACCATCTGCAAGTCGGCAATCGTCGGCATCGGGCCGTTGCGCGGCGCATATGGCGGTATCAGCCCCGCGTAGAAGCTGTCACCGCCGGCGCCGTTCGCGCCATTGGGCGAAATCCACTGGATGATACCTTGAATCAGGTCGGTATTCACGTCGAGGATGGTGAACAGCCGCTGCATTTTCGCAATCGCAGCCTGGTTGGGAGCGCCGCCTTGATTGACCATCAAATTGATTGGGAGCTTACGGGCTTCGTCGACGATCGACAACGAGACATTGCCGCCCTCGACATCCATCGGCGGAAACGGCACCGCCCAAACGTCGCTCAAGGTGTCGGTCGGAGTTTTCGACTGCGCGTCAGAGCGCGCGTCCGCCGCCAGCAGCGCCAGCCCCATACTGATTCCCGACCGCGCCAGATAACCGGCGCGCAGCTCGTTGGCCTGATTGGCCGCCGACACGAATCCGAGTCCCGAAGTCATCGCGAAATCCACGACGATCAGCGTCATCAGCGCGATTCCCAGCAGCACCGCCAGGATCGCCACGCCACGCTCGTTGCTTCGCCGCATCGTTACCATTGTGAAAACGCCATCGGCACGGTGACCTGCGTCGCGAAGTCCATCACGTGGCCGCCGGGCGCGGCCAGCTTAATCTGGATCGCCACCGCGGCCGGCAACTGTATTCCCTGCTGCATGCTCGACGAATCCCAGCTTTCGCCCCAGTTCTGGCCGTCGAAATAACGCAGATGAAGCGAGAGCACATTGTCCGCGAGCACCATGGATTGCAGCGCGGCCGTGGTAGGCATCAATCCACTCTGCTGCGAACGTTGCAGCAGGTACCAGCCCTGCTGCGCCGGATTGGGAGTCAGATTGTAGGTGACGATATTCTCGGGCGTCATCCCGATAAGCGCGCGGCGATGGCCTGCGCTGAAGGTGGACATCGTGATGGTATCGATCGGCAGGCCATTTCCCATGTGTCCGGTGCCGAGCAGCGCGACATGGCTGATCGCGTATTGAGTCTGCACGGCATTGGTCAGTTCCTTGCTCAGTTGCCAGAGCAGCGCGCGGCCTTCGCGATCGACCATGAGCCGTCCTTCAGCGTGCACTTTGCTCTGCGCGATAGTATGGAACGAGCTCGCCAGCATCGTGAGGATCAGCGCCAGCACCCCGATCGCGAGCATCATCTCGAGAAGGGTGAAGCCGCGCGGCGCCTGATGCGCGCCGATACGCCGTTTAATCATGGCGTCGCCGCCTGTCCCGGAACTGTCTCGGGCGGAATCGGCGAATGCAGGAACTCGACGAGCGAGAAGGTTTGCGTGAAGCCGGGACCATAATGGACCGCAACCATGACCTTGCGAACGTCGGGAAACGTGCCCGAGGCCTCGACCATCCGTTGCCATCGGAAGTCGTGGAACTCGCCGGGGAACGACGCCTCGAAATCACCCTTGGAGAAGCCAAGATCCGGAAAGCGCTCGAGCTCCGCCGCCGTCATTACGGCCTGCGCAAGCATCGCGGCTCGCGTCGTCTGCTGCGCGCGAATCACGGATTGGATGCTCTGATGATGCAGTCCCAGCAGGCCGGACAGCGCGATGCCGAGGATCGCAATCGCGACCATCACCTCGATGAGAGTAAACGCGCGCGCGCGCCGGCGAAGAAGCTTCACTTCGACATCCCGGTCGGCATCACGTCGCCGCTGATGATCGCGACCTGACCCGTCAATGGAGAAAATTCGAGCGTCATCACGTCGCCCGATGCGTCGTCGAGATGCACCACGGTCGCATCGACGTAGCCCTCGGGATAAAAATAGGTCGCGACCGCGCCGCGATTGACGGTGCCGATTCCTTCGATGGTTACGTCGCGAATCCGAATCGCCGCCGGCATCTTTACCGGGCGTCCCGCCATGCTGTTGTCGGGCGCGAACACGGGCTTGACGGCATAGGGATCGAGCTGCGCGGCCGCGTAGCCATTGTTGTCCAAATCGAAGATGAGCCGCATCACGAGTTTGTGGCCGCTGGCCTCATCGAACATGTAAGTTGCGCGGCCCGCCAGCCGGCGCGCCTGGCTGCGCAGCGCGGACTGACGAAATCCGCCAATGTACGGCATCGCCACGGTCAGCATCAGGCCCATGATGAAGATTACGATCGCCAGTTCGAGCAGCGTGAAACCCGGCGGTGCGGAATTCAGCGATGCGCCGAAAGGCGCGCGCGCAATCGCGCTGGCGCGGCGGGAAGCTGGACCGGGCTTCGATTTCATGGCGCCATCACTACGACGATTGGCTGGCGTCGATATTGTCCGCGCCTTCGACGCCGCTGGGGCCGAACGACTTCAAAGTGTAGGTGTTCCCATCGCTCTGGTAAAAGTAAGCGGTCCCCCATGGATCTTGCGGCAGGCGCTCGATATAGCCGCCACTTTCGTAGTTGCCGGGCACGCGGCCGCTGCTCGGCGCCGAGACCAGCGCGCCCAAACCCTGATCGGTGGTCGGATAGTAGCCGTTGTCGAGGTAGTAGCGATCGAGCGCGGTCTTGATCTCGGCGAGGTCGGCCTGCGCCTTGGTCTTTTTGGCCTTGTCAGCGGCGCCGCGCAGGCTCTGGACGACGATGGTCGCCAGCAGGCCGAGGATCAGAATGACCACCATGATTTCAATCAGGGTGAATCCATCCTGCTTGTAGCGGCGTGACTTCATCGCGGTTACCTCCGGGGCATTGGTCATTGCATCAGCTGGTTGAGTTGGAATATTGGCATCAGCACTGCCAGCATCATGAAGACAATAACAGCCGCCATCGCTATCGTCATTACGGGTTCGAGCACGGTGGTCATCTGGCTGAGCGAGTGGGCGACTTCACGCTCGTAGTTGTCGGCGACCCGCTCGAGCATCCGCTCCAGTTCCCCGGAACGTTCGCCGACGCGGATCATTTCGATCAGCAGCGGAGGGAATAGCCCGCTTTGCGCCAGCGTCTGCCCCATCCCGTGGCCTTCGCGGATACTTTCACGGCTCTGCTCGACCGCGTCCTTGAGCAGACCGTTGGTCACCACGCCTTTGACCGCGTCGAGCGCCGGCAGCAACTGGACGCCGCTGGCCAGCAAGGTGGCGAGCGTCCGCGCGAAGCGCGCGCAGATGATTCGAATAATCGTCGGTCCGATGTACCACACCTTCAGGATCGCAGTGTCGTACACGCGCCGGCCGCGCGGCGTCGCCATCGCGAAGCTGATCCCCGCGATCATCCCGACCAGCAACAGCAGCAGCGGGATCCAATAGCCGATGACGATCGCCGAAAATGAAAGCAGGATCCTCGTCGCCAGCGGCAACGCCGCATGCTGTTGCTCGAAAATCGTCGCGACCTGCGGCACCACGTAGATGACCAGGAACGCCATGATCGCCGTGCCGACGCACATCATGATGATCGGATAGGTCATCGCGCCGCGCACCTTGGTCACGAAGTCGGATTGGCGCTCGCTGTACTCGGCGAGCCGGTCCAGCACCGCCTCGAGCGCCGCGGCCTGCTCACCGGCGCGCACCATCCCGATATAAAGGTCGGAGAAAACGTCGCGATGATTGGTCAGCGCGTCGGCCAGCGACGATCCCTCGCGCACGCGCTCGCGCACCTGCGAGAGCATCCGCTTGGTCGCGGCGCGCGACGATTGATCGCTGAGCGTGCCGAGCGAATCGACCAATTGGACGCCGGCGCCGAGCAGCGCGCTCAACTGGCGGGTGAGCAGCGCCAGGTCCGAGGCCGGCATCTTGCGCCGCCACAGCGAGGGCAGCCACTCGCGGGCAGCGGCCTGGCGTTCGACGGCGGTGGTTTCCTCGTTGAGGTCGGTGGGGAAAATTCCCGACGCGCGCAGCTTGCCGCGCGCAGTCCGCGCGCTATCGGCGTCAATCACGCCGTTGACCGAGCGGCCGTTGGCGCCAAGTCCTCGATAAGCAAATACTGGCATCGGTGAAAAAAGACTTAAGCGGGCGCTCTAGTCGATGTCTTCCTGCGTGACCCGCAGCAGCTCCTCGATCGAGGTTTCGCCGCGCAGCACGCGCCCGGCGCCGTCCTGGCGCAGCAGCACCATCCCTTGCGAGGTGCACTTGCGGCGCAGCGTCGCGGCGTCGGCATTCTGCATGACGAGCGATCGGATTTCGTCGTCCATGATCATCAGTTCCTGTATCGCCATTCGCCCGCGATAGCCGGTGTTGCGGCAATTCCGGCAGCCCTTGGAACGGCAGACCTTGGTCGCAGTTTCCAGCCCCCTGATTCCGATCCGCGCGAGTTCGGTTTCGCTGGGCCGGTAGGGCTCGCGGCAATCAACGCAGAGCTTGCGGACCAGGCGTTGCGCGAGCACGGCGAGAATCGACGATGAGACCAGGAACGGCTCGATCCCCATGTCCACCAATCGGGTAACCGCGCCGAACGAGTCGTTGGTGTGCAGCGTCGAGAACACCAGATGGCCGGTCAAGGCGGCCTGGATCGCAATTTCCGCGGTTTCGCTGTCGCGGATTTCGCCGACCATGATCACGTCGGGGTCCTGGCGCAGAATCGAACGCAGGCCGCTGGCAAAGGTCAGCTCGATCTTCGGATTTACCTGCATCTGGCCGACGCCGCGCAGTTGGTACTCGATCGGATCCTCGATCGTAATGATGTTCTTCTCGGGCGAGTTGATTCGGCTCAGACAAGCGTACAGCGTCGTGGATTTTCCCGAGCCGGTCGGCCCGGTCGCCAGGATTATTCCGTGGCTCTGCCGAATCAGCCGGTCAAGGCGCTGCAAGTTCTCGCCGGAAAATCCAAGATGGTCGAGGTTGATGGCTTCCACCGCCTGCGCGCGGTCGAGCAGACGCAGCACGATGCGCTCGCCGAACGCGGTCGGTATCGACGAGACGCGCAAGTCGATGTCGCGGCCCGCGATGCGCAGCCGGATTCGGCCGTCCTGCGGCAGGCGCTTTTCGGCGATATTGAGGCCCGCCATGACCTTGACGCGCGACGTGATCGCCGGCTGAAAGCGCTTGGGCGGCGACAGCACGTCGAACATCATCCCGTCCACGCGAAAGCGCACCACCATTTCCTTTTCGAAAACTTCAACATGGATGTCGCTGGCGCGGTCCTTGACCGCCTGCGACAGGATGCCGTTGACGAGCTTGATGATCGGCGCTGAATCGTCGGACTCGAGCAAATCCGTCGGCTCCGACGCCAGTTCACTGGCGACCACGTCGAGGCGCTCTTCCTCGAGGTCGATCATCAGGTCCTCGGCCGAGGTGGCCGACGCCTGGTCGTACGCGCGGTTGATTGCTTCGGCGATTACTTCGGGCGGCGCGACCAGCGGATGAATCTGCGCGCTGTAGAGGATTCGCAGGTCATCGAGCGGCTGGTAGTTGGCCGGGTCGGCGATCGCCACGGTGACTGCGCCGTCGGTGCTCGACAGCGGCAGCAGGCGGTTCTTCTTGGCGTAATTGATGGGAATCTTCGCGACGAGGCTCAAGTCGAGCGAATTCTCATCTATATGGGCCTGGAACGGCAGCCGGTATTCCTGCGCGAGCGCGCGCGCCAGACGCTGCGGCTCCAGCGCGCCCATCTCGACCAGCACGTCGGCCAGCTCCTGGCCGGGCTTCTTGCGTTGGCGCGCCTTGTCGAGATCCTGCGCCGAGACCCATGAGCGGTCCAGCAGGATTGCCTCGAAGCTTTTTCGTGCGGTCGCCATCAGGCATTTCCCCAGAGAAGTTGGGAGGCTGCCGGGGCCGGGCCGCAAGGATTCAAATCATATGGAGTCATCTTCAACGACACTGTCGCCACACCGAACTTATCATCATTTTCCCCCATTTCCGCTCAATTAGACACGATGATTCCGACTAGTTGCAAGTACGTGTTCCCCCATGCCACTGACCGATGGCGCAGCGATTGGCTACGGCTAGTAATGCACCGCTCCCGGTTGCGTGTCGGTACCGCTTCCGATCGGCCCGCCACCGATTCCCATGCTGATGCCCGTATGTCCCCTGGCCGGTACCGTATGCTCGGCCTCTTGCCATGAGACGAGCTTGCCCCCAACAAACTTCAAATCGAGGAACGTCCCCTTGTCGCCGTCCTTGGACGAGGTGTACAGCAGCGCCGCGGTAATGTCGTTGCTGTTGGGCTTGTAGGGGTAGCTCCAGACCTCGGTTTCGCCCGGCAGATAGGTTCGCAGGTCGGGCTCGCCCCACGAGCGATGCACCTCGGGCGACGTCTGGCCGACCTGCAGCGAATCCGACATCCGCGTCGCCTTGATTCGAGTACCGGCCTGGTAGGCGAGGCCGCATCCAGCGAAAGCGGAAGCGAGCGCCACCGACATGACCGCGAGCAGGGCGAATCGGGGGAATCGAACTTTTTTCCTCAGCCGGACTTCAGTTGACATTTTCTCCATCGGCGCGATTCTGTGGGCATCATCCTTGATTGTCAACGTTATGCTATAGAGCAACCGATATGAACGAGGTAGAGCCCGATGGTGCGTAAGCTGACTTTGGTGAAAGGGGCGTCGCAGCGCGGATCGCTGGTATATGGGATGCGGATTTTCGACCAGGACAGCGTCGCGGGCGTCGAAGATGCGCGGGTCAGCCTGGCCGACGGCACCAGCGGACGAGTCACGATGCATCTGATCGAAGGGAGCCGCGCGCAAATCAGGCGGCAACTGATGCAAAGCATCGACGCGTTTTTCGAACTGCTCGACGAGCAGTAGAATACGCACAGAAAGAATCCGCGAGGGAGCGAAAAACGAAATGGATCTGAAATTCATCAAGTACGAGAAGCGCAACCATATCGCCTACATCACGTTCAACCGGCCCGAGCGGATGAACGCGTTGCATCCGCCGTGTCACGTCGAGATGGACAGCGTGTGGGACGACTTCGTCGCGGACAAGTCGGCGTGGGTCGCGATCGTGACGGGAGCCGGCGACAAGGGGTTTTCAGCGGGCAACGATTTGCGCTGGACCGCGGAGAATAGCGGGCAACTGCTGACCGGGACCATTGGCCTCAAAGGCGGCTTCGCGGGGATTACCGCGCGCTACGACATTTACAAGCCGATCATCGCGGCAGTTAACGGATTCGCGCTCGGCGGTGGATTCGAGATCGCGCTGGCTTGCGACATCATCATTGCGGCCGAGCACGCGCGCTTCGGATTGCCGGAACCGCGGGTGGGCCTGGCGGCGGCGGCGGGCGGAGTGCATCGCCTGCCGCGCCAGATTCCGCTCAAGATCGCGATGGGCATGATGCTTACGGGCAAGCACATCACGGCCGCCGACGCGCTTCGCTACGGAATCGCCAACGAGGTGGTGCCGCTCAAGGATCTCATGGCCACGGCCGAGAAGTGGGCGGGGGAGATCATGGAATGCTCGCCGTTGTCGCTGCAGGCCACCAAGGAAGCGGCGATGAACGGACTCGGGATGCCGGTCGAAGCGGCGCTCGCGAAGCGCTACGATTTGATGTCGAAGCTGTTTCGATCGAAGGACGCGATCGAAGGTCCGCTGGCGTTTTCGCAGAAACGAAAGCCCAACTGGAGCGGAGAATAGGGCGCCGGGCGCCCGCGGCGGGGCCGCCCGCGGCGGGGCCGACTGCGGCGGGGCGCTTTAAGGCCGGGAGTCGCGATCAAGATGCAGGAAATCTGGCTGTTGCGCGACGCAATCGCGATGCTGCTCATTGGCGCGACGACGGCGGCGTTCCCGCCGGTCGGGACCGGCGCGTTCTGGACGATCGTCGCATTCTACGGCGTGGTGTCGGTGCTATTCGACGACGAAACGCCGCGTGGCGTTCCGGGAATGGATTTCTTTTACGCGACCCGCCCGCATCTGAAAGACCCGCAGGCGTAGACTCGCTTTCTGAGTAAAAATGTTGCGTGGGGAACAAAAAGTTGGCGGCTAGCGGGCCCATTTCGCTTGACTTAAGGCATGCAAGCGCTCGGACCCGGTTGTGCTATGATTACCACATACAATCAGCACGCAGGGTGAAGGCATGACGACTATTTCTGTGATTCCGTCCCCGATCGTCGAAACGCTCAGGGACTCCGAGGATACGCTGCGGACCACGCTCGCCGAGCTGGCCGAAGACAAACGAAAGCAGAAGCCGAATATCTCGGAGCGCAAGCTGGCCGAATATCTGGCCGATCAGATGGGCTACCGCGGCACCAAGAATGTGGAAGCGCTGGTGGCCTCGCGCGAGCGAATCGCAAAATCCCGCCAAGCCGTGGGTCTGAACAACAAGTAGCGCGTGCCTGCTTATCCCCTCGCCAGATGGCCGGGAGTCGGCCAGGGTGAGGAAGATCTGCGCGGCGCGGTTGTGCGACGGGCCGCAGGCTGGTTCCTCAATGGTCCCTTACCCAAGACGCTAAAGCTCTCGCGTCGTGCGCGCTCCGCTATGAGGGGAGCGGGGCAGTTACTCGGATCCGGGCAGGTGGGCCTTCACGCGAGGCTCACAAACTGGCGTCGAAGCTTCCTGTGCCACCGCGTTCCCCTTCCTTGCATTTGCTCGACAGCTTGAAGCTACCGGTGATTTCCGTCACCGCGTCGTCGACGTGTCCGCGCATGTCTGCCGTGCAGTCCGGGTTCTTGGAGCCCGGCGTGTCGAGAGTTATCTTGACGACTCCCTTGCGTGTCACACTACCGGTCAGAGAACCGCTGCCACCACCGCATTCAGCGCTCGGACCCTGGACATAGCTCCCCGTGAACGTGGAATCGCCGGTTACCTGGTCCAACGTCATCGAGAGGTCCTCGGTACCGCAAACCTCGGGGTGACCGGTCTTGCCCGTAGTAGAGCCCGTCCAGGTTCCGTTCAGATCGGGAAACGGTCTCTGGATCTTTTGAGGTTCCGCGGCATTTTCCGGCTCCTGGCATTGAGCCGCGCTCAGCCATCCCAGCATCAACAGCGAAGCGATCACGACCGGCAGAGCCATTGAACGCACGATCGCGAACGATCGAGTATGCATGAAACTGTTCCCCCCTGATTGTAAAGGCGTACGAACCGAGCTTGCGAGGACAAGCGTATAGCGAAAGTACCGATCGCTGCTAGTGGCCGAGGTGGCGGGCGAAGAACGCTTCGATACGCTTCCAACTGTCCTCGGCGGCCTCTGGGTTGTAAGCCGCCTTCATCGGGCCGACCCTTCCGATCCACGGGAGAATGCCGCGGTTGCGGCTCATGAAGCTGTGGCCCGCATCGTCGTAAACTTTCACGTCGTGATCGACGCCCATCCCGGTGAGCAGTTTTTCGAGCCTGCGCCCATGCTCCGCGAATAACTTGTCCTGACCGCCGAATCCGCCGAGCACAGGGCATACGCCGCGCAACTGTTCGGCGGTCTTGGGCACATCGCCGTAAAACGTCGCGGCGACGCCCAGCGGGGTGCGCGCCGCGAACAGCAGCGCGAATCCGCCGCCCATGCAAAAGCCGATGACTCCGATGCGCGCGGCGTCGACGCCGGGCTGCTGCTGCATGAATTTGCGCGCCGCGTCGAGGTCGTGGAATGCGTCGCCCTCGCCGCGATTGAGCGTCATCATGGTGCGCGCGATACACATGAGGCGCAGGCCGTCGCGGTCGTAGAGGTCGGGCGCGAGCGCGGCGTAGCCGAGGTCGGCGACCATCCCGGTGATGCGCCGGATGTCGTCGTTGAGGCCGAAGATTTCGTGGATGACGATCACGCCGGGATGTTTTTGGGAATCGGACGGCGCGGCGTACGCAGCGCGCATCGGGCGGCCTTCGGCGGCGGGGAAAGTAATGTCAGTGGTGTTCATCGAGTGGCCTCATAGAGTGTCAGCGGCGTCTCGCGTTTCCTGTTTCTTTGGCGCTATCAGCTGCTCGCGGCGCCGCTTGGCGATCGAATGATGGATAATCCCGACCACTGGAATCAAACCAAATGCCGCGTAACCAGCCCAACGGCCGCTGTATCCGCCGATGGCGACGGCGCCGCAGGCGGCAGTCAGGCCAAGAAGGCTGCGCAGCAGATTTCCGACGATTCGCTCGCGCGTTTCAAAGGCCTCGAGCGGGTTGAGATGAAGCGTGCCGCGCAATCGGAGGGCGTGGGCATAGAGAAGCGCCAGGACCGCGTAAACCGCCGCGACTCCGATCCCATAGATGAAAGTTATCCACTGCGCCTGATCGGTTCGTATCATCAACAGCAGTTTTCCGTCCGGCATACGAGCCATCGGGTCGCCCGTGGTGGTCGATAAAGTGACCAACAGACTGAAGAGAAACTTCAGCGGGTAAACGTAGAGGATGACGATAAACAAAAGCAGACCATTTAGAAAAATGGTGCGACGGTCCTCCAGGCCGTAGCGGCGGAAGAACTTGTAGTGGTCGTGCCAGAGCGAGATCAGGATCGCAAAACAGATCGCGAAGGCGGGAAATTCGCGCATGGTTCCCAGCAACTGATCGAACGTCTTGGGCACTTCGACCGAGACGCCCAGCAGGGTAAGCGCGAAGCCGAACACTACATCGCTCAACGCCTCGACTCGATTAAGATGCTCGCCTCGGAGCCGGAAGCCGCCGGTGGCGGGAAGAGCAATGTCGCTGGTGGTCATCGGACTAAGCTCTCTTCTAAACTGCCTCGCCGCTGAGGGGAAGTGTCACAGACACACGGCAAAGGAAAAGAGCCGGGGTCCCGCGGTTTCGCTCGGAGTGACGGAAAAAATCTGGCAGGTGGGCTTTTGTCATGCGCTCGCAGAACCCTCACCTACCGGCCGCCATGCGGCCGCCCTCCTCTCCCGTAAAGTAAGGCGATTGTAACCAACTTGACACCACAGCGTGAAAAGGTCCCTATACCGCGCCGCGACGGTTTATCGGGAGTCAGGCTATTTGTCCTTCAGGCGCGGATCGTCGGTCGAGACGCATTGCGTCTCAGCCATCGCTTTCGTCTGTTCGGCATCTGCCATAGCTTTAGGATTTGACTCCCATATGAGCTTGCCCGTGGTCACGAGATTCTCGCAATCGTCGGCGGAATCATATGAACTAACGTGTGTCCACTGACTAAGTGGAGCGTTAAGCCGGTAATGACCCGCAATCTTGGGCGGCATCATCAAATACCAGCCGACAAGGGTTAATGCTGCGGCGTGGCGAGCATTCACGTTAGGCGACCTCCAGGTTTCCGCTTACGCTTTCCCTTCCGCTTGGACGGATTGACCGGCGGTGTCTGGAGCATCCGCTTGAGCGCATCCTCAAAGCTGAGCGGATGCAGCGAGACGGGCTTATCCTCTTTTCGTTTAGGGGCCAAATCGAAACTCCAACTGCTTCGGCTTACTGTCGCGATGCAGGAGCGTCCGCCAGTTCGGACGCCTCAGCATCCTGCTATCGCCGTCAGGAAAATATCAGGGTCTTTCCTGTGGTTAAATCGCCACTGAAACTCGTTCAGATACAGCGGCAGATATTTCTTGCTCACGTTGTGGTAGGTCCCCACGATCCCGCGCTTCAAGAGCGACCAGAAGTTTTCCATATTGTTCGTGTGAACGATGCCGCGCACATACTCGCCTTTGCGATGATTCACGGTTTCGTGCGGAAGTCCCTGCCATCTGGCGAGATACTGATAGCCGGAATGTTCGTCCGTGGCGACCAGCGAGACTTTTTCTTTGTCCACTACGTCATGGACGAATCGGTGCATGGTTGGCATATCGGCGTGTTCGATCATCTTGCAGATCACGTTCCCCTTGCGGGAGATCGCTCCGATGACCGGAGTTTTGTCGCCAGTCCCGCGAACGTGACGCTTCTTATCCCAATGGCGATTCGAGTCCTTGCCCCCAAGATACGTCTCGTCAAATTCAACAACGCCCATCAATTGACCAAACTGATCGTTGTCGAGCATGGCCCGGACGCGATGGCAAATATAAAAGGCGGTCTTGTAGGCGGTCGGTCTGCCGTTCTCTTTGAGCATCCGCTGAATCTGTAGCGCGCTCATCCCTTTCTTGCTTTGGCAGATCAGGTAGATAACCTCGAACCAGACGGGCAATGGATAATTGGTGTTCTCGAACACCGTGCCGACCAGCGCCGAAAAGCGGTACCCGTTTTTCTTGCAAACGCGGACTTCGGCAGTCTGCTCGTTCACGCTTTCCTTGCCGCTCTTGCAGACCCAACTCCAAGGCCGATGCTTGACCCTAAAAACCTTGTCATTGCCGCAACGCGGACAGCGCACGCCATCTGGCCAGCGAAGCGCGACCAACAATTCCATGCACGCATCTTGGGTGTTGTACTTTTCGTGAATCTGTCGAAGGCTAATCATAAACTTACTTTACACCTAAACCGGGCGTGGTGTCAAGTCCTTTTTAAGACAAAGCTCAGGGTCTTAAAATTCGCGCTAACCTCGAAACTTTTTGATTCGGTATGGTCGATCCGCAATTGAATTTCTATCGAGATTGTGATCGGCTCGATCTCATAAGACCTAAAGACAGTTCGATGACCCCAAAATTCCTCGCCGTAATCGTGCATGGTGCTCCAATGTTGAGGAGTTTTCTGGCTTTCGACCGCAAGAACCAGGTAGCCGGTTTCGCGAGAGTCGAGGGTGATGGAGCTAAAATGGCTGAGCCAAGCAGCGTCTTCAATTTTTAACAGGATGTCTCGGCCGCCATGCCGGTTCGCACGGTAAAAGAGCAATCTTGCTTGGAATGAATGAGATCGGCTGTCTCGGTTGGTGACGGAATAGACTAATGCGCCTCCTGTTTGTTCGCTGGCCGGGGATTGTTCGATTGATGCTTCGTCATATTTAACGCCCATCGTTATCAGTTTTCCGTCCAGCGGGATTTCTGACTCCAAAGGGGCTGCGCCCTTGCCCGCATGGTGCTGAACTTCAATTTCGCTTCTGATTGCCGCGTAAATAACAACCACAGCAGCAACAATGACCGATGCTGTCGCGGGATTGGCTTCGGCAAGTGCAACCAAGCTGGCAACGTACGCGCTCACCTTATACTCCCGCGTCCATTGCTGGATTTGATCGATGGTGGCGTTGCCTAAAGCTAGATCGATCAACCAGCGAACGACCTTGACCAAGAAAATCCCGATTGCTCCAGCGGCAACTTTCCATAGGCGTAATCGCTGACGAAATGCGGCCCAAAACCGTTGCACGGTCGGAATTATACAGCTTGTTGGGATTAGGTGTCAAGTTCGTTACAATCGCCTAAAGTAACGGGCGAGGCCAGGAAGGATCCGGGATTCTTCGCTACAGCAACTTTCGCTCCAGAATGACAGAAAAACAGCGCCACTCCCTCTCCCCGCACCCTTCTAACAGGGACGCAGTCCGCATCTTTTCTTATCTTGATACTGGGTGCAGGGCTCAGCCCTGCTCACCCCTGCCGTTTGCGGTTTTTTGAACCCGCGTCTTTGCCATCGCGCGGTTTGGCGCGGGTCTTGGAACGCGGACCGGAACCGTAGTCGCCGAACGGATCGTCACGCTCACGAACCGCATCCCGAAAGCCCGCGACTTGCGCGCGCGCCACGAAATCGAGGCCTTCCTGCGTATGCCGCGCGATTCCGTCGAACAGCGAGCCGACCAGCCGCGAAGTCGCAAGCCCCATGTTCTCGGCAGTGTGATTGCATAGCAGCTTGAGCATCTGAAGCTGATTGACAGGCACTCGCGCCATCCGCTCGGCGATCGCAGTAGCGCGCGCGTCGAGTTCGCCGTCGGGCACCGCTTCGAGGATGAGTCCGATGCGCGCGGCCTCAGGCGCGGGGATTTCATCGCCGGTCAGCAAGTAGCGCTTGGCGCGCTCGAGGCCCATCCGATACACCCACATCGCGGTGGTCGGTGTTCCCCACACGCGCGACGGCGGATAGCCGAACGATGCGGACTGGCCGGCGATTATCAGGTCGGCGCACAGCACCATGTCGGTGCCGCCCCCGATGCACCATCCCTGGACGGCGGCGATGGTTGGTTTTCGCGCGTACCAGAGCTTCATGTACACGTTGACGAATTGCGAGATCATGCCGTAGTCGGCGACCGAGTCCCACACGCGCCGGCGCGCGGCTCCGCTTTCGCTGGTTTGCGCGCGCGTGGACCAATCGAGTCCGTAGCCCGCGCAAAACGCGGGGCCGTCGGCACGCAGCAGGATCACGTGGACGCCATGGTCGGCGTCGGCGCGATCGATGGCGGCGGCAAGCTCGTCGCGCAGGTCGGGGGTGATGGTGTTGTACTCGGCGGCGCGGGCGAGAGTTATCGTGCCGACGCCGTTGCGGGTCTCGGTGCGGAGCGTCTTCATGTCAGTCGCATATAGCAGAGGAGGGCGGGGAAAGGGGATGGGGATGGGATCACTTAATTTAATGTGAAACCCGCCTGGGTTTCACACTTCCTTGGGCAGGGGTGACCCCTGCACCCGGTAGTAAGAAGACGCGAAAATCTGCGCAGCGCATCTTTTCGCGACTATGCGATGGGCAGGGCTGAGCCCTGCACTCAATATTAAGGCCGCCCGCCGTTGGCGGGCGCGGCCCCTGCCTAGCCGATGATTTTGTTGAGCGGGAACTCGACGATGCCGACGGCGCCGGCTTCGAGCAGCTTGGGAAACAGCTCGCGCACCGTGTGCTCGGCGATGACGGTCTCGACCCCCAGCCATTCCACGCCCTTGAGCGCGGGAGAGGGGTAGAGGTGCGAGATGGTGGGGGCGGTGATCGACGGCAGCAGCGCGATCACTTTTTCGAGGTTGCCTTTGGCGACGTTCAACTTGATGAAGACGCGGCTGTCGGCGTCGAGCGCGCCGCGAATCAGGATCCCGAGCTGGCGAATCTTGGCCTGCTTCCACGGGTCGGTCCATGCCGCCGGATTGGCGACCAGCACGGGATTCGAGACGAGCAATTCCTCGACGATGCGCAGTCCGTTGGCGCGGAGCGAGGAGCCGGTCTCGGTCACGTCGATGGCGGCGTCGATGATTCCTTCGGCGACTTTGGCCTCGGTGGCGCCCCATGAAAATTCAACTTCTGCCTTGACTTTGCGCTCGGCCAGGACTCGCGTGACGAACTGCACGAGCTCGGTGGCGATGCGCTTGCCCTGGAGGTCTTCGAGCCGCTTGACCGGCGAATCATTGCGCACGCATAGCACCCATCGCGAAGGGGTCAACGTGGCCTTGGCGTACACGAAGCTCTCGACCTGATGGAGGGTCACGTTGTTCTCGACGATCCAGTCGCTGCCGGTGATGCCCGCGTCGAGCGAGCCGTCGGCGATGTACCGGGGCATCTCCTGCGGGCGCAGGATGCGGCAACTGAGCGCGGGATCGTCGGTGGTCGGAATGTAGGAGCGCGAGCCGACCGTGATCCGCCATCCCGACTTGCGCATCAGCTCGAGCGTCTGATTCTCGAGGCTGCCCTTGGGGATGCCGAATTTCAGTACTTGATCAGGCATGTGATTTTTCCCGATGGCGATCAATCCGCCGACTTCTTGACGCCGTGGCCGGCGCCGGGTTTGGCCTGATGGCCGTAGCCGGGGCCGTATTTGGCGGGATCGACTTTGCGTTGCTCGACGACTTTCCATGCGCCGGCGTCGAGCTTGCGGAAAAAGCACGACTCGTAGCCCATGTGGCATGCGGCGCCGTCGCCGCGCTGCTCGACGGCGACTACCAGCGCGTCGGCGTCGCAGTCGATGCGAATCTCGTGCACGATTTGAAAATTTCCCGACTCTTCGCCCTTGCGCCAAAGCTTGTTGCGCGAGCGCGAGAAGTAACAGGCGCGGCCGGTCGCGACGGTCTCGTCGAAGGCTTCGCGGTTCATGTAGGCGACGGTCAGGACGCGGTGGCTCAGGTGATCGACGGCGATGGCGGCGACGACGCCGCCGTTTTTGTCGAAATCGATTGCCGCCGATGCGGGAGATGCCTTTTGTGCCTGCGTTGCCATTGCTGCCACCGGGTCGAAATACCGCCGTAGATCGAAAATTACGCTTGCGAATCAACAAGTATCGGTGAAACCCCGGCGCGATTCAATCTGCAATGTTGCGGAAAGGTCGCCAGGCTGTTTTCAATTTGTGACAACGCGAGTAGATTACGGACGGCGTCAGACGACTTTCCGACTAACTTGCGCGCCGATTAACTTGCGCGTCAATTTGCCCAACCGAACCCTTGGCCCACCACCAGATATGCACCAGGTCCCGATAATGAGATTGACCAGACTTTGGATAGTTGCGATCGCGCTTGCCACGTCGATGCTCGCGTGCCGGATGCCCGGCAAATCGATCGAGTCGAATTACAAGAACGTCGATCAATTCAACTTCGACGTCGCGATGGGTCCCAAGAATTACCATATCGAGGGCTACCTGACGCGCAGCGCGGAGAATGGACGGCTGCCCGGGCTGCTGGTGCTCAACGGGGGCGAGGGCAACGTCGAGCGTTGCGTGAAGATGAGCCAGGATATCGCGGCGATGGGTATCCAGGTGGCGTGCGTGAATATCCCGGGCTACGGCAAATCGTCGGGGCCGAGCCGATTCGTGGGGCAGCCGTCGGTGGTGGCGTCGCGACGGGCGCTGGACATCCTGGCGGCGCGCGCCGACGTCGACTCGACGCGGCTGGCGGTGTGGGGACTCGGGCATGGCGCGGTCGCGGCGGGTCTGTTGATGGACTACGACTCGCGCCCGCGCGCGCTGATCCTGGAATCGGGATTGTACGACCCGCTCACGCTATGGCCGGATGCGCCGCTACGCACCAAGCTGTCGATCCTGCGCGAAGTATGGCCGAGCAAGCGGATCCTGAAGGAGCGCAGCGTGATCGCGAATTTGCCGCCGAAGCTCGGCTGCAGCGTGCTGATCATGCATGGCGAGCGGGATAATCGGGTGCCGGTGGGCCAGGCGGTCAAGCTCGCCGACGCGTTGCGCGTGCGCGGCGCGAAGGTATCGACCCGCTATTTCCCGCAAGCGTCGCACGATCTGGGCAAGCGCGTCGAGCCCGAGCTGCGCGCATTTCTGCGCGACAATCTGCTCGATACCAACCGGGCAGCCGCTTCGTGAGAATCGGCCGCTAGCCGATCTCCTTTAGCGCCGCGATCACTTCGTCGGTGTGCCCGTCGACCTTGACCTTGGGGAAGACGCGGCGCACGACGCCCGATTTGTCGATCACGAACGTGGTGCGCTCGATGCCCATGAACTCGCGCCCGTAAAGCGACTTCTTCTTGTAGACGCCGTAGAGCCGGCAGATCTTGTTGCCGGGATCGGCGAGCAGCGGGAAGTTCAGCCCGTGCTTGGCGACGAACCTGGCGTGCGAGTCGCTCGAGTCAGCGCTGATGCCCACGACTTTTGCGCCGAGCGCTTTGAGCGGCGCGAGGTGGTCGCGAAAGCTGCACGCCTCGACGGTGCATCCGGGCGTCATGTCCCGGGGATAGAAGTACAGCACCAGGTTGTTCGAGCCGATCAGATCTTTCAGCGCGACGGTGTTTCCGTCGGCGTCGGACAGCGCGAAGGCGGGCGCTTTTTTCCCTTGCAGTGCGGCGCTGGCGCTCTTCGGCGGCGCCGAACCGCCGGCCTTGGCGGAAGCGGCTGCGGTTTTCTTCGGAGTCTTCGCGGTGGTTTTTCTGGATGTAGGCATGAGATTGATTTAGCCCCGCTCGACGCTTGTGGCAACTTGGAGGTTATCGCGGCCGTCCCGAAATCACTTTTCGAATTCACCAAACCCCCTGTTTAGCAGGGTTTTCCGACCCCTAGTTGACGCGCTGCCAGTCACCCCCTAGACTTGGCCCGCTGACAGTCCCTCTCGATCGATTGCGTCCCCATGGCCGTTTACACCGAGTTAAGCAAACCGTTTCTCAAGGAGCTCGCCGACGACTACGGTCTGGGGCGGGTCGCCAGCGCCACCGGGATCCCGGATGGACCGGCTAACAGCAACTACGTGCTCGAAGCCGCCAAGGGCAAGTTCCTGCTGCGGGTGGACGAGGTCAAGCGGGAGAACGAACTCAAGCGCGAAATCGATTTGCTTTCGTTTCTGCGCAAGCATTCGTTTCCGTGCCCGCATCCGATGCAGGATCGGATGGGACGCTTTTACCGCAATGCCAACAACCGCTGCGTGTCGCTGTTCAAATACCAGGAAGGCAAGGTGCTGGCGCCCGCGCGCCTCAAGCCGAGCCAGCTCGAAACGATCGGCCATACCCTGGGCGATCTGCATGTGATCGGCAAAGCGTACAAGAAGGGAATCGACAACCGCTTCAGTTTCGAGCGAATCGCCGACCTCTACCTGACGGTGCGCAACCGGCTGCCGAACTACTTCCGCAAGATTTGCCGCACGCTCGACGACGAGGTCGAGTACCTGACGCGCTATCTCGAGAGCAAGCTGCCCAAGGGCGTCATCCACGGCGACATCTTCGCCGACAACCTGCTGTTTCGCGGCGAGCGGCTGACCGCGATGCTCGATTTCGACGCCGCATGCCGC
>Ga0187862_10001742_pt1 | contig 22743 bp, 17 predicted proteins | sample June2016WEW_10_1_FD_133003 | JGI IMG/M metagenome (GOLD analysis project Ga0187862, IMG submission 133003) | Peatland microbial communities from SPRUCE experiment site at the Marcell Experimental Forest, Minnesota, USA - June2016WEW_10_150 | ecosystem: Environmental > Terrestrial > Soil >...
CCGGGTGAAGTGCGCAGGTTCCCGGACAAAATGCATTCCGAGACAGGGGATTTTCTGAAGATTCCGCATATGGGCTGGAATGCGGTTAGATTTGAAAAAGATCACGCCGTTTTTAGTGGTATTCCCGTGGAAAGCGAGTTTTATTTCGTTCACAGCTACTACCCGCAGCCCTCAAACAGGGACATGGCGGCCGGGATAACCCAATATGGGATAGCTTTCACATCCGCTGTGGCATTCCGAAATCTTGTCGCCGTTCAGTTCCATCCCGAGAAAAGCGGCAAGCCCGGGTTGCGGCTCCTTGACAATTTCTGCCGTTGGGACGGCGTTTCGTAAAGGCGGTGGGACCCCGCCCCTGGTCATGGACAGGTCAGGGATAACGTCGAGATCGCTGCCTGCGGGCGGCGGTTTTTGGCGAGGCGAATCCGCCCGATAAGGAGGCTTTCATGCTCAGCAAACGCATTATACCTTGCCTCGACGTTCGTGACGGCAAGACTACCAAGGGGATCAAATTCAGGGACAATGTCGATATAGGCGACCCGGTGGAGATGGGCCGTTACTATTACGAACAGGGCGCCGATGAGATTGTGTTCTACGACATAACTGCCTCGAGCGAGCGGCGTCCTATTATGCTCGATGTAGTGCGGCGGGTGGCCGAGACCATTTTTATTCCGTTTTCGGTCGGGGGCGGGATTCGCACTCTCGATGACATGCGCGGCGTTCTGCTTGCCGGGGCAGAAAAGGTCAGCGTAAACTCCGCCGCTGTGCTCAATCCGGACATCATTCGGCAGGGGGCGGAAGCCTTCGGCAATCAGTGCATTGTCCTCGGAATGGACGTAAAGAAGGTCGATATATCAGAGAAGATTCCCTCGGGTTACGAGATGGTCATAAACGGCGGCCGAACCCTCATGGGCATTGATGCGTTGTGGTGGGCCAGAGAGGCCGAAAGGCTCGGCGCAGGCGAGATTTGCCTCAACTCGATAGACGCAGACGGCACTCAGACAGGCTATGAACTCGAACTGACCCGGCTGATTTCGACCAATGTTCGCATTCCGGTGATCGCATCCGGGGGCGCCGGAGAACCTCGACACCTGCTCGATGTGCTCAATCAGGGCCGCGCCGATGCGGCGCTGATCGCCTCGATGGTTCACTACGGGACCTATACCATTAAAGAGATAAAGGGTTTTCTATCTGAAAACGGTGTCAGGGTGCGCCGTTTTTGGTAGCGAGGCCGGAAGCAGGCAGCAAGAAGCTTTCGCTTCCTGCCTCCTGCTTCCGAATTCTTGACTTCTGACTTCCTGCCTCCGCCCCCTGTTCATTTCTTCTGCACATCGGAAAGAACCGAGGCGAAAGCATCTTTAGCGATCGCACCCATTTCTCCCAGGTTTTCCACCACAGTTATCCCGGCTTCGCGCATGGCCTTGATCTTGCCCTGCGCCGTCCCGCTCGAACCGCTGATGATCGCACCCGCATGGCCCATACGCCGCCCCGGAGGAGCGGTCAACCCTGCGATGAAGCCGATTACCGGCTTGGTCACGGTTTTGCTGATAAAATCGGCGGCCTCTTCCTCAGCCGATCCGCCGATCTCGCCCACCATTATGATGGCGCGGGTTTCGGGGTCGGCTTGGAAGGCCGAAAGACAGTCGATGAAGTTGGTGCCGTTTACCGGGTCTCCGCCAATGCCGATTACAGTGCTCTGGCCCATTCCAAATTGCTGAATCTGGTGTACCGCTTCATAGGTGAGGGTCCCCGAGCGCGATACGATCGCAACGTTGCCGGGCGAGTGGATGTGGCCCGGCTGGATGCCGATTTTGCACTGGCCCGGAGTAATTATGCCGGGGCAGTTGGGACCGATCAGGCGGCTGTTGCTTGTCCTGAGGTAGTTCTTGACTTTTAGCATATCCATGACCGGAATCCCTTCGGTGATTGCCACGAGCAGCGGCAATCCGGCGTCGATCGATTCCATTATGGCATCGGCGCAAAAAGCCGGCGGAACAAAAACCATCGCGGCGTTGGCGCCCGTTTCCTTGACGGCTTTTGCCACTGTATTGTAAACGGGGATTCCTTCAACGCTCTGGCCCCCTTTGCCGGGGGTTACCCCGGCGACGACGTTGGTTCCGTAGTTTTTGCAATTAAGTGTATGGAACTGGCCCTCGCGGCCGGTAATACCCTGAACCAGAAGTCTTGTATTCCGATCCACCCAAATGCTCATGGTATCCTCCTATCCCTTCGCAATCGCTGCAATTTTTTGGGCGGCGTCTGAAACGTCTTTTGCCGTTATTAGATTGAGCCCGGATTCATTCAGGATTCTCCGGCCCTCTTCAACATTGGTCCCTTCCATCCGGATGACGATCGGGACCTTGATTCCTACTTTTTTTGCCGCTTCGACAACACCGTTCGCAAGCCTGTCGCAACGCAGGATGCCGCCGAAAATGTTTATGAGCACCCCCTTGACCGTAGGATCTGCCAGGATGATCCGAAACCCGTTTTCCACCTGCTCGGCGCTTGCACCGCCGCCGACATCGAGAAAGTTGGCCGGCGCGGCGCCCGCCTGCTGAATCAGGTCCATCGTGGCCATGGCCAGGCCTGCGCCGTTTACCATGTTGCCGATGTTGCCTCCCGGCATCTTGATGTAATTAAGATCGTACTTGGAGGCTTCAACCTCGAAGGGGTCTTCCTCGTCCAAATCCCGGTATTCTACAATGTCCTTGTGCCGATACAGGGCGTTGTCGTCAAAATTGATCTTGCCGTCCAGGGCTATGACCCTGTCGTCTTTGGTCAGGACCAGGGGATTGATCTCCACCAGTGAGCAGTCGTAGTCAACGCAAAGTTTGTAGAGCTTGGAAACCATGGCGGTAAACTGCTTTACCAGGTCCCCCGTCAGGTTCAACCCGTAGGCCAGTTCGTTAGCATGGTATCCCTTCATACCAACGAGCGGGTCTATATAGACCTTGATGATCTTCTCAGGCGTTTTGGCGGCGACTTCCTCAATGTCCATGCCGCCTGCCTCGCTGGCCATGAAGACGATCTTCGCGGTCCCTCTGTCGGGGAGCACGCTGAGGTAGAGTTCTTTTGCGATTGGAAGACCTTCTTCGACCAGCAGCTTCTTTACCACTTTACCCTCAGGACCCGTCTGGTGGGTTACAAGGGTCATCCCAAGAATGCTGGATGCGAATTGTTTAACTTCAGCCGCGTTTTTGGCCAGCTTAACGCCGCCGCCTTTGCCGCGGCCGCCGGCGTGGATTTGCGCTTTTACCACAACCGGGAAAGTCCCCAGTTCCGCCCCGATCCGCTCGGCTTCCTCAACGCTGAAGGCCGCTTTCCCTCGAGGGATAGAGACTCCAAACTTTTGGAACAGTTCTTTGGCTTGATACTCATGAATTTTCATTTTTTCCCTCGCTCTACCGGAACAACTTCATAATGTGCAGACCGCGTCTCACCAACGAGAGCCTTAGTCAAACCTCTGCTGAGAATCCGTCTATTCTTAAATTGAAAGTTCTCACAATGTCAAACATTCGTTTGCCGGTGTCGGGCCTCAATGGCTGCTCGGGCGGTGGGACCGCCGGCCAGGATCACGACGCTATCCCTGGCCTGTCACGACCAGAGGCGGTACCCATGTACGCCTCCGCTCACCCCTCCCTTCGGGCGGCCAAGCAAACGTTTATGGGCAGAGTGTTCAAAACAATGCTGACAACGATGGAAATGCCGAGCCTCAGTGTGATAAACTATATTTTTGATCAGAATATTAGTGAAAGGAAACCAGCCGCAGATGGAATACGAACCGGTAATAGGACTCGAAATTCACGCTCAGCTCCAGACCGCGAGCAAGATTTTCTGCGGATGCTCCACAAAATTCGGCGCCAGCCCCAACACCCACACCTGCCCGGTGTGCCTTGGGATGCCGGGGGTGCTTCCCGTGCTCAACCGCGCAGTCGTCGAGTACACGATCAGGATGGCCTTGGCCACCCACTGCTCAATTGCCCCGCTCGCCCGGTTTGCTCGGAAAAACTACTTCTACCCGGACCTTCCCAAAGGATACCAGATTTCACAGTACGAGCTTCCCCTTGCCCGTGAAGGCTGGGTGGAAATAGAAAGCTCCAGTGGTCCAAAGCTGATCAGGATACACCGGATACACATGGAAGAAGACGCCGGCAAGCTCACTCATGACGAATACCACCCGCTCAGCTATGTCGATTTCAATAGGACGGGCGTGCCCCTTATCGAGATCGTGAGTGAACCGGATTTGGCTACCCCCGACGAAGCGGCGGCCTACCTCAAAACCCTTCGCGAGATTTTACGCTACCTTGAGATATGCGACGGCAACATGGAGGAAGGCAGCATGAGGTGCGACGCAAATATCTCGCTTCGGCCTGCCGGAACGAGCGGTCTTGGCACTAAGATCGAACTCAAGAACATGAACTCGTTCAAAAACGTGCAGAAAGCCCTGGAATTCGAGATCCGAAGACAGAAAGTCACGCTGGAGCGCGGCGAACCTCTCGTTCAGGAAACCAGGCTCTGGGATGCCGGGCGCAATGTGACCCTCAGTATGCGCAGCAAGGAAGAGGCGCATGACTATCGCTATTTTCCGGACCCCGACCTGGTTCCGGTGGTGGTGAGCCAGGATTGGATCCAGGAGGTTCGCAGCAGCCTGCCCGAACTCCCCGAAGCGAAGCGGGAGCGATTCATCAAGGAGTACGCACTGCCGCCCTATGACGCGAAGGTGCTGACCTCATCGAAACCTCTTGCAAACTACTTTGAAGCGGCGCTGAAAAAATTTGCACACCCGAAGGCGCTTAGCAACTGGATAATGTCCGAGCTTCTACGCGAGCTTAACCGCGATAATCGGGAAATCGAAGACTGCCCTGTGTCTCCGGAGAACCTGGCAGAGCTTTTGGACCTTCTCGATTCCGGGGTGATCAGCGGTAAAATCGCCAAGGGAGTTTTCGAGCAGATGTACGCAAGCGGCGAGTCCGCCCGGCATATCGTGAATGAAAAAGGGCTGGTGCAGGTAAGCGATGAGTCGGAAATCGAGTCCGCAATCGATCAGGTACTCTCAGAAAACCCGAAGGAAGTTGAGCAGTTCCGTGCCGGGAAGGACAAACTCTTCGGCTTTTTCGTCGGCCAGGTCATGAGGAAGACAAAAGGAAAGGCAAATCCGCAGCTCGCCAATGAAATTCTCAGGAAAAAACTCATGAGCTGAGGTATCATAGGACAAGCGCAGGCCGAGGGGGCTGCGAGACCGCAAAAGTGTTGTGAAGCTCTTCGCCACATCCAGGTTGTTTGGCTTCCCCGTTTTATTTGCAAGCAAAAGAATTCTTCAGGAGACTTCGATGCCCGACCAATGGTTACCGCCAATCCACTGGGATGGTGACGCGGTGGCGATACTCGATCAGAGGATATTGCCGCACCAGGAAAAATTCCTTCGCTGCACCACCCCTGAACAGGTGATAGGCGCGATAAAGACAATGGCCATACGGGGGGCTCCCGCCGTGGGAGTTGCCGGAGCGCTTGCCCTGGCCCTGGGCGCCAGGTCCATTCAGACCGCCGATCCAAAAGAATTCAGGCGAAAATTCTCCAGGATTTGTCATAAAGTGAGAGAAGCGCGCCCGACCGGAGCAAACCTGGGCTGGGCGGTCAAAAGGCTCTATTCCGTTGTGGTGGAAAACCCAAAAGCGGCCATTGCCGAACTTCAGGAACTCATTTTTCAAGAGGCCAACGCCATTCTGAGCGAGGACATTGTATCAAACCTGCAGATCGGAAGGTGGGGACGCGAACTGGTGCCAAAGGGGGCGAGAATTCTCACTTATTGTAATGCCGGTGCGCTTGCCACCGCAGATTACGGAACCGCATTGGGGGTAATCCGGGCGGCTTTCGAAACGGACCCCACCATTAGCGTCTTTTCCTGCGAAACCAGGCCGTTCCTCCAGGGCGCCAGGCTCACCGCGTTTGAGCTCATGCGTGCGGGCATCCCCGTTACTCTCATTACTGACAATGCCGTAGGAAGCCTGATGAGCCAGGGCAGGATCGATCTGGCAGTGGTGGGCGCTGACAGGATCGCCGCCAACGGGGATACCGCGAACAAGATCGGTACCTACATGGTGGCGGTGCTTGCCAGGACCCACGATGTCCCCTTTTATGTCGCCGCTCCCCGTTCGACCATAGATCCGGGGCTGCCTGACGGAAGCGGAATCCCCATCGAGCAAAGGGACCCGAAGGAAGTCACTCACCTCAACGGAAAACGCATAGCCCCTGCCGGCGCCGGCGCTCTCAACCCTGCATTCGACGTCACACCCCACAAATATATTTCCGGAATAATCACCGAAGTGGGAGTTCTGAGAAGGCCCTTTCCCAAAACGATACGGAAGGCTTTGCAGACCTAAGCCCAATTAACGGCAGACAGATACTCTCCTTTTTCGATCCGCTGATACTCGTTTGCCGGATGAACCGGACTTCTCAATCTGATCGGTACATGTACTCCCGCACCATCGGCAGGTCGTTATTCAGACCATTTGAAAAAAGTATCTGGTACAGCCGTGTGCCGTTGTATTTGAATCCAGCGGATGAAGCGTTGAGATATAGCCGCCACATCCGTACGAACCTCTCGTCGAACATCTCTCGTACCTTGCCGATGTTTCTTTCGAAATTGGCTATCCAGCAGTCGAGTGTCCTGCCGTAATGAAGCCGCAGTCCCTCGATCTCCAGTACGCACAGGCCGGCCCGGCCCATCTCGCGGATCGTTTCCGCCAGGCTCGGAACGTAGCCGCCGGGAAATATATAGCGCAGCATCCACGCGTCAGTTGCTGACTCGACTTCTTTTGCGATGGTATGCAGCAGGCCGATCCCGCCCTTTTTCAGCAGCCCGGCCACCTTTCTCATATAGACGGGAATGAATCTTCTCCCCACGTGCTCAAACATTCCTATGGATACGAACTTGTCGAACTTACCGCTAAGCAGCCTGTAATCCTGCAACTTCACCTCGATCTGCTCGCCGAGTCCCAACTCTTCTATCATTTTGGAGCCATATCGGCTCTGGTTGCTCGAAAGCGTAACCCCGACTCCTCTTATGCCGTATTTGCGCGCAGATCGCAGGAGCATCCCGCCCCATCCGCATCCGATGTCGATGAGCGTATCCGACGGGCTAAGCATGAGCTTGCGGGCGATATGATCGTACTTGTTGCGCTGCGCCTGATCGAGTGAATCATCCTCATATTTGAAGTAGCCGCAGGAATATGTGAGGCTCTCGTCCAGGAAAAGAGAGTAGAATTCCGCTGTGAGATCATAGTGATAAGCTATATTGCCACCGGCTCTTCCAACCGTAGCCATCGTATTCAGGTAAAAAGGAAGGAACCGTATCTTTTGCCACGTGGAGAAGGATTTTTCGTCGAATTGAACGATCAGGCCCAACCGCAGCAGTTCCTGAAGATCGCCTTCGACCTCCAGGTCGCCCGCGACATATGCTTCGCCAAACCCGAGAAACCCTTTGCTGAACATCTGCCTCGGAACTTTTGCAGACTTGATTAGCAGAGTCGTTTTCGGCTTGTCGCCATATCTTATGACTTCTCCATCCCATAACTCGAAAGAAAAAGCAGCGCTCGGGTCTGTCCTGATTATTGAGGCGGCGAGTTCCTTGATCGCTTTTTTCATTTGCGGGCCTCCTTTCGGCTAAATCGAGCGAGGAGTGAAATGGAGCGGCTGCGATCGAGAAAAACATACAGGGAGCAGCTTTTGGTCTCCCGCCTTGCCGATGTTGCCGGTTGAGGGCTGTCGGGCCTCGCGCGCGGTTAGCCCAGCAGGTGTCGCAGCAGTCCCTGTGGCCGCACCGAACCTAATTTTGGGCAAACCTTGATCTAAGTCAATAGGCAAAATTAAAGACCGGCATAAAATTTCGGATATACTAATACCGGTTGGCTGAATTTATTTAGTTTCCGTCCGGAAAGGGTCCTTTTTCGAACAGAAACCTCGCGGGGCGTGGAGTTTTCATCCGGGGTTTCAGCGGATGGACACTATTTACAGAGCTTCGGAAATTCGCGCAGGAAAATTCCTGCTCTCTAAAATCGAGGCATCCCGCTGACGGCCACGTCTCTGGTCATAGACAGGTCGGGGAGAGCATCGAGAAGGAGCGGGATGCCTTTCCGCGCTACGCGAAGTACAACGCTTAGGGATGCCCGCGAGAGCATTTCACCAAATGGTTGTTTAGTGTTGCTAACAAGTCTGTCATACGAGGATAACGGAATGATCTGGACCGAAGAGGCGGAAAAGGCGGTAGAAAGGGTCCCTTTCTTTGTTCGCGGGAGAGTGCGGCGGGAGGTCGAGAAAGAAGCTTCAGGGCGAGGTTCGAACCGGGTGTTGCTGAGCCATGTCCAGGATTGCCGGCGGAAATTTCTTTCCGGAAAAGCCCTTGAGTCCAAAGGGTTCCAAATAGAGACATGCTTTGGCGCAGACGGCTGTAAAAACCGCGCGATTGAAAGCGAGACGTTAGCCGATGAACTCGAAAAGATGCTTTTGAGTCGAAATATCCCGGGTTTTCTCAAAGAGCGGGTGGGCGGCCCATTGAAGATGCACCACGAATTCCGCATCTGCATTTCAGACTGCCCGAATGCATGTTCGCGTCCTCAAATTGTCGATATCGGCATCATCGGAGCGTTGCGCCCGCGACTTTGGGCTGAATCCTGCACAGGCTGCGGAGCTTGCTCATCTTCCTGCATTGAAAACGCCCTCAAGGCGGATTCCGATGCGGATGCCCCGGCAATGGACGGGAGTAAATGCGTTATGTGCGGAAAATGCGTCAGCGCATGTCCATCGGGCGCCATGGAGGAAGCAGAAAAGGGCTGGCGCATCATGGTAGGCGGCAAACTTGGCCGCCATCCGCAACTTGGCAAAGAGTTGGAAGGGATTTATTCTAAAGAGAAGGTCATGGTCATAATTGAGCGCTGCCTGAATATCTATTTCACCCACAACATCGGGGGCGAGCGGTTTGGGGCGATTCTCAACCGGATCGGGTACGATCACCATGATTTGGAATCTTAGCCTGACCCTTTGCGGGCGGGTCTGTGCGAAGAAAACGATCTGATCGGTTCCTGAAAGAAAACGGGAGATGGGCGGACTCAATTCATGTTTGCTCTAAGCTAAACTCATGACTCTGCCGATAAATCAATACGGTGAGTTTCGCTCTTTCGCCGAATTCCGATTTTGCCCAAGGGGGCAACTTCATGGAAGGCGGGGAATATGATCTCTGGAAGCAGAATTCAGCGCCACGCCGGCCCAATCGCTACTATCCCGGTGGGTGATGAAATAGTTGAAAAGTCCCTGACGTATCTAAAACCGGATTGTGTGCGCAAAATTTTGCAAATTGCGAAAACTCAAAAGAGCGGGGGAAAGTTTCCCCTCAATCTCCAGTGTTTATTTGCCGGACATTCTGTACACGATCTAAAACCGGCAGGCATCGAAATCTATCTCTACGACAGATCCGTTCCCCCGGAAGGGTTGGAGTCATGATTGAAATAACTGCGCGCAAGCGAGCCGAGGAGTTGATCCGAATACGGCTGGGTCTATTGGAATTTGCCGCCTCGCATTCCCTCGAAGACTTGCTCCAAAAGACACTGGATGAAGTTGGCGCCTTGACCAAGAGTCCCATTGGATTTTATCACTTTGTGGAAAGCGACGGGAAAACCCTTTCGCTCCAAGCCTTGTCCACGCAGACAACGCAGGAATTCTTTAAGGCTGGAGGCAACGGGCTGCACTGCAGCATGGACCGGGCGGGTGTATGGGCGGACTGTGTCCATGAAAGAAGACCGGTACTCCATAATGATCACTCGGCATTGCCGCATCGCAAAGGTATGCCGGCAGGACATGCCTCCGTCATCCGGGAGCTTGTCGTGCCCATCGTGCGAACCGGCAAAGTAGTGGCCATGCTTGGCATTGGGAACAAACCCACCGATTACGACGACAAAGACATTGAAATCGTATCTTACCTGGCGGACGTTGCATGGGAAATCACCGAGCGCAAGCAGGGGGAGCAGGCCCTTTGGGAAAGCGAGTCCAAGTTTCGCTCCTACGTCGAACATGCTCCACTGGCTGTGTTGGTAGCAGATCGCGCAGGCCGCATTCTGGATTTTAATCCCTCGGCTACAGAGCTCTTGGGTTATGAAGCCAACACATTGTCAGGTAAGAACATCCTGGACCTGCACCCGGAGGAGGGTCGGGAGGCGGTTCTCCGTGATTTCAACACCCTGCTCGAAAAAGGGCATGTCGAAACCGAGCATCGCATGAGAAGACGCGATGGGAGCCTGACCTGGGTATCGCTACATGCAGTCATGATCACTGACCAACTTTCTTTTGCCTATTGCCAGGACATCACCGAACGCAAGCTGGCGCAGGAAAAGCTGCGGGAGAGCGAAGAGCGCTACCGCAGCGTGATTGAGAACATGCAGGACGTTTTCTACCGCACGGATGAGAGCGGCGCGATTGTAATGGTCAGCCCGTCGGGGACCGCGCTCTTCGGATACGACACGCTTGACGATATGCGGGGCAAGCCGGTGGAGAGCTTTTGGATGTATCCCGAGGAGCGTGAAAAATTGCTGCGCGCCTTACGGAAAGATGGCGTGGTCAGAGACTATGAGGTGACGCTTAAGAAAAAAGACGGCTCGCCGCTTTATGTTTCGGTCACGAGCACATTCCGCAAGGACCGTCATGGCAACATCCTCGGAGTCGAAGGGGTAATTCGTGATATCACCGAGCGCAAGCAAAACCAGGAGTCCCTTCTCCTCAGCGAGGACAGGTACAGAAGACTGTTTGAAGACGCCGTGCTGGGCATCTTCCAGAGTACCCTCGAGGGAAAGGTCATCAATGTGAATCCGGCTTATGCCAGGATGCATGGCTTTGATTCGCCGGAGCAGACAAAAAGCCTTGTGAACGATGTAGCCAACGACCTCTATGCTGATCCTTCGCGCCGAAAAGAAAATGTGCGCATGATTTTGGATGCCGGGGGGCCTATCCATATAGAAAATCGATACAAGAGGAAGGACGGGAGCGTCTTCACGGGTAACCTTCATGTCTGGGCGGTGCGTGACAAAGAGGGGAAGCCTCTATATACGAAGGCTTTGTAGAGGATATCTCCGAGCGCAAACGGTCTGAAGAAGAGCGCATGCGCCTGGTGACAGCGCTCGAACAAACCGCTGAAGCAATTATCATAACCGATACAAACTGGATCATCGACTATGTCAATCCGGCTTTTACGGCTCTGGTGGGCTATGACGGCACAGAGGCTATCGGCAAACATCTGCGTCTTCTTAAGAGCGGCAAGCATGACCGAGCCTTTTACAGGGGTATCCGGGAAACGCTCGCAGGAGGCCAGGCATGGTCGGGACGTCTCACCAACACGAAAAAAGACGGCTCGCTGTTTGAAACGGAGGTCACGGCATCTCCCGTCCGAAACAAGTCCGGCACTATCATCAATTATGTAGCCATCCACAGGGACATCACGCGCCAGGTCAAGCTTGAAAGTGAGCTGCGACAGGCTCAGAAGATGGAAGCCCTGGGCACATTAGCCGGAGGCATCGCCCACGACTTTAATAACATCCTTGGTGTTATCATGGGCTTTACGGAATTGGCTAAATTTGAGTTGGATAAAGAAAGTCCGATTCTTCGCAAGCTCGAAGAGGTGCTCAAGGCAGCCGACCGGGCGAAAGAACTGGTGAAGCAGATACTTGCTTTCAGCCGCAGGACCGAGCAACAAAAGATTCCAGTGCAACTCGGGCTGATCGTAAAAGAGGCCTTGAGGATTCTCAGGCCCGGATTGCCCTCAACTATTGAAATCAAAACGGATGTGCTCAGCAAGGCGGCTGTTTTGGCCGATCCGACTCAGATGCACCAGGTGTTGATGAACCTCTGCACAAATGCTGCCCATGCTATGCAAGATGAAGGAGGAGTGCTGGAGGTAAGATTGACCGATGTCCTGCTTGAAGGCGAATCGACTCCATCACCGGAGAGTTTGAAGCCCGGACTTTATGTGGAACTTACAGTCAAAGACACCGGATGTGGCATAAACTCTGCCATGATTAATTCGATCTTCGATCTCTTTTTCACCACTAAAAAACAGGGAGAAGGCACAGGGCTTGGCCTATCAGTGGTTCATGGCATTGTAAAAAGCTATAACGGGCAGATCAAAGTGGAAAGCGAGCCGGGCAATGGAACCATTTTCACCGTGCTCATCCCGGCTCTGAAGATTGAATGCGCACCAATAGAAGCGGAAGATCAAACCCTTCTTCCTCGTGGGCGTGAGCGGATCCTTGTTGTCGATGATGAGCCACAGCTTGCTGAGGCCGTGGAGCAGATGCTCAAATGCCTCGGATACGATGTTGTCATCCGGACAAGCGGCGCGGAGGCCCTTGAGCTTCTATGCCGCCAGCCGCTTGAAAAGCCTTTTGACCTGGTGATTACCGACATGACCATGCCGCACTTTACAGGCGCCGATCTTGCCGATGAACTCCGGAGGTTTCAACCTGTGATTCCAGTAATACTCATGACCGGCTTCAGCAAGAACATGGATGCTGAGAAGGTGAAGCATCTCGGGATTCAAGGATTCCTGATGAAGCCGGTAACCCTGGAGCAACTTGCCAAAACGGTGCGGGAGGTGCTTGATTCAGGAGTGAAATGAGCAGGAGTGGCTGATCTGCAGGCAATATAATAATTATTCGGTTCTCGCTGCTGCCGAAATCATCTCCAGCTTGATAGTTTACGGATACTGAAATTCCACTCCGGCTTGCGGCCGTGAGGTTGACCATCCCGGCGTTAATGCTTCGCCGAGGTATGCCGGCACAAAAGGGACGCTTCATCTATTCGTTAGTACACCGGTGGTATTTTAGTTTCAGCCCTCCCGGATTTCTGCCGATAGTGTTCAAAAGATGGTTGAAAGAGTTCTCGGTGCAAAAGCGAACATTGGCTGCTGCGGCTCTTGAATAGAAAAAGTATCCGGATTGGTTTTTTAGGTCAAAGGCGGCGCTTGAGGCGCCATTTGCGACTTTGTGATTTGGACCAAAAAATAGCAGGAAGGATCAGGCCCAATGGCGTACAAGGACATGGTAGCTATGGTTGTAGACGACTTTTCTACAATGCGGCGCATTGTACGAAAAATTCTGAAAGATCTGCAATTCAAAGAGGTATTTGAAGCCGAAAATGGCGCTGAGGCGCTCAAGCTTTTGGAGACCACTAAAGTTGACCTGATTGTTTCAGACTGGAACATGCCGACGATGACCGGCCTTGAGCTGCTAAAGCGGGTGCGGGCGGATGAACGGCTTCAAGGCCTTCCCTTCATGATGGTTACTGCCGAAGCCCAAAAAACAAATATTATCGAGGCGATCCAGGCCAAGGTCAGCAACTATGTTGTCAAACCCTTCAGTCCGGAGGTGTTCGCCGAAAAACTAGCCAAGATTATTCCTCAGGGTTAGTAATGGAGAGTAGACGATGGATGTAAAAATGATTAATCCCTTTCTTGCAGCGGCCATGCATGTGCTGAAAACAATGGCTCAAATCGATGCCAAACCCGGCAGGCCCTTTCTCAAGAAGGATGATCTTGCTATCGGAGATGTTTCCGCGATCATCGGGATCACAGGCGCGGCCCAAGGATCTATGGCTTTGGTTTTCACTGAGCAATGTATTATGGACATTGCATCGAACCTCTTGGGAATGCCGTTCACTGAGCTGAATCATGAGGTGAGAGATGCCGTTGGGGAACTTACCAACATGATCTGCGGAGATGCCAGAAGGCGGCTCGCCGAAGATGGAATCGTTCTCCAGGCTGGAATACCGACTATAGTCGGGGGAAAGAGCCACACCATAGTGCATATTGCAAACGGACCGCACCTCGCCGTTCCGTTCGAAACTCCTAAAGGCAGTTTCATGGTCGAGGTGGCGTTCAGCGGGCAGACATAATCAGCGATCGATATCACGTGAGTCAACCCTTTATGCAGGCAGCTTTTCAACCTGGCGCGGATGCAAGAAAAGGTAGAGACACCTCTCCTCTCAATCCTCTCCGGTTGATTTTAGGACAGCCTTAGCGGGGTAGAACCGAGTCACCGGATTTTATGCAACCTCCACCCAAGACTGCGATATAGTTGATGGAATAAAATGCGCCATTCCACTTCTTGTAGGTGTAGCCGCCGGCGCCGGCCTAGAGGCTCATATCCTCCCCCAAGGGGAGTCCAGGCAGCGGAAGATATAAAATGGAGACGGGCCTGCTGCTGCAGATCGGCTTCAAGTTGTGGCCGGTGATCGCCATTACTACCATTTCTTCCCTATGCCATTCAAATCGTGTTCTCTAATTTCGGTTTCCCGGGCAGCTTCACTATAAATAGCGAACCTTTCCCCGGTTCGCTGCGCGCCGTAATGCTCCCCCCGTGGCGTTCCACTATCTTCCTGCACATGGCGAGTCCCATGCCCGTCCCCTCATACCCGCTGGTCTTCGTATGCAGACGCTGAAAGGGAGCAAAGATTTTGTCGATGTACTGCTCGTCAAAGCCGATTCCGTTGTCTTCAACGTATATACTGCATGTATCATCATCAAATTGGCCGCCGTATATCCTGACCCTCGGCTCCTTGTCGCCCCTGTATTTCAAAGCATTTCCGATAAGGTTCTGAAAAAGACGGATCATCTGGGCAGGATCTACTTCCACGACAGGAAGCTTCTCAATTTCCACGGTCCCACCGGTTTGCCGGATAATGCCCTCGAGGTCCGAGGCGGCCTCTTTCGCAAGCACGGTCAGATCGGTTGCTCTGAAAGGGGCGCAGGCTGCTGCTTCCGAGTAACGCCGCAAAGAATCAAGAATAGACGACATTCGACTCGCCGTTTCCTGCACCCTCCTGAAAAAACTTTTTCCCTCATCAGCAAGGTCCCCGGCATGTCTTGAGTTAATAAGATCGCAAAAGGTCTGGATCTTCCGGAGGGGCTCCCTCAGGTCATGAGAGGCCGCAAAAGCAAACTCCTGCAGTTCCTGGTTTATCAGCTCAAGCCTGGCAGTATAGCGCTTGAGGGTTTCTTCGCCCGCCTTTCGCTCCCGCCGAATCTCGGCTTCGCGAAGCTCTCGCTCCACCGCCGGAGTAAGTCTTTTGAGCTTTTCTTTCATAATGTAGTCGTGCGCACCGGCCTTCATCGCATCGACTGCAGTATCCTCGCCTATTTTACCCGATACGATGATAAAAGGCAGATCGAAGCCGGACCGCTTTAGAACATCCAGGGCGGCAAGCCCGCTGAACCTGGGAAGAATGAAATCGGAGATAATGATGTCCCACTTTTCCTTTTCGAGCAACTCTTGCATCGCCTCCGGCGTTTCGACTCGTTTGGCCGCCGGCTCATATCCCCCTCGCCGCAGTTCGCGCAACAGCAACAGGGTATCATCTTCGGAATCCTCGACGATTAACACGCGAAGCAGCTTCTTCATTATTTTCGCCTGTGGACCTATCACCCTTCCGGCGGACCTGGAAGGAGTCCGTCTAAACCGTAGGAACTTACAGGATGCGGACTCCGGACAACCCTTGCCTGTCTCTTCGCATCCTCGTGCTTTTGCTGGACAAAATGCACTTCAAGGCGCTTCGTTTATCACGAGCCAATAGAGGCCCAATTGCTTCACCGCCTCGGCAAACTGCTTGAAATCGACGGGTTTGCGTATATAGCTGTTGGCGCCGAGCTTGTAGCTTTCTATCCGGTCTTTGTCTTCATTCGAGGTTGTGAGGATCACAACAGGCAGCAGTTTCGTCTTTTCGTCACTGCGTATGCGCTTGAGGACTTCCAGGCCGTCCATTCTCGGCATCTTCAGGTCCAGCAGGATGACCTGCGGCATAATGCTGGCGTCCCGGCCGGCGAACTTGCCTTTTGCAAAAAGGTAATCGATCGCCTCAACCCCGTCTGTTGCAATTTGCAGGTCGTTGGCGATCCTCTCCCTTTCAAGCGCCTTCAATGTGAGCTTCACATCGTCCGGATTGTCCTCCACCAAAAGAATGTGTTTCGTCATCTTCTTCCTCTCCAGCCCCGGTTCAGGCGTCAAGTGTCAGGCGCCGGATTTCAGGTTCCGGGGCAAAACGGGCAAATGGACCCGCAACCTTGACGCCTGATATCTGAAACTTTAAAGCGTAAAATATACTGTCGTTCCCTTTCCTTCCTCAGCGTCTATCCAGACCCTGCCCCCGTGGCGTTCGATTATGCGCTTGACAGTGGCAAGCCCGATGCCGGTGCCGGGGAATTCGTCCATGGCATGCACCCGCTGAAATGGCTGAAACAGCTTCCCTGCATATTCCATATCGAACCCTACGCCGTTGTCTCTTATGAAATAAATGAGCTTTCCTTCCTCATCCATGGCCCCGAACTCTACTCTCGCGGACTCGGACTTGCCGGTGAACTTCAAGGCGTTTTCCAGGAGGTTTTCCAGCACCACGTTCAGCAGTTGGCCATCGCCTTTAACAAAGAGATGATCCTGGATAACGAAATCGACCGCGCGCTCCGGCTGTGCCCTTTCTTTCGCTTCGACTATCTTTCGAACAAGCGAGCTGATGTTCACCTCATTGCGGGTCATCTCGGTCCTGGTCAAGCGCGAAAGATTAAGGAGGTCGTCGATGAGCCGACCCATTTTATCGGTTGCGGCGAATATCCGGTTCAGCGAATCCTTGCCTTCCTCGTCCAGCTTGTCGTGGTAGTCCTCCATCAGAAAGTGGCTGAACCCCGCTATACTCCTGAGCGGCGCCCGAAGGTCGTGGGAAACGGAATAGGCGAATGCTTCGAGTTCGCGGTTGGCTGCATCGGCCGCCTCTTTTGCCAGGCGCAGAGAATCGAAAGCTTCCCGGAGTTCGCTGTTGATAGCCTCCGTTTTTTCCCTCTCCATGCTAAAATCGTCGAGCAGGTTCAACATCGCTCGCTGCGCGTCTTCAAGCCTGGCTTTTTCCGAGGCGAAGTCTTCCAGAATGTTGATGGCAGCGCGCTGGACATCCTCGAGGCGGCCCTTTTCCTCGGAAAAATCTTCGAGGATGTTGAGCATCGCCTTACCGTAGTCTTCGATGTTTGTGGCTTCGCTGGGTCCACTCGAAGTCTGAGAAGCAGAAATCGTCATGCGTGAGACCTCTCAGACTGGGCCTTGAGCATTTCATTGGCTTTTCGGAGCTCTTCGATCTCTTTTTTCAACTCGATCATCTTGAGCTCGCGCCCGATGGTAAGTTTCTGGAATCTTTCCAGTTCGGCCAACCGTTCGAGTTCACGGGCCCTTTCCTCCTCGCGCGCCCTTTGCTCGGCTATCTTGGCTTCGGCTTCCTTCTGGGACGTGACGTCGCGGGCTGCGGCAAAAACACCGAGAACGTTGCCCTGCACATCGCGGTACACCGATGCGTTATAGAGGACATAGGTGAGTCTGCCGTCCCTGTGGCGGACAGTAAGCGGATAGTCGGTGACAAACCCATTGAGCAGCACCTGCTCATACCCCTTCCGGGCATTTTCAGGCTCTGTGAAGTAGTCCGAAAAGTCAGTCCCGATGAGCTTGTCGCGGGAGACGCCGGTCACCTTCATAGTCGCTTCGTTGACGTCGGTAATTTTTCCCTCGGGGCTGATTGTGACCAATGGGTCAAGGCTTGCCTCGATAAGGCTTCTGGCATACTGGGCAGCCTGGCGCTGGGCGGTTACATCGCGGGCCGCAGCGAACACGCCCAAAACGTTGTCCTGTACGTCCCGGTACACCGATGCATTGTAGAGGACTTCGACCAGTTTTCCGTCTTTATGCATTATCGTCAGGGGATAATCGGTGACAAAACCTTGCTGGAAAACCTGCTGGTATCCTTCCCTCGCTTTATCAGGCTCGGTAAAATAATCCGAAAAGACCGTCCCGATAAGCTTGTCGCGAGAAATACCGGTTACTTTAACAGTAGCTTCGTTAACGTCCGTGATTTTCCCCTCGGGGTTGATGGTTACCAGAGGGTCAAGGCTCGCCTCGATAAGGCTTCTTGCATACTGTGAGGCTTGCCGCAACTGTTCCTCGGCCTGTTTCTTTTCTGAAATGTCGTTGCTCATCAGCAGGTACCCGATCGGGTTGCCGGAAGCATCGTTTCTGCGCGTTACGACGACGCTTGCTATAAATCGGGAGCCATCCTTTCGTACGCGCTGGAATTCGCCTTCCGCCAATCCTTTCTCGTAGGCCATTTCAAGCATGCTGGCCACGGTCCCCGATTCGATGTCCTCTGGGGAGTGAAGAATGCTTGAGTCCATCCCGATGATCTGCTCAGCAGTGTAGCCGTAGTTTCGCCGCGCTCCCTCGTTCCAGGACAGGATTTTGTGGTTCAGGTCCTTCCCGATTATGGAGTACTTGGTCGAACTCTCCAGTATGTTGTCCAGGAAAGTCTTGGTCTCTCCAAACTGGAGCATCACGCGCTTGGACTCGGTTACGTCTCGTGCAGCGGCAAACACGCCCAGAACGTTTCCGCGCGTGTCCTTGTATACCGAGGCGTTGTAGAGAACGTCCACGAGTTTGCCGTCCCTGTGCCTGATGGTGAGGGGATAGTCGGTTACGAATCCTTTTTCGAATACCTGGCGGTACCCCTCCCTGGCCTTCTCGGGTTCCGTGAAATAATCCGAAAAGTCGGCGCCCACCAGTCCTGCGCGTGGAACGCCCGTGACCCTGATTGTCGCCTCGTTGACGTCGGTGATCTTCCCTGCAGGACTGATGGTGACCAGCGGGTCAAGGCTGGCCTCGATCAGACTTCTTGCATACTGGGAAGCCTGTCTCTGCACGGTAACGTCGCGGGCCGCTGCGAATACGCCCAGGACCTTGCCCGTGACGTCCTTATAGACCGATGCATTGTAGAGGACTTCGACCAGTTTTCCGTCTTTATGCATGATCGTCAGGGGATAATCGGTGACAAAACCTCGCTGGAAAACCTGCTGGTATCCCTCCCGCGCTTTGTCCGGCTCGGTGAAGTAATCCGAGAAGTCTGTCCCTACGAGCTTGTCGCGGGAAACGCCGGTCACCTTCATAGTCGCTTCGTTGACGTCGGTAATTTTTCCCTCAGGGCTGATTGTGACCAATGGGTCAAGGCTTGCCTCGATAAGGCTTCTGGCATACTGGGCAGCCTGGCGCTGGGCGGTTACATCGCGGGCCGCGGCGAACACGCCCAGAACGTTGTCCTGTACGTCCCGGTACACCGATGCATTGTAGAGGACTTCGACCAGTTTTCCGTCTTTATGCATTATCGTCAGGGGATAATCGGTGACAAAACCTTGCTGGAAAACCTGCTGATATCCTTCCCTCGCTTTATCAGGCTCGGTAAAATAATCCGAAAAGACCGTCCCGATAAGCTTGTCGCGAGGAATACCGGTTACTTTAACAGTAGCTTCGTTAACGTCCGTGATTTTCCCCTCGGGGTTGATGGTCACCAGAGGGTCAAGGCTCGCCTCGATAAGACTTCTGGCATACTGCGCCGCTTGCCTCTGGGCCATGACGTCGCGAGCCGCGGCAAAAACACCGATAACGTTTCCCTGCGTGTCCTTGTACACGGATGCGTTATAGAGAACATCTGTCAGTCGTCCATCCTTGTGCCTGATGGTGAGCGGGTAATCGGTGACAAACCCCTTCGAGAAAACCTGCCGATAGCCCTCACGTGCGTTCTTCGGTTCGGTGAAGTAGTCGGAGAAGTCCGTCCCGATCAGTTTCTCGCGAAGAATGCCCGTTACTTTCACGGTCGCCTCGTTGACGTCGTTAATCTTTCCTTCGGGGCTGATGGTGACCAGGGGGTCAAGACTTGCCTCGATGAGACTTCTGGCGTACTTTGACGTGGCCTGCATCTGCTCGTCTATGCGTTTGCGCTCGGAGATGTCCCGCGCAATCGAGGAAGCGCCGATTAGCCTCCCGGATGGGTCGTGGATTGGCGACACACTGAGTGAGACGTGGGTAAGCGAGCCATCCTTGCGCTTACGGAGCGTCTCGTAATGATCGACACGGCGGCCTTTGCGGATTTCGGCAAGCAACTCGTCCATTTCGGCCGTCCGGTCGTCCGGCAGGATGGCGGAAACGGGTTTTCCGATTATTTCCTCCGACGAATACCCGTACATGGATTCGGCGGCGCGGTTCCAACTCGTAATGACCCCTTCCAGTGTCTTGCCGATGATAGCGTCATCGGAGGAATCGACAATGGAGGCCAGTAGTGTTGTCCGGGTTCGTTCATCATCAATGGTTGCCATGGTCATTTCCGATATCTCTCTCGTCAGATTTGCCTCATTTTCGTTCTTTAGCTTTGTCCGTTAAACAAAAGAACTAGCATGGAAACGGCTCAAAACCCTTATCTTCCAAAGGGATTCATCGCCGCAGGGTGTAGAAGGATGGTAACCGTAAAATGGCCTCGTGTTGGACCCTGGAGTAATTGATGAGTGACGATCTGAAATCGTTTTCCAGGGATGTGCCGTTCTGACGCTTTACCTGGTTTTGCTTGCAAGCCTGCCTGTGGCCTCCGGTTCCTCGCTGACCCGGCCCTCCACAGTAGCGCCGCTCAAGGCGCCGCCAGCCAATTTGGGCACCTGCTCGACCTCTTCAGGCAGATTGGGAGGAAGTCCCCGGATGTGTTCGAACTCATGTCGAACGAAGAGCACAAGAGGTATGGCCAAAATCAGGCCGGGAATTCCCAGCAGCACCTCACAAAAAATCAGCGCGCCCAGTGAAACGGCCATCGGCAGGTTCACGATTCCGCCGATTATCCTGGAATTTAGAATGTACTCCAGTTTGTGAACCCCGACCAGCATGACCAGGCAGACTAACGTGCCCCACATTCCTGTAGATACGAACGCGTTTATCGTAAGAACGCTGTTCGACATCAGATTTCCCACCACCGGGAAAAGTCCGCAGAAGAAGACGACAAAAATCATCAAAAACGGATGACGAAGCTCCAGTGCGAAGATCACAACAGATGAGATCAGGGTGTTGATGAGGGCGATAATCACCTGCCCTCCCATGACCCGTCTGAAATAGACGTAAAAGATTCTCAATCTCATCTGCAAAAACTTGAACAAAAAGCTCATAAGGCTGTCTGCATTACGGGTGAATGCCTGTTCGACCTTCTCGGACTCGAAATAGAAAAACACGTTGATTGCCAGCGCAAAAACGAACTGAATGAACCCTTTATAAAGCGGAGTCAGACTGGTCGCCAGGAACTGCAAAATGCCCGTGCTCGCCTTTAAAATCGAGCCTTTCAATTCATCGACGTCGACATATGCCGAGAGATTCCATCTCTCGCTTGCCGCTTTGAGCGTTTTCACAATCTCGACGTGGAGCTGGTTTGAGAGTTCCGGGAGATTCTTCAGCATCATCGGAACGACTTTATAAGTAATGAGTATGATGGCCCAAATGACCATGATGTACAGGACCGAAAAGAGCACGGCTTTGGGCAGGAAGGGGGCGATCCGGTGCACGTCTCTGGTCATGAAATCAGATATGAAGAAGAGAAAAAGAAAGGATATTGCGAAAACCAGCAGGTGAGAAAGAATGAAGCTCAAGGCAAGGCCGATTAAAAAAGCATAGCCGATGAGATAAGGATGATTTTCAACCAAAGTGTTGCGCTGGTTTTCCCACTTCCCTTCGAGACCGGACTGATTACGGATGCAATCGACCGTTTCGTCCAGCTCGTGCCTTACGCACTCATCCTTTTTCATCCCATCTGCCCCTTGTCGTGCAATTCGATAAGTTATCGAAAATATACTCTATCACACTTCACATCGGCAACAGCTAAACTCCGTGCCCGCTCACCGCAAAGCCGATTCACGCTAATTGATTTTAATTGACAATCCGGATCCAAGCAGATATTAGTCCAAGCTCAATTTCAACGGGATTTGAGGGGATTATGCCAAGCAGCTCTTTCTACTTCGGCCTCTTTTTTAGCGGGTTCTCATTTTGAAAGCCTGCCCGTGGAAGAAAAGTAGAAGCGATCTGAACCGAACTTGAAAATAACAGCCATGGGCGGGCGAAGAAGGCGCCGAGGCCATGGTTTGCATCTTTCCGGGGCTGTGGATTCCTCCAATCCGCAGCCCTTTTTGTTACCCGCCTTACGGGTATTCTCAGTACAAGAGGAGTCCGGAGAATGATTTATGACATTGAATTCGAGACACTGCCAAGGGAAGCGATCGAGGCTATTCAACTCCGCCGTCTCAAAGAAACTGTGGAAAGAGTCTACGCCACGGTTGCCTTCTACAGGCGCAAATTCGACGAAGCCGGTCTAAGGCCGTCCGACATAAAGAGGCTGGAAGATTTGAAGCGGCTTCCATTTACATCGAAACAGGACCTGCGGGACAACTACCCTTACGGGATGTTCGCGGTCCCGATGGAGAACGTGGTCCGCATTCACGCCTCCTCCGGGACAACCGGGAAACCGACGGTCGTTGGTTACACTGCACGGGATATTCAGACATGGTCCGTGCTGATGGCTCGATCTCTGTCGGCAGGGGGCGCAACTCGAGGCGACATTATACATAACGCATACGGCTACGGCCTGTTCACGGGCGGACTCGGAGTGCACTACGGGGCTGAAAAGCTGGGAGCATCGGTAATCCCGATATCCGGGGGAAATACCAAGCGCCAGATACTCATCATGAAGGATTTCGCCCCGACGATCCTGACAAGCACGCCTTCCTACGCCCTTCACCTGGCAGAAGTCGCAGCGGAAACAGGCGTGGACTTTAGCACTCTTAAATTCAAATCGGGTATTTTCGGCGCCGAACCCTGGTCGGAGGAGATGAGG
>Ga0187862_10001746_pt1 | contig 22728 bp, 25 predicted proteins | sample June2016WEW_10_1_FD_133003 | JGI IMG/M metagenome (GOLD analysis project Ga0187862, IMG submission 133003) | Peatland microbial communities from SPRUCE experiment site at the Marcell Experimental Forest, Minnesota, USA - June2016WEW_10_150 | ecosystem: Environmental > Terrestrial > Soil >...
CGACTGTGTCCACGAATACTTCTACGAGCGCTGGCTCCAGCTCTTCCCCGGCTTCTTCCACGGCGGGCCCGGCAATGGAGTTCCCGGGCGCGGTTCCCAATATCAAGGATTATCAGGTCTCCATGGATGGAGACATCGTCCGCGGTCAATTTCTCACGCAGATTGCGGGCAAAGACGTCTACCTTACGCTGGCCGGACATCTCGGCTCGAAAGACGGTTACGCCACTTTCGATGCAACCGAGGTCAAGGTTGGCGATCTCTCCGTGCCCGCATCCCTGGTCAACGAAGTGTTGCAGAAGAAACTCGCCGAGCAACGCGATCAACTCAAACTGCCCAACAACGTCAAAGACCTCAAAGTGGAAAACGGCGAATTGGTTTTCGTGGAGAAATAGCTTCCTCCGGGTTGCATGTGCTCTCTGTGGTTGAGAAGTCCAGGAATTCATTACCACAGGGGACACGGAGGAGCACAGGGGCTTCATTGGGAATTGCCCCTGCAGAAAATGCCTGACAGCCATTTAGATCCGCTTGTAAAGAAAAATGTGCCGAGCGCACTACACCAAGGGTTCGTTCCGACAGAGTCTTCTAATCTCCATCTAATCTCTTTCTAACCGCATCCGTTTCAAATCGACGGTATGACGACTTTCCCGGTCCCGCACCACTATGCCGATAACATCCTGGTGGCCAGTCCCAGCAACGTAGTGCGGCAGCGCTTGCTCGAAAGTCTGCGTTCCCCTGTTCGCCATTTCGAACAGGCTGCCGGAGGAGCCGAAGCGCTGGTGCATTTGGAGAGCGGCATCTGGCAGGTGCTCTTTCTCGATCGCCACTTGCCCGACCTCGACGCCGAGGAGCTGAGCCAGACGGTGCGGCAGCGCTTTCCCGGAGTCGAAGTCGTGCTGCTCGATCCAGAGGTCGATGCAGTTCTCAATCCGGATCTCCCTCCAAGGAGCGATACCGGATCCGCCGCGGCCGAAGAAAACGGGGACCTGCTTCCGGAAATGTGGCCCGCGCTATCCCAAGACAGAAATAAAGACAAGAACAAGGACGAGGACGAGGACCGGCTTCCATACGCCGCCCGATCGATTCCCGAAGCGCCCTTACCGGGAATGATCGGCAACTCGCGCGTCATGCAACCCGTGTATCGTCTGGTGCGCCTGCTGGCGCCGCGCAACACAACCGTCCTGATCAACGGCCCGACCGGCTGCGGCAAGGAAATCGTTGCCCGCGCTATTCATCATCTGAGCCCACGCGCCGCGCGCGCGTTTGCGGTGGTGAATTGTGCCGCCATTCCCGAGACTCTGCTCGAAGCCGAGCTCTTCGGATACACTCGCGGCGCTTTTACCGGAGCCATGCAATCCTATGCGGGAAGAATTCAGACGGCGCAGGGAGGCACGCTTTTTCTGGACGAAATCGGCGAGATGCCGTTGAGCCTGCAGCCGAAACTCCTGCGTTTTCTGGAGCAGAAAGAATTGCAGCGCCTGGGCAGCGCCGAGGTCGTGCGCGTGGATGCCCGTGTTGTCTCCGCCACCAACGCGCACCTGCTGACCCTTGTCCGGGAGGGAAAATTCCGCGAAGATTTGTACTACCGTCTCTGCGCGTTCCCGATTGAAATTCCGCCGTTGCGCGACCGATGCGAAGATATCGCGCCACTCGCGAGGCACTTTCTTGCAAAATATGCGGCGCCGCTGCCCGCGCCGGAATTCTCGGCCGAGGCGTTGCAGTTGCTCAAAACGCAGCCCTGGGCTGGGAACATCCGCGAGCTGCAGAACGTAATCGAACGAGCGCTGATCCTCTCCGAAGACCAAGCGGTGATTCGCCCCGAGCACCTGCTGCTCGCGGACTCGAGCTCTCGCGGTTTGCATTAGCAGGCTGCGGAGAAGGTATTTTCCGCGTCGCAGTCTCACCCTCAGCGGCTAAAGCCGGCTCTGAGAATAAGCGAGGTATCGCAGCGGTGAACCGCTGCGCCACCCAAAAACAGGTGCAACACAGACTGTTTTCCGCAGCCTGCTAAAGCGCGACAGCGCAAGTTTGTTCGCGGCAAGGATGGGGCTTGGTTCATCTCCCTCGTCCTCGTCCACGGCGGGAGACGCGGCAAGCCGCGTCTCCACGGGGGATCAGCCACGCTCCGTCCGTAGCCCGGCTGCCGCGCAACAGGTCGTCTTCGTCCGTACCCGGCATAAGGGTGTTCTAAGGCAATTTATGCCGGGCTGGCATCGCCCTTGCAGAGTAATCTGCATGTCCTCCTCTTTTCCAACGCCAAGAGACGCGGCTCGCAATCCCGAACATCCGCTGGCCCGCGCGTTTGCGTCGTTGGCTCCGCCTCGATGTCGGTTCCAACCTTCGCTCCGGTGTGCGTTATAAGCGGCGCGCCATCACTACCAACCTGGTCTTCCGGCTGCCCACCGACTCCCCCGGGCTCCTACCCTTCACCCGCCCATTCCGCGATCTCGCCCCCGCAACCCCGCCACAACCCACGTAGGGGCAGGTGTCAGGCGTAGGTCTCAGGTCTCATGAGAACAAAGGCAGGCAGCGTCGCGCATTGACGCGCCCGGGCTCGCTTGGAAAATTGGTTTTGGGAGGTATGCGACTTCAGACTTTAAGGGCTGGCTTCTACTCGCCTGTGTCCGCGGGGGTGATTAGAGCCTTGAAAGCGAACGACCAGCGACCGTTCCCCCTACAGAGTCCGCTTAAACAACGGCACCGCCAGTGCCAACGTCACCGCTGCAAATATCGACAGATAAATCATGTCCGGAACAATCGCCGCCAGCCCTGTTTCCTTTAGAAGCAGCGACTTGAATCCATGCACCGCATACGTAAATGGATCGACTTTTGCAATCGCTCGCAGCCACGCTGGAAACGCTTCCACCGGATAAATCGATCCGCTGGGGAAAAACAGGAGCGTATTCAGAATCCCAAACATCGCCCGCGGCACCAGCGGGTCCTCCACCCGCGCCATCAACAAGAACATCATCGAATTGAACGCGAGCGAGGTCAGCACGATCATCACCAGGAGCCCCACCATAGTGGCCGGATTGAATATCGTTCCCACGCCCGCAATCAGCGATCCCACCACCGTAATCACCACCCCGGTCATCACCGCCTTGATTGCACCCGCTCCGTTCAGCCCAAACACCAGCTCCGCCTTCGTAATCGGAGTCACCAGATATCCCTCATGCACGCCGCGCGCTTTATCGTCGATATAAAGCATCCCGCCGCCGATCATTACCGACACGAACATCGCCAGCGAAATCGAGCCCGGCAGAAGAAACTTCATGTACTCGATATACGGATAGAGCTCCACCACCTCCAGCGCCGTCTGCTGCAACAGCCGCGGCGATACATCGGGCTGGTTCAACGCGTCTGTCAAGGTGGTCATCTCGTCTTCCAGCGTCGAACTCATGAAGTTGTCGCTGTTGTCCACAATCAGCGCAATCCGCGGATGATTCTTCTCGTAGACCATCTTCGAATACTGCGGCGGAATAATCACCGCTCCCTGAATCTCCCCGTTCCGCACAGCCTCCCTTGCCTGCACTTCGTTGTCATACGGGACCGCAATAAACGTCCGCATGTTCGCCCGAACCGCGTCAAACGCTTCCTTGATGCGGATCGCCTGCGTCCCATGATCCTCATCGACGATCCCCATCTTCGCGTCTCGGATCTTCCCGCCGAACGCGTTCCCCAGGACGATCAACTGCACCAGCGGCATCACCATCGATACCATCATCAACGTCGGGGACCTGAAAAACTTGCGCATCTCGCGCTCGATAATCGCCATCATCCGGTTCATGGCTGTAACCCCGGTCTCTGCGGCATCTGGTACCCATATGCTTTTACCAGTTCATCGCGCAACTGCCGCCCCGTGTAGTGGACAAACACATCGTCCAGCGTCGTGTTCTGAACGGTTAGCGTCTTCAACGGCACCTTAGCCACGACCGCCATCTCCACCAAGTTGGTCGTCGTGCCCGACCCATTTGACGTCAACACCCGGAACATCCCGGCGCTTTCGTTCTGCACCGATGTCACGCCCGGCAATCCTTGCAACCGCTCTTCCCAACCGCCCGGCGGATGCTCGAAGTGTGCTTCAATCACCGTCGATCCGGGAACGCTCGCCTTCAAGGCTTCTGGAGTATCCAGCGCCACCAGTTTCCCGTGATCCACAATCGCAATCCGATTACACAAACGGTCCGCTTCGTCCATGTAATGCGTGGTGATCAGTATCGTCAGTTGTCGCTTGGCCTTGATGTTCGTTAGCATCTCCCACACCGCCACGCGCGATACCGGATCTAATCCCGTCGTGGGCTCGTCCAGAAAAAAAATCTTCGGACTATGCACCAGCCCCCGCGCGATCTCCAAGCGCCGCCGCATCCCGCCCGACAGCGTTTTCGTCTGCGCGCCTCGCCACTTCGTGAGGTCAACCGTCTCCAGCAGTTCTTCAATTGCCTCTTTGCGCCGCTTCGTCGGAACGTCGTAAAGCTTCGCGTAAATATTCAGATTCTCTTCTACTGTCAAATCCAGGTCGCTGGTCAGCGCCTGCGGAATCACTCCAATCGTCTGCCGTACCGCATTCGGATCGCGCGCCACATCATGCCCGGCCACCAGCGCGGTCCCCGCCGTGATCGGAATCAGCGTGGTCATCATTCGGATCAATGTCGATTTCCCCGCTCCATTCGGCCCCAGCAGCCCAAAAATTTCACCCTCTTTCACGGTAAAGGAAACATCGTCCACCGCCGTGAAGTCCCCGTACTTTTTCACGATGTGGGAAACTTCAATCGTATTCGGAGCATCCGCCGCGATTTCGCTCTTCGTGAACTCCGAAGCTGAAACCGGCGCGCCATTCGCCTTTTGATTCGCGTCCGCGCTCATGGCTTCCCTGCGGCTTCCGCGCTCTTCGGCGCCGTCCCCTTCAACTGCTCCTGACTCACCAGCACCTCCGCCGTCATGCCCGGCACATAAGCGCCCTTCGGATTTTCCAGCCGCACCTTTAACGCAATCGTACGGATATCCCGCTTCCGCCGCCCCACATCGCGTTGTGTCGCGAAATCCGCCTCCGCCGCTTTATAGAAAACTTTTCCCGGAACCACCGTGCCTCCGGGCAGTCGTACCCGCAGCGTATCTCCAAGTCCAACGTGATCGGCATCCGTCTCTGGGATGGCCGCCAATGCCCACGTGTCGCTGAAATCCACTACCGTTACGATCGCCTGCCCCGCATTCACCACTTCGCCTTCGCGCGCCGCCCGCACCAGCACCGTCCCCGTCACCGGTGAATAAATCTTCGTATATCCCAGATGCACTTCCGCTTCCTTCAACAGCGCCACCGCGTTCTCCATTTGGGCCCGCGTGGATGCCACCGTGCTCTCGGCCGCCGTGGCCTGATTCGTACGCGCCATTGCGGAATTCAGATCCGCCTGCGCCGCCGTGACTTGATCTTTCAGCGACAACACGCTCGCCTCTTGCGCCTTCAGGTTCATCTCCGCCTGCACACGGTCCTGATCGGATGCCACTCCCGCCAGGGCCAAGCCAATCGTTCGCCGGCTGTCGCTCTCGACCCGCGTCAACGTCGCTTCCGCCTGCGCCAGTTGGGCCCGCGCCGATTGCAATTTCGCCTGCGAATTTTCGACGTCTCCCGACGTCGACCCTTTCGTCGATTGGTGCGTATATTCGCTCGCGCTCACCTGCGACCGCAAACTGCCAATCGTCGCCGCCGCCGCGCGCTCCTCCGCCTCCAACTCTGACGGATCCAGCAAGGCAATCAGGTCCCCTTGCTTTACCTGCGAGCCCTCTTCCACCAGCAGCTTAAGAATCCGTCCCTGAATCTGCGGACTTACCACGATCTGGTTGGCATCCACTGTCCCCACCAACACCAGGTCGTTTCCGCCAGGAGTGGAAACAAAGTAGTACGTCGAAGCAATCGTTAAAATGATCGCCAAAATAATCAAGAATTTATTCCGAGCACTCATCGACAATCTCCTACCATGTCAGCTATCAACCTTTTTCCGCGCTCGCCGCGTTTCGGTGGCAATCATTGGAACAGCGCCGCAGAAATAAAATCCAGCACAAACCCCCGCCGTTCCCGAATCCTCTCTTCTGACAACGGATCGACGTGCATCAGGGTCTTCATCAACGGCGCCGCGGTGAAATAAAACACAACTACCCCCACCACCGATGGGACAAAGTCCATCGCATTCACCGCCCGAAATTCCCCCGTCTCAATCCCCTCCCGCAACACATCGACCAGTTTTTCGAAGATGGGACGAAAATATTCCCGAGCGATCCGCTGCATGGGAGCGCTGCCTTTCGCACCCGATCGCATCCACTCCCCCTGCACCACCCGGGGAAACTGGGGATTTGCCGCGATGTAATCGAAATATGCCCCCAGATATGCCAGCATCTTCTGCCGCGGCGGCAGTTTGCTTTCAAGCACCGGCATCACCCGCGCCAGCAGCCCGCTGAACACCTGGTCGAGCACGGCTTCGTATAGAGAATCTTTGTCTTGGAAGTAGTAATACAGCAGCGCCTTGTTGACGTGAGCCGCCCGCGCGATGGCATCCGTCCGCGCTCCCGCGATTCCCAGCTCGGCGAATTCCGCCACTGCCGCCTGCAGGATCGCCGCCCGGCTCTCCTCCGGCTTTCCCCGAGTTCCCAACCGATGAGCAGGCGGCCGCCCAGCGCGGCCGAAAGCAAGCCGGGAGCGAACCGGGCGAGGTGTAGCGCCGGATGTTTTCATATAATTAACCAGTTAGTTAGATTATAGCACAGCGGCGGGCGGAACCGAACTACATAGCGGGAAGCTGGGGAAGGCTAATGCCATCAGGATCCCTCTCCCTTACGCCTTTGGCGCCGCCGCGGGTGCTTCAAAAGAACCGCAGCGCCCGCGCATAGTGCCTCCCATCGACTGACGGAACTTCTCGCGTTCCTCGGGAGTCATCTGCTCCCACCGTTCCATCATGCGGCGGCGCCAGTGCCAATGGCGGCCGTGGCGGCCGTGGAACCCGCCAAAGAGGATCTTGCACAGGATCAAAAGTCCTATCGCCTGCCAGAAGCCGATCAGATGCCAGCCAAAGAGAGCCGGCATCAGCCAATTCCACAGACGCATCACGACGTAGCCAAATACAGTGACAAACACCGTTGCAAACAGCGCAAACATCAGTACCTTAGCAGCACGATTTCTTTTCATGTCCTTGTCCTCATGTCTTCGTCAATTACCTCTTCGTAAATTCGTCGTGGATGGCCCGGAGGCGCTCGCGCAAGTAAAGAACTGCATAGTGCTTGCGCGAAAGCAGCGTGTTCACCCTCACGCCAGTCTCTGCGGCAAGCTCTTTGAAGCTATAGCCCATCAGTTCGTGGGCGATGAATACCTCGCGTTGCTCGTCCGGCAACTCGTCCAAAGCGGCGTCCAGTTCTTCGAGCAGCACACTTCGCGCGTAGGCAGCGTCTGGTCCGGCGGTGGGCGAGGGTAGCAAATCTTCCAACTGGAGCATCTCCCCATCCTCTGCGATCGTGGGCGGCTGGTTTCTCAGCGCCTCCCGACTTCTTCTGCGGAAGAGGTCAGTGATCCGATTGCGGGCCACCCGGAACAGCCAGGCGGTCACCTGCTCCACCGGCTTCATCATGCGATAGGCTTCGACGAGCTCGTAAAAGACATCCTGCAGGACGTCTTCCGCATCCTCGCGGTCAGCTACGCGTCTGCGGATGAAGTTGCGCAGCCGGGATTGCTCCCGCTCGATCGCTTCAGAGACCCGCTGGTCTTGCTCGGTCATCGCCCACTGTCTTCTCAGTGCCGCATCCATCTAATTATGTAGACGAATCAGCGCCGGAAATATTTTATGTAGATACGCAGAAGATACAGGAAAGGGATGGCACCAACTGGCGGAGGACGTTGGCACGCCCACACACGCGTTGTTGAAGTTCATAGGGACTAGAAACAATAGGAAAACCCAGGGGACGTCATCAGAACCGGGCAATTAGTGTGATGGGAATGTTTCACCAATTAGGCAAACTACTCCAGTCGCCCACCACATTTTGGGCAGTATGCCGCTCTGGTGAACCACATTCCGCTGTGAATGGTCCGTCCGCATGTCGGACAAACTTTGATCATGCGAAGATTCAGGAAAGAGATCAGTACAACCGCTGGAACCGTCAACGCCAGAACGCGCAAATTGCCAATCATCAGAAACGTGAAAATGACGAAAAGTGCGCCGGACCCAATTATGAAAACGGGGAGCAATCGTTTTTTCCGCGCAATATTTTTGTCAAGGTAGGCATTCCACATCCCCGCAATTCCCAACACGATCCATGTTGCGATGAACCAAGGTGCTATTTCCGGATGCGGTTTCATGTGAGTAGGCTGACCCGACTCGATAGTTTACGCTACTTCCAAACGCCCTAACTGTCGCAAACACGATGGCACTGACTGAGAATTCTCAGCCCCTCCGAGTGGGCGGGGCGGCGGTCTACCGCGATCCGCCAGCGATCGAAGGCACCAGCAGTACCTCGTCGCCGTCCTGGAAGGAATACGAAGCGCCTCCGATGAAGCGAATATCTTCCTCATTCACATAAATATTCAGGAATCGCCGCGTTTCTCCCGCTTCATCGTGCAAATGGGGCTTCAAGTCGGGAAACTGCTGGTCCAGCTCCGAGAACAGCTCATTGAGATTCGCAACCGAACAGACAACACGCGGCGTTCCGGCGGTCAGCCGCCGTAAAGCGGTGGGAATTTGGACCGTGACGCTCATAGAAAAAGCCTCCTGGGCAAAAATGCCCGAATAAAAATGCATGATTCAGTCGTTGGTCGCTAGTCGTTAGTCGTTGGCAAACCAGACCAACCGCCAAACCGCCGCGAACGCTTGCGCCCGGCGAGGGCCCATCGACTAATGACCAACGACTTGCGTCTAGCTCCCAACTACCTCCGCCACCGTCTCCGCAACCGCTCCTGGCAAACTCGCTGCCTTCGAAGCCAGATACGCCTCGAACTCGGCTAGCTTCGGAGCGATCGGAATCTCGGCTTGATATTTGTCCGCCAGCACGTCGGTGGTCTTGAGTCCGTTGCCGGTAATGCAGAGCACGGTGGTTTCATCCGGCAGAATGCGGTCCTGTTGGATCAGCTTGCGCGCGGTTCCAACCGTTACGCCGCCCGCTGTTTCGGTGAAGATGCCTTCGCTCTCGGCCAGCAACTGGATGCCACCGACAACTTCGTGATCGGAAATGTCTTCCGCCCATCCGCTGCTCTTGGTGATGGCCTTCAACGCGTAATGTCCATCGGCCGGATTGCCGATCGCCAGCGACCGCGCAATCGTCTTCGGACGCTGCGGTTCGATCTCGGTGCTGTACTGCTTGATGGCGGTCGAAATCGGCGAGCATCCGGTCGCTTGCGCGCCAAAAAACTTTACCGGCTTCGGATCGACCAGTCCGAGAAGAATGAGCTCATCAAACGCTTTTTTGATCTTCGTGATCAGCGACCCGCCGGCCATCGGCACCACGATGTTGTCGGGCAAGCGCCAACCCAGTTGCTCGGCGATTTCATAGCCCACCGTCTTCGAGCCCTCGGCATAATACGGACGAAGATTGACGTTCACGAATCCCCACTGGCGATCCTCGGCGATTTGCGAGCACAGCCGATTGACATGGTCATAGCTGCCATTGATGCGCACTACCTCTGCGCCAAACACTTGCGTGCCCAGAATCTTCGCCGGCTCCAGGTCCGAAGGAATAAAAATCCACGCCTTGAAACCTTCGCGAGCCGCCTGCGCCGCCACTGAGTTCGCAAGATTCCCCGTCGAAGAGCACGCCACCGTATCGAATCCGAAGCGGCGCGCATTCGCCAAGGCGACCGCAACGACGCGGTCTTTGAAGCTCAAGGTGGGCAGGCACACCGCATCATTCTTGATGAAGAGCCGCCGCGATCCAATCTGGTCGCCGAGCCGCGGAGCGCTTACCAGCGGGGTATAGCCCACGGGCAGCGACGGCTGAAATCCCGCCGGCAGGGGCAGGAGTTCGCGATAGCGCCACATGTTCGGCTCGCGCGAGGCGAACAGCTCGCGCGAAATGTGCGAGCGAAGAGAATCGTAGTCGTAGGTGATTTCGAGCGGCGAGAAACAGTCTTCGCAGTAACTGCGCGGCTGGTTGCCCCAGGTTTTGCCACATTCGCGGCAGCGGAGGTGGTAGGTGCTCGTCTCCATCTTGCTACTTCTTTCTGTGACTGCGGGACGAGCCGGGAAAAAATACCCAGTTAACACAAAACCCCTTTTCCGAATGGGAAAAGAGGCTCGGGAAATGCGAATCAATCTCGCTTACCCGAATCTCATGGTCCCCGTTACCGGGCGAGAGTTGGCACCAGCGATTGAGATAGATGATCTCTATCCGGTTGCCGTGGCGTCCTAGGGCTCGTCCCTCAGCCACTCTGCATGAAATTCCGATTTGCTCAATAAAGAGCAAACTTGGGATCAAATACTACTACCGACCAAGTGGTCTGTCAAGTCGGGAATTCATCGGGTGCTGTCTTAAGACAGCACCATTCATCGCGTACCCCCTAGCACGCATGAACGTTGCACGGTGACCAAGATGCGAGGTGGGAGGTTTTACGCAGCGACTCTCCATTTCCGCGTTGCCTCCACTGCGCGGTTCGTTATAATTGAGTCGAAGACCAACGGTGAAGGAGTTCACCGCTAACTGCTGCCTCACCCTTTAACCGGGGCAGATGATGACTCCTGACAGGGTCGCCTGTCGGAGTCAGTTTCCGGCAACGATCCCACAGACATCAGAGTTCGGAGTTGAGACCCGTGGAGAACGTGTGGGTGCTGGCATCGTTGTGGGTCGGCTTAGCTCTGCTAGCCACGTTGCTGGCTATCTGGCTGAAGATATCGACTGCCCTGTCCGAGATTGTTGTCGGAACCGTCGCTCAGCTAATCATTGGCGCGTTTCTGATTCAAGGCGGTCTCGGAGCCAAAACAGGATGGATTTCGTTTCTCGCGGGCACTGGTGCGATCGTTCTTACGTTCCTCGCGGGCGCTGAACTTGATCCTGTGATCTTCAGAATGAAATGGAAGGAAGCCAGTGTGGTGGGCCTGGTTGGATTCTTTGGTCCATTTCTTGGCTGCACGGCAATTGCTCACTACATCTTGGGTTGGTCGGGTCGCCCGAGTTGGTTGGCGGGTGTGGCCCTATCCACAACCTCCGTTGCAGTGGTCTATGCCGTCATGCTCGAACTGGGCTTCAACACGACCGAGTATGGGAAAGCGATCCTCGCAGCATGTTTCATCAACGACCTTGGAACGGTTATTGCTCTAGGTCTTATCTTTTCTCCTTTCACCTCTCGAACGCTGGCATTTGTTGCTGTTTCGGTGGCAGCGTTTGTGGGTCTGCCATTTTTGACGCCTTGGTTCTTCCGCCATTACGGGGGCAGAGTGTCGGAGTTGGAAGCGAAGTACATTCTCTTCTTTCTCTTCGGAATGGGTGGGCTGGCGGTGTGGTCGGGCAGCGAAGCTGTGCTGCCTGCCTACATGATCGGCATGGTCTTGGCGGGTACGGTTGGCAAGGACCATGCTCTCATCCGCCGCCTCCGCACCCTCACTTTCGGGTTGTTGACACCGTTCTACTTCATCCGGGCTGGGTCTTTCGTATCCGTGCCTGCATTGGTTGGAGCGCCGCTGGTCTTCGTAGTTCTGTTCTTCGCCAAGATGGTGACGAAAATTGTGGGGCTCCTGCCCACCGTGAAGGCATTCAAATATGAACGGAACGAAGGTCTCTACTACACTTTAATGATGTCCACGGGCTTAACTTTCGGGACGATCTCGGCCCTCTTTGGTCTGAACCACGGAATAATCGACCAAAAGCAATATTCGTTCTTAGTGGCTACGGTAATAGGCAGTGCGGTTGTACCCACGATGATTGCGAATTCGTTCTTTATGCCGAAGCACCTGCTGTCCAGACGCGTAGAGCAGGAACTACCCGCATCAATTTCGGAGCCGTCATCGACGCCAGCAGATTAGGAAGGTTCTCGATGTAACTCGTCGTTGACTTAAGCAGGGGACGAACACATGATCATGATCATTATTGTTAGGCGTTGGAGTTGGTCATCGAGAAATCCATAGCTTTGGTGTTGAGCTGCGGCTTCGAGCGCGCGACGGCTGCGCATTGAGCTAGTGAAACAGAAAGGTTGGGGCGAGTGGGAAAGTACTTTGCGGTTGGCGTCGGCGGGTTCGTGGGTTCCATAGCCCGCTTTTGGCTGGCTGTTTATGTGGGACAGCGGATGGGGACGCGCTTTCCCTATGGCACGTTTCTCATCAATGTTTCCGGTTCCTTCCTCATCGGATTGGTCATGACCATACTCACGGAGAAGACGCACCTGAGCCCCACCTACCGTTATCTCATTCCCATCGGTTTCATCGGCGGCTATACGACCTTCTCGACCTTCGAGTACGAGACGCTCCGGGTGATTCAGGACGGTCAATTCACCATCGGGTTGCTGAATATTGTTCTGAGTGTGCTGGTGGGCTTTCTGATGGTGTGGACGGGTGCGATGGTGGGAAAGGCAATTGTATGAAACTGCCTGAACCCATCGAGATTCAAGGCGTGTCACAGACAGATATCACAACGTGAAGTTAACGGATAGGAGACCCCGTGCTTAAAGCTGGAGCAGCCAAAAAAGTCAGTATCTACGTTGGTGAAGATCAGCAGTATCACGGCCACACCGTTTACGCGGCGATTCTGGATTTCCTCTTCTACCGGGGCGTCTCCGGCGCGACGATCATGCGTGGCATAGCTGGCTTCGGGGCAGATCACCACATCCACACCACTCGTCTCGTGGAACTAGCCGAAAATCTGCCCGTAAAAATCGAGTTCGTCGAAACGCCCGAGCGGGTGGAAGAACTTTTGCCCAAGTTGCAGGAACTCGCGGGGACGGGACTGATCGAGATTCAGGACACCACGGTAGTCAAGCCAGCCCAGACCTCCAAGAAGCAGCCGGAGGCGGAGTCCGTTCACCCGCTCAAGACAGAAAGCAGGGCGAAGCTCATGCGTATCTATTTCGGCGAGCACGATAAGTGGCACGGCAAGCCATTGCAGGAAGCTCTCGTCGAAGCTCTGCGCGCCAATGAGGTTGCGGGCGTAACGGTCTATCGCGGCATTCTGGGCTATGGCGCAAACCGGAGAATCCACAAGGATAAGACGCTCAGTCTGTCTCATGACCGTCCCATCATGCTGGCCGTAATCGATACGGAAGCGAAGCTTGCAGCATTTACTCCCATTCTCGACCAGATGTTGCAGCAGGGATTAGTTGTCCTCTCCGATGTCGATGTCATCAAGTACACGCACGACTACAAGGGCACGGACCGCAGACAGGAGGTACGCCAGTGAAACTCGCAGGCAAGGCGAAGATGTTGCGCATCCATTTTGGCGAGGATGATAAGTGGCAGGGCAAGCCTCTCTACCGCGCCATCGTCGAGAAGTGCCGTGAACTGGACATTGCAGGCGCGACTGTTTATCGAGGCATCGAAGGATATGGAGCGAGTACGCTCATCCATCGTCCCCACCTGATTTCGTTCTCGTCGGACGCTCCGATCATGATTTCGATTGTTGACACGGACGAAAACATCCAAAAGCTCATACCGACTCTCGATCAGATGGTCGACGAGGGACTGATCGCTATCTCCGATGTCGAAGTGATCAAGTACGTGCACCAGGAGGGAGTTCGGTCAGAGCAATGAGTTCAGATCGCCGGACACCAGATCGTCACACAAGTGATGCGGAGCGCCTCGCGGTATCCGACGAGTTGCGAGCTTCTGGTTCTCGGTACGATTTGGGTTCATGCGGTGTGGTTGGCGAAGAAGCGAACAAGTTGCTTCGTATTGCGAGTCTAGCCGAGCAGTTCACGGATGATGCCCGTTCCGCCGCCGAGCGCATTGCGGAGGGCCGGTTCTATGTGGCGTGCGTCGGCCAGTTCAAACGCGGCAAATCCACCCTGTTGAATGCCTTGATCGGTGAGCCCATCCTGCCCAGCGGAGTGGTTCCGGTCACGGCTGTCCCCACGGTATTGAGATTCGGCGAGAGCCTCGGGGCGCATGTTCGTCTAAGAAGTGGTGAATGGACGGATATTGCAATCGCCGATATTGAGGAGTACGTGTCTGAGGTGCGAAACCCGGAGAACCGCAAAGGAGTAGCTGCGTTGGAAGTGTTTGTGCCGAGTCCACTGCTTGCAGAGGGCATGTGCTTCGTGGACACGCCGGGGCTGGGGTCTGTGTTCGCAGGGAACACCGCTGCCACACACGCATTTCTGCCGCACATCGACGCCGCTATCGTCGTGATCGGCGCCGACCCTCCAATAGGAGCAGATGAATTGGCGCTGGTCGAGAGCGTTGCGAAAGAGATTCCCGACATCCTTTTCGTCTTGAACAAGGCGGATCGCGTCACCAAGCCCGACCGGGATGCGGCGGTTTCTTTTGCCAGGCAAGTGCTCGCAAATCGGCTCCCGCATCCTGTCCGTTCGATTTTCGAAATCAGTGCTCTCGAACAACTCGACCACGGTGGTTCTCAAAGAGACTGGGCTCAGTTGGTGGATGCACTGGAGCAGTTGGTGCAGCAATCAAGCCAGCAACTTGTCCGCGATGCTGAGGATCGTTCGGTGCGACGCTTATCCAGTCAACTCCTTATTGTGGCGAAGGAGGAGCGAGACGCGTTGACTCGACCCTTCGAAGAGTCGGAGAGGCGAATCAGCCAACTACGAGAGATAGTGTCGCAAGCGGAGCAGTCCCTGAACGACCTTGGATACCTGTTCTCAGGAGAGCAGCAGCGCTTGTCAAAGGCCTTTGGCGATCACCGAGATCTCTTCCTCAAGTCTGTGCAAGATGTGGCGCACCGCGACCTGAAGTCGGCGCTCGAATCGCTGCCGCGAACTAACGGACCGCGGTATCGGCGATCTGCAATGCGGGCGGCTCAAGATGTCGCTCGGAATCACACGATGCCGTGGTTGGAAACCGAGAAAATAAAGGGACAGGAAGCGTACCGCAAGATCGCGAAGAGATTCACTGATTTGACAACTGATTTCTTGTCCAAGACGCGGGGCATCCGAACCTCAGAGCTGGAGTATTTGCCAAGAGAGTTGAATGCTGAACAGGATTTCCGAACTCGCTCTGAGTTTCAGTTCTACGAGTACATTGTCTTGGCTATTCCGGCTTCCCCTGTGCGCTACGTAGCTGACCTTATGCTGGGTGCTATTCGGGCGCACTCGGCGATTGACGCCGACGCGCACGAATTTCTCGACCTGCTATTGGAGACCAACAGCGAGCGCGTGCGAAACGATCTTGAGGAGCGCGTAACCAAGAGCCGCCGTTCTCTCGAAGCCGAAGTACGCGCCGTGCTGCGGGAACTGAGCGCCGTCGCGGAGCGGGCGCTGGCTCGCGCACGCGCCGCCCACGCAGCGGGGGCCCCATCTGTTGAATCGTCATTGCAAAGACTGGCTGGCATCGAGGCTGAACTCGCTCGCCTGGGCGGAGCCGAAGCTTCTCATCTGGAGCATTCATGAGTCCGACCGCCATCTACGGGAGAGATACTGAACTTGAACAACTCCGGCAGCTGGTGTCTCGGCGTCGTTCCTTCCTGCTGCACGGTCCCGCAGGAGTTGGCAAAACACTGCTCCTGAAGCATCTGGCAGGCGAGGTAGCGGAGATGGTGTATTGTGACGAATCTTCCAGCAGCCAAACTGTTTTTCGGGCGCTTGCGGCTGGGCTGTTTGCGAGGAAGAGTCGCCACGTCCTCCAAGTCTGCGGGGCTGGCGGTCTGAATGCCATCAAGGACAAGTCCGCCGTGGCTATCCGGGGGATCGTCACACAGGCTCTGCATGAAACCAGCCATTGGATTGTGCTCGACCACCTGAAATCGTCGTCCCAGTCGTTCGCTGCGTCGTTAAAGGATGTTTGCCATTGGACGGCAACCCCGCTCATAGCGGTTGCTCGTTCGGCGCACATGGAAGATGTCGGGTTCTTGTTGTCGATGTTCTCCGATCGTTCCGAGAAGTGTGCCCTGCGAAATTTCGATTCGGATACAGCAACGGAGTTTGCTGTGCGAACCGCACAGGAGATGCACCTAAACTCCGCAAACCGAGACCAAGCGATTCAGAAAATTGTTCACTACAGCAAGGGGAATCCGGGCGCGATCGTCGCCATGCTACACATGGCCGCCAACCCGAAGTACGTTACCGAGCACCACGTCAAACTTTCGCCCCTGTACATAGACTTTAGGCTGACATGGGGTGCCACTCATGGATGATGGACTCAGCGACAACCATCGCAGAGTCATCGCGAGCGGCATGCTGATCGTCGATGCCGCAGCCGTTCGTATGCTTGATCTATTGCAGGACCGTAATTCGCCAGCCGCCATGAAGACCATCGAGGGCTTTGTTGGTGAGGGCGAAAGGGAGCGGATCAGGACGGATCTTCTTCAACTTCAGACCCTCATCGCTTCGCTCGTGCGGAAGTGTGATCTTCAGCCCACAAAGAAAAACCTCCGCCGCATCTTGGCGTCGGACATTTCGCAGATATGGGTGGCTTTGGAGGACAGCCGCCCTGCAAGAATCCGGGGATATGGGGCCATGCCGATCTCCAGCGCCGAATCGCTGGAAGCGGATTTGCAGGAAATGTTGCTTGTTGCCAACAGACTCAGGGCGCTTCTGAATTCCTAGTCGAACCGGCTCGCATTGCCCCACTCATTTGCGCTCTTCTTGTTCGGCCAGGGCTGGGCACACCTTTTTTGCGCGCGAGTGCGAAGTTACCTTACTTCATCCCAAGCGCCCGGAGCGCTCCGTCATCCGTCACCGCCTTCCCATCTTTCTTCGTAACCACTCCAAACGATCCCGAGTAGTCCCACATTGCCCAACCGATGCCGTTGTGCTCGAGTGCGGTCCGCACGTCGTGCAACCAGGCGGCACGGTCCTCGGGATCGGCATACTTCCGATACACGCCAAACTCGTTGCACACCAGTGGAACTCCGCGACGACGCGCCCACTCCGCCGCCTGCTTCATTTCGGATTCGATGCGGCCAGCGTCCCAGTGGTCGCGCCCGTAGCGGATCACCTGCAGTCGGTCGATTTCATCCGGCACCAGCGCCGCCACGCGTTCCGCCGATTCCGGGCTTGACGGATATTTCAGGCCGCGCAGCCAGTGCCAGTAATGCGCGCTCCAAGTCGCTCCCTGATGGGTGAAGATGTGCGGCTCATAAAAATGAAAGTTGTAAATGACATTCGGATCGTGCAACGGTTCCTGAAAAACCAGGTCGTCGTCATCCGACCAGCGCGCGCCTGCCGCGATAATCGTGTGCTGCGGCGCTCCCTCGCGGATCGCCGCCGCCAGCTTCATTTGCACACCGAGCCAACGATAGCGATCTGTGAACTCCGGCTCGTTCAGAATTTCCAGAAACACGCGGTCAGCGTCCCACGTCGAGTAATGCTCGGCCAGCGCCCGCCAGAAAGCGGCGAAGCGTTCGACAAACTCGTCGTCCTTCGCCAGCCGCGCCTTAAAGTCGCTCTCCGGATGCAGGTCGATCACGACCGCCAGCCCGTGATCGAGAATCATCTTCACCGCCGCATCCAGGTAGCCTAGATATTCCGCCGGAATCTTGTTGGGCTCGCGTTCGTTAAACATCGGCTGCGGATTCACGCTCAAGCGCACGTGATCGAAACCCATTGCTTTGATCAGCGCGATATCGTCCGCGGTCATCCACGCTTGAAAATGTTCCGCCGTATAGCCGCGCTTGTCATAGACCTGTGCAAACCACTCGCTGGCGTTGATTCCCCGCTTCAATTTCTCGGCCCGGGCGAAGGGCAGCGAGGCTCTTGCGTTCGCGGCTCCGCCAGTCTGTGCCGCCGCGGAACCCGCCAGCAGTCCCGCTAACAATAGGAACGCAACTCGCAATTTCATTCGACCGATCTTCAGTTGCCTCACCTTCAATCGCCTCACCTTCAATGCTCCACCTTCACTCCAGCCATCGCGGCAATCCCTTCTCGATTGATACACTGATGGCCAAGTCCAAAGACTAGCCCATGCTTCCCTGCCAGCGCCATCTCTTCGATATCCCCGATGACGTCGCTTACCTGAACTGCGGCTATATGTCACCGCTGATGAAGCCGGCGCTGGAGGCTGGAATTGCGGGGCTTGCCCGTAAGGCGCATCCGTGGCAGATTACCGCCGATCAGTTCTTTACTGGCTCGGAAGAGTTTCGCACCGTTGCAGCTCGGCTTCTAGATAGTGCAGCCGACTGCATCGCCATCGTTCCTTCCGCGAGTTATGGCATCGCGGCCGCCGCGCGCAATGTACCAATCAAGAAGGGCCAGAGCGTGCTCGTACTCGAGGAGCAGTTTCCGTCGCACTATTATCCGTGGCAGCGTCGTGCAGAGGAAATCGGCGCTTCGCTGAAAGTCGTCGCGTGGCCAGGAGACAACGATTGGACTGCGGCCGTACTCGATTCTCTGACCCCCAATGTGGCCGTTGCCGCGCTGCCGCACGTGCAGTGGACGAGCGGCGGTAGACTCGACCTCGTCCGCATCGGCGAAGCTTGCCGTAAGCTTGGTGCCGCGCTCGTTCTGGATCTCACGCAGTCGCTCGGCGCGCTGCCCTTCAGCGTGCGTGACGTGCAGCCCGATTTCGCCGTGGCCGCCAGCTACAAGTGGCTGCTCGGGCCCTATTCCGTAGGGCTTCTCTATGTCGCGCCAAAATGGCAGGGTGGAATACCGCTGGAGGAGAATTGGATTCAGCGCGCCAACGCCCGCGATTTCTCAAGTCTCATCCTGTACACGGAAAAGTACGACGAGGGCGCGCAGCGATTTGATATGGGCGAGCGCTCGAACTTCGCGCTGCTGCCTGCAGCCGTGCGCGCCATGAAGCAGTTGCTGGAGTGGAAAGTCGCGCAGGTCTCCGAGACGTCGGGCGCGCTCAATCGTCGACTGGCGAATGCCGCAGCGAGTTTGGGATTCTTCGCTCCCTCCGAACCGTTGCGCGCGCCTCATTACCTGGCCCTACGGAGGAAAGAACCGATTCCGAAGGAACTTCCCGAAATACTGGCGAGAGAGAAAGTGTTTGTCAGCATCCGCGGAAGTTCAATTCGGGTGACGCCGCATGTTTACAACACGGCCGAAGACGGGGAGCGGCTCATCGCATGCCTGCGCCGTATCGCCGCTACTTAGTCAGGAGACGAATCCAAAACTACTTCTTGAGTGCGGAGGCGCGCCGCTGCGCCAACGACGCCGTTTCGCTCGCCGGATTTTCCTTGGCCACTTCGTCGTAAAGCTTCTTAGCTTCAGCGGGCAACCCCTGCGATTCGTAGAACCCGGCGAGTTCGATTTGCGCCGTCGCCTTGCTGACGGCGAGCGTAGGCTTGTCGATCAACTGCTTATAGAGATCGACTGCCTGCGTGTCCTTATTCTCCGCGCGATAAACGGAAGCCAGCGCGAATTTGCCCAAGGCCGCCAGGTCGGCGTTCGAAGAGTTGGCCGTTTCCTGCAGACTGCGTTCCGCCGCCGCGTTGTCGTTAAGTTGTGCCGAGGCCAATCCCACAAAATAGCGCGCCATGTCGGCAGTGCGCGTGTGCGGATACTTATCCGCGATCGCCTGGAACTGCTTGCGCGCCGCGGTGGCGCGCTCCTCGGTTGACGCGAAGGTGTCGTATCCCGGTTGCGCCGGTACGCCTGCCGGCCGCACCGGCGTTTCAAAGGTGCGGACCGCCGTCGAAAGCTCGGCGCTGGCCTTTTCGTCCTGCGTGTTGATGTAGTACCAGCCGCCAAACGCAATCGCTGCAATGACGACTACAGCAATCACAGCGGCAATGAGTTTCGCCTGGTGTTCGACGCTCCAGTGGGCGGCGTTCTCCGCCGCCTCGAGGGTGACTTTGCTGAAGCGGTCTTGTTTCAGTTGATGCCGGGTTTCTGCGCGCACGGGCTTCCTTCTTCGATTAAAGGTAGGATGGCAATTATTCAGTCTAACAGGCGGATTTCCAGAGCGTCAAAGTGGTGGGGGGCTCGGTAGTGGCTTAATTTGGTTTTCCACAGACCTTTCACAACACAACACACGGACAGGAGAAAACGATGAATACCGACGCACGCCAGATCGACGATAGAATAATACTTGACAATCTATCGTCAAGATGCTCTAATCAGTCCATGATTAAGGCGGCGCAAGTAGCCAAGGCTTTATCGCAGCAAGCGAAGGCTGATTTTGACCGGCTTAGACAGATTGACGCCGAACAAACGAAGATTAGGACTGAGTATCTTCATTACCAAGATTTAGATGATGAGAAGAAAGCCAAGGCTGATCGCTTACGGCGCACAGCTTCGCTAATTCCCAACCATCTCCAAAACATTAGGGGAGATGACGACGCAGACGAATTCGACTCGTATGTTGTCAAGATCGCAGACCTAACGCTGTGGGAAGCAATGCTTGTCGTGTTGGAACACACTGGAGAGGCTCAGCTTTTCGATCTTCAGCATGTCCTAGAGCAACTCGGCAAGAGAGTCACTCGCGGCGCTATTGAATCGGCGATTAAAACACATCCTAAGAGATTCCAAGCGAGAACGCGAGGACGCGAACGGTTTGTTTCGCTCAAGCGATGACAAGGAAGGAGTAGGCAGGATGCCACCGCCACCAATGACCAGCGCAAATAGCAAGAGCCTCTAGAGACGCGAATCTCTAAAGGCCCTTAAACCAACAATTCGGCAAGCCGAACTGTCAGCCTCAAGCACATTTTGGCTTGCCTTCACCCGAAAGGCAAGGACAAAATGTACACACTCTCTGCTGAAAAGAAACTCGCTGTAATCTCCGCTCTCGTTGAAGGCAACTCCATCCGCTCTATCAGTCGCATGACCGGCGTTGACCGCAATACCATTGCGTCCCTACTGCTGCGAACTGGTGACCGCTGTGCTGAGATCATGGACGGCAATATGCGGAACCTGCGCTGCCAGTACGTCCAAGCCGATGAAATCTGGTGCTACGTCGGCAAGAAAGACAAGCGCATTCGTAAAGACGATCCGCTTGAGATGGGAAGCCAATGGGTATTTGTGGCGATGGATGCGGAAACCAAGCTGGTGCCCGTATACACGGTCGGTAAGCGCAATGAGGAAACCACCTGGTATTTCGTCAACGAACTAGCAGATCGCGTCTCTACGCGCATCCAGCTAACGACCGATGGGTTTGTGTTCTACAACCGCCACGTCGAGGAAGCGTTTGGCTCAGAAGTGGATTTCGCGCAGCTAATCAAGCTCTACGGCCAGTACGGGCAGCATGATACGGATGCAAAATACTCCCCAAGCCCAATCGTCGAGGTTATCTCCAAGGTGCGATCTGGCGATCCCGATCCGGCCCGCATCTGTACCTCTCACATCGAACGCCAGAACCTCACCATGCGGATGCAGATGCGGCGATTCACGCGGCTTACGAATGCTTTCTCGAAGAAATTGCGGCATCTAAAGGCGGCTTGCGCTTTGCACTTCGCACACTATAATTTCTGTCGCGTGCATTCATCCTTGCGCGTGACCCCCGCAATGGCTGCTGGCATCAGTTCCCGTATCTGGGACTTGGGAGAATTGATCGCATGAGAAACCACATTTTCCGAAATGACGAGGGGTAACAATGAACGATATTGAGATTCGCTTAGCGACATGCCCATACGGGCACACGTTTCCCATCCCGCTTTCCAAGCCCTTGCTAGAAGAAGCCGATCAAAAACCGACAGGAATGGAAATTCGCGCCGTATATCTTGCATGTAGCATGTGTGGCCGCGTGTATATGGCCCCGATCCCAGAAATGCAGATTCCCTCATCCACAGATCAGTTGCCGAATCTCCCCGATGGAGTTTCACTCTGCGTATTCGAAAACACCATCCGATGCGATGACCCAAATTGCGACTTTCAGTTAAAAGTAATCGGAGTGCGGAGAAGCGATACCAGCGTCGAATACGAGAAAGAAGCGCCGGGCAAGTGGAGGTGGGCAAAAGGGGAGAACCAGAAATGTCCGTTTGAACATGAGATTCCGTTGCCGCAGTATGGGTAGACAATTGACACACTCTATGCGAAGATTCGCGTGAGCATGTCACATTGGCCCGGATGCCAGTCCGGGCTTTTTCTATTGCTCGTTGCAGAGCACGTGGTCTTGATGTTTTACCTGCTTCGGTAGTCCATCTGGGCCGGTTTCGTAGGCCATGTGCGAGTACCAACAAACCGCGTGCGCGTCATAGCCTACTTGGTGATCGAACATCATCTGGGCACCGTCAATTGGGCACAGGATGTACGTAGGCCGCGCCCATGCAACTGCAACCAGCAATAAAACAAGCACTGCTAAAATTCGCTTCACGAGGCAATTGTATTACCACTTGTCAAGCGAGATCGCGTCAAATTCAGCCACTACCGGGGGCTCTGGAGGATTGCGGCACCAAGAAGGCTCAAGCTGAAAGCTGCGGACCCACGGCCGTGCCGCAGGAATCGCAGAAACGTGATTGCAAGGCCATCGCTTTGCCGCACCTGGTGCAGTACTGGCCGAGGGCGCCCAGTGGCGGAGGCGGAGCGCTGGCGTATAGCAACTGAACTTTGCTGGCGACTTCGGCGGCGAGTCGATCGTTGTGGCGACGCACGCGTTCACTCAAAAGAAAGCACTCGATCAAGGCTACAAACGACGGGATCAAGGTCCAGAAGAAAAGTAAGTAGAGAACGCCCGCTCCATTATTCCCGAGGTAAAAATGGTGGGCTCCAAATCCACCGAGAAA
>Ga0187862_10001748_pt1 | contig 22717 bp, 21 predicted proteins | sample June2016WEW_10_1_FD_133003 | JGI IMG/M metagenome (GOLD analysis project Ga0187862, IMG submission 133003) | Peatland microbial communities from SPRUCE experiment site at the Marcell Experimental Forest, Minnesota, USA - June2016WEW_10_150 | ecosystem: Environmental > Terrestrial > Soil >...
GAATTGCAGGAGTTCTTCCTTCGCCATGTCGTGATCCCTCAATGATTCGTCGAGCGCGATGCACGTGGAGCGTGATCGCGCCGCGATTGAGCGGAACGACGAAGAAACGCGACGGAGTCGATCGCGCCCGACGATTCTCCGGCAGCTTCGTGCTGCGCTTGCGAGTGTGCCGCGTCGCCGCGGTGGTGTTCGTGCTGGCCATGCGAGCGCGATGCACCGCCACGGCGTTGTTCATGCTGGCCATGCGAGCGCGATGCACCACTGCGGTGTTGCTTGTTCTGCCCCTGCGAGCGCGATGCGTCGCCGCCATGACGCTGCCGCCCGTTCCCTGAGGAACGATTGGCGGGACGCGCGGCATGGTTCCGGGATTCCGGCGGCTCCGCCTGATTCGGATTGGCGCGGCGGTCGGTCAGCGGAATGGATTTGCGGATCAGCTTTTCGATATCACGCAGGAACGCCACCTCTTCGGCATCGCACAGGGAGATCGCGATCCCGTCGGCTCCCGCGCGCGCCGTGCGGCCAATGCGGTGCACGTAAGTCTCCGGGATATTCGGCAGATCGAAATTCACTACGTGGCTGATGCCGTCGACATCGATGCCGCGTGCCGCGATGTCCGTGGCGACAAGAGTTTTGACATCGCCTTTGCGAAATGCGGCGAGCACGCGCTCGCGCTGGCCTTGCGACTTGTTGCCGTGGATCGCTTCGGCCGCGATGCCAGCTTTGATCAGGCCGCGCACGACCTTATCGGCGCCGTGCTTGGTTCGAGTGAAGATCAGTGCACGGTCGATCGCCTCGCGCTTCAACACATCGACCAGGACAGCGGCTTTCGCTGCGCGATCGACACGGATGACGCGCTGCTCGACGCGATCGACCGTCGAAGCGGCCGGCGTCACGGCGACCCTGGCCGGGTCATGCAACATCTGCGCGGCGAGCTCGGTGATGGCGTGCGGCATGGTTGCGGAGAACATCAGCGTCTGTCGCTTCGCCGGAAGCTTCGCGACGATTTTGCGGATGTCGTGGATGAAGCCCATGTCGAGCATCCGGTCGGCTTCGTCGAGGACGAGGAATTCGACGTCGCCGAGGCGAACCGCATTGCTCTTGACGAGATCGAGCAAACGTCCCGGCGTCGCGACGAGGACGTCCACGCCGTTGAGCAGCGCGCGCATCTGCCCGCCGATCGGCACGCCGCCGATCACCAGCGCGGCACGGATGCGCAGATGGCGGCCGTAAGCGCGGAAGCTGTCGAGGATTTGACCGGAAAGCTCGCGCGTCGGGCTGAGCACCAAGATGCGGCAGCTTTTGCGTTCCGGCGACCGCGGGTTCGCGGCGAGGTGATGCAGGATCGGGAGCGCGAACGCGGCGGTTTTGCCGGTTCCGGTCTGGGCGATGCCGATCACGTCGCGATGCGACATGACGATTGGGATCGTTTGCTGTTGGATCGGGGTTGGGGTGTCGTACTTTTCTTCTGCGATTGCACGCGTAATCGCTTCGTTAAGGCCGAAGCCGTCAAAGGAGGTCAATGATAGAGCTTTCTGTTGTGCGCGTCAGCACGGCCGCCGCGCAATGCGCCGCGGCCCGTGTTGCGGGTGAAGTAAGACACCCCGCGCGATCTAGGTGTCGATGGAGTGAAAGAGCGAGCCAGAAACCGTTTGACGGGAATCCGTACACGCGGCTCGCTGGAGCCGATCAGGCTATGCGACTCATATGGCACATATCAGCCGACCGAGCTATGTGATTGATATGGGACATTGATGTGTTCGTTTCAAGGCCCTCAGTCCTGCCATTCCACGAGGTGGTGAAGACATGGTCGGCCATCCGGGCCCTCAAGCGACGCGTATCACATGAGCCACAGCGATTATCGGCCGTTCGTCCCCGCACCGGGGCACAGCAATATTGCAGGTCCGACCCCCCGAGCGCACGCCGAAGCGCGCTTGCAAAATCCGCGCGCGCAAGGGTTGTTCGGGGCGTGGGCAAAATTGGCGGCGGCGCCGTTTACGGGGATGACTACGGATGGGCATGTCCCGCCGGGACTGTTTTCGCTTCAGCCGGAGGACGCTCCGACGTCGGCGATGGTTGAAGCGGTCAAGCTTTTGCTCCGAGTAATATTGCCTGCGCAACGCAACGCCATGTGCTTTCCGGTCGACTCCGAACTCTGGCGGCATTGGCAGAATACCGAACTCTATGTTGAGCATCATGGGCTTCGGCTCGATGAGGTAGGACCGCCGGTCCAAGAGGCGGTCCTGGCGGTCTTGCGCACGAGCCTGAGCGGCAAGGGCTACGACATCACGCGTGGCGTGATGCGTCTGAACCGCTTTCTCGGCGATCTCGTCGGGGGGCCGCAGGTGCTTGGCGAATGGGCCTACATCTTTTGCCTTTTCGGAATCCCCTCGGAATCGGAGCCGTGGGGATGGCAGCTCTTCGGACACCATCTCAGCCTCAACTGTTTCGTCATCGGCCGGGCAAATGGTGCTCACGCCGTGTTTCCTCGGCGCCGAACCCAACTATGCCGATACCGGGCCATTTGCCGGCACCCGGCTGTTCGAGGATGAGGAACGTGGCGGTTTGGCGTTGATGCGCTCGTTGTCGCCGAAACAACAGAATCGAGCCATCGTGGCGCATTCGATGGTCGGCGGCGACCTACCGCCGGGCCGCCGGCATTTCGCCGACAATCTGCATCTCGGCGGCGCTTTTCAGGACAACCGGATCGTGCCTTACGAGGGGCTGCGCGCGTCCGAGCTATCGGCGCTGCAACGGCGCGATCTGCTCGATCTTGCTGCAGCGTATGTCGCGCCGCTACCGCCTGGCCCAATGGCGGCGCGGCTAGCTGACATTGAGCGGCATCTCGCCGATACGCATTTCTGCTGGATCGGCGGGTCCGACGACGCGAGCCCCTTCTACTATCGGATTCAAAGCCCGGTGATCTTCATCGAATTCGACCATCACGCCGGTGTGTTTTTGACCAATGCCGAGCCGGCGAAATTCCATATCCACACCATCGTGCGAACGCCGAACGGCAACGACTATGGCATCGATCTGCTGCGGCTGCATTATCAGCACGCCGCGCATCATCAGCGATAAAAAGGGGACTTAAGCCGCGCCTCAGGCGCGGTCACGTTGCGGAAGTAACCGACACCACGCGAAACGTATGCATCTCGCCGGCCTCGTCGCGGATCGACACATATTCGCCGGCCCGAAAGGCGTGCGCGCCGAACCGATAGCCGGATTCGTCGTCGTATTCAGCCTTGCCGTTGTAATCGAACGCCCACTGCGCATGCTCAGGACCGCCGCGTTTGTGCAGGAGGTGGCCAATCTCTTCCTCGTCGCCCCAGAACCGGCGCACGCGGCAATTGTCACGATGCGTGCGCCACAGCGAGGGATCGATGTGGGCATTGGCATCGAGCGGGGCTACGAGCTCATAGCCGTGGTTTGCCGAGCCGGTTGGAAAATCTTTCGAGCGCGCGAGTTCAAGGCGGATGCGCTTGAACGCGTGGGGCAATTGGGTCATGGCCGGTTTGTTCATCGGATTGGCGACATTTGGGGGCGATTCTGCATGATTTTGCGAAGGTGGCCGTCAGTGTGTGGTTTTCAATTCTTTGCTTGAAGCCGTCTTCGCCTGGAACGTCGTCGTCGATCCGTATTTCTTATCTGCCGCCTCGGCACCTTGTCGGACCGGCCGCTGCAAATTCCTGGTCTGGTATTCTCCCCACGCCAATACCGCTCCGAAGACAATGAACATGAGGACAATCCCGGAAATAATAAGCGCGTCGATGATCGGCATAACTCCCTCCTCTTGACGTCATCATGACGTCGCCAGATCCGGTCAGCTTTGACATGGATCAAAGGGGGGCGCGTCTCGCGGCACGCGGGCTTGATCGAGATCAAGGCCGCTCTGGGTGGCATGCAATTTATAAAGCATCTTTCCGTAAGAGACCTTGCTGATCCTTCCGGAAGGGAGATGTATCGAGTGCCCATATCACGCCAAAATCCGGTGCGTCTCCTGAGACAGGCCAACCAATGTCGACCTATCGTCTGGATAAGTTGTTCGCGCCGCGGTCTGTCGCTGTCGTCGGCGCGTCTCCCCGCAAGACATCCTCGGGCCGTGCAATACTCGAAAACCTTCGCCTTGCGGGTTTCTCGGGCGCGACTCATCTCGTCAATCCCCGCTACGACGAGATCGAGGGAATTCGCGCGGTCAAATCCTACGACGATCTGCCAGAAGTGCCCGACGTCGTTGCAATCGCGGTGCCGCCCGCGGCCGTCCCGGCCGCCGTCGCCGTGGCGGCGCGCAACGGCACGGCGGCCGCCATCATCATCACGGCCGGACTCGGGCACGGGCCTGGTTCGCTTGCGGAGCTCTGCGAGAAAAATGCCCGCGCGTCGGGAATGCGCCTCGTGGGCCCCAATTGCCTCGGCGTGCTGGTGCCGCCTGCAAAACTCAATGCGAGCTTTGCCGCCTCGTCGCCGCCTGCGGGCGATCTAGCGCTGATTTCGCAATCCGGCGCCATTGCGACGGGTTTGGTGGAATGGGCCGCGGTCCGCGGCGTCGGATTTTCCGCAATCGTCTCGATCGGCGACAGCATCGACGTCGATTTTGCCGATCTTCTCGACTATTTCGCCATGGATCGCGGCACGCGGGCGATCCTGCTGTACATCGAATCGATCCGTGACGCGCGCAAGTTCATGTCGGCGGCGCGGGCCGCGGCACGCGCCAAGCCGGTGCTCGTCATCAAATCCGGGCGTCACGCGCAGGGTGCGAAAGCGGCCTTGACGCACACCGGAGCGCTGGCCGGTTCGGACGCGGTCTATGACGCGGCTTTCCGCCGCGCGGGCCTGCTGCGGGTCATCGATCTCGACGAGCTGTTTGCCGCCGCCGAGACCCTGGCGCGCTTGACGGCTCTTTCCGGCAAGCGACTGGCCATTTTAACCAACGGCGGCGGGGTGGGGGTCCTGGCGGTGGATCGCCTCGTGGATCTCGGCGGAGAGCTCGCAGGCATTTCGCCGGAGACGATGAGCAAGCTCGATGCGGCATTGCCGCCGATCTGGTCGCGCGCCAATCCGGTCGATATCGCAGGCGATGCAGACGATGCCCGATATGCCGTCGCTCTCCAGAATCTGCTTGACGATAAAGCAAATGACGCCGTGCTCGTCATGAATGTGCCGACGGCGCTCGCGTCGGCTGCCGATGCCGCCAAGTCGGTGATTGCGGTGACCGAGAAGCATCGCAAAAAACCCATCCTGCCGAAGCCGGTATTCGCGATGTGGATCGGCGAAAGCGATGCGGCAGCGGAGGCGTTCGAAGCGGCGGGAATTCCGAGTTACGCGACCGAAACTGCCGCGATCTACGGCTTTATGCATCTCGTGCGCTATCAAGAGTCGCGCGACCTGCTGATGGCGACGCCGCCAAGTCTGCCACAAGGCTTTGCGCCGGATACCGCCGCGGTGCGGCCGGTGATCGACGCGGTGTTGGGCGAAAAGCGAACTTGGCTCGACCCGGTCGAGTTGACCCGCGTTTTGTCAGCCTATGGAATTCCGATCACGCCGGCCGCGCTGGCGCACGATGCCGATGCAGCGGTCGCGGCGGCGCGGCCCCACCTCGCCCAGGGCATCCCGGTCGTCCTCAAGATTCAATCGCCGGACATCGTACACAAATCCGAAGTCGGCGGGGTGCGGCTCAATCTCGCCAATGAGCGCGCCGTCCATGACGCCGCCGCGGAAATCCTGAGCCAGGCGCGGGCGGCGAAGCCCGGCGCACGTATCACCGGCGTCGCCGTGTTTCCCATGATCGTGCGTCCCAAAGCCCGCGAACTCATCGTCGGCGTGGCCGATGATCCTACTTTCGGTCCAGTGATTGCGTTCGGGCAGGGCGGCACGGCAGTCGAAGTCGTCAGCGACAAGGCGCTGGCGTTGCCGCCGCTCGACCTCGATCTTGCGCGCCGCCTGATCGCACGTACGCGCGTTTCCCGCATCCTCAAGGCTTACCGTAATGTCCCCGCCGCCGACGAACGCGCTATCGAGCTCCTCCTAGTGAAGCTATCGCAGCTCGTGGCGGATTTTCCGGAGATCCGTGAAATCGATCTCAATCCTGTTCTGGCCGACGAGACCGGCGTTATCGCCGTCGACGCGCGGATATCGGTCGCCCCGGTCGAAAAACTCCATCGCGGTTTGTCGGGCAACCCGCGTTTCGCGATCCGGCCCTATCCAAAGGAGTGGGAGAGGCACGTGAAGTTGCGGGACGGAACGGCGATTCTCGTGCGTCCCGTTCGGCCGGAGGATGAGCCGCTATATCCGCCGTTCTTTGCCGCGGTGACACCGGCGGATTTGCGTCTGCGCTTCTTTGCACCGATGAAGGAATTCAGCCACACATTCATCGCGCGATTTACCCAAATCGACTACGCGCGCGCCATGGCGTTTATCGCCATCGAAGAGGCCACCGGCGCCATGCTCGGCGTCGTTCGTTTGCATTCGGACGCGGACTACGAGACTGGCGAATACGCCATCCTGGTTCGGTCCGGCTTGAAGGGGCATGGCCTCGGCTGGCTGCTGATGCAATTGATCATCGAATATGCCCGCGCCGAAGGCATCCGCTGCATCAAGGGACAAGTTCTGCAGGAGAACACGTCCATGCTGGAAATGTGCCGGAGCCTCGGCTTTCAGATCGAATCCGATTCCGAAGAGCCGTCCTGTGTTGTCGTAACTTTGCCGCTCTAGTTGTTAAAACGCATATTCACAAATCCCATCCCCATAGCAGCAACTCGCATGCGTCCGTCGAGACACCGCACGCCATTCGAGCGGCTGTTGCCCGGCGGTTGATCCATCGTGCAAGATGGAGACGGAGGGAGTTCGACATGGCGGAGGAGCAGCCAAGTCGGGTTGAACGCAGGTTGGCGGCGATCTTGGCCGCCGACGTCGTCGGCTATTCGCGGCTCATGGGGCTCGACGAGGCGGGCACCGCCCGCGTTCTGCGCGAGCACCGCGCCGTCATTGATGCGCTCGTCGCGAAGCATGGCGGGCGGATTGTTAAGACCACGGGCGACGGCCTGCTCATCGAATTTCCTTCAGTAGTCGATGCGGTCGAATGCGCGGTCGCCATGCAAGCGCTGATGGCCGAGCGCAACGAAGGCGTCACGCCGGATTTACGCATGCTGTTTCGAATCGGGGTCAATCTGGGTGACGTGCTGGTGGAGGGTGACGATATCCTTGGTGATGGCGTCAATGTGGCCGCGCGGCTCGAAGGCATCGCCGAGCCGGGCGGCATCTGCATTTCGAGCTCGGCTTACGATCAGGTTCGCGGCAAGGTCGGGGTCGAATTCGCCGATTTAGGCGAGCGGAATCTTAAAAACATCGTCCGGCCGGTGCGCGTCTATGGCGTCCAGGCGGGCAAGCCTGAACCTCGGGCCAGTGACGCGCTCCCTACCTTGTCCGGTAAGCCGTCCATTGCGGTTTTGCCGTTCCAGAACATGACCGGTGATCCCGAGCAGGACTACTTCGCGGACGGCATGGTGGAGGACATTATCACCGCGCTGTCGCGCGCGAAGTGGTTCTTCGTCGTCGCCCGCAACTCGAGCTTCATTTACAAGGGCAAGGCGGTCGACATCAAACAGGTAGGGCGCGAGCTAGGCGTGCGCTATGTTCTGGAAGGCAGCGTTCGCAAGGCCGGCAACCGGGTACGCATAACGGGCCAGCTCATCGAAGCGGCGACCCAACATCACATTTGGGCGGATCGTTTCGAGGGCAGCATCGAGGATGTGTTTGCTCTTCAGGACAGCGTGACGGAAAGCGTCGTTGGGGCCATCGAGCCGAGCCTAAGGAAGGCGGAGATCGTTCGCGGCCGTTCGAAGCCGACTGAGAACCTAGATGCCTATGATTGCTATCTGCGCGCGGTCGCAGCCCTCTACCAAGTCACGCTTGAGGGCCACGACATCGCCGAGACGTACCTGAAAAGGGCAATCGCGCTTGATCCGCACTACGCATCGGCGAAGGCACGGTACGCCTACTCCTTCATCTTTCGGCGCGTTCAGGGCTGGGCTCGGCCGGGTGACGGCGCCGAGGCCCTGACTCGGGTCAGGGAAGCGTTGGCGGAGGACAGTGACGACCCCCTGACGTTGGCGCGCGCCGCCATGGTGCTTACCTATTTTGCCAAGGACTATGATCAGGCGGTGATCTTGGCGGATCGCGCGGTCGACCTTGACCCGAACTCAGCGGAGGTTTTGATTGCTTCGGCTTGGGTTCACTGCTTCAACTGCGCCAATCCCGGCAAGGCAATCGAGCAATTCACCCGAGCCATGCGGCTCAGTCCGCGAGATCCGGACACGGGGAGGGCGCTGTGCGGCCTCGCGTTCGCGAATTTGATCCGTGGTTCCAATGACGAAGGACTACAATGGTCTCAGAAGGCCCTTCAGGAATTGCCGAATTTGACAGTCGCTCATCGCGCGCAGATTCTCGCGCTTGTTCGATTGAATCGAATGGATGACGCGCGCGAGACCGCTCAGCGCATGATCGTGCTGGACCCGGGCTTTACAATCGCGACACGCATGCCCCCCTATCGCGATGACCGCTTTCGGGAAGAACTGCACGGCGCATTGCAATCCGTCGGCCTCCTTGCTTGATGCTGCATTTTCGAGTGACGCGCGACAGCGGACAGGAGTCCACGCGCTCGCTAACTTCCAATATCATCGTCGGGCAGGATGCGGACGGCGGCGCCGTCGAGGTCGTCGTATTGGCCGCTCTTGAGCGACCATAGGAACGCAACCAGCCCGGTAAGGCCGAGCAGCAACGCAAGCGGAACGAGGTAGATCAAGACATTCATGATTCGAGCTCCGGGCCGAATTCCGGACGAAGCCGCGCGCGCAAAGCGTTGAGAGTGACAAGGAGCGACGATCCCGACATGGCGACGGCGGCGATCAGCGGCGTGACCAGCCCGGCAATCGCCAGCGGCACGGCGAGTAAATTGTAGATCGCAGCGAGTGCCAGGTTCTGCTTCATCAATGCGCGCGCCCGCCGCGACACGACCACGGCGCGCAGCACTGGCTTGAGATGGTCGCCGAGGAACACTGCGTCGGCGCGCGCCTGCGCGAGATGGGCTGCGGTGATCGGCGACAGCGACACGTGTGCGGCGGCCAGCGCCGGCGCGTCGTTCAACCCGTCGCCGACCATGAGGACGCGGCGGCCTTGCGATTTCAACTGTTCGATGAACGCGATTTTCTCGGTCGGCGTAAACCCAGCGCGCCAATCTTCGATGCCGAGTTCTTGCGCCACCGGCGCAACGGCGGACGGCCGGTCGCCGGAGAGTACGATGAGATGAAGTCCGCGTTTGCTGAGCGCTTTCGCCACCGCGACAGCGTCGGGCCGTAGTGTCTGACGGATGGCGATGGCCACAACGTTTCCATCGTGCGCGAAGGTGATGAAGGATGCGCTGGTGTCGCGTGCCGCAACGGGTCCCGCCGCCTCGACGACGCCGCAGAATTTTGCGCTGCCAAGCCGCGCTTCCTTGCCGTCGATGAGGGCGCGGACGCCTTGTCCCGGTTCCTCGACGGCGCCGGAATAGGGATAGCGCTCGCGCGCTAGGCGCGCCAGCGCAGTCGCCAGCGGATGGCGGCTCGACAGCGCAAGCCGCGCCGCCCGTTCGAGCACAGCGGAATCGATGTTGGTGGTCTCGTCGACGCGCGGTGCGGGGAGCGTCAACGTGCCGGTCTTGTCGAACACGATCGTGTCCGCCTCGGCGAGCCGCTCGATGGCGTCACCGCCGTTGAGAATGACGCCGCTGCGAAACAATGCCCCGGCGGCGACCACCTGCACGGCCGGGATGGCGAGCGCGATCGCGCATGGGCAGGTGATGATGAGCACGGCGACGGCAATGACGATGGAATCATGAACGGAAGCCCCGGCAACGAGCCAGCCGACGGCAGTGAGCGCCGCCGTCGCGTGCACCAGCGGGGCGTAGAGCCGCGCGGTGCGATCGGCGAGTCGCACCGTCTGCGACCTCGCGTGCGTCGCCTTCTCGAGCAGCCGCTCGACTTCCTCGACCAGGGTGCCGGCGCCGGCGGCGGTGACCCTCATGGTAAGGGCGCCCGATACGTTGATGCTGCCGGCGTAGATCAGAGTCCCCGCGGCGACGGCGCGGTACAGCGTCTCGCCCGTCACCAGGCTTTCGTCGATCTCGGAGGTGCCGCCGATGATTGTGCCGTCGGCGGGGATGCGCTCGCCTGGCCGCACCAAGAGACGATCGCCGGGATGCAAGGCGGCGACCGGCACCTGGATAAGTTCCCCGCTCGCGTCAAGCCGGTGGGCGAATTCCGCCTTCAGGCTCGCAAGATTGCCGGCAAACACGCGCGTCTTGCGCCGCATCGCCAGATCGAGGTAGCGGCCAACAAGCAGAAAGAACAATAGCATGATCGCGGAATCGAAATAGGCGTGCGTCGCGTGGATCGCGGTCTCGTACACGGAAAGGCCAAGCGCCAAGGTGACGCCGATTGAAATCGGCACGTCCATGTTGACTTGCCGGGCGCGCAAAGCTCGCAGCGCGCTCTGAAAGAACGGCTGGCCCGCATAAGCGGCCGCCGGCAGCGCGATCAAAGCGGAGAGCCAATGAAACAGATCGCGCGTCTCCTGCGTCATGTCGGAGACGTTACCCGCCCACACCGAAACCGACAGCAACATCACATTCATCGCGGCGAAGCCGGCGACGGCTAGGCATATGAGGAGCCGCTTGGCTTGAGCGCGCTCGTCCGCTTCGACGCGTTCGGGCGCGAAGGGATGGGCGTGATAGCCGATGCCTTCTATCGCTGCGATGATGCGAGCTGCATCGATCTCGTCGTTCCGCCAATCGACGGCGAGCCGGCGCTGGGTGAAGTTGAGCCTCGCATCGATCACCCCCGGCAGCTTGGTCAGCCCGTTCTCGATCTTGCGGATGCACCCGGCGCAAGCGACGCCTTCCACCGCGAGCATCATGTGCGAGGCGCCGGCATCTCCGGGCTCGACGAACATCGAGAGATCAACGGTCTCGGACATCATCGGCGCTCAGCGGATCACAACACGATTTTTGGAGCGGAACAGCCGATTGCCTTGGCGCGACAATTCAATGATGAGATCCCACTGGCCGGGGGAAATTGCGGCGCTGCCGCTAAAATGGCCGGGCGCGCTCTCGCTGACGGCGACGCGGCGATCGAGGCGCCGGTCGGTCGGGCGTTCGAACGTTGCAGTGGCGTCCATGCCGGCAAGCACCACGCCAGCCGCGTCGCGCGCGAGGACGTCGAGGTGCGCGTTGCCGTCCGCTGCGTGCGTCACCTTGGCGTCGATTTGCCAATGCTGCTCGTCCTGCGCCTTCGCCATAGCGACATCGTGCTCGAACATCTGTCCGGCTTGGTAGGAGCTTTCTGTCTCGACGCCGCTGAACGTCGAGAGCGCTTCATGGACCATCACGCCGTTCACGCCGAAAACAACGCCGAAAAAGGCGAGGAAGCAGACGAGCACCATCCGCCCGGTGAGTTCCCGCGGGCGTTTTTTTCCTGGCCTCTTGATCGGGAAGGAGGACGAATCTGCATTGCCGGCGGTGAGAAGATATTTCAGCATGTTGCCGCCTCACGGTTCGAAGAAATGATCGCCGGCGCTCGCCGGAGTGCCGCCTGCCCGTGGCACGATGGTGAAGGTGATGGGGATCGAGGCTGCCGGAGCAAGCCGTTCACGCACCGTGACCAGTACACGCACTTCGCGCGACTGGTCGGGACCGACCTCGATCAGCGGATCGGCACCATAAAATGTCGAACTGCCCATCACGTCGATGTCCGCGTCAGGCAGGCCCGCAATCTTCAGCAGGAACGATCTGCTTTCCAAGCTCTTGTTGAGGATGCGCACGGCATAGGCGTTGCGCAGCGATCCATCGGACAAGCGCACGAACAGCGGATTGCGGTCGTGGATGACGCTGACGGCGTCGTTGTGCCGGGTCGCCAAGGTGTACGCCATCACTGCGCCGACGACGGCGATGATGACGGCATAGAGCACCGTTCGGGTGCGCACGATCCGGTAAAACGGCTTTTCCCCCTGCTGCCGGCGTTGGATGTTGATGTCGGTGTCGTAGGCGATAAGGCGGGCGGGCCGGCTTATTTTTTTCATCACCGCGTCGCAGGCGTCAATGCACAGGCCGCACTGGATGCAGCCGAGATTAGGGCCGCCGCGGATATCGACGCCGGTCGGACAGACATGCACGCATTGCAAACATTCGATGCAGTCGCCGGCGGGAAGGCCTTGCTCGTGTAGTGCCGAGGCTTTCTTCAACGACGCGCGCGGCTCGCCGCGGTCATAGCGATAGGTGACGTTGAGGGCATATTCGTCGGTCAGGGCCGCTTGAATGCGCGGCCACGGACACATGTAGACGCAGACCTGCTCGCGCATCCATCCGGCCAGCACGTAGGTCGTGAAGGTCAAGAGCCCGATGAAGACATAGGCGACGAGCGGCGCTTGGAAGGTCGCGAGATCGCGGACGATGGTAGGAGCGTCGGCAAAATAAAGAACCCAGGCGCCGCCGGTCCACCAGGCGATCATCAGCCACAGAAAATGCTTCGTTCCCGTCCGCGCCAGGCGATCAAGCCTCCATGGCTGCCGGTCGCGCTGCATGTGCTCGCGCCTGTCGCCTTCGGTCCAGCGCTCGATGGTTTGGAAGAGGTCGGTCCACACCGTCTGCGGGCAGAGATAGCCGCACCACACCCGCCCGGCAACGGCATTCATCAGGAACAGCGCCATTGCCGCGAGGATGAGAAGACCGGTGAGGTAATAGACCTCCTGCGGCCAGATCTCGATGAAGAAGAAATAGAAGCGCCGGTTCGGGAAGTCGAGCAGGACCGCCTGACTCGGCGCATGCGGTCCGCGATCCCAGCGCACGAACGGCAGCAAGTAATAGATGCCGAGCGTGATGATCAGCACCGCCCATTTCACGCGCCGGTACGTGCCGGTGACATGCTGCGGATAGATTTTCTTGCGGGCGACGTAGAGCGGCGGCTCGTCGTCGGGGTAATCCGGTTCTACGCCCGGTATGAGACGCGTACGCGCGGCATCATCGGCGAGTTCGGCCAGCGACGGATGCGCCGTTGCCGACGAGGCAACATCCTGCATGGCCAACGCGATGTCGCGGCCGGGACACATCCGTTACTGCTCCCCGCCGCCAAAGGTGTGCACATAGACGGCGAGCGCCTTGATGGCGACGGGGTCGAGCTTGCCGCCCCAAGCCGGCATGACGCCGCCGCGGCCGTTGATGATGCCCTCCATGATGGTCTTCTTGTCCGGCGCGTAGAGCCAGATTTGGTCGGTCAGGTTGGGTGCGCCGAGCTCACGATTGCCTTTACCTTGCGGGCCGTGGCAAACAGCGCAATTGTCGGCGAAAATCTTGGCGCCGCGCGTGAGATCGGCACCGGGTGAGGTCGCCAAGCCGGACAACGAGCGCACATAATCGGCGACCGTGGAGATTTCGTCCGGCTTGAGCATCCCGTCGCGGCCGAAGGCCGGCATCGAGCCCTGATGGCCTGCATCATCCCCCGCGCGCACGCCATGCGTGATCGTCTGCGAGATCTGGTCGAGCGTGCCGCCCCAGAGCCAATCGTTGTCGTCGAGATTGGGGTAGCCCTTGGCGCCGCCGCCGCCGGCGCCGTGGCAGGGAGCGCAATTGTCGGCGAAGGCGCGGCGGCCGAGCGCGCGGGCGAAATCGAGCAGCTCCGGCGTCGACTCGATCTCTTTCAGCGAAGCCGAGGAAAGTCGAGTCATCATCGGGCCGCGCTGCGCTTGCAGCGCCGCCAGATCGGTCGCGACGGCGCTGCGCGTGTGCCAGTTGAACAGCCCGTTGCTGTAGGATGAAACAAGCGGCCAAGTGGGATAGACGACCCAATAGCCGATAGCCCAGACGATCGTCGCGTAGAACAGCCACAGCCACCAGCGCGGCAGCGGCGTATTCAGCTCATGGATGCCGTCCCATTCATGGCCCGTCGTGCCAATCGTCGCCGTCGGCTTTTGCTCGTCTTTCTTTTGACCGGACATCGATCAATCCTCCCGCAGCGGCAGGCGCGCGGCCTCGTCGAACTGCTTCTGGCGCGAGGGCCATAGCGCATAGACCAGCACCGCGATGAACAGCACGAAGAAGTAGATGAGCCCCCAAGTCTGGGCGAGCTCCGCGAAGAACTGATAAGTCGGCGACACGGTTCTCTCCTCAGCGGATATTGGCTTTGTCGTCGTAGAGCTTGAAGTCGACCAGCGTCCCCAGCATTTGCAGGTAAGCAATCAGCGCATCGGCCTCAGTGACGTGGCCCGGATTGCCGGAGAAGTCGCGCGCCTGTGCTTTCGGATAGCGCCTGGCGAGCGCGGCGGCGTCCGGGGCGTCGTTCGTCGCTTGCGTGCGTACATCGGCAAGCGCGGCGGCGATCATCTCGTCCGTATAGGGTACGCCGAGAAACGCCTGCACCTTCATGTCCTCGGCGATATGGTTGAAATCGAGATCGGTTGTGAACAGCCACGGATAGGCCGGCATGATCGAGCCGGGGACCACCGAGCGCGGATCCAGCAAATGGTCACGGTGCCAGTCGTCGGAGTATTTACCCCCGACGCGCGCCAGGTCCGGACCGTTGCGTTTGGAGCCCCACTGGAACGGGTGATCGTACATGCTTTCGGCGGCGAGCGAGTAATGGCCGTAGCGTTCGACCTCGTCGCGCAGGGCGCGGATCATCTGCGAGTGGCAAAGATAACAACCTTCGCGCACGTAGATGTTGCGACCGGCGAGTTCGAGCGGCGTATAGGGCCGCATGCCGGCGGCCGTCTCGATCGTGCTGCGCAAATAGAACAGCGGCACGACCTCAACCAGGCCGCCGATCGCGATCACGATCAGAATCCCGAGCAAGAGCAGGATCGAATTGCGCTCGAGGATCAAGTGTTTCCGGTAAAGGGTAGTAGCAATTGACATGGGCGATCCTCCTATTCGGCCGGCGTCATGCTCGCGACAGGAGCGAGCTGTTCACGCGGATAGATCGTCCGCCAGACGTTGAAGGCCATGATCAGGGCGCCGCCGAGGAACAGGGCGCCGCCGATTGCACGGATCACATAGAACGGATGCATCGCCTCTACGGTCTCGATGAATGAATATTCGAGGAAACCGAGACTGGTGTAGGCGCGCCACATCAGTCCCTGGAGGATGCCGGCAACCCACATGGAGGTGATGTAGACAACGATGCCGATTGTGGCGATCCAGAAGTGCCAGCTCACGAGCCGCAGCGAGTAAAGCGGGCGGTTCCACAGCCAGGGTACGAGGCAATAGATCGCACCGAACGAGACGAAGCCGACCCAGCCTAAGGCGCCGGAATGGACGTGACCGATGGTCCAGTCGGTATAATGCGAAAGGGAGTTGACGGATTTCACCGACATGACCGGCCCCTCGAAGGTGGACATGCCGTAGAAGGCGACGGAGAGCACCAACATGCGCAGCACCGGATCGGTGCGCAGTTTGTCCCACGCGCCCGAGAGCGTCATCAGCCCGTTGATCATGCCGCCCCAGGACGGCATCCACAGCATGATCGAAAAGGTCGCGCCGAGCGTCTGCGTCCAATCCGGCAGCGCCGTGTAGTGCAGGTGATGCGGGCCCGCCCAGATGTAGAGAAAGATCAATGACCAGAAGTGGACGATCGAAAGGCGATAGCTGTAGATCGGCCGCTCGGCGCGCTTCGGGATGAAGTAGTACATGATGCCGAGGAAGCCGGCGGTGAGGAAGAAGCCTACGGCGTTATGGCCGTACCACCACTGCACCATCGCATCCTGCACGCCGGACCAGACGATGTAGGATTTCGGCGAGAACATCGACACCGGCACGGCGGCGTTGTTGCCGAGGTGGAGGACGGCGATCGTGAGAATGAAGGCGAGATAGAACCAGTTGGCGACATAGATGTGCGGCTCGGTCCGCCGCATGATGGTGCCGAGATAAACCAGCAGATACACGACCCACACGATGGTGAGCCAAAGGTCGGCGTACCATTCCGGTTCGGCGTATTCCTTGGCCTGCGTGATGCCGATGAGATAGCCGGTGCCGGCGATGATGATGAAAAAGTTATAGCCGAGGACCACGAACCAGGGCGCGAGATCGCCCACGAGCCGCGCGCGGCAGGTGCGCTGCACGACATACATAGACGTCGCGATCAGGACGTTTCCGCCGAAGGCGAAGATGACGGCCGAGGTATGTAGGGGACGCAGCCGCCCGAACGAGATGTAGGAAAGATCGAAATTCAGCACCGGAAAGGCAAGCTCGAGCGCGATCCATAGCCCGACCGTAAACCCGGCGATGCCCCAGAATATCGCCAGAATCGTCGCTACCTTGACCGGCCCCATATTGTAATTCGGCTTGCCGTCGATGGTGAGCGGCGGCGCTTCAACGCTGCGATCGAAGTAGCGATTGACGATCGCGAACACCGCCGCCGCGCTTGCCGCGGCGAACAGGTAGGCGTGGAAGGCGTATTCGGGCGTGTATGCCTTGGCCGCGATTACGATCGAAAAAATCGCGAGAACGCCGAGGGCGGCCGCGGTGCCGCCTTCACCGAAGGTCATGTATTTTGCTTGTGCATGCGATTGCGCCATAGGGCACCCCGAACATTCGATGAGCCGACGTGCTTAACGAAGCGCTTTGAAAAAGCACGAGCACCGGGTTCCAATTTTGATGCAGATCAAGACTGGTGCCCGAGCGCGCTAATTTGCAGGTCTTTTTCATTCGTCGCCGCCCGGCTCGACCCGGCGGACATGCAGAGCTTCGGCTTGCGAGACGCCATCGCGACGAATCGGCATGGATGCGCCGTCAAGCCTGCGCATGACGATCGGATGGGGCGAGGAGTGGCCGCTTAGTTTTCCAGCGATTTCAAATAGGAGATCACGTCGGTGACTTGGCCGGGATCGAGCTGGAATTCCGGCATTGACGGGTGGCCGGTGACGATACCTTCGGCGAGTGATTCCTGCAGGCTTTCGACTGGATAGCGATCATGCAGGGTGCGGAAGGGCGGCGCGACCTTGAGCGGGCTTGGGCCAACCCGATCGACTGAGTGGCATTGGGCGCAACGAGCGCGCACGAAGACCAGCCCTCGTTGCGCGGCCGGCGAAAGCGCCTCTTCGCTTCTCGCGAGCTGCGGCAGCAAGACGCAGAGCATTGCGGTGGCGGCCAGAACGACACGCAGGCGGGTTTGTGGGCTCGGTTGAAAGGTTGTAGCAGGCATGATGGCCCCGTCAGACGGCCGGCGGAAGATTGTTTCGGTCTGTATCGCGTTCAATGAACGGCGTTCTGCGACGCTGCCGTCCCTAGATTAGCTTCGTCCTCGGCCGACGGAAATGCCATGCCGGACATCGGCTCAACCCAAACCAGATGATCGTGCACCGCATTGACACCTGCGACATTCTCGGCGGTGACAACACACGCCTGCCGCTCGCGCTCGTCCGTAATCGTGCCCCACAATTCGGTGACGCCGTTCTTGACCACGACGTTGACCTGCGGCGCCCATGGCTGTTCGGCGAATGCCGCCAAGATGCGGTCGCGGATCGCCGGATCGCCACCAGCAGGCGCTTCGGCGTCGCGCGCCAGGCTCACCAAAGCGTGCATGAGATTGGCGCGGCTTACGATGCCGACCATCTTGCCGTCGCGCAACACCGCAAGCCGCTTGATGCGCTTTCGTTCCATCAGCTCGACCACCGTCTCCAAGGTGTCGTCCTCGGCAACGGTCACGGGACCCGCCGTCATAACGTCTTCGACTTTCCGGCCGGAGGCGTGGACATATTCGCTGGCCAGCCGTCCGGGCCCGAGCAGGAATTCGAGCCATTTCGGCCGCCGCCGCTCCGTGCCGATCTCGCCGCGCCGGAGAAAATCTCCCTCCGTCACCATGCCGACGAGATTGCCTCCGGCATCGACGACCGGAAGGCCGCTGATCCGGTTCTGCAGCATCATCCGCACAGCATTGAGGACCGTTTCGCCGGCCGCTACGGAAAAGACGTTCCGCGTCATGACATCACGGACTTGCATGGTCGTTCCTCTATCTCGCATCGAAGGATGCGGTGTCCCGCAACCCTTGCTATTTCAACCGTTCATGCGGTTCAGCGCCGAGCGATTACGCAGCACGATACGGCGCGACGTCGGTACCTCGATGGCCGCAACATTTTCCAGCCCGGTCAGCGTCCGCGAGATTGTCTCGATGGTCAGGCCGAGATAATCGGCGATATCCTGGCGCGACATCGGCAGCTCGACGATATTGCCGGCGCAAGCGCGCTCCGCCATTTCCAGAAGGAAACCGGCGACGCGCTCTTGCGCGCTCTTGACGAGCAGCAGGACGCGGTCCTGAACGCGCCGTAGCTCGCGGCCGGTGACGGCGAACAGCTCGCGCCCAATCGCGGCATCGCGACCTGCGAGTGCCGTCAGCGCACTCCGCTTGACCACGAGTACCTTCGCGTCGGTGATGGCCTCTGCAGAGAATGTATGTTCGTCGGCGAATTGCAGCCCGAAGGTATCGCCAGGCAGATAAAACCCGCCGACCTGACGGCGCCCGTCGTTCAGGATTTTGTAGGTGCGGACGCTGCCGCTGACGACCCTGTAAACGTAATCGGCGGGCTCGTTCTCGCCGAAAATCTCGGTGTTACGCGGAAATGACATAACAGCGCCCATAAGCCGCATGGATTGCCCCAGCGGATCGCGCTCAGTGGCGCCGTCGAGAGCATGACTTGCTGCAGGGGGTGGGACGGGGCGGCGGAACGCGTCGGCACGGATGGCGGTGCGAATGGCGGGTTGCGGGACCATGGCTCTTTACCTCCAAGAGTATCGAGAGGTATTGGTAAGCCTCGGGCAGCAGGCGAGAAATTCAGATAATACCCCTAAGGGTTTTCCCGGAGGGGACAAGAACCTCGGCTTGGTCGCGGTCCAAAAAAGCGATGATTCGCAACGATTACCGGTGTGCGATGACAGAAGCCCTCCCTCCCTCACGATCGTACCTCGCCAAGGCGGCGTCGAGCATCTCGACCCCGCGTGGGGCCATTGAGCAATACAGCATTGCAATCGTTGCGATTGCAGTCGCGTTGATCATTCGCGTCGCGCTGGCGTCTGTGCTTAGAGGGGAGGCGTCCTACCTCTTCTTTTTTCCGGCAATTCTGATCGCGTCGGCGTTCGGCGGATGGGGCCCGGGCGTTTTCGCCACCCTGCTTGGACTCCTGCTCGGCCTGTTTTTCGTTACCGACTATCGCTCGCTGACGAGCGCGGACATCGTGAACGCCGCCATATTCGCTTTTGTCGGCGTCGGCGCGTCATGGCGCGGCGAACTGTTGCGCCGCTCGCGTGCGGCGGCGGCAGCAAGTGCCGAGGATGCTTTCGCCCGCGAGGCCCATGTCAAATCCATTCTCGACACCATTCCCGACGCCATGATCGTCATCGACGGACGCGGGAGCATGCAATCCTTCAGCGCTGCGGCGGAACGGCTGTTTGGCTACAGCGCCGCGGAGGTTTTGGGCAAAAACGTCAAGATGCTGATGCCGTCACCCTATCGGGAAGGTCATGACAGCTATCTGCGGCGCTACGACATCACCGGAGAGCGGAGGATTATCGGCATCGGCCGGGTTGTCGTCGGTGAGCGTAAGGACGGCTCAACATTTCCCGTCGAGCTTAGTATCGGCGAGATGCAAACGGGCAATCAACGCTTCTACACCGGTTTCATACGCGATGTCACCGAGAGCCAGAAGACCGAGGCACGGCTCCACGAATTGCAGTCCGAACTCGTTCATGTCTCGCGATTGACCGCCATGGGAGAAATGGCGTCTGCGCTCGCGCACGAGCTCAACCAGCCGCTGTCGGCGATCGCCAACTACATGAAGGGATCTCGCCGGTTGCTCGAGGAGAGTTCCGATGAACATGCCGCCGTTTTGCGCGAGGCCATGGATAAGGCGGCCGAGCAAGCGCTGCGGGCGGGCCAGGTCATCCGTCGCTTGCGCGATTTCGTTGCCCGGGGGGAGAGCGAGCGGCGGGTTGAGGACGTGAAGAAGCTCGTAGAGGAAGCGAGCGCGCTGGCGCTGGTCGGGGTCAAGGACAAGGGCGTGCGCGTCCGCTTCGACTTCGATCCGCGCATCGATTTTGTGCTTGCCGACAAGGTGCAGATTCAGCAGGTTTTGCTTAATCTCATGCGCAACGCCATCGAGGCGATGGAAGATACTGAGAAGCGCGAACTCGTCGTGTCGACGACGGCGGCGCCGGACAGCATGGTGGAGATCAGTGTTGCCGATACTGGGGGCGGGATCGCGCCCGAGATTGTCGCGCAACTATTCCAGCCGTTTATCACCACCAAACGCCAGGGGATGGGCGTGGGTTTGTCGATCTCGCGCACCATTGTCGAGGCGCATGGCGGCTCGATCGCACCGCGGTCCAATCCCGGAGGGGGAACTGTGTTTTGCTTCACCTTGCCCGCGGTGACCAAGGAGGAGGTCGGCGATGCCGTCTGAAAAGGGCATGGTGCACATCATCGATGACGATGAGGCTCTTCGCGAATCGCTCGCTTTCCTGCTGCGTACCGCCCGGATCGAAGTGGAGAGCTTTGCGTCCGCCACGGCTTTCCTCGACACGCTTCCCGACACACGCTTGAGCTGCGTGATTACCGACGTGAGAATGCCCGGCTTGAGCGGGATCGATCTGCTGCGGCGATTGAGGGAGCTCAAGATCGAAGTGCCGGTGATCGTCATCACCGGCCATGGCGACGTTCCGCTGGCGGTCGAAGCAATGAAGGTCGGCGCAATGGATTTCTTGGAGAAGCCTTTCGACGACGAAGTGTTGCTGGCGAGCGTGCGGTCGGCGCTCCGGCGGCGCGACGGAGAGACAAGACGCCATACCGATCGCGCGGAGACCGAAAGCAAACTGGCGGCTCTCTCCAAACGCGAGCGCGACGTGCTTGGCGGATTGGTGGCCGGACAGGCCAACAAGCAGATTGCCTTCGACCTCGGCATCAGCCCGCGTACGGTGGAGATTTATCGCGCGAATCTCATGAACAAAATGCAAGCGGGGAGCTTGTCCGATCTCGTGCGCATGGCGCTTATCGTCGGGATTGTGGGTTCTGACTAGCAAGCGAATTGCTGTCGCGAATTGAGCCACATCAATGCGGCGACGCCGATCACCCTGCATTTTGCTGCAAAATCGGGTGCAGAATGCGGAGCATCGAGGTGCAGCCAATCGCAGCGAAACAACATTCTCAATCGGCGGAGCGGTCCCCCGTCGTCGTGATCGTCGATGATGACCTAGCCGTTTGCAGTTCGCTCAAATTCGCACTGGAATTGGAGGGCTTCGCGATACGGTCCTATGGGAGCGCGGACGAACTCCTCAGTGCCGGCGATCTTGTCACCTGCGACTGTTTCGTCATCGACCAAAGAATGCCGGGCATGAGTGGAATGGAGTTGATCGCAAAATTGCGGGACCGGAAGGTCTTGACGCCGACGATACTCCTCATCAGCCACCTCAACCCCGCGCTGAGCGCCCGCGCCGCGATAGCCGATGTTCCTATTGTCGAGAAACCATTACTCGGCAATGCGCTCGTGGACAGGATTCGCGAGGCATGTCAGCGGGGCTGACGCATAAAGCTACCAAACGGTAAAGACGGCCCTGCGGGCTGTTTTTAGCCTATTCCATGATATGCAGGAGCCGCACTTCCTCGTCCGGTGTCAGGCTAGCGATATCGTCCGCATCGTTGCTACCACGTTCGTCGCCCTTGAGCGCGAGATAGAGGGCCTCGGCAGCGTCGCGTAGCGCTTCGCGGTGCGTAACATCAGTTACGGGCAAGGAAGCTACCGTCTTCGCCAGATCGCGCAGGATTTCGGCGAATAGCGCATAGTGAAAGTGCATGCGCACGGATTTGCGCACGTCGTCCGTGCCGGCCCGATGCAGACTGAGGGAAATTCCAGCTTTGTCGAGGTGGGCGTCGAAGCGCGCAGTCTGCTCGAAGGTACCAATATAAAGCTTATCCGGATATTCCACTGCAACTTCGGCCTTGTCAGGAATTGGCTTTGTCATCGCACGGCACCTTATTGAACTCCGTGTTTATTCAATAAGGGGGTTGCTTGCGGCCCACGTTGACCTAGATCAACCGCTCGCTATCGAGCCTGGACGGATCGCAGGTATGCGGTCAGCGCGCGGGCATCCCCGCGAGCGAAACGAAACATCGGCATATCGGGGTGGCCGCTGATGAGGCCCTCGCGTAACCGATTCGTGAAACGATCGAGGTCCACGCGACGGCTGAGTTCGCGGAAGGCTGGGGCGGCACTATGCGGACTTGAGCCGCCCTTGCCGACGGCATGACACTGTGCACACATTCGCTCGGCCAACGCGTGGCCCTGGCGTTCCAATGCGGTAGGTCCGCTTTCCTCGGCAAGAGAGACCGATAGGTCCCACATTATGACAATTGCAAAAGCTATGATCAGTCGTCGGGTCATTGGCGCAGCTCGAATAGGCGGTATGATGCCACCCTCTTGCGCCCAAATCGATGTCGAGAACGTTCGGATGGGTTCAAACTGTTGTCGTCTTTTTCGCATCGTTGGTGATCGGCTAATGTCAGCCTCTGCCGAGCATGTGGAAAAACCGTGCCATGGATAAGACCGTAGGCAATTTGAACATCGAACACTATCGCAAGCTGCTCGCCGCCGAAACCGACGGCGTTAGGTGCGAGACGCTGCGCCGCCTGTTGGTTGAGGAAGAGGCCAAGCTTGC
>Ga0187862_10001752_pt1 | contig 22695 bp, 25 predicted proteins | sample June2016WEW_10_1_FD_133003 | JGI IMG/M metagenome (GOLD analysis project Ga0187862, IMG submission 133003) | Peatland microbial communities from SPRUCE experiment site at the Marcell Experimental Forest, Minnesota, USA - June2016WEW_10_150 | ecosystem: Environmental > Terrestrial > Soil >...
AAACGTCCTCGAAAATGTCCGGAGTGCGGAATGAAATTCAAACCGATTACTGACGGCGTATGGGAAAACGTGAAACGTCTACATCGACCGTCACTGAAACATAAGCGGAGAATAGCTGCAAAGAAGTCACGAACCTAACAGGCCGTTCTACTGCCATGAATGCTATCGAAAGCGTAGAGGCCTAGCCTAGGTTCACGGCTGTTTTTGTATTCGCCAATGGTCTTGCATGTATTTTTATGGCTCTAGGTCTGATGTTATCACACAAATGGCTAGATCAGCGATGCTAGAAGATGAGTTCAGTGCCCCCAAAAAGGCTCAAATTGGGCTCCTTTTATGATGGTTCCACATGACTTGTCATGTGACACCCTCCCGCCCCACCACACTTGCCATGTGGCAAATCTCTGAGGGTGACCGAGATGAGGTCCGTGATGCCAGAGTGAGAAGTTTCAGTGGCCAACTCCAACTCTCGCTTAGGAAGAAGACAGGCAGGCTCACCATCCTCGAATCAGCGAAGAAAATTCTAATCACCTGAATCTTCTCTCCCCTTATTGCCACCTAGTTTTCATGCGGAACTTCGTTCCTCACATGGTTGAGTCTTTCAAGCTCTAAAAAATACACGAAGACGCTCTTTCGCATTTTCCTCTTGGTTGATTGTGCTTCCAAATACCATTTCAGTATGTGCACTCGTTCAAGACGTGGTCTGTCATGAGTTTGGGTATGGTCAAACTGGTTCGTGGGGGCATGTGGGGTTGTCTACGTCAGCTAGGTAGTATTTGCCACACTTTGGGCATCTAACTTGCCGTATTGGTTCCGTACTTATCACGTAACACTTTGAAGCCTACACAGTTTTTGGTCCTTGAATAATACCCTAGTCGTCGTTGGATATCCAATTAGCGTCAGTCATCGTTTCTTGGTTGACTACACTGTTGTGGACATTATTCTTCCCGAACCCGTTTCAGCAATTTTTCCGAGGAGGTCAGGGAGGAGTTGATAGCCACATTTCCCACATTTCCATGCATTATCAGGATACTCATGTTGACAATGTGTCTTCTTATTCGATTTTTTCATCGCAATGCTTGCCATGGCTCTAATCGAACTCAAGATCGTCAGCGCATTTGATAAAGATACATATTTGATACATGATATATGATGGCGCTCCATTGATCGAAACGCTCAATCAGATGACGAATCTTGTCGATAACATCATCTTGGGTTTCCGCCGGTTGCTTGTCTAGGATTTAAATGCGCATTTGTGTGTGCGCGCACCATTAGACCCGCACATAAACTCAACAGCACGGCTTCATAGTGATATCACTTAGTTCCGTAGATAATTCCCATTCTCCCGAGTATGATGGGGGGGTCTCTCTCGCTAGCGACTGCGGCAGTTTCCTCAACTCCGCCGTCCTACTCCACCACGAATGGAATATCATCCTCACTCATCTAGTTGAACTCCTATTGTCCCGATCGACTAACTATGATCCTCATATCTTTACAGATCTCACAGTATTTGCTTCGACCATAGTAGGAAGTGGAGATGGTAGCGACATGACCGCAATCTAAGGTCACAAGGCATTTCGCTCTACTCAGTTAGTCACCCTCCTTGACAGCGCATTAACTCACTTCTAGTCTGGGCCGCGGCTTAATTGAGGTGAGGGTAGGAGAATCGATAAGGTATTAGTGTATGTTTGAATGACCGATGGCGTTGTTTAGCCATGATGTCCAGGTTCGAAAAGGAAGGACAACGATTTGTGTGCGATAAGTGTGGTTTCGAAACTAACAGTTCAGAAATCTTCCCTTTACACAAGAAGAATTGTCCCAGAATTTAGTTTCCTCCGCCCGTACTATGCAAACTGCACAAAAAGAGCCATGGCTTCAGACGCCCTGACACTATGTCATCTATTACGCTCAACGCCCTAGCAGTTGACTCAACAACTATTCCTGAGCGACGATAGAACGCTTTCAGCGCATTGGCGACATAGCCAAAGTCGCCACCTTCCGGTGGACGCTCATAAAGAGCCATAAGGGTAGTTGGGTCTTCTCTGACCATACCTAAGACTTCGACCCGTTTGTCAAGCATTTCAGGCCAGGTCACTTCTAAGTTGCAATTGCTTCTTGGCTCAATGAAAACAGCCGCCACTTTCATCGGCCCTCCATTCTTGACAACGTCAGAGTTTCCCGGCGCCACATGTGTTTTTTCTCTTGCATACTGCATGAGGGCTTGAAGCGTACCAAGGTCTCGAAAGATTGAGCTAAACGTTCTATCGAGTTTCGTACTTGAAACTCGGTTAATGGCGTTCGAAATCTTCGCTTTAAGGACAGAAGCACGTGTCGACGAGTATACTTGCAGAAGAAAGTTGCCAGACCTCCTCCAATGGTACTGCGTGAAGGTGAAGTCATCGCTTGATTTCTTCCGCAGTTCTTCGAAGATCATTCTAGGAGTAACATTGTTCCTGCCGTAGTTACCCAGATCGACAACGAACGCGCAATATCTTCCAGGAGACAGAAGGTTCAATGCCAAACCCAGATTACCAGTCTGCTATGGACAATGTGCAACCTAATAGCTCACAGATGGTTCAGGAGATTCTGACCCCAATTTACCGGTACATATAAGGTCGAATTGATTGGAGCTATGGCGTGAGAACTAATTTTCGCTGCAATTGCTGGAACAGTTCTGGGAGCCTCAACATGGTGCGGGGGCGGGGATTCGAACCCCGGAACCCCTGCGGGACAGGAGCCTCTGGACACACTCGAAACGTTTAGGAGTGTTCAGTCCTGCGCCTTAGACCTGGCTTGGCTCTAGGGAGATTCATGTGGAACCCTACCCCCGCCTCCAGGCCAAACAAGTTCACCCGTAAGGGCTCACGGCGAGAGCGCGTGTGGCAAGTCTTAAAGATTATCTAGTCAACCATCATTGAGCCCAGCCTAGATTAGTCAGGGGCGAGCCGGTGGCCTAAACGAAATTCACATACGGAAAAAAACAAAAGGTCGACAGCGTTGAGCTAGACCAGCTCTTCACCGACCTACAAGGAGTCCTAGCAAAACACCCAGTGGTCCCTACCGGGAACATCGACGCCTTGGTCTCTGAATGGATTAATGACATACTCTTCGTCGCCGGCAAGATCACGGAGGAGGAGTTGCAAGAGGTTATGAAAACCTTCGAGAAAACCGAAACTTCGCAAGAAGCGGCGGTCGTAGCGAGCGAGGAAGATTCCGACGAAGACGATGAAGACGATGATGACGAGTAAAGCCGAGAATAAGGTTCATTCCTTTCGGCCGCGGGCTTCACAGCGAATCGCTCCATAGACGATTGGAGAATATTTGCGACGGAGTCATCGATGTCCGGGTCATGGAACGCGAAGACAAAGCCAAGAGGACTCGAACCTTCGGTTTGGACGACACATTTCACAAGCTATCCAAATGAAGCCCCGTATATCTCCTAGCTTATGCCTGGAGTTTGAATGCCTCCGGATAGCAGCTCGTGCAGCTTTTCAAACGAGGCATAGCTTTCTTCTTCGCCGAATTGGTCCCGTACACCTTCGACAAACGGCTTCATGGACCTCCACGCAAGCTGAGTTAGAAACATGTCTCCAATTATGTCCAGCTTCACGATTCCCCTCTCAACAAGCACGCCCAACGATTCGAAGAGGGCCCCGATTTGATAAAACGCCACCTGTTCTTGTTTCGGCAACTTGAGAAAGGCGTCATAGGAGGCGATGTTTGAATGTGTTACAGTAAGCCACGCTGATTGAACCTCTGCGGTATTCGCGAATTCGTACAGCCGCATCACAAGATCCATGTTGGCGAGTTCATTGTTCTGTTCCATCTGCTTTGTTGTCAGCTTGGCCTGTTCTACCGCTGCCCGAGCTTGCTCAGCGGCTACCCGAATCATTCTGCTGTTCTGCCGAATCTGGACTACGACAAAGAGCACGCCCAGTATAACTGCGATTGAAGTCAAAAGCGAGACATCGGAGGCTAAACTACCAAGGTCCAATTCGCATCGGCTGTCTAGCTGCGGGCGAGTGGTATTTTAAACCTCAACAACCAAATGAGAACCAGAGAAAAGCACGACCCAAGCGGGCGAGACCCAGGGGACCATTCTAGTGCTACAGATTCGTAACGGTAAAGTATTTTAGAGCTTGAATGGAACACCCAACAAACAGCCAACCCAGATTGGTGGAATAATTGGGTCACAGGAAAGTTCATGCCCCGAAGCGAGGTTCCCTCTCCTTTTTGCCGAAGGGACGCGCCTCACGTTGGGTTGGCAGAATAAGGTATTGGCCTGAAGTTGATGAGGGGCCGCGGCTACTTGCTTTCGCCGGCTTCAAGGCCGGCATGACCTACGCCCTGGCCGTAGACAACCGCGAGGGCTCGCTTATGTTCGGGAAGGAGATCGTAATTCCATTAACCACTTTGGAGGCACCGCCAATGCTGGCCACTGCACTACGTGCTTACACTAAGACTTACGAGGGGCTGAAAACCTTTGGCGAGGCGTGGATGGAAACGGTGCCTAAGGATTTTGGTCGAGTTATTTCGGTTCCAGAGAAATTTTCCACCGAAGCCGGCTTGAAGAAGATTGAGGATAACTTGGATAAGATTGCTGATATACGCATGCTCATGGCCACTCAACCTCGCCTCGCAAAGCACGGCAAGAAGGCGCCGGAAATTATCGAAGTGAAAGTTGGAGGGGGCTCCCTCAAGGACCGGTTTGAGTACTGCAAGAAGATACTCGGGCAAGAGGTGAAGGCCGCCGACTTCATCAAGGAAGGGCAAGCGGTTGACACGATTGGCATTACGAAGGGCAAGGGAATACAGGGGCCGGTTAAGCGTTGGGGAATTCGAAGGAAGTTCCACAAGGCCCGAAAAACCGTACGCCAGGTTGGTTCGATCGGAGGATGGACACCGCACTACGTCATGTATTCCGTCCCTAGGGCTGGCCAAATGGGTTTCCACCAGCGAACCGAGTACAACAAATTGGTTATGAAAGTTGGCAATAACGGCAGCGAAATCACGCCGAAAGGCGGCTTCCTGCGTTACGGCGTAATCAACTCGGACTACGTGACCGTGAAAGGAAGCGTCCCCGGAACTAGGAATAGAATCATACTAATGCGCGTAGCCTCTCGCCCACCGCCCGAATCACCGCCGCAAAAGCTTGAGTACATCAGCGTAGCATCACCCCAAGGCGACTAACAGCTCAGTAAGCTAGGCCCCCCAGTGGGGGTGGGGCAGCCAAAACTTCTCTTACGTTGTATAACATATGCTAGACATCAATTTCAAAGGACGAGGCACACGTTCCGGGTACCATTTACTCTTATGGCACGCGCTCCGGGTGCAATCTACCCTTATTGCCACCTGTCCCATGCTTCATGGACAAACTTGGAACTTTTCTTTGGGAGCGAGTAGATGGCTGTGGCTATGGCCAAGATGCTGGGCGCCCCAGTCGTAAGCCTCCCTTTGAGGATTGTTCGCCATGGCTCAAGTTCGCTGTCCGCGGATTTCAGCAAACTTTCCGCATCTGGCTTAGAATAAAGAAATGCCTCTCGCCTCTCCGAGTTCACAACGATCTGAGCGGCTTCTTCTTCGAGTCCCACCGTTCCCGTCAACCATTCTTTTACGCCAGCAATGCCAGCCCCGCGCGCCGACAAGGCGATGGCGACCTTGACCTTAAGCGGTAGGAGATTCCACCCGTAGCTTACTTGGTAGCCTATGTCATAGCTGAAGCCGCTTTCCAGAACGGCATTAGAAAATATGAGGGGGAGCGGCGGCGCCGGCTCCATGTTCCCCTCCTCCAGTTTCACTTTCAACCTGTTGTGTGCGCATTTCTTTCCGCAATCTGTTTCAGGGGTTAAGCCTTTGAATCCAAGTTGCTTCGCCTTCCAAATTCCCTTTATCAACTCACTATCTGGAATAAATCGGTCCTTGACGATAGAGTATTTGGCGAGCCTTGGATAGATCAGAATAGCTTCCGCGTTGCCTTGTATCGTAAACGGGGAAAACGTGCGCGCCCCGCCGTCCACCCTCTCCTCAATGAGATAGACACCGTACCGTTCAGCTATGCCGTTGTAGAACGCGGCTTGGAAGTTATCCGTTGGATTCATTCGTGTAGTGTCTTTAGTTTCAATGATGATTGGATTTTGGTTTCGCTCTTTGAAGGCAATGAAATCCGGGCGCACCTTCCCGGGAAGGTCGGGGTGGCGCCCTTCACCCTTCCCGATTATTGTCAATTCTCCATACTCCCTAGCGAGTTTTACCCGAACCTCCTCGACGCCCTTTAGGGACTGGGATGCAATCTCTTCGAGGTACTCATTGAAATTCACTTGCGGAATAGCTTGGGCGATCTGTTCCATTGCGACAGCTCTAGGTAGGCCCTGGAATCCTAGCTCTACGGCCGCTTCCCCAATCATGCCGATTGTTGCTGGTTCCAGTGCGCGTGGCTCGCTGGGTCGTTTTTCTCGTACGCCCCTGAGTGCTCTGTAAGCTTTGATCGCTACGATCTTCGGGCACCTTCGGTAGTCGTAGAGGTCTTCACGAGTAATTGTGTAGATAGAGGTCAGTGGAACCCGAACCCTTCCTTCAACAAGGCGATTTCTCTGCGGCCTGGGCGTTAAATGTTGAAGGGCCAGATGTGAGCCATTTGGCCCTCAATTGCTTTTGCCAAGTATAGCTTGAAGGAGCCTACTCGGGTGGGTAAATTTTTCTTCCGGTTTTTCTGTCGATTATTGTAATTGCTTGAGTTGGGCATGATTGCGCGGCGATTAGGAGGTTTTCGTAGTCTTTTCCCCCAGCCTCGTCCAAGACATCTAGCTTAGCACGACTACGGAATACTCCTTGGCCGGGGCGTTCGTCGAGTCGGAAAACGTCGGGTGAGACTATGACGCAACTGCCGAAGCCGAGGCACTTGTCCGCTTCGACTTCGACCTTTATTCCGCCCTCCCGTTCTTCGGCTGGTGCCTGCCGTTCAGAGGGTAGCTTTACTCCAAGGCCATCGAAGACTCGGGTAAGGGCGTTCTTGACGCTGATTTTGGCTACTTCCCCAGCCTTTGTGTAGGCCACGGTCACATCCTCATCCAAAACTTTGAGTGTAGTTTCCTTGTCCTCGTGAATGAGCAGTTGCAGTTCGTCGGTTTTCTTGTCGTATCTCATTCTCATGCAACAAAACCTAGCTAGTTGACGTGTTGTCGGATAGGTATGCCTTTCGCTGAGCTATTGGGGCTGCAGAAAATCAAGGCTTAGATGACGTTCATTGCTGCGGGATATGTGGGTCAGCAGTTGTTGTGGCCTTGTGACCACCAATGCCTTGTGTACGCAGAATTAAAAGTTCAAAGATTAGTGACCCACCGCTTAGCAACTGGAGGTTTGGCGCTTTGGCTGCAGGCAGCGGACGACATTGGGACGTGCTTGTGATAGGAGCGGGCGTCATCGGCCTATCCGCAGCTTACCACATCAAGGAAAATAATCCTCAGCTCTCAGTTTTAATGATAGACCGTAACGCCGCGACAGGTCAAGGTGACACCGCCAAAAGCATGGCGGCATTGCGGGACACTTTCACATCAGACGTTAACCGGCAGCTCGCTAGAAGCACGATTAATTTTTACAAACACGTTCAAACCGAGATCGGATTCAATCTCAACCTCGATATGGTTGGTTACCTTTGGCTGCTGACCGAGAAGCAGTACACCGCCTACGAAAGCTTCGCGAACCAGATGCTTACTCAAGGAATCCGGTTGAGGTTGGTTGAACGCGACGAACTGGCCTCCTTGATGCCCGACCTAGTCCTTGACCCGGCGACTGAACAGAGCAAGATACTAGGGTTGGAAAGCATTCACAAAGCCGTCTTCGGATTGGACTGTGGTATAGTTGCACCTGACTTAATTGCGAAATTCTACGAGAATGAGTTTACAAAACTTGGCGGAGAGCTTCAATTCAGTACAGATGCAAAAATCCTCCATTTAGGCGCCCGGAAACCTTTGGGGCTTCCAGGAGAACCCTTCGCGTGGCAGGATAAGGTCTTCAAGGAAGTCGAAACGAATCACGGAACAATTCTCGCTGACAAGATTGTGTTAGCCGCCGGGATTAGAACCGCGGCGCTTCTTGACCCCTTGGGTATTGATTGCTTAACGAAACCCCAAAAGAACCAAGTTTACCAAGTTCGCGGTGAGAACGTTCAAAGATTGCTTAAGACTAAGGGCTTCAACCCGCAAGGCACGGTTCCTTTCACAATTCTTCCTAGGGGAGAAGCATACTTCCGCCCCAATCCAGGCGAACGGAGTTTCTGGTTGTCGTCAGCCGCTGGATTCGGGCAACCCTTCAAGCTTGAGGAAGAACCAATCGCAGACGAGAAGAATTACACGTACAATATTTACCCGATCTTGAGCGAGTATTTTCCTTGCTTCGCAAACTTGCGGCCTGTCAATTCGTGGGCTGGTTTCTATGACGTTAACTCCGTCGACTTCACGCCCATCGTGGCGAGAATCAGCAATTGTGTTCTAATCACGGGTATGAGTGGAAGCGGAATCATGAAGGCGGACGCCGTGGGACGGATGGCGGCCGCGATCACCGAAGGAAAGGATGAGGCTAAGCTCTTCGGCGACCAGAGAATTAGCACCCTGCGACTTGGCCTGAGAAACCGGGCTGTTCCTAAGGAAGAATTCGTGATTTAGGAGACGAAGTGGTTCGCCGAAGGCTGTATGGGTGGCCTACGAAAGAACAAGGTCCCTAGGTGAAGGACGTGAGGTTTCGGATGAAACTGAGCGATGAATACACTTTAAGACTCGAAACTCTCTGGCTAAGGACGGAAGCCTCGGTGGCTCAGCCTGGTAGATTCCCGCAGCGCGGGCACTGGAGAGCGGCCGCCTCGTAACCGCTTTTCAAGAAAGCGGCAGGTCGCGGGTTCAAACCCCGCCCGAGGCTCCAACACACGAACAAGTACAGGGTATCTAAATATCGCCCGCACTCATTTTATGGCAAGCGAGTACCTAGTCACATTGGCTTGAGTTGCACGCCCAAACCCCACGCATAGTGAGGTGAAAAAATGCCACGTAAAATAGCACGATACGGTTGGATTCGGGATCTTCCAGACCAAAGAGATCATTTCTATGCTGCACCACCTGAATTTCTACTCAAGCTTCCGCCGAGTGTTGACCTGCGACCGCAATGTCCCGACGTATACGACCAGGGACAACTTGGAAGTTGCACCGCCAATGCTATTGCGGCCGCATTGGAATTCGATCAAATGAAAGAGAAACAAGCGAATATCTTCGTGCCATCACGACTTTTTATCTATTATAACGAGCGTGCAATGGAAGGGACGGTAAATGAGGATTCAGGCGCCCAAATCCGAGACGGAATCAAAAGTGTTGCGAGTCTAGGAGACTGCCCCGAAGACCTATGGCCTTACGATATCACGAAATTCGCAGTTAAACCTCCCCAACAATGTTACCAAGAAGCATTGAAGTTCGAGGCAGTGCTGTACCAGAGACTTTCGCAGATTTCTAATCAACTAAAGGGATGCTTAGCTTCTGGCTACCCGTTTGTCTTCGGCTTTGCTGTGTACGAAAGCTTCGAAAGCCAACAAGTAGCGCAGACCGGCCATGCTCCGATGCCAGCACCCACGGAGGCATCTATTGGTGGGCATGCTGTAATGGCTGTCGGATACGATGACTCACAGAACTGGTTCATTGTAAGAAACTCTTGGGGAGTTGGCTGGGGCATGAAAGGATACTTCACCTTACCTTACGCATACCTGCTCGAACAGAATCTCGCCAGCGACTTCTGGACAATTCGTGTAGTAAGCTGAAAAACACGTCGGTTGAAGGATCACAAAACGCTTAGGTCCAAGAACGAAGCATAGTACCCGCCGTAACCAGAATGAAAGTGCCAACACAGAAACTCAACGTGAAGCTCAGAAACGAATTCTTGATTGAATTACCGTCTAATAGAACCACGGGGCATAGGTGGGAGGCTAACTACGACAAGTTACTCCTGCAACTTTCAACCACAAATTACAAACGCATCTCAAAAAAGACAGGAGGCGGTGGAACAGAGTCCTTCGCCTTCATACCCTGCGAGAAGGGAATAACGCTGGTCCGAATGGTCTACAAACGGCCTTGGGAGAAGATAAACACGAAAGAAGTTCTGTACGAGGTCACAATAGAAGACTGAAAAGCCCTCGGGCAGGCAAACTTTCATCTCCAGAGAGCGATCAACACTATAACTTGCGAATCAGAGACAGATAGTAAAGATAAATCGGCAATATTCCCAACAACGAGTATACTGCTATGGGAACCTTGTTGACGAGCCTCCAAGGAACTTTCTGAATCCAGCTACCACAACACACACACCGAAAATGACGCCTGTGACAAGCGTCTAATTTTCCGCCTTAAGATGTAGAGCGGTACAAAAAAGACTATAGGATCGTAAATTACTCTCATCTTGTTCCGCAGTGGTTTTCCTTTCAAGGTCATGTGTGGCCGAATGTTGTTATGGGAGTTTCAGCAACAGTTTCCTAGGCAATCAAGTGAAGTTTGCGGTTTCAGTTATCGCCGAGTTCGTCGTGATCGTTGGTGAACTGCTAGTCCCAGAATAGCTTCCGCTTCCGGTGCCTTTCCAGGATTTGAATGTGTGACCGGAGCCCGCGGTGGCTGTGATTGTAAACTTCTGTCCTGCGTTATACCATCCGCTGGACGGAACTAACCCGAACCCTGACGGACTCACACTCAGAGTTAGTAGATACTGTTTCTGGAAGGTGGCTGTGTAGGTGGTTGGAGAACTTGGAACGGTTACTATATGTGATTGGGTACCTCCGCCACTCCATGCGGTGAAAACGTATTGGCAACCAGCACCGCAGGACACGGGTGAAGCCGCTGCGATTGTATGCGTCGACCCGATCACCCAAGTGAAGGTCTGCGGGGTTTTCACTGCGACGCTATCGACGACCACGTACCCTGAACCTGTTGGGTTTGAGGTAACCGTGATGATGACTCCGAGGGTTGCTGTTTCAGTAATCTGCGCGTTCATTGTGATTGTTGCTGAACTACTGGTACCCGCATAGCTGCCTGCTCCGCTTCCAGTCCATGAGAGGAATTTGTAGCCAGTTTTCGCCGCAGCCCCAATCGTCACCTTCTGCCCTGCATTATACCAGCCGCTGCTGCTAGGCGTAGTAGACCCTGCCCCGGAGGGGATCACTTGCATCGTCAAGTAGAATTGGTGCTGATACTTGAAAGCAAGCGTGCTGCTGCCAGCTATCGTTCCACTGGTCGCCTGAGTAGTGAACCATCTCTCACCCGCACCGGAGCCTGATAGCGGATTCGGGGTAACAGACCAGCTACTTCCAAAATCGGCCGCCACGCCAACAGGTGTGGTCGTCAAGGCCAGACTTTCCGGAATGCCCCCTGCGACGTAGTTGAAGTTGGGCGCTGACGGGGTGCCTCCGCCAACAATCGCATAACTCACAGTCAAGGTTACCAGTTTCGGAATGAAAGTAGCCTTCAACGTTACCGCATTATTGGGCATAGAAAACTTGCAAGGATTGGCTGAACATGAGATTCCCGTTTGAGTCGACCAAGTTGAGAATTGCCATCCAGAGGAGGGTGTGGCTGTAACTGTGACCGAAGAACCAACAGCCTCCGAACAACCAGAAGGACAATTAGGCGAAACAGAACCCGACCCAGAAGAAACGCCAGTCGTCAAAGTCTGCTTGTTAGTTGTTGCTCCGTTGCTCTCAGTGAAGACTATTTGGCCATTGCTGTATGAAAAGCAGGAGCCTAAATTGAGATTGTTAGTCTCCCCGGTATACCCTGTATTCACGCATGATGGTACAATCACGTTCCCATTAGGATCGCTCAAAGTATTCGAGACATTAATCGATGTCCCGGAATTGAATTGTGCTTGTGAACCACCGCCGTAGCCGAAGACATTGAATTCAGCATCCTTCCAATTCTTGTACAGATTCAGGACCTGGTCCGTGATCGAAACACTGTAACAATTTCCCCCAGAGATACAGAGCTTGACCTCGTCATATCCTGAGTTGCCAAAATTGGCATAACCCCCTAGGCTCAGGCTAGAAAGGTTCGTAGGTGCCTCCAATGGAGTGATAGCACCAAGACTATTAGCATAACAGTCCCCCGAATATGACATCCAAGAGCTCCCGCCCGGAGGCCCAGTGCTTGGGCAACTGGATCCATAGCCGAGTAGCCAATACTGAATGAATACTCCTGTAAAATACTGTCCACTAGGGTCAGTCACAAACACGAATTGCTCCCAACCTGTGGTTGACTTGCCCCCGGTGTAAGTTGTACTGGTGGTGAAAGTCTGAGAGTTGACTTGGAGACCAAAGGCATGGGCTCCCTGACCATGACCACACGAAGAAAAGAATGGCGCCACACATACATCAGTTTCGCTCGTCAATCCGCTAACCTGAAACGATCCAACTGAACTACTGATGAACTTGCTGGATGGCGCCTGTGCAACCTCATCATTTCCATTGCCCATTGTTGACGGTAGTGATGGTAGTAACGGCAGTAAGGGCGCGGTCCCGCACTGATTCGGTTGCCAAACGGTACTCGGATACGTGGCCTTAAAGCATCCAGCCCGCGGCGCGTGAATATGGAACATAGATCTTGTCCAATTGGCGAATTGCATAGGCCTGGTTGATTCGTTGAATGTTGTTGTTGATTCGTTGAAGGATGATGCATTTAGCAAGCCTGCACTTGCAGTCGGACCCGACGCCTTCGTTGGGGCCTTTATCAAGGATTGTGACGAAAGTGGCACTGATTGAATATTCTGGATCAGTAAGACTGTGCTCAATAGCACAAGAGTAAGAAGGTGCCGTGTATTCAACCTGAACGCATGCAAGTCTTTGTCTCCCCTCCTATAGCAAATTGCCTCGCGAATGAGCTCCCGTCGCTTCGGTTAGAGCTTCAATATGCTAGTGTTACTCGTATTTTAGAGTTAGAGAACTCGCATATTAGAGCTCTAGAGAAAGAAATCGCATATGGGGTTCTGTGTGTGGTTAACCAGGCTCCGAGCATAGAACTTTATGCATAGTAATGACAAGGCGATCGTATGTTACACAATAACGGAAAACGGGCAACGGCCATCTTGCTGCTCGTTATCTGTGTGGCTGGGGCCAGCGCGATAGTCACTAGCTCACTCGAAAGCCGTTTTATCGACCAACCGACCGTAACCGAAACGAGGACGATTAACCTCTCAAGCGTCCCGTTCAACTCCTCTCTATACTTAAGTTCTGAAGTAGGTTCCTGTAGAGGACCGTCAGGGTTTACGCCTTGTTTTGGTGGTAACTTCAGTCAGGCAGAAGTATTCAACTGTGTGACCGCGGCTTCGTTGCCGTCGGGGTGCACACAGCGTGTGGTGAGTTCATCAAACTCACAAAATAGTTATCAAATAACTATTTGGTATCCCTATGTCGGTCATAGCAACGAGTCGTTGTGGGCTAACTGCATTTATACGGATAGTGGCGACCCTGGACAGCATTATAGTGCATTCTGCGTCTCAATAAGCTCGACAGCATTCATCGTTAGTGAACCAGCCCCCCCGCCACTATGATGAGTAGGACTACGAGATTTAGTAACGGAAAAACCGGCAGTTTCGCGACGCTCCTAGGACATTTAGAAATGGCGATTACTTACAGACCGACGACGCGAAGTTCTGCAGCTGACAGAATGTCGTTTGCGAACGCCGGTATGTGTGGGTGGGCGGCCGTTGATCTTGCGGGTGGAAGGAAATTTATTGCGATTATGCAGTGTCGGCTCTTTGCAGAGGATTCTTTCACGTTGCTGTGTGGGTTCTCGACGTATGACGAGGTTCGGTAGATGATTCATCCATGCGGGTTATATACTGGGCTGGGTAGTTGCCTAACTACGGTGTGTAGTTAATTGGTCGGTAATGATAAGCAGACGATGTATGCGTACGTAGTGACTGTGGTTGGCGTGGTTCTTGCGGCCATAACCACGGCGTACAATGCGTTTCGTTCGTACATGTTCAGCCAAATGCGCCGCGCTTCCTTCAATCCAGGAAACGTCACGGGAAGTCAGAATTTTACGAGGTTTCGCCAGTTCGGAAACGTGAACCCGTACGGCGGCATCGTTGGCGGCGTTATGATCGTGGCCGTGGTCATCGCCATCATCGGCGTGGTTTGGCTCGGTCTATGCCTTCGCAAGTCTAAGCCCTAGGGCGCTTAGGCTTTTGATAGTCAGAGGATTTCTTTAAGAACTAGAAATTATATTCCGTACGGCATAGAGGTAGAGATGGAGAATGCAGTCACTAATCCTTGAAGACTGCCAACACACACGCGTGCACGAGATCGGGGAAGACTTCGACAAGGAAGGAAGGCTCCTCAAGCTCGTAAGATGCGCCAAGTGCGGCCTTCTAATGCGCGAATACATCCCGAACCTCTAGGGTAACAGGGCCGCAGGATTGTCCGGTGTCTGACACCCAATCATTGAATGTGTACGGCCAATACATTCGCACACGACGATGCGCATCGTTTCCAAGGTACTTGTACCCTCGCCAACCCTCCTGCAGCCATCTCCACCACCGTTAAGGACGAGTAACATAGTTTGCTCCAAAATTGGAGACACCCCCCCGGCTCGACAAAAGCTATCGTTCGCAAGGGAGAGGGTGGATCCACCCATTGAGGGGTGGTGCCAAACGGTGCCAAACGAAGCTAGCCCGCGCCTCATTTTAAGCCTAGATCCACTCATGCGGCGGGGTTTGCAGGGCCGAAGCGATCTACAATCCCAGATAACCCTAGGCGGGTCGAAGAGCCTTAGGCGGGTATCTTGGTTCCTGGGTTCAGTATCCCGTCAGGGTCGAATAGTTTCTTTACGTTTTTCATGAGTTCGAGCTCTTTCCTCGTCATTAGCGATTCGAGCTTCTTCGTCCTTATCTTCCCGATTCCGTGTTCACCCGTTATGACGCCCCCAGCTCTCGTCGCAATCCCGTAAATTTCGTTCCTCAGGTCCTCCACGTACTTTGTGCCCTCGCCTTCCTTCTTCATGATGTGGACGTGTAGATTACCATCCGCTGCATGGCCAAAGACTTCGAGCAGGGCCGCCCGCCTTGTCGCAACATCTTCTATCTCTCCCATCACTTGCTCTAACTCCGCAGTGGGCACTGTTATGTCCAAAAGGTCCATCGTTTCGCTCTTCAAGGCGAAGTAGATGTCACTTCTTATTCTGAGAATATTGTCTTGGTCACTCTTTGATTCTGCAACAAATGTTTCGTAAGTCGTGTTCTCTTTGCATATTTCGGCTACCTTGAGGCTTTCTGAGAGAGCTTGATCTCTATTGGGTTCAGCCATCATTATGATTAAGTGGCTTCTACCCGTCTTTACCGGCCAATTTGCGTTTAGGCGTTTTGCCGTTCTCTCCACTAAGTCTCTCTCGACATATTCTACGGCGAGCGGAGTGCTTGAACGCAGTATCTTTGGGACGCTTGATAGTACATCGTGTCGATTGTTGTAGGGCACGATGAGGGTCAGTGTTGCTCCAGGCTTGGGGTAGAGTCGGAGGATTACTTTGGTGATTACTGCAAGGGTTCCTTCACTACCTATAATGAGCTGCATAAGGTCGTAGCCTACGTTGTTCTTATGGATCCGCCCTCCAAGGTTCAATATTTCTCCAGTCGGAAGCACGACTTCCATTCCCATAACCTGATTTCTCATCACTCCATGTCTCACGGCTCGGGATCCTCCAGCATTTGTTGCCACGAGCCCGCCCACCTGTGCGTTTTCGTCGCCCGGGTGTGGTGGAAAAGATAGGTCGACTTCTTCCGCTGCGTTCGCAAGCCCTCCGAGGGTCACGCCGGCTTCTGCAACCGTCAGGAGGTTTGCTTCGTCTATCTCGATTCTGTTCATCCTCTCCATTGAGAGAATTATCCCGTCCCTCGTCGGGACGGCGCCGCCTACGAGACCAGTGCCGCCTCCTCTAGGGAAAACCGTCACCCGGCTTTTGCTCGCAAGTCGTAGCACTGAGGAGACCTGTTGAGTATCCCCCGGTCTTATCAAGACAAGATCGCTGGCTGGCTTTGGCCTCACTGAGGGAGGAGTTTCGTCAGCTAGGTAATTTTGCATTTGTTCAATGTTGGTTGAAATGTAGGGCTTCCCTACGACTCTCCCGAACTCCTCTACGAGAATTTCATCCATTCTCTGACCCACACCGCGTGCTAATACATGAATTCGGTTGAACGCCTAGGCGCTATTGATTTTCGTAGTTCATGACGTTGTCTTCGATCACAGCCATTTCGACACCAGCATTCTCGAAGAGCTTTCTGGTTTCTTGGGCGGCGTGGTATCTCTTTCTAGCAACTACTCTCTTGATTCCAGCGCCTACTGTGATCATAGCGCATGCATAGCAGGGTTCGAATTTCGAGTATAGCGTTGCTCCCTCTACTGGTATTCCGAATTTTGCGGCTTGGATTAGGGCATTGGCTTCGGCGTGAATGGTTCTGACGCAATGTTGGCTTATGTTATCGTCTTCATCAACGACTCTTCTCATCATATGCCCCGCTTCGTCACAATGCGGTTGGCCTGGGGGAGACCCAGCATAGCCAGTCGACAGAATTCTTCGGTCTTTCACGATCAATGCGCCCGCTTTCCCTCTGTCACACGTTGACCTTTCAGATACGGTATCCACGATTTTTAGGAAGTATTCGTCCCAGCTCGGGCGAGTCATAGGTTGTCAGTATGCTTAGAGGAGATTTAAGGACCCGCAAAGCTTTTTCTGGCCAGTGGCCTGCCTACCCTTGGCCCTAACCATTGACGAAGAAGCTCTTCTGGGATGATGCATACCTCAAGGAATTTGATGCGAAAATCCTGTCTGTTGATGGCAATCAAGTAGTGCTCGACCAGACCGCGTTTAATCCTCGTGGAGGAGGACTGGTTGGAGATATTGGGACCTTGGGTAATGTGAAGGTCCTTGACACGGTCAAGGGAGCTAACGATTCCATTGTACACATGGTCGAATCGACCGCTGGTTTGGGTATGGGAAGTAGTGTGCATGGAAATCTTGACTGGGGCAGGCGGCATAGGATAATGAGGATGCACACTTCCGCCCACCTCCTAAGCTCTATATTCAACAAAGAAACCGGCGCCCTGATCACTGGGAACCAAATAGAACCCGACAAGTCGAGGATAGATTTCAGCCTAGAGAACTTCGATAGAGAAAAAATCCTACTGCTCTGCAAGCAGGCTAACGAAGCTATTGCGAAGAACCCGCCGGTCAAAACGTATTTCATGCAACGGGAAGAGGCAATGAAGATTCCGGGTATCATAAAACTCGCAGCCGCTAGCCCACCCGACGTCAAGGAACTCCGCATCGTAGAAATCGAAGGATACGATATCCAAGCCGACGGCGGTGTCCACGTGAAAGAGCTTGGGGAAATAGCTAAGATAGAACCCTTGAAATTCGAAAACAAAGGCAAAAGCAACAGAAGGCTCTACTTCACGATCCCATGAATCAGAAAACGCTATAGAACAAACTTTCATGGGGACGAGAATCGATGACGGAACCACCTCCAAAACCCGACCGAGCGATTCACCCATTTCACACTTACGACATGATCTTCGAAATACCCGAAGCCATCAGACAGACGCTTCAAACGATGAACGATAAAGCTCAGCCTATAACGAGAAAGCTCGCGGATAGGAGCCGCATCTATTTCACGGGATGTGGAACCGCCTTCTTCGCTTCAATGCTAGGTTCACAGGTCCTCTCGCCGTCAAGAGGGGCCAGCGTCCGGTTCGCGTCGGTCCCCGCGCTCGAGCTTCAAAGCTATGGCTATCCAATCGACAACACGTGTGCCGTAGTTGGGCTCTCCCATAGCGGTATCACGAAGACAACCGTCGATGCATTGAAGCATGCTAGGGGAAAGGGAGCGCTCACTATCGGCGTGACACATTTCGAGGGCAGACCCATCTCAGGCGCCTCGGACGAGACACTGGTTGTGGGAAACGGACCTGACATATCACGATGCCACACGAAGTGCTATGTGGCGTCCGCCGTAGCGTGTATGCGAATTGGCATTGAATTACTGAAACGTTCCGAAGGTTGCGAACCAGATCGCTTGCATAGACTTGAAGCAGGTCTGAATCAGCTGCCCGAGATTGCGGCGCGGGTGCTCAACTCTGTGGATGGGCTTTGCAAGCGGCTGGCGGAAGGACGGCGCAGCTCTGATAGTTGTTACTTTGCAGGTACAGGGCCTAACGTTCCCAACACGCTTGAAGCCGCCCTGAAAATTATGGAAACAAGTTTCATTTCTGCACAAGGGTTTGAAACTGAACAATTGCTGCACGGCCCCTGGGTGTCAATGGACGATAAGAGCACCCTCGTAGTCTTGGCTCCGAATGGCATGTGTCACGGGCGCAATGTAGACCTAGTGAAGGCAGCAAAGGAATTCGGGACACCCGTCATCGGTTTGATTGATGATGAGGACACTGAGCTGCGTTCTCTCTGCGATGAGGCCGTTCAACTTCCCGCGGTAGACGAATACCTATCGCCGTTCACCAACATTATTCCGCTCTACCTCTTTGCCTACTATTCGAGCGTGGCGCGGGGGTTCAACCCTGACCTGTTGAGATATTCGACACCGGCTTACTGGCGTGGAAGGCAAGTAATTTTCCCGCCAGGCACCCACTAGAATTAGTTAGAGGTTAATGAAAAAAGAAGTAAGAAGAAAGGAAAGGGTTTCGCGGGTTCGTTCGCCAAGAGATTACTTGACGACTTCTCCAGTTGCGAAACGTGGACCAACAGTGTTGATCTTTACCTTCACCTTATCGCCAGGTTTGGTTTGTGGGACAAAGACTACGAAACCTTCGATCCTAGCAACTCCGTCACCGCGACGGCTAGTCTCTTTGATCTCAACTTCGTATTCCTTCCCTTCCTCGACTGGCTTGTTGAAGGAACGTTCAAAGCTCATTCGTTTCACCTCGACTTTTCGTTCAGCTAGTTCGTCGGGAGAAAACTCGCGCGTCGGAACGATTGGTTACGTATAAGACGATCGGCTTCAGCCCGTACACATAGCTTGCCCCTATAGCCTCCTCGGCACCTAATAACGCTACCTCAAAAACCGGAAATCCAGTTCGACAGCGATATTATTTGTGGCGGCGGTTTCTCCCATCCCTCGTATCAGCCCGCTGCCAGTCCCTCTTCCTTTGAGTCTCAATTCTTGTCCGACCGGATCTGAAGGATGGCTGATCTCTGCGGTATTCCTGGATTTGACCGTAGAAATCTTGGTAACCGTCCTCATTGCCTGCGAGGGACGAAATCAATTCGTTAAGTTTCAATCGAGTGGCGTCTGAAGAATTCTCGTCCCACGTTCGGGAATAAACGCCGTAGGCGAGGTGGAATTTGAAATCATTCGGCCTGTCAATTTCCAATTTAGACGGGCTTTTCTTCTCGGGGCTGCTCTCCGCCATCTGTGCTCTAGGTTTGGGAATGCATTAACATCCTATTTAATTCGCCTCGACTGCACATTCGTTCCTCCAAAACTATGACTTCTTACTGTTCTTACGAACTGTGAGAATTGAAAAATCACTCAAGTGTTCCAAGTTTGAATCAGTCGGTTCACGCAGGAAGGCTTTTATTCGTTGGAAGTCGTGTCGCCGTTGCTACAACACTTCCAGCATACTTTCATCACGGAGGTGAACAACGCTTGACAGAAAAGCCAGTTACGCCAGTTGCGCCAGTTACGCAAAGAGCCCCTTCCACCAGAGGCAACATTCCAATGAATACGGTCCTAATCGGCCAGAAACCGATGATGGCTTACGCAACCGCTATTGTTATGCAAATCAACAGTGGTTCCAAGGAACTTTCCGTTAAGGCACGAGGCCGCGTCATTTCTAAAGCAGTCGACGTAGTCGAAGTCTGCCGAAGACGCTTCTTCGACGGAAAGTTGGAGATAAAGGACGTAAACATAGGAACCGAAGTGCTAGGTGAAGAGGGCCAAACGAGAAATGTTTCCACGATCGAGATTAAGCTAACAAAGAAGTAGCCTAAACTCGACGGTTCGTGGATGAACCTCATCACTATTTTTCTTTATTTTTTTCTTCCTGATTATCGGCGTGGGCAAGCGTGAAGGGATTTGTTCGAACATGCTTCACTTGTTACCTTTGCATCCGATCGAATCCCCAAAGCGGGTTTTCGACAGTGCGGCTTTCTCTTTCATCGCTTGTTCGTATTCGGTATTATTGACTCAAAGTTCTTCAAAACAGAGAACTTTCCTCAATTCCTTGATCGAAAACTATTCTATTCATACGGAGCCTATTCCCGGCCCTGCGAATGAAAGAACAGGCAGAGGGGCCGGGTTCTTAAGTTCCCTGCGGCGTCTTATATTTTGACACAATATTTTCGGCAATCACTTTTGTTTGCGCGTGAAAGTCTTCGCTTAGAATGTAGGCGACTGCTGTCGTAACGCCAGCTTTCCAAAGCTCCTCCACCCTTGTGAGAGCTTGCTGAACAGTACCAATGACGCTGAATCCATCGATCATCTCATCAGTTACAAAATCCAAATGATGAGCAGCACTACTTGCGTGTTCCCAGTAGTCGTAGGCTCCCCTCTTTTCCATTCCCGCAATCAACGATTTGGGTAGGTTTTCTTTAGGATACTTGCGGAGAAGATCAAGAACATGGTTGGAGACCATCGCTGGGAACCAACGGACTTCGGTCCTTGCCTTGGCTATGTCATTAGTTACGTACCATGCAGCAGCGGAGATAACTTCAAAGTTGCGCAGATCTCTACCAACGCTCTGAGCACCCTTCTTTACCCAATCCAAGGACCACTTTATCACCTCTGGGTCAGCTATTTGTAGAATAACCCCGTCGGCAACCTCACCTGCAACCTGCAAGGCTTTGGGGCCATAAGCTGCAACATAGATCGGGATCTTACACTTTGCCCAAGGAAATCTTACCGTTACCCCATCCACTTCCGCCGCATCGCCCGAAGTCAAACTTCGGATAACTTTCACGGCATGTTTAAGCTCCTCTAGCGTGGCAGGTTTCTTGCCCATCGTGCGAACTGCACTGTCTCCACGACCGATACCTACGAAAGCTTTTCCACCCGTCACGTTGTACAGAGTAGCGGCCAAACTCGCGGTTACCGTTATGTGCCTCGTAAGCGGGTTCGTCACGAACGGACCTATGTTTATTCGATTTGTATTTACTGCCCATATAGCGTAATGTATCCAAGGTTCCTGCCATAAGAAATGAGAATCGTATGTCCCTGCTAGCTTGAATCCCGTTCTGTCGGCCAATCGAACCGATTCAAGTGTCTCAAACGGTTGCCGGGCGTTATAGATTACTCCGAAATCCTGCATAGTTGGCTTACGAAGCGAAAAAAGATATAAGTTTTCTTTGGCAGAGCAAACCATCCTCTACTACGTTGCAGGGACACAACATCCAAGCATTCCACCGTGAGTTTGGCATCAGAAACTAAGCGGCATACTCTATGATTCTAACTTGCAAACAACTACTACTCTAACAATAGGCGGGCTATGCAACTGTCCGGCCGACCATCATCTGTGTTTGTGTCCGAGCAAAAAGCCATAGTAGATGATTAGGCTACCGTTCAAAGCGTCATGCATTCTATCCTTGGATCTTCTTTAACGACTCTTCCAACGATTTGAGTATTTGTTCTTTCGATATCAGGCATATTGCTTATCCGTTCGAGTTTTCGCATGTAATCCTCTCTATCTGTAGCTCGGATTAAGACGGTAAAGTCATAGTCTCCCAAAACATAATAGACTGCCCAGACGCCTGGAATTTGAGAGAGCTTCGTGCCGACTTTCTTGTGATATTGTGGACCATACTTAGCCTTCACGAGCACGACCGCAAGGTAATCGTATCCTAATCTGGCTGCGTTAAGTTTCGCATAGTAACCCTCAATTATCTTATCTCGTTCGAGTCTGCCGATTCTATAATGGACTGTAGATTTCGGAATCCCTAACATCTTAGCAACCTTCTGAAGGGGAGTCCTCGAGTCTCGCTGGAGTATTCCAAGCAGAGTCTTGTCTACCTTATCCAACCCGCCTACACTCCCTTGTTTGCCACATTGAGCAGCACCTTGAGAATATCAGTCCGCTTCCAATCTCTTGCGGAGCTAGTCTTATCGTATCCGACGAGATTTCGGTTCGAGTTCATCATTAAGCTACAGTAGAGTGATTTCCCGCCTTTGGGTTTTACTTCTTGGATTGAGCATATTCCCTCATTGAGGAACGTGCATGGAGAGAGAGAAAAAGTCCAACCTGTTTCAGCGATTGTACCTGGCTCGTCATCTTTGCGAGCGGGACAAACATAGTAATGCTTCTTGCCTGAGACCTCAACGTAATCCAGTACAAGGAAACGCGTGAATAGCTCCGTTTCAGAAAGGCCGAAATGATCTGCAATCTTGCCGAGATCATTAGGGGCTAGAGCGCAGGGATGGGTAATGCAACAGTTAGCACATCGTGAACAAGGCTTCAGTGTGGACGCCTCAATTCTTCCCAATGGGTTGCCGTATCCTCTCTCGGGAAATGGGTGCTGCAAGTTAAGAAAAGTCTTGGAGTGAGGTCAACGCCTTAGTTCTGTCTTGTGCGTAGCGCTTGTATAGCCTGCTTACATTTGATATGAATTTGATTTTGTCGCCCGCCTCCACATAGAATTTCTGCATCCTTTCCTCAAGGGTTTTGGCAGCCGAGATCGCATCGGT